>Ga0315288_10001041_pt1 | contig 35408 bp, 33 predicted proteins | sample YL17G11_20_MG_FD_203454 | JGI IMG/M metagenome (GOLD analysis project Ga0315288, IMG submission 203454) | Sediment microbial communities from Yellowstone Lake, YNP, Wyoming, USA - YL17G11_20 | ecosystem: Environmental > Aquatic > Freshwater > Lake > Sediment | place: USA: Wyoming | collected...
TTAAAGGCCTCGATCTGGGAATTCCATCGACGAAGTAGAGCGAGGCTGCCCTTGATAGATACTGGGGCAGCCTCTGCGCACTGAGCGTGCAGCGTGCGTAACAGCGAGTGGCGTCTACTTGGCGTTCGCCTTCTCCTTGAGACACCAGTCGTTGAAGGCAATCGTCAGCGGTTGATTGATGGAGGTCATTTCCACTCCCACCTCCTGGCGCATCACCTCGACTTGCGGGCCGCTGCGCGTTTCCGCCAGCAGGTGGTAGCGCACGATGTACAAGCCATCCTGGGCCAGCCAGTACTCCCCTTCATTGGCGGTCACCTCCGCGCCCGACTTCACTCCCAGCCCGGCCAGGGTGAAGGTGAAATGGTTGGATAGGACCCCGTTCAGGGTCTCACTGCCCACCAAGGTCGGGTTTTCGATCAGCGGGGTGATGTTCAGCATGTCTTGCGCCAAGTCGACCATTTCGCGCTGCGCCGGCGTCATCGGGGTAAAGGTCCAGTCTTCCTTGGATCCCATGCACTCTCCATTGCCGATGCGGTAGGAGGTCGTGTCCATTGGCTCCTGGTCGGGGTCCTCCTTTGTACTCACTTCGACGACTGTGTGCACCATGCGCGCGTCGAGATCCTGGGAGTATTGCATCTCATACATGATGTGAGAACTGTCCGCTGGGGAGGGACCGGAGGAGGTCATGTCGATGGTGAGCACGTAGGTGTTCAGGCTGGCCAGCCCTTCGCGCAGGCTCACCGGCTTGGAGGGAACCAGAGTAGGTGTGGGGGTGGGCGACCTGCCGAATAGACCGCCGGGCACCGCGGTCTCTCCGCCCGACCTTGGCTCGCGTGTTCCGGAGGGAGAGCCACCTTGAGACAAGGTGGTGAGCAGACAGGCGGAGGATAAGGCGGCGGCAAGGACAAGAGGCATGAGAAGCGATTTGTTCACTGGACTCTCCTCGTGCGGCGATTATTCGACGCGCAGCAGCCGCGCTAGATTCATCTGGCCAACCCACAGGGCGGGCAGGATCGTCCCACCCAGCATCACGGCCCCAACAGCTGTCAAGCCGATGGCAATTGTGCGAACATCGAACTCGGGTTTCATCGTCAGACCGGCACCGGCCAGGTGCAGCGCCGGCCCGAGTGCCAGGGTGCCCAGCGCGCCGAAGGCCACGCCCAATGCCGTGATCACGGCGGCCTGGACCAGCAAATACCAAACCAGTGCCCAATCCTGAAAGCCCACACTACGCAAAATGGCCAACTCGCGCCGCCGAATCCAGGCCAGCCGCCATAACACGTTGCCCAGCGCCAGGGCCGAGGCGACCCCCAGCGCTCGCGCAATCACGGCGAACAGGTCTACGAGTGGGCTGAGGTGCGCGCTGAGCTGGCGGCCGCTTTCTCCACGACGCGCTACGGCGATACCCCCAGGCAATGCGTCACCCTCGCGCAAGCGACCCTCATCCGGCACCACGAACACCGAGACATCGCTGCCCCACCCGAGCACGTCCTGCGCATCTTCGAGCGAGGTCCACACCTCGTTGTCGATGTAGGTCCCAGTTTCGAAAACGCCGACGACTGTGAAGTCGCGTCCCCGAATCCTCAACAACTGGCTGGGGCCGACCTGGAATCGCTCCGCCAGAAGCGAGCCAATCATCGCGGAGCGGGATAAGCTACCGACCGCGAGTGGATCCCCCGCGATCATAGCAAAGGACTCGGTCTCGCGGTATTGCCTGAGATCGACCCCACGTAGAAGCATAGCGTTCTCAGAGGATGTGCCCACCAGCGTGTGTACTTCCGGCACAACTTGGCTCAAGCCGATCGCCAGCAAGCGTTGCCCGACCTCCATCGGCAGCCGGCTGCCCATGAACTCCCCCATGCTGTTTTCCTCTTGCACGACCAGATTTGGGCGGCCCAAGTCGGCGAAGGCATGGGCCAGACCCGCACGGTAGCCGACCAGGACAAATGTGGCCAATGCCGATATGGCCATAAGCATGGAGGTGGCCAGCGCCAGTTTCCAGTGCCGGCGCATCTCATCCAGGCCGATGCGCAGCATAGCTGCAAGCCCCACCCATCCTCCTCAGCGGCGAATGGCCTGAGCCACGGTCTGCCGCGATTGCTGCAAGAGCGGCAGCCACACGCCCAGGTAGGCGAAGAGCGCGGTGAGCGCCAGGCCGAGCGCAACCGCACCCGGTTGCACGCGCATGAGAAGCGCGGCTCCGTGGATCACGATCGGTGCGTTTCGCGATTGCTCTGTCACATAGGCGAGCGCGACCAGGCTACCGACGACATAGGCCACACTCACCATCACGAGCGCGCGCACATACAGGAAGCGGCGCAGCACGCCCACTTCGAACCCGACGACGCGCAACGCGCCCAGCTCCCAGCCGCGTTCGGCTAGCGTCAGGCTCGTCGCGTTGTAGATGCCAAAGGTGATCGCGAGCAGGGCCACGACCAACAGAACCGTGGGCAGCCGGATCAGGTCCTGGATCGCCTGCGATTGCCGCTCGGCCAATTGATCCTCGAGGTAGACGTCGTACTTCCCCTGGATTCGCGCATCGGCCGCGAGCCGCGTGCGCACCTCGTCCGGGCTGGTCCCTTCCGCGATCTTGAGAAAGAGCATCTGGTCGCCCCGCCTGTCGCCCAGCAGGTGGCGGCCGGCCTCGTAAGTCATCCACAGGGAGGCATACTTCGTCCCTGGGCCGCGCACGGCGCCGACCAGGCGAAAGTCGCTGCCGTACACCAGCAGGTGCTGGCCGACCTGCCAGCCGGCGGCAAGCATTGCACCTTCGGTCGCCACCACTTCGTCCGTCGCCTGTGGCCACGCGCCCTCCAGCAGCGTGAGCGAGTGCACCTGCTCCATATCCAGGCGCGGCACAGCCCGCACCTGCATCACCGGACCGGCGATGTTCATGTGCCGGAAGATCGAAGGCGAAACACGTTCGACCTGGCCCGGCGGCAAGTCGCCGACCGCCCGGTACGCCTCCGGACCGATCGTGCTGTCCATCGGGTCGAGCACCTCGGCGGAGAGCAGGATGAGATTGCGAGTGGGCGCAGGCCACCGCCCATACTCGCGGCACGCTTCGGCAAGCCCCCACAGCAGCAGGTAGCTCACCACCATCACGATCAGACCGAGCAACGTGAGCAGTGTCCGCCCGCGGTCGTAATAGAGATCGCGCAGCGCAAAACGAATGGCGCTCAGCACCTCTCGGCTTCCCCCGTGCCCGCCCGAATGCGGCCGTCGCGCAGTTCCAAGACGCAGTCCGCCCGTGCGGCCAGGTCCGGATTGTGCGTGGCTACGACGAAGGTGGTGCCGCTGCGCCGGTTCAGGTCGAGCATCAGGTCCATCACACCGCGCGCCGATCCCGAATCGAGATCGCCCGTCGGCTCGTCGGCCAGAACGACCACCGGCTCGGCAATCAACGCGCGAGCGATGGCCACCCGCTGCTGCTCGCCGCCCGAAAGCTCGCCCGGCAGATGGCCGCGCCGGCCTTCCAGCCCGACCTGCGCCAGCATCGCCAATCCGCGCTGTCTGGCTCTGGCGAACGGCCAGCGCTTGGCGAGCAGGGGCAAGATGACATTATCGAGTGCGGCGAGTGACGGCAGAAGGTTGTAGAACTGGAAGACGAAGCCCACGTGGTCGCGGCGAAACCGGGTGAGCTCGCGTTCGCTGGCAGCCTCGAGCGCGGTACCGTTCACCACCACACTCCCCCGGCTTGGGCGATCAATCCCTCCCAGCAGGTGGAGCAGCGTGGATTTGCCGGACCCGCTCGGCCCCCGCACAACTACAAAGGCGCCGCGAGTAACTTCAAGGTCAACGCCGCGCAACGCCTCGACCCGCTCCCTTCCTCGCGAGTAGACCTTGTGCAGGTTGACTGCGCGGATGACCGGTGGCGAGGTCGGATCGGCGGCTCGACGGCCTGGGTCGGCCATGGAGGTTCAATCCTTCAGGAAGCAGATAAGGAGTGCCGGTGCGGCGTCAACGATCTGCGTGATGTTCGGGCGTGGATATGGCCGCGATGCCTCGAGTGTACATTCGCTGTACGAGGCACACAAGCCGCAACTGTGCGGTGCGCCAGCCCAGACGGAGCAAGCTGTCCGAGTCCAAGGATTGAGCGAGGCAAGGCCTATTTGCCACGCAGGAAGCGGCGCGCCAATCGCGAACCTGTTTCTCCCGGATGCCTCAAGGCGAAGTTAGTGGTGCTCGGCCGCCTCGGCTTCCGCCTTGGTCTTGTGGATCGTCCCATCCGGGTGGTTGGGCGGAGTGTAGAGTGTGTAGAGGCGCAACGGTTGGCCCTTGGAGGCATTGATCACATTGTGATAGGTGCCGGCCGGCACGACGACCGCCTCGCCGTTCTTCACCATGTGTTCTTCACTGCCTTTGAACACGAACTTGGCCGTGCCTTCCTCGATGCGGAAGAACTGATCCACATCGGCGTGCACTTCGTTGCCAATCTCCTCGCCTCCCTGCAAGCACATCACAACCAGCTGGGCGTGCTTGCCGGTGAAGAGCACCCGCCGGAAGAAGTTGTTCTGGAGGGTCTCTTTTTCGATGGGGCCAACGTAGCCGGTCATGTCTTTGCCTCCTGGTATGTTTTGGGAAGAGCCGACCGTTACCGCTAGCGACGTCCTACCGATTCTACATCTTCCTCATGCTCCCGATGTAAAGTGAAGCGTATCGGGATCATGGGACGGGCAAGGGTGGCGGCACCGGACCGAGTACTTCGACCGAGACACCCATTCGCTGCAGGTCATCCAGCATGCGCTGCGGGTCGACGGCGAGTGCCTGGAAATGCAGCCCCGGCTGGCGTGCCGAGCCATCGAGCATCTGCAACAGGCAGGCGGCCATCGGTGCCGCCGTGAGCAGATACCCATCCGGGTGGAATACGGTCACGCGCATCGAGGCCAGCGCTCCGGCCGCTGTGCCATGCGCCTCGAGCATCAGCAGCGTGCCGTACGGCGGCGCGCTAAATGTGCACAAGCCCCACAGCAACAAACGCCCGAAGGCGCGTGCTCCGGCCTTGGGCGCGATGGCCATCCACGCCATGCCAAGGGGCATCAGCACCCAATCGACGAACCAGTTGAATCCTCCGACGAAGAAGCCGGTCTCCGTGAGGCCGGGGACGATCTCGGGGAGCGGCCGCAATTCCTCGAGAAACATCGGCATCGTGTAGCGCCGGCCGAAGCCGCGGCCGAAAGTCATCCATACCGGCCGGAAGGATTCAATCCACCCCATCGGGCGCCAACGTCCATCCTTGTAGTGCAGCGATTGGTAGTCGCGGAACTCGGTCACCAGTTCATCGATGCTTGAGGGCGAGACATCGAGCGTTCTCCAATCGATCTGGATGACGCTGCCAACGTTGGCGATCTGCAAACGGTCGAAGTGCGTGGCGGCGTAACGCACCAGCGCCGCCGGCAGGCCGGGATGGAAACCGGCATCGGTGATGAAACAGTGTCCGGCGGCCTGGATGCGCGCGGCCATCTTTTGCAGCTCGGCCACCTTGGCGCGGGAGAACTGCGGGTCGAGGTAGTCGAGCCCGGCCTCGAGCGCGGCCTCGGCAGTGGTCGTCACGACGGCCGACGTGCTCGACGCCGCCACCACCAGGTTGGCCCCCTCGAACGCGCGCAGCAGGCTCTGGCGGTCGCCAGCATCCGCCGCGATGCCACGCACGCGACGTCCCGCGAAGCGCTCGTTGAGGGCCGCCGCCTCAGCTAGAGCGCGTGCCTCATTTCGGCCGGCCAGGATCAGACGGACCTGGCTGTGCTCGAGCATCAGCCGCGCCAGGGCTCGGCCGGTGTTGCCGTAACCACCTAAGATGATGATTGTCTGATCGGCCAATGATCACCTCCGCTTCTCGACTCGAGAAATCGCCCGTGGCACCGCTTCAAACGAGGCCCGAGGCGATCGCCCGCTCCCTCTGGACTCGAAAACGGCGTCGTGGGGCACACCCGCGTAAAAGGATAGTGATGGCGGCGCCTTTACGCAAGCTGCGCCAGCGTACCGAAGTGAGTGCCGACGCTCCGGATTGCCACCACCCTGCCCTAGTAGTACGGATCCGAGTCCTCTCCTGGGATGCACGTCCCGCCCGGGGAGGCGTTCGGCGGGCAGGGCACAACGCAGCGTCTTGGGGATTGCGGGTTGTCTTGCACCCAGCAGCCGAGCGCCGTCGCCTCGTGCAGCGGCACATTGACCAGGTCGCCCCACGTCTCCACAAGGTCGCCCCAGGCCCAGCAGTGCTGCCCGCTGCTGGGAACATGCACGTACCACCACGTGCTGTCGTCATTGCGGCCATCAATCCGGAACTCCATCTCAGGCGGAAGACGGGTCACCACCTCGTATGCCGATCCGGGGCCCATGCGGCAATTCATTTCCTGCATGGGGGTCAATCCCGGGATTCCGAGCGGAAGGTCGATGACCGGACCGATGGGCGTGATCCCGAGCGCAAGTGGGCACACCAAGCCGGTGGTGTTGACGAAGAATGACCAGCCGGATGTGTATTCACCCCCGCGGTAGTCCCTGATCCGCCAGTAGGTGCGCTCGCAATTCTCAAACTCAAAGGCGCCGAGAGGCAGGCCTTCCATCGGGCGCATTTCATACATGAAGTGGAAGCTTGTGCCCGTCGCAGTCTGCGAAGCGTCGAACGAGGGAGAGGTGGAGACCTGCACCGAAGTCCAGGGCACCAGGCACCCCGTATCCGGGTATTCCCAGCGCAGCAGCGGGTTCAGTGTGCTCACTGTCGAGCCATCGGCGGGTGAAAGCATCGCAGGCACGTTCACCTCGATCGGGCATTGCGGCCCAATATACAGGATCGCCGTGTATGACCACGGCCCCTGGGCGCCTTCGAGGCTCACCGCAGCAACGTGCCAGTAGTAGGTATGCCCCATTTCCAGTTCGCGTCCGGGCGGCCAGGGGTAGCTCCACCCCACATTGCCGCCCTCGACGACGATGTTCTCCGGCGCGAAGTCGGAGGAGGAGGCCACCTGGATGACATAATGATCAGGGTAGCAGGTCTCATCCGGATATTCCCAGGTCAGCGTGGGCGTCGTCGAGTCGAGAATCCACACCGAGCTGTGCCCGCTCACCTCATGGATCCAATCCGGCGAGAGCAGTTCGGGCGGCAGCAAGCTGCCGGCCGCGCACGGTTCCGGAGGCGGGCCGCCGCCCATGGTGGGCCAGTTGCAGCCGGTGGCGAGGGTCGCAATCACGACCAGCGGGATGAGATGCCGGAGGTTGGATGGACGTGACATGAGTGTTTCCTCCCCCTGCGGGCGCGCCGGGAGGCGGCGCCGGGAGGCGGCGCCGTGAGCTAGCCCGGGCCGTTGCGGCCCAGGCAGGCACTGGGCGGATTTGCCTTACGTCGTGGGTCATGGCCGCTGCGCAATCGGGAATGTGTGCTGAGTGTTGCACGCGGCGAGTGGAGCGAGGCCAGGCGCCTCATCTAGATGATAGCCCTCTTGGCTCGCGTGTCAACTTGCGCTGCGGGCTTTGGGAGAGGGGCGAGGGGGCTTCTAGTGCGAAGGGGCATGTCGGCCATGCCTTAACGGTTCAAGCGCTCCGCCGCGCCCCTAACGAGGGTGGCCGACGGCGGCGGCCAATGACCACCCGCACGTCTTGCATGCGCCTTGTGCGGCCCGAAGGGGCGGCTCATGGCGTCGTCTCTGCGGAGGCCCCTCCACCTCTCGAGGTCCTGTTTGGGCACGGCATGCCGTGCCCGCGCGGGCGCATTCACCCCGCCTCAAGCACACCCGCCGCATCCACCCCAAACCGGCGCAGGATGGCCCGCACTTCCTCGCGCGTTGGGACGTTTCGCCCCGTGCCCAGCTTGAGCACCTTCGCCGCGCCGACCGCATTCGCCAGCGTGCCCATCGCCGCGAGCGGCATCTTGCGCAGCCACGCGTAGATCACCGCCGCATCCAGGCTGTCTCCGGCGCTGGTCGCATCGCGCGCCTCCACCGGATAGCCACCCGCCAGGTGCACCTCGCCCTTGCGCACGAGGAAGCATCCCGCCACGCCGCGCTTGATCACCACCAGCTTGGGCCCGAGCGCGAGCAGCGCACGCGCCGAATCGAGCGGGTCGGGTTTGCCGCTGATGCGCCGCGCTTCTTCTTCAGTGGCGAGGATCACCGTTGCGAGGCGGCAGGCCTTGCCATGCCAGGCATTGTCCATCGCCGGGTTGCCCGGCCCGGGATCGAAGAACGAGGGCACGCCCGCCGCGCGCGCTGCGCGCAGCCCGCCCAGGACGAGATTCGGCACGCCGGTGTGATCCGCCCAGCCATCCGCAAACAGCGCCTCGGACTTCGCAATCCGCTTGGCCCACAACTTCGGCAACGCGTTCAACCGCAGCACGCCGGGGTAGCCCAGGTAGGCCGGCTCACCCGAGCGGTCGACGACAACCCCCGCGACCGGCGTCGCGGCGCCAGCTGGCGTGATCACGCCGCTCACATCGACGCCTTCCGCCTGCATATCCTCGAGAATCCATCGCCCGGCGCGGTCTTGGCCGATCTCGCCCAGATGCCCGACCGCAAGCCCGAGCCGCGCCGCGGCAATGGCCGTGTTCGCCGCGCCGCCTGGGCCAAGCTCGAAATACGAGACGCGCTGCATGCCGCCGGCCTGCACCGGGAACGCCTCGATGCGCAGACTGAGATCCGCGAGCAGGTCGCCCAAAACGAGAATCATGTCCGTGCCTTCCTTTCAGCATAGACGTCGGCGAATTCCGCAACCGAGCGCGGCGCTTCGCTCCAGCCCAGCGCCTGTGCAAGCTGAATGAGCTGCGGCGGCTCGACCTGCGCCTGCGCCAGGAGTTCGGTTTGGCTCAGCACATCCGCGGCCGGGCCGTCTGCAAGGATCTTACCGCCCGCCATGACGAGCACGCGCTCGAAATGCGCCAGGCAGAAGTCGAGGTCGTGGGTGATCGTGATCAGCGTGCGACCCTCGCCGTGCAGCCGGTCAACGAGCGCGCCCAATCGCTCGACGCCCTGCGCATCCTGGCCGATCGTCGGCTCATCCAGGACAAGCACCGGCGTGTGCATCGCGAGCGCGGCCGCCAGGGCCACCAGCTTGCGTTCGGGCACCGCCAAGTCATACGGGTGGCGCTCGGCTTCGTCCGCGAGGCCGACTTCCAAGAGCGCCGTCGCAACGCGCGCCTCGATCTCGGCCTCGGTCAACCGTTGATTTTGCGGGCCGAAGGCGACCTCCGCCTGCACCGTGCGCGCGAACAGTTGGTCATCCGGGTTCTGGAACACGAATCCCACCTGCCGAGAGAGCTGGGCCGTCGTGCGCGTGCGCGTGTCGTAGCCCTCCACCTCGACGCTCCCCTGGCTCGGGCGCAGCAGCCCGTTGAGGAGTTTTACGAGCGTCGTCTTGCCCGCGCCGTTCTCGCCCACCAGCGTCACCGCTTCACCTGTGGCAACGGTCAGGCTCACGCCGTCGAGCGCGCGCACGCCGGAGGCGTACTCGTAGGCCACGTCGCGAACGATGATCGTCACCGCAGGGTCTCCACGGCTTGCTCGAGTGTAGCTGGGAGGAGTGGCTGCGGGGGAAGAAGCCCTCGTGCGAGCACCTCCTGCGCGGCGCGCGTGTACATGGTGGCACCAATTCCCCATGCATGGTCCATCGCCGAAGCGAGCACCTGACGCGGCGGACCATCGGCGACGAGTGCGCCCTCGTGCAGCACGATCAGGCGGTCGACGAACGCGGCCAGCCAGCCCAACTTGTGCTCGGTGACGACGATCGTCGTCCCGCCCTGGCGCGCGAGGCCGCGCAGTACCTCGAAAGCCGCGCGCGTGCCGGCCGGGTCGAGCTGCGAGGTCGGCTCGTCGCACACGAGCACGCGCGGCTGCATGGCCATGACTGCGGCGATCGCGAGGCGTTGCTGCTCGCCGCCCGAAAGCGCGAAGGGCGAGCGCCGCGCAAGATCCGCGAGGCCGGTGGCAGCAAGTGCCGCCTGGGCGCGCGCGTGCATCTCGTCGCGCGGGAGGCCCATGTTCTCGAGGCCGAAGGCGACCTCTTCGAGAACGGTATAGCGCGCGCCGCTGATCTGGTTGAACGGATTGTGGAAGACGAGGCCGATATCGGAGGCCAGCTCGCCAATGGCCGTGCGGGTCACGTCGTGCCCGGCCACCTGCACGCTGCCCTCGACCGTGCCGTTGAAGAAATGCGGGACGTACCCCGAGAGCACGTAGCACAGCGTCGATTTGCCCGCGCCGTTGGCGCCGACGACGCCGACCAGTTCGCCCTCGCCGACCGTAAGGTCGATCGCGTGCAGCGCGTCGCGCTGCGTGCCCGGGTAGCGATAGGTGACTCCGGCGAGCGCAATCATCGCCGGCTCCACAGAATGATGCGCGCTACGATCAGCGCGACCGCACCCAGCACCAGCGCCCAACGCAGGAGCGACTGCAGCCGCGAATCTCGCAGCGCAACAAAGCTTGTGCGCTTCCCGGGCCGGCTGAACGCGCGCGCCTCGAGCGCAATCGCGCGCTCTTCGATTTGCATCAGGCTGGAGAGGATGAGCGGGCCGACCAGCGGCGCAAACGCGCGCAGGCGGACGATCAGCGTGCCCTCGGTCTCGAGTCCGCGCGCGCGCTGTGCATCCAGGATGGCGCGGCCCCGCGCCTGAAAGGTCGGGACGATCTGCAGCGCGGTGATGATGATGTAGGCGATCTGATTGGGTAGCCCGCGTTCGACCAGTGCGCGCATCAGCGCGTCCGGGCGGATGATCATCATCAAGAGCGTGGCCGCGCCCAGGCCGACAAGCAGGCGCGAGGTGAAGAGCAGCGCGACTTGCAGGCCCTCGAGGGTGTAGTTGAACGGCCCAAGACGGAAGAGAACGCTCGGCCCGGGCGTGAAGAAACCCTGAATGATCACGAGCGAGAGGGCGAACGGCCAGATGACTTTCGCGCAGGCGCGCAGGAACGCGCCCAGGCGGCGGCCCCAGGCCGCGAGCGGAACGAGCAGGCCGACGAACACGGCCAGCACCCAGGGCGTGGTGGGCAGCGAGGCGGCGGCCACGATCGCCGTCAGGCTGACGGTCAGCATGGTGAGAGGGTGCAACAATTGGGGCGAGTGCAATGGAATCGCAGGCGGCTGCGTCCCAGGCGAGTGCGGCAGACGCGTGGGGCCGTGGCCCGCCGGGCGCGGGGGCACCTCGCCAGTCATCGACGCTCGCGCCGAAGGTTCATGTGTCGCACTGGGGAACCGGGGCGCGCCGAGAGTACTGCGCGCCCCGGGAGGAGTAATGCGTTCGATCCCCGGCTACTTCGATCGCGGGGTCAGGTTGCTGAAGCGCGCCAGGAAGCGCATCGGCAGCGAGCGCAGCACGAGGTACACGAGCAGGTATGAGGCCATCTTATCCATCGGGTCCGAGAACGTGCCCTGGGCGATATTGGCGCCGAGCGAGTCGAGCCCGATCGAGCGCGCCATGGCGACGATGGCATCGGTGCCCGAGCCCATCACGCCGCCGAAGACGTAGGTGGCGATGGGCGCGGAGAGGATGGCCGCGGTGAGCCCGGTGATGAGGCCGGCCAGGATCGCCTTCCACCACGAGTTGGGCCAGCCGGCGCGTCCGAAGACGCCGGCCAGTGCCCCGATGATGGCGGCCACACCGGCGAAAGCGATGGCGGGCGTATACCACCCGGCCAGCGACCAGATCACGCTCGACAGGAACCCGGTGAGTGCGCCGGCCCACGGTCCGGCGAGCACGCCCACCAGGATGGTGCCGATCGAGTCGAGGTACAGCGGCACCTTGAGGAGCAGCGCGAGCTGTCCGACGGCGATGTTGATCGCGATCGCGATCGGGATCATGACCAGAGTGACGGTATTGAACTGACGTTTGAAGGTATCCATGGCGCAAGCCTCCTCGGGCGGCGGGGTCGAAAGCTACTATACGGCAAAGGGGGTGGCAAGGCAAGCCTCGCGCGACCTCCTTGTGCACGCGCGTACTATCCGAGCCTGCGAGGAGGGTGCGGATATGGAGGAGGGGCGGAGGGGTGTCGTGTGCGGAGGGCGGTGGCGGACATGCGAGGCGAGTTCAGGCGATTTCTGTCATGGCCTCCACGGTGGGTTGACACACCGAATGGGCTGTCCAACCAACGAAGGTCCCTCACGCGACTTGAAACCGCGGGGTGGCCTCTCCCGTCGGAAGAGGGCAAGGATGATGGCGCAAGGCTTCCGGCACGCCGCGCTTGACAACCCGCCAGCTATCGTATACATTATATATACATATGACTACAAAAAGCATACATTCTAGATCACTCGCCGAAGCGCTCTTCACCTCCCAAGCGCGCCTGGCCGTGCTCAAGCTGCTCCTCCTGAACCCGGACCGGCGCTTCTACCTGCGCGAGATTTCCGCGAAGGCCATTCTGCCAGTGCGCGCGGTGCAGGTGGAAGTGGCGCGACTAGAGGCAAGCGGGCTCTTGCAGTCGTCGGTGGAGGGCAATCGAAAGTACTATCAAGCCGACCGCAGATCCCCGATCTTCCCCGAACTCAGGTCCTTGCTACTCAAGACTGTCGGCTTGGGCGAAGCGTTGAAGGACGGCCTTCGCCAGGCGCCAAGCCAGATCGCGCTCGCCCTCATCTTTGGCTCAATTGCCGAGGGCACCGACACTGCATCGAGCGACATCGACCTCCTGGTGGTGGGGTCGATGACGGGGAGAGCGCTTGCCGGGCTGCTCGCCCCTCTGCGGGAAAGCTTGGGGCGGGAGATCAATCCGGTTCTCATGACCGAGGCCGAGTTCCGGCGAAAAGCGCTCGAGGGGAATCACTTCCTGCGGGCAACGCTGGAGGGGCCGAAGACCTACCTGATAGGGGGCAACGATGAACTTAGCGAGCTTGCTGGCCGAGGGACAACTCAGGCGACACAAGACAAGCCGCAAAGAAATCGAGGACCTGCTAAAGGTCGCAAAGCGTGATCTGGCTGATGCGACGGTCGCGGGCCTCTCGGCCGACCGGCGATTCTTAATTGCTTATGATGCGGTCATGGCGCTGGCAACGATCCCGCTCGCCTGCGCCGGATATCAGGCCCATGGCGTTGGGCATCACCAGGTCACCTTCCAGGCAATGCCGCTCGTCATGGGGAAGGTGACTGCCGAGCTGGCAACCTACCTCGAGAGTTGCCGCACGAAGCGGAATGTCAGCACGTACGACCGGGGTGGAGGGATTTCCGACACCGAGGTGGCCGAACTCGTCGCTGAGGCGAAGATGCTGATGAAGAATGTCCAGGCCTGGCTCAAGAAGTGTCACCCGGAGTACGCGGGCGGTTGAGTAGAGCCGACAAATGGCTCAAGCCTGATCCTGCCGCTACTTCCGGCAGGAGGTCGATCACTCTCCCCGAGGCACCTTGAAGTACCCCAGCTCATCCAGCCGCCTTCGCGCTTCGGCTCTTTCGGCTTCATTGAAGGGAGCTTCATACTCGATTCTCAGCACATAGGCCTCAACCGAGTCGCCGAGTCGATCGAGATCCCAGAGCGTGTAGAGCCCCTCTTGCGGCTTAGGAGCTGCGAGGAGTCTCCTCGCGGCCTCAACTCCGCCTTGTTCGTCGAGCATCTGTTTGAAGTAGGCTGCGTTGTAGCCATACGCCTTTTGCGCCTCGTACATGGCGACCATTTCACGGTGGAAATCCTGCTCGAGGCTCGACATTCCTACAGCTCCTCGCTCTGGATCTGATCCTCCAGGTCCAATTCTTTCGAAGACCTGCTTGAGATCCGCGCTGCTCTCGGGAGAATCGGACTGGCCGACCCGTCGGAAGCTTAGGCTGACCGCCCTCGGGCAGGCCCCCGAGTCGTGGCGAGCTTCGCGAAACCGTCCCTGATCACCCTCGCAATCAGCGGGCGTCGGGCCTGAAGGAACTCCCCATATTCCATATCCACCCACCCATCGGGTAGTGGGTGCCAATAGCTGAACTTCTCCAGCTCGGACTCGTCGAAGCGACTCGACAGGACTGGGGCATATTTCTTCGGCGGGCTGTCGCTGACATTGATGTTCTCTTCCCACTCGATGAAGGCAAAGTTGGCAATCTGATCTGTTAGACGACGTTCGATTATCCCCTGCTTCTCGAGGTAGCCCGTGGGAAACAAGTGATGCCTCTCGATGGGGGACTTGGTGGCTTTCAATCCCGGGTCCAGTAACTCGGATACTCGAACCTGCGAGAACAACACCCTGGCATCGAGCAGGTTTAGTGCCGCGTTGTAGGCATACAGTGCCGGGCTCCTGGACGCCGAAGTGGCGAGTTCAGTCGGCAGAGTGATAGCCCAGTAATCCTCCGTGAAAGTGGTCGCACCAATGCCGTCAAGAAGACTGACGAATTCATCCTTCGTTCGAATCTCCCGAAGTCGCGAAAGGTCCTGTTCTATGGCACTTTCGGGCGACGTGGAGTATCGCCCAGTGAGAGACGTCATGAAGAACCATCGTGCGACGACGTCCCTCAGCGTCGTCGGGTCAAGTTCATAGTCACGCTTCCCGATGAGGAAGAGCGAATAGGAATAGAGAAGCCCGGTGAACGAGGTGACCATCCCCTTGCTGCGGTAGCCCGCCCGCAATAGACACTTCAGGAATTCGTGCCAGTGTTGAATGTCGAGCACATAATCCTGGGCCTGCTTCAGTATCCCGAATTGCTCGTCTCGCCTCTGGGGAGCAAACTCCCCGGTTTCGAGGTCTTTTCCGCGAAGGATGGAATACACATGCTTCAGGACCGCACGTCGAAACCCCAAGGCAACGCTCACGCGAAGAAATTGGTCGGGGTCTGGTTCAATGAAGTAGTTGAATGGCGACGGACCGCGTACGGATGGCGTTCTTGCTTCGCGACACCATCCCTCGAGTTGCTTTCTCCCGTCGTCCCAAAAAACGGACATGAGAGTGAGTATGAAGTCCGCCTGGTTGAGCGGTGTTCCCATGCTGTTGATGCGAACGAAGATCTGGGCAACTTCCTCTTCGTCGACAGAGGGAGAGACCTCGAGCGCCGTGAACGGATACTTCTGAAGGTCAAACAGCCGGTCGAGATTGTGGCCGACGGTCTCTCCCTCCGGGTCGGTCATCGGATGGGACTCCTCGAGTTTGGCCAAGAAGCCCTCCACCAGCCTCCAACTCGACTTCCCCTCAGACCACAGGACCGAGATATCTGGAATGAACTCGGGGTCTCGTTTGATGGCTGCATCAGCGACCTCGAAAAGGGCATCTCTCGGACGAAATGCGATGTCGATTCGTCTCTCCTTGAAGTCCTTGTCTAGGACGGGCCGCCCCTTAAGCACAGCATATAGGGATGTGAGCCTTTGCTGCCCGTCGACAATCAGAAGTCGAGGGGCTTATTGCTTCTCGCCAGAGCCTATGGTCCGGTGGTCCTCCGTTTGGCCGTTGACCCAGAAAAGCAGATATCCCACAGGGAACCCTCGGTACATGGAGTCGAAGAGGTCTCGTACTTTGGCGTTATCCCAGACAAACGGCCGCTGCGGGTCGGGAAGACCGAGCTCGCCGAGATCAATGTCCTCGAGAAGAGCAGAAAGGGAATAGCCTACTTCCTTGAACAATGTTCGTTCCATCAGATCCTCCCCAAACCCTTGGGATAATTCGCTCTAGCCGTTACACGGGCAGCTGTGCATTACGCCCACGTCGGAGCCCGCGATTTTGGCTGAGGAACGTGAGAGGAGAAGGCTGGCAAGCGCGAGCAGCGGAAGAGCTCGATGCATCAGCGACCCTCATTGCCCCCAGGGCTTTCGCGCCCCCTTGCCTGGATTGTTGCCGGTTTTCCGCAAGCGGTCAAACGAGGGTTGCGGCCTCCATCTGCGATTCTCTCGCTCTCTGCAATACCTCCCCGTCAACACGTGCATCACCACAATTTCCTCCCGCGGCACCCGTCTCCCACGGGCCACATCCTCCCCCATCCCTCATCTGCCCCGTGCTCGTGCAGGAACGAATATCCGCGCACACCGCCCGCAGCGGGCACACCCACGGCCCCTCTCCCTGATGCGGGTCGAGCGCTTCGCCGCCCGAACTGCGCGGCGCACCGCAGGTTACAATAGCCCGCGCACGTTCGGATCCGTATCTCCTCCAAAGGTTGAATCGATGAACGAAACCGTTATCCAAGTCAAGGACTTCCGCAAAACCTATGGCACGGTCGTCGCCGTCGACGGGATCAGCTTCGAGGTCCACCGCGGTGAGATCTTTGGGCTCTTGGGCCCCAATGGCGCCGGCAAGACCTCCACCCTCGAAAGCCTAGAGGGGCTACGGCGGCCGGATGAAGGAACGCTGCGCATCTCCGGCATCGACCCAAGCCGGCAGGCGCGGCAACTGCGGGCGCTGATTGGCGTCCAGCTTCAGACCTCCGGCTTGCCAGACAGCTTCCGCGTGGACGAAGCGATGCGCTTCTTCTGCGCCTACCACGGCGTGGCACCGCGCGATGACCTGATCGAACGCGTTGGGCTCAATGACAAGCGCGCGGCCCAGTACCACCAGCTCTCGGGCGGGCAGCAGCGCCGGCTGGCGCTGGCCTTGGCCGTGGCCCATAGGCCGCCGGTGGTCTTCCTCGATGAGCCGACGGCTGGCCTGGACGTGGCCTCGCGCGTGATGCTGCACGAGCTGATGCGCGAGCTGCAAGCCGGCGGCACAACCATCCTGCTTGCGACGCACGACATGGCCGAGGCGTCGGAAATGGCGACCCGTGTGGCCATCCTCTTGCGCGGCAAGATTGCCGCCATCGGTACGCCGATGGAGCTCACCGCTACAGGCGCCGGGCTGACCAAGATCTCGGTGCACACCGAAGGGGACTGCCTGGCCAAGGCGAGCGCCGCCTTCCCCGCCGTGCGCCAGACGCAGCGCAGCGAAGACTACTTCATCTACTACAGCACCGACATCGGGCCGACGATCTCGGCGCTGATCGCCTACCTCAACGCCCAGGGCGATCCGCTGGTGGACCTGCGCGTCGAGCGCCCGACGCTGGAAGACCGGTTCCTCGAGATCACGACGAAAGGTGCCGCCCGATGAACGCCTTTGCCAATCACTTCGCCTTCGAATTCCGCGTCGGCATCCGCAACAAAGCGCTGATGCTCATGAACTACCTGTTCCCGCTCGGCTGCTACTTCATGTTCGGGGCGCTGATGGGGTCGATCAACCCCGGGTTCCTGCTGACGATCGTCCCGGCGATGTCGATATTCGCTGTGCTGAGCGGGGCGCTGCTGGGGATGCCCGATACGTTGGTGAGCGCGCGCGAAGCGGGCATCTTCCGCTCCTACAAGATCAACGGCGTGCCGGCGCTCTCGATCCTGGTCATCCCCGTGCTGACCAGCATGCTGCACGCGCTGCTGGTGACGGTGATCATCGCCCTCACCGCGCCGGCGGTCTTCCACGGCGTGGCGCCGGTGAACTGGGCGGGCTTCCTCCTCGTATTCCTGGTGGCGGCCTTCGCCTGCGCCGGGATCGGCGTGCTGATCGGCGTGATCTCCAACAGCACGCGCATGACCGTGCTCTTCTCGCAGTTGGTGTTTCTTCCGTCGATGATCCTCGGCGGGCTGATGCTGCCCTTCAGCCTGCTCCCGCCCGCGCTGGCCAAGGTGGCGCTGGTGCTGCCGACGACCTACGCCATGGACGCGTTCGGCGGCCTGGCGATGGGGCAAGCCTCCGGCACAAATCCCTGGCTGTCGCTCGCAATCCTCGCAGCGGGAGGCCTGATGGCCTTCGCCCTGGCCGTCTTCCTCTTCAGTTGGGATAGCAAGAACGCCAGCCGGCGGGGGCATCCGGCATTGGCCGCCCTGGCCTTGGTTCCGTATCTGGTGGGATTGGTGCTTTCTCTGTAGCGGGGGGTCTGTCGGGGGCGGTCTGAGACCGCCCCCCCATTTATTGAGGAAGGAAGAGGGTGGCCATCGCGGCCACCCTCATGTTTTCCATTCGTGCATCCCGCAATCGACAGCTGAACAGCGCGCGAAACCGGTATTCCGATGCGCGTGAGCCTCAGGTTGGGTTCGCCCTCACCGCGTGGTTCTCACGCGATTCGCCATGGCGGTACACGAGGACTTGCTCCGCCGTGCGCAGCTCGAAGGTGCAATCTGTGACCTCCACGTGCGCGCCATGCGGGTAGTATAAGAGCGGGAGGAAGATCTCGGTGGGTGCGGTCGCGCGCTATGTTATTCACGCCATGAATGATATTCATTCACGCCGCGAACAACGGGCATGCGGCGCCTTCGGATGCGCCGGCCCCATCTCACGCCTCAGCTCACTGTGCCCTCGGCCTTGCGTGGGCGCGCGCGTTCGGCCACCTTGTGCACCGGACTGCTCTCCTCTTCGACCGGGTCTTCGATGGCCCGGATGATCCCGCGCGCGATGAAAAGCCGATTCCTACCTTTGCCCGTGACCTCCACAATCACGCCATCCTGCTCCAGACGCTTGATGTAACGGCTGGCCACCGGGAATTGCACCTCCAGCATTTTGCTGAGTTGCGAAACCGAGAGCACCGGACGGGCGAACAAATGGTCGATGACCTGTAGCATTCGCGCCGGACCTGCCCATTGGTACTTCAAGCGATACTCTCGGTGCAGCGCCTGCAGGCGGTCAATTCTCAGCATGGCGTCGCGCGACTGGCTCTCAACCGCTGCAAGGAAGAAGACCAACCACGCGTGCCAGTCTCCTCCTTGGCTGACGCCCAGCAGCAGGTCGTAGTAGCGCTCACGGTTGGCTTCAAAGAAAGCGCTGAGATAGAGCAGCGGTTGCGGGAGCGTGCCCCACTCGCACAACAGCAAGGCGACCAGGAGCCTGCCCACCCTGCCGTTCCCGTCGAGAAATGGATGGATGGCTTCGAACTGGTAGTGAACGAGCGCCAGGCGGATGAGCGCGGGCTGATCCCTCGCCGAGTGAAGGTAGTCCTCAAGCACAGCCAGGGCGTCCTTCAGCTTCTCGGGCGGGGGCGGCACGTACGTCGCCCTTTCCAGCGTGCAGCCGGGCGGGCCGATCCAGTTCTGGCTGCGCCGGAACTCCCCGGGCGTGCCTCGTTCCCCCCGCACTCCCTCCATCAGGTCCGCATGCAGCTCGCGAATCAGCCGCAGGCTTACCGGCAAGGATGCGAGGCGAATGAGGCCTCGTTCCATCGCGCGAACGTAATTGTGGGCTTCCTTCACGTCGGCCGGTCGCTCGAGGAAGGAAAGTTGTTCCGCCTCGTAAGCGTAGATGTCGGAAACCGAAGCTTGCGTGCCCTCGATGGCCGATGAGAGCACGGCCTCCTTGCGCACGAAGGGCACGATGAGCAAGTTCGGGTTGGCCATCGTTCGCCCCACGCCCGCCAGCTCTCCTAGGAGCCTGTCGGCGCGCGAGAGCGAAGCCGCCAGGCTATCTGTCCACTTTATTGGAGGCGGCAGAGGGTTGGGCACAAATGCCCAGTAACCGGCGGGGGCGCGCAGGATGCGCCCGGCTGGGCTTGAGCGAAAGCGGCGTGGATCCATCGAGGGCGTCCCCGTGCGTAACTAACAGCTATGTTCAGACGGAATCTTATAATAACACTTATGGCACGAAATGTAAATATGACGAATCTGGCAGTCCGGCAGCCCCAGTCATCCACCTCCCTTCAGGGCCGAGCAGGCGCAGATGGTGAGCGGGATCGGGAGGCTACCAACCCTCGCGGGCGCTTTCCCTGGCAGCGCGCTGGGCAAATCCCTCCCCCATCTCTCATCTGCTCAGTGCCCCGCAGCAGCCGCGCAGGAACGAATATCCGCGCACACCGCCCGCAGCGGTCACCCCCACGGCCCCTCTCTCCTGGGGTGAACGCGCGAGATCGATTGGCCGCTACGCTGCTCATGCTCACTCTCACTGCGCCGCTGCACTCACAACACCCTCCAGAATGGCACGGCCAACTGGTGGGGCCCAAGCCATTCGATCCGCTTGCCGGTGTGAAGCAGTAACCCCGTGGAGGCTTTCTTGCCGTACTCGGCGCGGAACGCCTCCAGGTTCGCAACATCGCCAAGACGGGGGCGGTCGGTCGCCTTGACCTCGATGGGCAGCAGACGGCCGCCCGCCTCGATCACGAAGTCCACCTCCTCGCCGATGGAGGTGCGCCAGTACGACAGCTCCGCGCGTGCAAGTCGTGCATCGCGCCAAGCGAGCAGGTCCTGCAGAACAAGGTTCTCGAGATACGCGCCGCCGGGATCGGTTTCTTGCGCCAGGTGAAGCGCCACGCCTGTATCACCCCAGTAGAGCTTTGGCGCTTTGATGAGCCGCTTGGTGCGGTTGACGGCGTAGGCCGGGAGCCGTATCAGAATGTATGATGTTTCCAATAGGTTGAGGTAGCGGTGCACCGTCGGTTGGGGGAGGCCTACATCGCGGCCCAGCTCGGTCTGGTTCACCAGCTGGCCGAGGCGCAGGCAGGCGGCTTTCATAAGGCGGCGGAAGTCCGGCAGCGCCGAAATGGAGGAGATCTCCTGCAGGTCGCGCTCCAGGTAAGTGCGCACGTAGCCATCGAACCAGATCGATCGCTCCTCCGCGCTTTTCAGGTGAACGGCCGGGGTCGGGAAGCCCCCGCGGCGCGCCATGGTGCGCCAATCCTCCGGCTCGTTGGGTTGCGCGGCAAGCAGGTCAGGCCACTCTTGGTCGCGGGTCTCGAGCAGTTGCTCCCAAACGCCGCAGCGTCCTAGACCCTGCTGCTCGCGCCGAGTCATGGGCCAGAGCGTGAGGTAGCTTGCCCGTCCAGCCAGCGATTCGGAGACCTGGCGCATCAGGAGGAGGTTGGCCGAGCCAGTCAGCAGGAAGCGCCCCGGTTTGGGTTGCCGGTCAATGGCCCGCTTGACCGCGCGCAAGAGATCGGGCTCGCGTTGCACCTCGTCGAGGGTCACTGGGTCTGGGCCGCTCAGCAACATCTCTGGATCGCGCCGAGCGGCATCCTGGACATCGATGTCGTCGAGCGAGTAGTAGCGCCGCTTGCCTGGGGCGAGTACCTGGGCCACGGTGCTCTTGCCTGTCTGGCGAGCGCCGGTGAGGACCACGGCGGGCATGACACGCAAACGGTCGGCGAGGCTGTGCACCACCAGGCGGGGCAGAGCATTTGTATTCATGCCGTGAATGATAATCATTCACGGCATGAATAGCAAGTAGGGCGGGCGCCGCCTCAGGAGGGCTCCTCCGCCCGCGCCGTACGGCGTTCCTCGATCCACATTGCGTCGATCACTTCTCGCTCCTGGCCACCCCCGTGCCCATCCCTCATCTGCCCGGCGCCCCGCAGCAGCCGCGCAGGAACGAATGCCCGCGCACACCGACCGCAGCGGTCACCCCCACGGCCCCACTTCTAGAGAAGTGCGGCCCCAGCGGTCGAACTCCTACGCCGGCCTCACCCTCACCACGTGCGTCTCTCGCTCCTCGCCGTATCGGTACACGAGCAACTGCTCCGCCTCGCGCACCTCGTACGTTCCATCGGAGACTTCCACGCGCGCGCCACGCGGGTAGTGCAGGCGCGCGAGGAAGATCTCGGTTGGCGCGGTCACGCGCGGGTCGTGGCGGAATTCGAGTACGAACTCGCGCGTGCGCAAGTCAAAGGACATGCGCTGCGGCTCGCCGGCCACCGCGCGCGCGTACGGGCGCACCGCGGCCTCGAGCGCGCGGCCGCCCGAGTCGAGATCTCGTGGATCGCGCTGCTGATCCCGGCTGAAGAGCGAGAGGTCCTCATCGTTCCACTGGTCGCCGCGCGCGTTGGTGTTATCGGCTGTGTAGTTCCACAGCGTCCCCGAAAGCAGGTTGGCCTCCAGCGCGCGGAAGGTGCGATCGAGCGCGGCCCGTTGCTCACGGAAATCGCCAGTGCGGTAGGCGCGCTTGCCGCGCATGTCGAACGGGATGCCGAACTCGCCGATGAGCACCGGCGCTCCACCCAGGTTCTCTTGTGCGATGCGCTTGAGCCGCGCGAGCTGCGCCTCGAATGAGCGGCGCATAGTCCCGCGACCGACCACGACCTTGCCCGCAAACATATCTGCGCCCAGGTGTGGCGTGTAGCCCTTCGTGTACACGACGTAGCCGTCGTACCAGTGCGGCGCATAGACGACGCCCGGCGCGTCGGCTGCCCCCCAATCCAGCTTGGGCAAGATCGGATCGCTCTCGAGGAAGATGAGCGCCCGCGGATGCGCCGGACGGATCTCGCGCGCAAAGCGGGTGGCGAACGGTTTGTAGTAGTCGCGCGCGAAGTCAACCTGGCGGCCGCCTACGACCGCGAAGTGATCCGGCCGCAGAAGGCGAGGTTCGCCGTTCGCATCCAGATCCCAAACGCCGTTTGCGCGCCAGACGCACTCGCGGCCCTCGGCCCAGGCGCGCACACCGCGCGGGTTGAGGAGGTCGGCGCCGCGCCGCTTCGGGCCGAGCACGGTCGTCTCCCAGCGTTCGACTTGCTGCGGGAAGCCCGAGCCAAGCTGCATCGACTGCAGCGGCGCGGGGCAGTGCCCGGCGCGCAGCTTGCCGCCTGGCGAGGCGAGGTCGCGCCAGCCGATCCAGCCGCAGGAGGGTTCGTTGAGCGTGTCGTAACCCACCACGTTGGGCAGGTCGCGCAGGCGCAGCGCAACCTGGCGCACGGCCTCAATGTAGTGGCGCTGCAGATACTCCTGCACGGGTTCGCCCTGGATGCGCGTCTTCGGCGCAAAGTCGTTGCCGCCGAAGAATAGCGTGAACATGGTGGCCGAGGCGAGCTTGGTCGCGTTGGTCGGCCAGATCATGCGCGGAAAGGGGTCGCCGTGCATCTGATGGACGATCGCCGCGCCGGTCTCGTGCAGGTTGGCCAGATCGAAGCCCGCCGCCTCGAGCGTCCAGCCGGGTGCGCCGTCGCCGCCGGAGAAGCGCGACCAGACATCCTGGTGCGGGTCAATGAAGAGGCTCAGCCCGTGCTGGCCGGCTTTCTCGACGATGGCGCGCACGTAGTCGAGGTAGGCCTGGTCGTATCGGTCGGGGCCGCCGTGTTCGATCGCTTCCCAGGTGATGAGGAAGCGCAGGAAGGTGAAGCCCCAGCGCGCGAGGCGGTCGAAGTGTTCATCGGCCTCGGCCAGGGGAAACGGGCGGCCGACGAAGGAGACGGCGCGATGGTTGAGGAAGCCATCGCGGATGTAGGAGGCGCCATCCGGCGTGAAGGGAACTTTGCTGCTCCCGCCGAGGTTGACGCCGCGCAGGATCAGCGTGCGGCCGTGTTCATCGGTGAACCAGGGACCGGAGGTTGTGATCATCGGTCGAGTCCTCCCTGGAAGTATGACCCCACCCTACCCTCCCCTTGAAGGAGAGGGGAATTCTTTTCTTCTCGGGAGTGAGGAGCTTCGCTCCCCACTCCCAAAATCCCACACCCCTCAGATCTTGTTCGGGCACGGCATGCCGTGCCCGTGCGTGGCGCGATTGCATCCTGGCTGAACGAGCCGGGTTGCCCGAACGGGTTAGATTGTAGGCATGGTCTCGGCAGGAATCAAGTGGCGCCAGGTTGTCTGGCGCCAAAGGCAGCTCCGCACCGCAATGAGTGGTCCGGCCACCCGAGAAGACTCCACGCCAACATGAGACGCCCCTCGCAGAGTCTGGAAACTACGGTCTTCTCTGCGCTCTCCCTGGCCTGCGGCCTAGGGCAGGCTGCGATCTCGGCGGTGAATGATTGGGGATCGATCGCTACAACAATGCCTCGAGCAGATCCATCATCTGCTCATCACCGCCGGCGGGCGGCACCCAATCCACCTGCACCACCTGCACCTCTTGCGCCGCCAGGCTCGCCGCGAAGTCCGCGAGCCCCACGTTGACCGCGACGATCGGCCCCTCCAGCAGCGCGAGCAAATTCGTTTCCATGCGTCCCTTCCTGCCTCAGGCCAGCAGTTGCACGCAGAACTGCGCCGCGCGCGCATTGCTCGGGAAGACGATCGCGCCCGCTTCGCGCAGGAGCCGCGCCTGCAGCGCCATGTCCTGCGGATCGAGCGCGGTGCCGCAGATCGAAGCTACCACCGTCAGCGCCCCGCCGCGCTGCGCGGCCGCCTGCCGCGCCTCACCGATCGCGTCCAGCAGATCCCCCACCGGGTCGCGGGCGGCGTTGTAGCCCAGGACGATGTCGAGCAGCAACAGCCTCACCTGCGGGTCGCGCGCTTCGGCGCGGATGCGCTGCGCGCGCTGCGTGCCGTCGATCATCGGGTGGGGGCGGCCGACCGTGAAGTAATCGTCGCCCATATCCACCATCGTGTGCTCGCGCGAACGATCGGGGTTCTCGAGCGCGGGCTCACCGTGCAGCGGCGTGTTGGAGTGTACCTTCAGCCCCGCCGCACGCAGGATGTGCTGGGTCTGGTAGCACAACGAGCCGCCGGCAAACAGCCCGCGCAGGTACTTCTGCTCCGGTGCCCAGGCGGCGCGCTCGCGATCGGCCGCGGCCTGGGCGTCCATTTCCGCTGCCTCGATCCTCGCCGTGATCTCCGCCAACCGGCAAACCTGTTCGGCCGCATCATCGAGCGTTTGCGCGATGTGCAAATTCCCACGCGCTGCCTGCGGGCCAAGGTCTGCCCCCAGCAGGCATGCAACGACAGGCTTGGGAAATTCGGCCAGGCGCTTGAGCAGTCGCGAGCGGACCTCTACACCTGGTGGCTTCGAGAGAACACATACGACGTGCGTGAGTGGATCCGCCTGCAGTGCGTCGAGCGCGGCAAAGGCGGTCAGCCCGCCAATCGCATCCGAGAGGTCGCGCCCGCCGGTACCGATGGCGTGCGAGATGCCGCCGCCGAGGTTGTGCACGAGCGAGGTGAATTCCTGCAGCCCCGTGCCGGCGGCGCCCACCGCGCCGATCGTGCCGCGGCGCACGGCGTTGGCAAAGCCGAGCCCCTTGCCCGCGATGAGAGTCGTGCCGCAGCCGGGGCCCATCACCAACCGCCCGCGCTCGCGCGCCAGCTGCTTGAGCGCCAACTCGTCTTCGACACTGACGTTGTCGCTGAAGAGGAAGACGTGCAACCCGGCCTCGAGCGCCTTGCGTGCCTCACGCGCCGCGTACGCACCCGGCACCGAGATCACGGCCAGGTTGGCGCCCGGCGCGCGCGCGAGGCCTTCATCTAATGTGCGCAGGGGCACCTCGCCCGCAGTGGCCGGGCTCGCCTGCAGCCATTCATCGAGCCGCCCAAGCACCGACTGCACTACTTCGGGGCTCTCGGCGATCACCGCTACGATGAGATCGTTGGGCTGGGCGGCTTCCACCTGCGGCCCGCCAATGCCGATCTCCTCGAGCAGCTTCTTGTTCTTCTCGGTGCCCATGAGCACCGCGGTCTGCTGCACGCCGTGCACCTCGCTCAGGCGCTTGCTGGCGCGCATGAGAAACACCGAGTCGTAGTATTCGTTGGTGCGGACGACCACTCCGGAAGCCATGGGTTCCCTCGTGCGCTGCGGGCCGGCTAGGCCGCGCTGTATTTGCGCCCGAACGCGATGAGCGCCTTCTTGAAGCACTCGAGCGGCGCGCGCACCATGCCCGCCCCGATAATCGAATGCCCCGGCTCGCGGTGGGCAATGGCCGTATCGATGATGGGCGTGATGCCGGTCTGCACCACTTTGCGAATATCGATGCCGATCGGCGCGCCCTCGAAGCCCAGCGCCGGCATGCGGTAGGCGGGATGCGTGCCGAGCGCGATACGGCCCATCTCGCGCGTGTAGGCGAGGGCCGTCTCGGGCGTGCCGCCCACTAGCGAAAGGATCCCCGGCGCGCCGCCGATGACAAACCCGCCCCACCCCACCGTCTCGGTGATGGCGCTGTCGCCCATGTCGAGGCCGGCATCCTTGGCGGAGAAACCCGGCAGATACAGCCCCTCCACCGAGGGCGAGGGGGCGGTGAACCATTCGTCGCCCAGGCCGCTCACGCGGATACCGAACTCGGTGCCATTGCGCGCCATGGCGATGACCATGGTGCTGCTCTCGACGTCGCGCGCCGGGTCGGCGATGGCCTTGCCGGCGGCCATGGCCAGGCCGAGAAAGATCAATTCGTGGTTGGTCACGTAGCGCAGCGTGTTGAGCACGGCCTCGCCGCTCATGCCCGCCTCGGCCAGCGCCACTGCCATGGCGTTGGCGAAGAGGCTGGAGGACGCGCTGTGGCGGTTATGCAGCTCGTCGCCCATTTGCAGCGCGCGGGTGATGATCGGTTTGAGCTCCAGCCCGCCGCGCTTGAGCAGCGCTTTGCGCAGCGTGGGCGCCCACACATCGCGCCAATGGCGCAGCGCGCCAATGGCCTCCGCGCTCCAATCGCCGAATTGCTGGCGACCCTCCACCTGGCGGCAGAAGGCGCGGTTGCCGAAGGCGCGATTCTCCACAACCCATACCGGCGCCGATTTCGAAATCGTGCCGGCCATTGGGCCGACCGTCTGGTAGTGATGGTTGGGCTCGAGGCGGATGCCACCGCTCTCCAGGAGTGAGGTGGCTTCCTCAATCGTCGCCGCCCAGCCCTCGAAGAGCACCTGGCCGATCACCGCGCCGCGCTGCGCGCCGCACATCCGGCGCCATTCGATTGGCGGGCCGGAGTGCAGGATCATGCGATCCGCAAGCCCCGGGATGACCTCGCCCGCCGGAGCGATATCCACCAGCACGGGGTCGCCGGCGATCATGCGGCCCAGCGCATCTTCGTTGGCCTTGTCAATGCGTGCTTTGATGTCCATGGGCAATCCTTTCACGCCGCCGTGGGCGGGCCGAAGGTCAGGAGCATCCCGACCACGCAACCGAGCAGCATGTCCCACCCGCTCGAATGGCCGATGGCCGTGAGCTCGAGCGCGGCGCGCTCGATGTGCGAGGCCGGCGCGCCGGCCAAGACTGCGCCGAGGAATTCGTGCAGCGGTTCGGGCCCCTCGCCGCGCGCCATATCGCTCATCACGGTGAAGCTGATAACGTGCGTTTCTGCGCGAAGCGATGCGAGGTCGACCCGCGCCGGTTCGACCGCGGCACGAAGAGGCGCATAAGTGCTCCCCAGATAATGCAACGTGAAGAACAGACTTCCGACAAAGTCGTCGCCCGCAGGCGTCAGCCCCGGCCCCAGGCCGACAAGCGGGCGCACAGCCAACTTGATGTGTGCGCCGTCGTGCGCCAAGCTCGCCTTGGCCACTCGAGCAACACTCTCCCACGCGCGCCCGACGAAGAGATCCTGCGGCGATGCCTCGTGCGGCACGGCGCGCCCTTCGCCCAGCGCAAGAACGCGGTTGATCAATTGCCCGAGCCCAAGCGGCGTGGGGAGCGCCGACCCCCGCGCGAACAAAGCGTACAAGGAAGGTGCAATTGCACTCTGCGCGACGGCTACCCCTACGCCGGGTTGCGGCGCATGCCAGGTTTCGGCCTGCGCCAGGTCCGCCTCGAACTCGCTGCCGAACGCGATCTGCTCACCGCGCACGACGTATAGTGTGCCCGCTGGAGGCCAGGCCTCGCGCCAGTCGCTGCGCCCGGCGCGGGTGTGGCGCGGCGCCTTGGGCGAGGTGAGCCAAAGCACCTCACCCGCCTCGCTCTCCAGGTAGGCCGCGCCGGTGACGGCCGCCAGCACCTTGCCGCGCGCTCCGCTTCCGAGCAACGCGCGGGCAGTCTCACCGATCGAACCCACGGCCACGCGGCGCATGCCAGCACTCCTCCGGCGCGTACGTGTGGGGCGCCGGCGAACGGCCGGCGCCCCACACTGCGCAGCAACGGTTACTTGGGCTGTCCGATCACGCCCTTGACGAACCAGTCCACGTTCCCCAGTTGATCCTCGGCGATCACTTCGCCTTCCTTCACGCGCACGGTCCCGTCCTGATCGAGGATCGGGCCCTTGAAGATGGTGATCGTGCCGGCCTCAAGATCGGCCAGCGCCGCAGCGAACTTGGTCTTGACCTCTTCCGGCACCTTCGGCCCGAAGGGGGCGATGGCCATGCAGCCGTCGCTGATCGAGCAGCGCAGGAAGATCGGTTTCCAGGATCCGTCCATCACGCCCTTGGCGAAGAAGGTCATCAGCCCGCCGAAGGTGAAGCCCGCGCCGGTAATCCAGTACTCGGGCGCGAATTGCTGCGCCGCCAGCGACTGGAAGCCGATCGAGTATACCTGGCGCGCCTCGGCCGTCTGGATGACGGTGGAGGGCGAGTCGACGTGCATGGTGATGATGTCGGCGCCCTGGTTGATGAGCGCATCGGTCGCGGCGGCTTCCTTGGCCCGGTCGGACCACGAGCCGGTGAAGGTGACGAGGGTCGTCGCCTTCGGGTTCACCGACTGCATGCCGATCTCGAAGGCGTTGATGAAGGTGAGGGTCCAGCCCAGCGGCATGGCAGCCACGAAACCGACCTTGTTGGACTTGGTCATGAGGCCCGCGGCCACACCCATCAGGTACCAGGTGTCGGGCGGTTTGCCGTAGAAGTTGGCGAAGTTGTCGGCCATCATATAACCGCCGGCATGTTCGAAGATCACGTCCGGGTGGCGCTGGGCCACTGCCATGGCCGGCTCCTGATGCCCGAAGCTGGTGGCAAAGATGAGCTTGGCGCCCTTCTCGATCATGCTCTCCATGACCCGCTCGGCATCCGGCCCTTCGTACACATTCTCGGCCTCGGCCAACTCGACGCAGGCGATGTTCTTCTTGACTTCCATCAGGCTGTCGTGCAAGGCCTGATTGTAGCCGGCATCATTGACCGACCCGACATAGATTGCACCGATCACGAGGCACGGCCCAGCCTCCGTCGGCACGGCGGTCGGTTGGGGCACAGCCGTCGGCACGACCGGCACGGCGGTCGGTTCAGGCGCGGGCGTGGCCGCCGGCGCGCACGCCGCGAGCAGCAACGAGGCGCACACCACGAGCGAGAGCAACCAGTACAGCGATCGCACTTTCATTCTTTCCTCCTTATGCGCTATGGCACGCGGGAATCGGGAAGCACGGGATGCGAGCGGAATGTCGGTGAGGCGTGGCCTCCTTTCGCGTGGGCAGGGCATGGCCGCTTACTCGGTGCCCTGGTAGACGCGGCCCAGGCTGGCCGGCGCCGCATGCCGGCGCGTGCCGCCCCAGGCTATGAGCACGATCAACGTGAGCAGGTATGGTGTGGTATCGAGCAGAAAAGGTGAGATCTGAATGCCGCTGGCTTGCATCAGCAGTTGAAAGGCCACCGCGCCGCCGAAGAGCAGCGCACCCGCGATCGCGCGCAGCGGGTGCCACTTCGAGAATATGACCAGCGCCACGGCGATGAAGCCGCGCCCGGCGGTCATGAACTCGCCCCACACCATCGTCCAGGCGATCGAGAGATGGGCCGCCGCCAGGCCGGCCAAGAGGCCGCTGCCGATAATGGCCTGGTACTGGATGCGTTGCGGGCTGCGCCCGGCGGCAAAGGCGGTCTGCGCGTTCTCGCCCACCGCACGCAAGCCGAGCCCCCAGCGGGTGTGGAAGAGCAGCCACCACACCAGCACTGTCACCGGCAGCGCCAGGTAGATGAGCGGGTCGAACTTGAACTGCGAGGTGGAGAGTGCCGGAATGAGCGAGGTGCCCGGCAGCGCGAAGCGCGGCAGGCTGTTGATGCGCGCGCTGGTGTAGTCGCGCCCAATGAGCGCGCTCAGCCCGAAGCCGAAGAACATCACCGCCAGGCCGCTGGCCAGCTGGTTCGCGCGCCGGCCGATGACCAGATAGCCAAATAGGAGGTTGAGCGCGGCGCCGGCCAGCATGGCGGCCAGCACCCCCAGATACGGGCTGCCGGTCTCGACCGTAACCGCGAAGCCGGTGGCGGCGCTCACCAAGAGCACGCCTTCCAACGCCAGGTCCACGATGCCGGCGCGCTCGTTGATGATCTCGCCCAGCGTGGCGTACAGCAGCGAGGCGCCCGAGAAGATGGCGCTGGAAACGACGCCCAAGAGGGATAGCAGTGTCATGCGCGCTTTCCTTTCAGCCGCAGCGCTGGACGCGCGAGGACAACGAACAACGTGATCGCCAGAAGAATATCGACCACCGCGAAGGGCAGGCCCTGGTTGATCTGCAGGATGTCACCGCCCGAAGTGATCAGCGCGACGACGAAGGCCATTACCAGAATGCCCAGCGGATGGCCGCCGGCGAGCCAGTTGATCAGGAACCCGGTGTAGCCGAAGCCGGGCGAGAAGCCCGGCCGCAGCCGGCCGTGCGCTCCGGCCACCTCCGCAATGCCGGCCACCCCGGCCAGCGCACCGCCGATGCACAGCGCCAGGATCAAATAGGTCGTGACGGGTATGCCGCTGCGTTTGGCGGCCTGCGCGTTGCCGCCGATGGCACGCATCTCGAGGCCCCAGCGCGTGTACTTCATGAGCAGCCAGTACAGGCCCAGCATCACCAGCCCGACCACCAGCCCCAGGTGGATGCGTGTATCGCCCAAGAGCGGCAAGCGCGCCGCCGGGACAAAGTCCAGCGTCTGCGGGTAGAACGAGTTGCCCGGCGAGCGCCACGGACCATAGATGAAGAAGGTGACCAGCGAAGGCGCGACATAGTTGAGCAGCAGGGTGGTAATGGTTTCGTTGACCAGCCCGCGGGCACGCAGGATGGCCGGCACGAGCGCCCACAATGCGCCGCCCACGGCGCCCATAAACAGCATGAACGGCAGCATCACCCAGGCCGGCAGGCCGGTGAAGCTGAGCGCCACCCACGTGCCCAGGCAGGCGCCCATGTAGAGCTGGCCTTCCGAGCCGATGTTGATCAACATCACCCGCGAGGGCACGGCCACCGCCAGCGCCGTGAGCAGGAGCGGCGTCATCTTGACCACTACCTCCGAGAGGCCACGCCCCGACCCGAGGGTGTAGGTCAGCGTGTCGCGGATGGCGAGCCACGGATCCTTGCCCGCAATCCACAAGATGACGCCGAACAAGGTAAAGGCCACGACGAAGATGGCCAGGTAGCGCAGAACGACGGCGCCGCTCTTCACCAGCCAGGCCGCGAGCGGCGGCCGCTTATCAGGGATGGACGTCATGGGCAACCTCGGCACCGGTCATCAGCCGTCCCACCTCGTAAGGCGTGGTATCGGCTGGGCGGAACTCGCCCACGATGCGGCCGGCGAACATCACCACCAGACGGTCGCTGAGGGCGAAGAGTTCTTCGAGATCTTCCGAGATGAGAAGCACGCCCGCCCCCTGCGCCCGCGCCGCGAGCAGCGCCTGGCGCGCGGCCAGCGCGCTATGCACGTCCAGGCCGCGGGTCAGGTAAGAAGCCACGATGAGCTGCGGGCCGGGGGCCAACTCGCGCACGATCACCATGCGCTGCAGGTTGCCGCCCGAGAGCGAGCGCGCCGGCACGTCGAGCGCCACGCTGTAGCCGAAGCGTTCGAGTCCACGCTGGGCCTCGCTCCGCGCCGCGCGCCAATCCATGCGCAGCCCGCCCCAGCGCGCGAAGACCTGCGGCCGGGAGAGCACCATGTTTTCGAGCACGCTCATCCACGGGACCACCGCCAGCGCCAGCGGGCTCTCGGGGATGTAGGCCACACCCTCCGTCCGCGCGGCGCGGATCGAGCGGCGAGTGAAATCCTGCCCGAAGAGGAATTTGCGGCCGGCGGCGCAGCGTTGGATGCCCAGCACCACGTCGCCCAGCTCGCGCTGTCCGTTGCCGGAGACACCGGCCACGCCCACGATCTCGCCCGGTGCGAGGCGCAGGTTGATGCCCACGAGAGTGGGTGCCGCCCCCACGGCCTGGGTTCCAACATCGCGCAGTTCAAGCAGGGTGCGTGCCTCGGCACGCGCGGGCGTGGGCCCTTGCGTCTGGAGCGGAGGCAGCTTCTTATCGAACATGAGCTCGAGCAGGCGTGCCTCGCTCGCCTCGGCCCGGGTCAGGGTGCCTGCCACCTTCCCGCCGCGCAGCACACTGATCCGGTCGGCGCACTCGAGCACTTCTTTCATCTTGTGGGTGATGAGCACGATGGCATAGCCGTCGCGCCGCAGGCTGGCCAGGACGCGGAAGAGCGCCTGCACCTCGTGCGGGGCGAGCACGCGCGTGGGTTCGTCGAGGATGAGCAGCCGCGCATCGGAGAGCAGCAGTTTGAGAATTTCAACTTTCTGCTGTTCGCCAATCGAGAGCTGCGAGACGAGCGCGCGCGGGCGTACCTGCAAGTCGTAGCGCGCGGCCATCTCGGTGATGCGCGACTCGATCGCGCGCGCGTCGAGAACGGCAGGCAGATGCGGCAGGAAGAGGGCGATGTTCTCGGCCACGGTGAAGGCCGGGATGAGGGCCAGATCCTGGAACACCATGCCGATGTGCATCGCGCGCGCCTCGTGCGGCGAGAAAATCGACACCGGGCGCCCGTGCATCAGGATCTCGCCTGAATCGGCGCGGTAGAACCCGTAGAGAATCTTCATCAGCGTGCTCTTGCCGGCGCCGTTTTCGCCGAGCAGAGCATGGATCTCGGAGGCATGAATGTCGAGATCGATGCGATCGTTCGCCAGGACGCCCGGGAAGGACTTGCTGATCGCGCGCATCGAAGCCAGCGGCGCGTGCGAGGCAGAGACAGAGGTCAGGTCGGTCATGCAAACCCTTTTTCGGGTGGAACGAGATGACGCGCGTGCCGGCGGCGCGGGAGCTGCCCGGCGCGCGGCTTCTGCCTTCTATCTTAGAGAAGCGAAGGAGGCGGGCCTAGCGTAGAACGAGGGGGTTTTGGCACGCGGCCGAGGGCGTGGTTGCTACGCGCCCAGCCAGGTAGTTGTTACGGGGGAATGCTCCTACTGGATCAACCCGTGTTCGCGCGCGTAGCGCACCAGCTCCACCCGGCTGTGCATCCCGAGCTTGGCCGAAAGGTTGGCGCGGTGGCCTTCCACCGTGCGCACGCTGAGGGTCAGCGCTTCGCCGATCTGGCGATTGGTGTAGCCTTGCGCGATGAGGCGCAGCACCTCGCTCTCGCGCGGGGTGAGCGGCTCGCGCGCATCCTCTTCCGGAGCGGCCTTGGGTGCCTCCTCGCCCAGCAACGAGGGCAGGAGCGCCGGGTCCACGTACAAGTCGCCGCGCAGGACGGTGGCAATGGCCGCGATCAGCTCGGCCTCGGCGGCGCGCTTGACAACATAGCCTGAAGCGCCGGCCTTCATGGCCTCGCGCAGCAGGCCGACATCCTCGTGCACGGTCAGGATCAGGATGCGCGCCGCGGGCACCTGCGCGCGCACCTGCCGCGTCACGGCCAGCCCATCCTGGTCCGGCATGCTCATGTCGAGCAGCAGAATGTCCGGCCGCAGGCGCAGGGCCAGTTCCACCGCTTCCACGCCGCCGGATGCCTCCCCCACCAGCTCGAGGCTGGGCTCGGCCCCCAGCAGCGCGCGCAGCCCGGCCCGTACCACGGCATGGTCGTCGGCGATGAGCACCCTAGTGGGCACAGGGCACCTCGACGTTGACGGTGGTGCCTTTTCCCGGCGAGCTTTCAATGGTGAGCGCGCCGCCCAACATCTCGATCCGCTCGCGCATGCCGAACAGGCCCAGGTGGCTCTCCACCGTAGGCGAGGCCGGCGCAAAGCCTACCCCGTCGTCCTCGATGATGGCCACCGCCCGGTCACTGCGCCGGCTGACCAGCACGTCGACCCGCGTGGCACGGGCGTGCAACGCCACATTGGTCAGAGACTCCTGGACGATGCGGAAGAGGGCTGTCTCCACCTCCAGTGGCAGGCGCCGATCGTCCATGCCGATGGCCTCGAATTCCACGCGCAGGCCGTACTGGCGGCGGAACTCCTCAACGTACTGGCGCAGTGCGGTGACCAGGCCCAGGTGATCGAGGCTGGCCGGGCGCAAGTTGACCGCCAGGCGATGCAGGTTTTCCTGGATCTGGCCGGCCGCGTGCTTCAGCTCGGCCAAGCGCCCGCCCAGCGCCTGCGGGTTGCCCACTTCGCGCTCGACCAAGCCCAGTTGCACACTGAGCGCGGCCAGCAGCTGGCCGGATTCGTCGTGCAACTCGCGCGAGAGGTTGAGCCGCTCGGCCTCCTGGGCGGTCATCAGGCGATGCGAAAGAGCATGCAGTTGGCGGTTGCTGGCGCGCACTTCCTCTAACAGGCGCGTGTTCTGGATGGCCACCGCCGCCAGGTTGGCGTATGAACGGATGAGCGTGCGCCGTTCGCCGCTGAACGCATTCGGCTGGCGGCTCAATAGCTTGAGAATTCCGATCGGCTGCCCGCTGGAGGTGAGCGGGAACGCGGCGTAGGCACGGTAGTCTCCGCCCCTCGCCAAGGGGCTCTCGCCCTCCGCCAACGAGGCGGCCGCCACGCCCTCCTCATCCGGCGTGCCGGCGCGTGCCTCCCACGGCAATTGCATCTCGGTCAATGCATCGGGTGAGGCACCGCACGCCGCCAGCGGGCGCGACCTGCGCGTCTGCGGGTCGGAGGTCTCGACCCAGGCCGCGTCGACCTGCAACCGCGAAACGGCCAACGAACACACGGTGTGGTAGGTGAGCGCTACGTCGGATGAGTCGAGGAAGGTCTTCGAGGATTCACTCAGTGCGGCCAGGTCCTCCACGCGTTGGCGCAGCGCGGCGGCCGCACGGCGTCGCTCGGCGATGGCCGCGGCGAGGATAAGCGCGGTCAGCGAGACCACACCCATGAAGGTTTGCAGGAGCAGCAGGCTGTCGTTCTTCGACTCGACCGAGAAGGGCCCGCGCCCGTGGGCTGTGCCCCAAATGGCGATGGCCGAGACGATGACCACGGCTGCGGTCGATCCGCGTTGGCCCAGGCGCAGCGCCGCCCAGAACACGAACGGGAAGATCACGTAGATCATCGCCTGGTGGAAGACGCCCGTCGGCGGTTGGTTCGAGAAGACGTACCACGTTACGCCGGCCAGCAAGACGGCCAGCGCGAGCGCCTCGATCGCCACTCGCCGCGTGAGACGGGGCAGCGGCGGGCTGAGCCACACCAGAATCAGCGGCGCGACGACCAGTGCGCCCAGCAGGTTCCCCATCCACCAGGTGAGCCAAATGCTCGGGAGGCCGCTCCACGCGCCGAGCCCCAGAAGCAAGAGGGTGAGCGAACCGAGGCTGGCGCTCGTCGCCGCGCCCAGCGCGGCGAATCCGAGCAGGCCGGTCGTGTCCTGCACGCGGTCGATCGTGTTGTGGAAGCCAACGAAACGCCGCAGGCAGTACGCCCCTACGAGCGCTTCGAGCGTGTTGGCTACGGCCAATCCCGCCGCGAGAGGCGCAGGGGCATGGGTGAGCAGCGAGCCGACGAATACCCCCAGGCTGATGCCCGGCCACAAGCGGTAGCCGAAGAGCAGGAGGGCGGCCAGGGCGATGCCCGTCGGCGGCCAGACGGGCGATGTGTTGGGTTGGACGTAGGCGACCAGCAGCCCGACCCGCACCGCAAGGTGATAGACCACGGCCAGGAGCACGATCGAGAAGAGGTAGCGCAGGATGGGCCGCGCCTGCGGCCGTGGGGAGGCGGTCATGGGGTCGAGTCTCTGCGGCGGAATGCCTACGCAGAGGATTGTATCTCGAAGGAGCCGGCCAGGCGGGCCGCGGCGGCACCTGTTCGGGCACGGCATGCCGTGCCCGCATGCCGCATGGGCCGATGTAGTCGTTCTGATTGATTGATTCCAGGCGCGGTTACGTTCTGGG
>Ga0315288_10001042_pt1 | contig 35397 bp, 29 predicted proteins | sample YL17G11_20_MG_FD_203454 | JGI IMG/M metagenome (GOLD analysis project Ga0315288, IMG submission 203454) | Sediment microbial communities from Yellowstone Lake, YNP, Wyoming, USA - YL17G11_20 | ecosystem: Environmental > Aquatic > Freshwater > Lake > Sediment | place: USA: Wyoming | collected...
GCCGCGGTAGACGCGATAGCCGGTTACGCCCACATTATCTGTGGAGGCCGTCCAACTCAGGTTGATTTGCGTGCTGCCGGCGGCCGTGGCCGTTAGGTTAGTGGGCGCGGATGGAGGGGTCGAATCTCCTGATGGTTTCGAAGTTGCATTCCCCGGCAAAGTGTTTGCATTAATCTCGGTAATGTTGTTGTAACTATCGCCATCGGAGTCCAGAGACTCAATGGAGCGAATACCGGCGGCAGTTGTACCGGCTGTGACCATGTCATCGCCGTAGGGATTGGTTGCGGGGGCGGAAGTGTGGCAGAGGGTACAATTGTAAGTTGCCGCCAATGTGGAACTCGGATAGACGCTCTGCCAAGTGCTCTTTATGCCGCTGGTTGCCAGGGCCTGCGGCGCGGCCAGCAGCACGATTGCAAGCACGCCGAGCAGCAATAGACCTGCCATACTGTGGGATCTCGAAAAACTCATTCGTGAAACTACCATCTTCTAATCCTCCTCTATCTTCTTTGCCTGTTCCAGCATTAGGTTTGGGCCGCCGCGGAAACCCGGCGACATGCTGAGGGTGAAACTTACAGAATTTTGATTGACCGATACCCCGAGTCGGCCGGCCGGTCTTTGTTCGGCCGGAAGCGCCTTTTTCAGGCCTTGTACTCCTTGCTCTAACATGTGTCCTTGAATCAGTTTGATTTTCATATGCCTCTGCCTCCTTTGCGGCCAATGTGTAATGCTTAAGACATGCTTAAGTGCGCGGAGGTGAAATGAAGAGATAGAGAGTGATTGCTGACATGATAAGCAAGCTATAAGATGAGCGATTAAGTCGGGGTTTATAAGACCGAAGCGAATCGGCAATACTACGTTGCTACTACCTGCTGATCTGCTGAGCGGCATTTTAATACTTCACTATGCCTGAGTACTCGTGTAAGAGCCATTATATTAGATGTTCCAGACTTAGTAAAGGTTTTCACTATGTTTTAAGATTAATATTTTTAACAAACTGATGTTCGTTTTCGCTGAATAGTTGACCTATCATCAGCATTCCCCTATTCTTCAGTTAGCGAGACCTCATCAAATCCGCAGTCAGCAGAAGAATTTGATGGTGGGGAATAAATGAATCCATAAAGGTGGTTGGCAATGAGCGAAAAGAGCAAGCAGTGTTGTGAAAAGACGAAGGATCCCAAGGCCTGCACGGCGGAGCAGATTAAGATTTGCCATGGGGAAGGCGCGAAACACACGTGCAAAACAAGTAAAAAGTAAAAGGGCAAAAGGCAAAACCAGGCCAGAGTCTATAGTCTGTAGTTGCTCTGTTGCAAAGCACAAAGAACAGACTCTAGATATTTATAGAACCAGGCGGAAAAGCGTTCAATTTATCTTTAATTCAAGGCTCGGCGGGGCGCGGCGACCCCGCCCTACATGTGCTTTGCAACAGAGCAAGTCTGTAGTCCAGAGTCCATAGTCAAAACGGCAGGCCGCCTTGGGGGCAGGGAAGACAACCCGCCACAGCGGGCAAAAAGGAAGTTGACGTTCGGTGAAAGGGCTTGGTAGTAATCGCAGCGGCTCGGCTTCGGAGGCAGATTTGTCTTTTTCCGATCTACTTTCCACTTTCCACTTTCGCCTCTCTCGCCCATTCTGCATAACTCTTAGGGAGTTATGCAGAATGGGCGAGGGGAGAGTCGAACTCCCACGTCTTGCGACACATGGTCCTAAGCCATGCGCGTCTGCCATTCCGCCACTCGCCCGCAAGCAGATATTTTGGGGAAATACGCCCTTGACGAATTAACTCTAGCAATATTATAGCCTTTTTTCAACCGATCCGTTAAGTTGCGGAATAAATTCTGATATACTATGGTTTGAAAATGCGTCCTTTGGATAGGAGCAAACGATGAGTTTAGCAATTGAGAAAGAAAAGCAAAGAGCAGGCAGGAATCGCACTTTAAGTCTCTCTCAAAAAGATATTGCTCGTCTCTCGCCGCGCATAATCAGCAATATACCTACGCGTCGGGTGACAAATGCTGTTGAGGGAACGATCTGCGGTGATTGTTTGGATTGGGCGCAATTCCTACCTCCTGCCTTTGTTGATCTGATGATATTGGATCCTCCATATAATTTAGAGAAGCGCTTTAATGGTAGAAAATTCTCCAGAATGGAGGTAGATGCATATAGCTCATGGTTAAACAAAATCATATCTACTATGAAGCCATTATTGAAAAAGCATGCCTCCATTTATATTTGTTGCGATTGGCTGACTTCTCAATCCGTATATGCAGTGGCGGCGAAGCATTTTAGGGTGTTAAATCGCATAACCTGGGAAAGAGAAAAAGGACGCGGGGCTTTGCGAAACTGGAAGAACACCTGTGAAGACATTTGGTTCTGCACAATGTCCGATGATTACACATTTAATATTGAGGCCGTTAAGCTGCGCCGAAGAGTCGTCGCTCCATATACGGATCAAGATGGGCAGCCTAAAGATTGGCAGAGAACTGAAGCGGGCAATTTTCGCGATACGCATCCATCAAATTTGTGGACCGACATAACCATTCCTTTTTGGTCCATGCCTGAGAATACGGATCATCCCACCCAGAAAAGCGAGAAGCTCATGGCAAAGCTTATTTTGGCAAGTTCCAACCGCGGGGACTTTGTTTTCGATCCATTTTTAGGCAGCGGGACAACATCTGTTGTCGCCAAGAAATTGGGGCGCCAATTTTTAGGAATTGAAATAGAGGAAAAATATTGTCTTTGGGCCGAGCATCGCTTGGAATTAGCTGATAAAGATCGAGCTATCCAGGGCTTTTCTGATGGAGTGTTTTGGGAGCGAAACAGTGGGCCGATAATAAAGAAGAATGCTGATTCGCAAACCATTGATCTTTTTAACAGTCTTTCAGACTGATAACTTGTGCAGAGGAGACATAATTGAAAAGTCTGCTTTTCCATACTAAAAAATACAAACAGGTGGAAAGGAAGATCAAGTCTTTTCTGAATGGCTATGAAGACTTCCTCTCCGAGAGTACCGCCCAAAGCCCCAGAGCAGTAGGAGATGCGATACAAGATATTCTTGCAGAGCACTGCGAGACGATACTTGGCAAGGATGTTTGCTCTAATTATTCGGCGTCATTTGCCCGCCGCGCAATGGCGGATATAGCTTTTGAAGACGCAAAGGAATGTTATTATGTGGTGGATGTAAAGACGCATAGATCGAGCACTAAATTTAACATGCCCAACCTAACATCTGTCGAGAGGTTGGCTCGCTTTTATGAGGAGGCAAAAAACTTCTTTGTTGTTCTGATGGTAACCTATGATATTGTCGGAGTTAGAGCTGTTATTTCCCATGTTAGTTTCGTACCGATAGAATTTTTGGGGTGGGATTGTCTGACGATAGGCGCTTTGGGATGGGGACAAATACAGATTGCCAACTCCAATAAAATCACCATTAATCCGGGATACTCCAGGAAGACGTGGATGCTGGAATTATGCGACACGCTACTGGAATTCTACCCCAAAGAGATTGGGAAGATTGGCAAACGAATGGACTATTTCAAGCGAATCCGCGCGAGATGGGAAAATATCAAAGAAGATTGAGCGGCAAACTCCCCCAACTCTCCTTTGTCAGCACGAAGCTCAATTCAGTTGCCTCCCCTCCCTGCCAGACGTCCTCGGCGGTGTAGTCTTGTGCGGGAGCGCGGACGAAGCCGACCTTTTCCAGCATCCTCAGACTTGCCTGGTTGAAGGTCATGGCGCCGCCGCCGATGCTTTCGATGTTCAGGCGCGCAAAGGCATATTCCGCGACCAGCCGGACGGCTTCTGTTCCATAACCTTTGCCGCGCCGGTCCGGACATAGGAAAATGATGAGCTCGGGCGGGCTTGTTAGAGAGCCCAGCGAAACCAAACCAATGAATTGCTGCGTTGCCAGCAGGATGATGCTGCAATCAAGCCAACATCCGGCCTCGTCGTGCCCCTGATAGGGGCGGCCTTTTCCCTTCCGCCATTCCTCAAAGGTTTGGACCTCCGCTTTGAAATTCAGGTTGCGCTGCACCGCGGGATCGCGCCATAAATCATAGATGAGGCGATCCTCCTCTGAGCTGGGGAGGCTGAGGCCGATGCGGCTGCTCTTAGTGAGGTAGGCGCGGGGTGTTCTTGTCATGCCTGGCTTCTATTAGAATTCATTATGGCGAACGGAAATGTCGCCACGGCCCGAAGCTCCCGATCCGATAAAAGTAAAGGCGCGCAATTTGACGGGCTTTTCGGCAGTGAAATATGAATGCAGAATTTCGCGCGCTACGGCCGACATGGATTTGCCCTGCTTGTGCGCAACTTCACGTAATGCGTTATATATTGCATCGTCTAGTTGAAGCTGTACCCTTTTCATTTACCATGCTCGCATGATGGAATACACATTGATTATACACCATTTTCTTGTTCAACTACCTTGCGACGCACCTTTCGCGCGCGGATATGCAGGAAATAAGGCACGACCTGGGCGTCCTGGAGGTGGGGGCATTTTCAAGTAGTCGCGATAGATGTCATAGCCGGCGCGGGACAGCTTCGTCCAGGCCTCGGCGTTTTCGTTCCAGAAACGGCCGACTTCGATGTGGTTCATAGATATCATCTCTTCAAATTTGAGCTGCCGGCGAACTGCAATATCTTCGGCCGGAAAAATCTATAATGAGCCCAGACATTTTAGCCCATCTAATTACTTCGGAAGATTGTTTTGATATTCTTTTTCGCAATAGCCGGTCGCTGTTGACTTAGAGTATCAAGTGATGATAAATTATGCAGGCCGGGCTGTTAGCTCAGTTGGTAGAGCAGGGGACTCTTAATCCCAAGGTCACAGGTTCGAGTCCTGTACAGCCCACCAATTTTTCCCCGCTCAATTAGCTTATCCAATTTTCACGAACCGCTCAATCACTTCCGCCACGGCGGCCTGGTTGTTATCTTTTTCGGTAACATATTTTGCGGCGGATTTCACTTCCTCATGGGCATTGGCGACGGCGACGCCCAGGCCCGCCCAGGCCACCATGGCGGTATCGTTGCGGCCGTCGCCGATGGCGATGACCTGTTCCCGGGCGACTCCAAAATGAGCGGCGATGTGCGCCAGCGCGGCGCCTTTGTTGGCCTCCCGATGCATAAATTCCAAATATTCGGGATCGGTGCAGATAATGTTGACTTCATCCCCCCATTTAGCTTTCCAGATTTCGTAGAGTTCGTCCCGGTGGCGAGGATTCGGCTGGGAGGCATCGGTGGGGTCAGCCAGGATAATCAGTTTGGTGGGGCTGCAGCCTTTGAACTGCGCCAGGTCGGGCAGGAAATTATAGACGGAGCCGGTGCGGGAGCTATACAGCCCGGCAAGGCCGCGCAAAGCAGGATTATCCCAGGCATAGAGCCGCTCCTCGAGATAATAATTAAGCTGCAGATGTTCGGCGCGGGTGTAGTCAATGATTTCGTCGGCATATTTAGAGATGAGGGGAAGATGGAAGAGCACGGCATCACCGGCGGCGCGGCTGTCTCTGACCATGGCGCCGTTGTAGGAGATGATGGGACCGTCTATGCCGATGGCATCGGGGGCGCGCCGGACGGATTCGCTCATGCGGCCGGAGGCAAAGACAATATGGAGGCCGCGCGCCGCGGCGGCATGCAGCGCGGCGGTATTTTCCGGGGGAATTTCGCTGGCATCATTCAGGAAGGTGCCGTCAATGTCTAATGCGATAATGCGGAAATCCATATTTGGGTCTCTGAGTCTCTGAGTCTCTGGGTCTCTGGGTCTGTGAGTCTCTGAGTCGCAGAGTCGCAGAGTCGCAGGGTCTCAGGGTCGGAAAACAAATTGAGATTGGGCCGGTTAGTCAAGCTTTTCAACGTCGCCGAAGTTGAGGTCAACGGGAGTTTCGCGGCCGAAGATGGAGATGAGCACGCGCAGTTTCTCTTTGGCGAGGTTGACCTCTTCCACATTGCCTTGAATGCCTTCAAAAGGCTCGGAGGTAATGCGCACGACATCGCCTTTGTGCCAGGCGGCTTTAAGGCGGGGAGCATCCGATTCGGCGGTCTGCAGGAGAGAATCAATTTCCGACTGGCTGAGGGGAACGGGCTGGCGGTCGGGGCCGATAAAGCCGGTTACTCCCGAAGTTGACTGGACGAGGTGGCGGGTGCCGTCTTCCAGCGCCATTTCCAGAAAGACATAACCGGGATAAATTTTATGCTTGCTGACCTGACGTTTGCCGTGTTTGGTGCCTTTGAGTTCTTCTTCGGTAAGCACCAGCACGCGGCCGAAACGATCTCCCAGGCCGGAGGCGACGGCGCGCCGCTGAATGGTTCTCGCCACTCTCTCTTCCTGACCGGTAAAGGTATGCACGACGTACCAGTGTTTTTCCATTTTACTTAACTTCAAAGAGTCGTTTAGTCAGCAGGCCCATGATCGTATCGAAGATATACAGGCATAGGCCGGTGAATACCACCGCGGAAATTACCACAAGGGTGAAATTTTTCACTTCCGTCTTGGAGGGCCAGGAGACTTTTTTAAGTTCCTGCCAAGATTCGATAAAAAAGGCGCCGAGCTTTGCAAAAAAGCCCGGTTCTTTTTTTGCTAGTGCTTTCTCTGCCATAGTATTATTACCTCAAAAATTTCCGGTCGCGCTGCGGACAGGCCAAAAATGGCAGGCCCGGCCGGGTTCGAACCGACGGCATCTGGTTTTGGAGACCAGCGCTCTACCAACTGAGCTACGGGCCTGTATAATTAAAGTTAAAAGGCAAAATTAAAAAGATAAGGGCTAACATAAAACCTCGAGGCTTTTTGGTTTGCCCTTAGCCTGTTTTCCTGCCAGTTAGCTTTTCCCGGCGCGCGCACTGATGGCCGTCTCCCGATGCTCGGTGTGACTCTTGCAACGGGAACAGTATTTGCGTATTTTCATGCGGTCAGGGTCATTGCGCTTGTTCTTGACGCTCAAGTAGTTGCGACTGCGGCAAGTACCGCAAGCCCACCAAAAACCCCGATCCTGTGTTCTTCCAGCCCTAGGCAATGCTTTCTCCCTATCCTCCGATGCGGCCCTAGCCGCCGGCATCTTTTTCACTGATGGCCTAATAGACATGATAGCCGGACGAGGCGCACATGTAAAGCGGCGCGCTCGGCCGGTAGTCAGCCCCAGGCCGACTTCCGGCTCGGGGTCATGTCATACAGAATTGTGCCATAGAGAATTTATCACATGGCCTGATTTGGGTCAAGGCCGCCTTGCGCGGAAAGATAGCTTTCCGGCGAAAAGCGGCACAGAGGGAAGGATTGCCGATAGCGTTAAGGACGAAATTCCTGCTGGCAACCCTGTGATAAAGCCAGTTAGCTGTGATTTGGCTGACGCAGTTAAGCTCAGATTTTTATGTCAGCGGGCAGGGAAGGGACTTTATCCCTTCCCTGCTTTGGCAGTAATCCTCTGTGCCGCAAAATGGCCGATGTATCAGCCCATCTCAACAGGCCGGGCGCGGCGGCTAGCGCTTTTTGCCGGCAACCGTATCCTTGAGTTCCTTGCCGGGTCTGAATACGGGCAGCTTGGCGGCCGCTATCTTGATGGGTTCATTGGTTTGGGGATTGCGGCCGATGCGGGCTTTTCTTCGCTTAACTTCGAATGATCCAAAGCCCACAATTTGTACTTTCCCTTCCTTCTTGAGGACCTTCTTTACGGTTTCCAGCACGGCATCCACCGCGGCGGCGGCGTCCTTCTTTTTCAGTTGGGCAGCTTTTGCCACCTCATCTATCAGTTCCGGTTTGTTCATCTTGCAGACTCCTTTTCTATTAGTTGAAATTTTACTGGAACCCTAGTGCTACATTAACTCAATTATATAATTATTGCTCTTTGAAATCTCTGCGGACAATGCTCTATAGCTACCGCAAGTTACATTAACTTAATGAACGGAATTAAGTTAATGTAACACTAGTCGTTGGATTTGGTTCTCCGCCAGGCGGATAATTCCTTCTATAACAAAATAAAAATGCCATCTTTCCGACATTTTTTTATGCAAAAAGCAGCTTTTAAGAAATTTCCCCTCTTAAAGCCGCTTGCCGGGCCATTTTGCGATGGCCCGGCAAGAAAAGCAGACCTTATGATCTTAAGCAAAGCCGCGACCAGACGCAACTTGCTTAAGATATTTATTTTGCATGACTACCAACTCGTGATGCGATAGCCGATGCCGCCAAAGATGCGCTGGTCGGTCAGCCCGAGGCCGCCGATCGCGGCATTGGTGGTGCCAATCTCGACCGTAAGCGCCGGCATGTCCGGAATCGGATAACGCCACACGGCAGAGAACGGCGCCTGGGCGTCTATCTTATCATCCTTGAAGCGATACTCGAGAGCAAAGGTGCCGCTCTCTTTGGTAATAAACTCAATACCCACGAAAGGCCGGGTTGAGTCAACTTCTACCGGCTCTTCAAGGCTTTGCCACATAGCGCCCAGGGAAAGCTTCGTAGTGACTGACGCCTCCGGCGAGATCGCCGCGGAGATGTTCTTGCTCACTACCAAGAAGGCACTGGCGAGATTCGCGCTATCACCAAACAGATCACAGCGGCCAACAGAACCTCCCACGCCCAGTGAAAATTCGTCATCGGGCTCGCGCATAAGCAAATACTTTAAGCCGATGTTTTCGATTTTCTTAGTGACATCGCTGATAGTTATTCTTTCATATCCCAGCCAAACTTCAGTTTTGTCAGCTACGCCCACACTAAGGCGTATTGGCAGAAGAGTATACATCTCTGCGGCAGCTGCAATTTTAACGTCTGCCTGCTGATAGTCCACGGCCAAATCCGCCGAGCCGGTCGGCGTCACATCGGCGGTCGGCAGAGTTACGATACCGGTGGCGCCTCCGAATGTGGGATAGGCCCAGGCCGCCGCCATACTTAAGGCGAGAACGGCTGCAATGATTACCACAAAACCTAGTCGCATTTTTCTTCCTCCTATTGTGTGTATTTGTTCATGGAATCAGCGACGCGATTAGGCTGACGCGCGCTTTCCACCTGAACCACAAGATTTTGAAGCAATAACCTTTATACCATGCTCCAAGCTTTACTTCGCAAACTTAAACGGAAAAAGTCCCCCCGCAGCCTGTTTTTCCTGAAAAAGGCTCAATTTTCCTTGCAATACTACCTGCGGACAGCAAAAATGCCCCGATGAAACCTGATATTGCCACCCGAAATTCCCAGCAGACTTGTGATAAAGTTATTTTGCTGAGCTTTGGCTGGCGCAGTTATACTCGGATTTTTATGTTAGCCGACAGGGAAGGGACTTTATCCCTTCCCTGCTAGTAGCCCCAGGGTCTGGTGCGGGTTCCCGACGTTCCTTCGCCGCCGGCTTGCGGAATTGCGAGGCGATAACCAAGACCCAGGAAGAAGCTCGAAGAGTCTCCGCCCAGGCCCATAAAGGCTGCGTTGCTGAAGCCTGCTTCCGCCCATAAAGGCCGGGTTTGGCTCAGGGGCATGCGAACCACGGCGGAGAAGGGCGCTTTGGCGTCGAAATCGCTGTTCTTAACGCGGTAATCCAAGGCCAGGGAAACGCCTTTTTTGCCATACAGCTCGAGTCCTAAGAAAGGCTCGGTCAACGTTTGATCAATGGGGCTGCCAACGTTCTCCCACAGCATACCCAGGGAAGCTTTGGCGGAGATGCGAGCCTCGGCCGCCTTGCGGGAAGCTATATTTTTGCTCGCCACCACAAAGAGATTCGTAATGGTTACATCCTCCGAGAGCGCATCACCTTTCCCCCAAGAGCCGCCCACGGCCAGGGAAATTTTTTGCACCGGCTCGGTGGCAAACTGATACTTAGCGCCGACATTCCAGGAACTGGTACTGTCCGAGCTTGCGGAGGCACGCATATATCCGGCCCAAACCTCCGTCTTATCCGCAATACCATAAACCGCCCTTGCCGGCCAGAGCGTTACATCGCCTGACTGATTTTGATAATCCAGCGCCAGGACGAGCGCACCCGGGGGCACCACTTCCGCATTGGGAAGCGCTACCATGCCGGTGGGGCCGCTAAAGGTTGGGTAGGCCCCGGCGCCGGCCGCGCTCAAAGCCATGACGGCTGCTACCAGCAGCAATATCCATGTTCGCATTTTTCCTGCCTCCTGTTTTTGTCTTATATTATTTGTCGAATCGCGAAAGTTGCTTTTGACTTTGGCTATTCACCCAATTAGTAATACCATGCTTTCCTTTTCAGTTAGCATGTTGCATCTTAAGATGCAAGTCTAGATTGGCCGCCTAACTGTTCAGAAGCGGTGTGGACAGGTTTCGCAAACTCCTGGGACAGCCTCTTGCCCGGCGACCTATTGAATGCACAATTGAGGGGATTGACAAGAGGCAGTCCCGAGTTTGCCGGCTTTCTCATAGAGTGGGAACTGTGGCGCGGCGACGAGGGAAAAGGAACGGGGCGCTTACCGGCGAAAAGGAAGAGCTATGGATTTGCTTATTCGCGGCGGAATGATAGTAGATGGCACCGGCGCGCCTCCGCGACCCGCGGAGGTGGCGATAGCCGGAGACACCATAATCGAGGTTGGAGGGGTGCATGTTTCCGCGAAGAAAATTCTTGATGCCACGGGTCTGATAGTCTCTCCGGGTTTTATTGATATACATTCCCACACCGACCACATGCTGCTGGCCAATCCTTTGGCGGAGAGCAAATTGCTGCAGGGCGTAACCTGTGAAGTGGGGGGAAATTGCGGATCATCGGCGGCGCCGCTGAATGAAGAACAGGCCCGGGAAGCCGGCAATGAATTGCGGCCCCACGGGCCGGAAGTAAGCTGGCATGATACCGGCGAATTTCTGTCGGTGCTTGAAAAAGCGGGCATTGGCTTGAATTTCGCCACCCTGGTAGGGCACGGCAATCTGCGGGGAGGGGTAATAGGATACGAGGCGAGGGCGGCGGGGCCGGAGGAGCTAAGGGAGATGCAGCGCCGAGCGGCAAAGTCCCTGCAAGAGGGCGCTTTCGGCATTTCGGCGGGCCTGATTTATCCTCCGGGCTGTTTTGCCGACGCCAAAGAGCTGGCTGCGGTGTGTGCGGCGGCGCAGGGGCGGGGCTTTTTTGCGGTGCATATGCGGGACGAGGGAGCGGGACTGCTGGAGGCCGTTGAGGAGGTGATCGGCGTTGCGCGCGCCGCCAATATTGCTCTTCAAATATCCCACCACAAAGTTACCGGCGAGAGGAATTGGGGACTGGTCAAAAAGAGCCTGGAGAAAATAGCAGAAGCGCGGGAAGAAGGTCTCGATATAACAGTAGATGTCTATCCCTATGAGGCCACGAATACTGGATTGTCTGCGGTTGTGCCGGACTGGATGAAAGCGGGCGGGAGAGAGGCGCTGCTGGCGCGGCTGCAGGATTCCGCGATGTTAAAGAGATGGGCGCAGGAATGGGGCGAACGGGGAACAGATTTGGCAAGATGGCAGGAATATATGGTCTCCCGCGTCTTTGCGGAGGAACAAAAGCAGTTTGAGGGGAAACGGATTGCTGAAATCTGCCAAGAACTTGATAAATCGCCTTTGGAAACCGTCGCCCAACTGCTGCTTAATGACAAAGGCGGAACAGAAATGATAAGGTATTGTATTGCTGAGAAAGACATTGAGGAGGTGCTCTCCAGGCCCTGGGCGATGATCGGCTCGGATGCGGGGGCAAAAGACTTCAGCGGGGGATGGGGCTGTCCGCACCCGAGGGGTTTCGGCACTTTTCCCCGCGTATTGGCGAAATATGTGCGGGAGCGGGGGATTTTCACTTTAGCGGAGGCGGTGAGGAAGATGACTTCGCTGCCGGCTGGCCGGCTGGGGATAAGGGATCGGGGGCGCATTGCGCCGGGTTGCAAAGCAGACCTGGTGATATTCGATGCGGCGGAGATTGCGGATCAGGCGACTTATCAGCATCCGGCGCGGCCGCCGAGCGGCATCGAGTGGATAATTGTGAACGGCGTTGTGGCAGCGGAGCAGGGCAAATTGACCGGCGCCAGGCCGGGAAAGGTATTAAGGGCCTAATTAGCGGTTAATTTTGCTCCAAAATGGGAAAAGTATAGTAAGAGTTGGCAGTTGAGAGTGGCTAAGTCTGCGCGGCAGGCCGCCATGGCATTAAGTTTTGGCCGGGATGACCGTTTTCTGATTATTTGCGAGCTATTCTTTCGGTGAGCCGGTGGGCAATCAGTTTTGCAGTAATTTAATTATTTATGTTATCTTGGTAAGGTCCGGCGGCCGAGTTGGCTGGAAATTTATAGAGGGGATTGGGGATCGGGCGTTTTAATCATGTCGCCCGTGGGATTCCCGGCAGATGCCGGCCGGCATGTTCTTATATGCTTTCTAAGGATTACAGGAGTGAATAGATCTGTTGCCTCATTATGGATGATGACGATACTTATTGCCGTGCTCTTGGCCGGCATTAGCTGGTTCGTCTGGAACTTTGGGGAGACCGCGCCCTCCTATAATCATCTCTATTATATTCCCATTGTGCTGGCGGCGGTGTTTTTCCGTTATGTCGGAGCGGCGATTACGGGCGTGTCGGCCGCCACCTTAAGCGGCTTCATTACCTTTTTTGGCAGCAATGCGATGCCGGGCGACAAAGATATCGCTTTGGATATCGCCATTCGCCTGGCTTTTTTCTTTGCCATCGGCATCCTGACGGCCGGACTTACCACCATGCTGGCGCTAAGAGGCGAGGAAGCGGCCACGCTCTTTTCCGCCTCGCAAGCGGTCAACCAATCCTTGCGGCTGGAGGAGGTGCTGCCGGCGATTGCGCGCATGGCCGGTGAAATCAGCGATGGCCGCGCCAGTCTTATCCGCTTGCTGGGGCCGAAAAACGATGAACTGCTGCCTGCGGCTTCCTGGAGGCTGTCTCCGAATTATCTTGCCAAAGGGCCGGTGCGCCTCGCGGAGAACTCGATTGACGAGAACGTGATGCGGGGGGAAGTGGTGATGATTTCCGATGTTCGCCGCGACCCACGCACGGCTTACCCGGAAGAGGCGCGCGCGGAGGGGATTGTCTCCTGCATCTGTGTGCCCATACAGCGGGGCGGCCGATATTTGGGAGTGCTGAGGGTCTATTCGGATTATCCCCGGCACTGGAGCCGGCACGACCAGCGATTGCTGCGGGCGCTGGCGAGCGAAGCAGCCGTGGCGATTGAGAATGCCCAACTCCACGAGAACCTGCGGCGCTCTTACTGGGAAACGGTGCGCTCTTTGACGCGCGCCATCGAGGCCAAAGATCCCCAAGCCCTGGGGCATTCCGAGCGGGTAACCGGCTATGCTTTGCAGATAGGCCGGGCTTTGCAGCTCTCCGCGGAAGAGATGGAGAACCTGCGCTTTGCGGCCACGCTGCACGATATTGGCAAGATTGCGGTGGAAGAGCAGTTGGTGAGAACGCCCACTTCTCAGGCCTATCGGGAGGCGCTGGAGCGCAATCATCCGCTGGTGGGAATGTCTATTCTGCAACCTGCGGAATTTCTAGGCCCGGCCATCGCCGCGGTGCGCTACCATCATGAAAATTATGACGGCAGCGGCTATCCGGACGGGTTGAAGGGCGAAGCTATCCCCTTGCTGGCGAGAATTCTGGGGGTTGCGAATGCCTTCGATCATCTGGTCAATCCCGGCTATGAGGGGCTGGCGCTCTCGCCCGAAAAGGCGCTGGAGGAACTCAAACACCAGGCCGACACGATGCTGCTGGATGCAAAAATCGTGGAAGCCTTTGCCGACGCCCTGGGCAGGAATCATCAGGCCGAATGATTTGCCATTCGGATTAAGCGCTTTACCTCACGACCGCCGCGGGGCGGAAAATCCTCTCCGAAAATGTTCCCTCTTGATCTTCATGCGCGCAAAGAAAGCTTTGATAAATAACTTGTCGAGTGGTAGGATGATGGGACTCGGAATGACAGCTTCGCATTAGCCCACTTTATTATATCGAGAATAGATTATCTACAGAGTGTTTTGTGGGAGCGGGGTTCTGCAAACCCCGCTTGAGAGGCTTTATTGTTTGCCCCCGGCGGGCTTTACAGAAGCCCGCCCCCACTAGATCAATGCCTTGTGAAGAAAGCGGGTTGGGAACTGTTACGTGACCGAATTTATTTCGACTTCAGATTGCATTACCCATGGATGATGAAACCGTAGAAGAGACCACCCCAGTGAAGGCGGCGGCGCAACCGGCGGAGGAGCAGGACGGCATTAGCGGCTGGAAAGTTACGCTCTATGTGGTATGGATTGCGCAGTTGTTCTCGATGCTGGGCTTCTCCTTTGTGTTCCCGTTCGTGCCCTTTTATATCCGCAGTCTGGGAGTAATAGATCCCAAGGCCTTGCGGCTATGGTCCGGCCTGATTGACAGCAGCAGCGGGTTGGTGATGGCGGTGATGGCGCCGATATGGGGCTGGATGGCGGACCGGTATGGCCGCAAGCCGATGGTGCAGCGGGCGATGTTGGGGGGCGGGGCGGCGGTCGGCGCGATGGGCCTGGTGCACAACGTGCAGCAGCTCATGGGGCTGCGCATGCTGCAAGGCGCCATCTCAGGGACCGTGTCGGCCTCGGTGGCGATGGTCAGCAGCGTGGTGCCGAAAGCGGAGTTGGGATTCAGCCTGGGGCTGATGCAAATGGCCGTGTTCGCGGGCAGTTCCTTTGGCCCGCTGGTGGGCGGCAAGGCCGCGGAACACCTGGGATACAGGGCGCCGTTTGCGGTGGCGGGGGGATTGCTTTTCATTTCGGGATTGATGGTGCTGTTCTGGTCGAAGGAACGATTTGTCCGGCCGGCGGCGGGCGAGGGCGGGCGGCGGGAATCGCTGATGGATCTTTTGCGGCAGCCGGGGGTTAGCAGCCTGCTTCTGGTCTTTTGTCTGTTGAATCTCAGCGGCTCATTTGTCGGCCCGATCTTCCCGCTCTATGTGGAACAGGTGAGCGGCGATGTAAAGACGGCGGCGTCCGCGACGGGGCTGATGATGGCGGTCAGCGGCGTGATGGCGGCGCTGGCCGCGATTGTCATGGGCAAGTTGAGCGACCGGGTGGGCCGCAAGAAGGTGCTGGTCGGCTGCGTGGCGCTGGCGGGCCTGGTGTGCATCCCCCAGGCGATGGTGCGGAGCGTGGGGCAATTGCTCGTGCTGCGGGCCTGTTCGGGGATCGCCGCGGGGGGCATGTCGCCATCGCTGAACGCGCTGGTGGCCGAGACGGTGCCGCGGGAACACCTGGGACGCGCCTATGGGCTGACAGTAACCGCCGCAGCCATCGGCTGGTCGGTAGGGCCGGCGCTGGGGGGCTGGGCGGCCTCCATGATCGGCCTGCGGCCGCCGTTTGTAATCATGGGCGGCCTCATGCTCATGATGTCGGTAATCGTCTGGCGCGTTTTTCGCAAGATGGCGTGAACGGCTGGCCTTGTCAACCGCGTCAGGAAATCCCCTTGAAAAACAATCACTAATTTCCTCCTTTTCTAGTTAAGAAAGCATTGATGGACAAGCGGTTGTATGGTAATATGATGGGAGAGAGTTGGGAGGAACGAAAGAGATGATTGTGGGGGTGTTGAAAAAGGACGCAGATATTTCGCGCTCTTGGCATTTCACGGTCAACTGTGCAGTATAGAATGCTCTCTTCTTGGATATTTCAACACCCCCGCTGTCCCCTATTTTTAAGGCCGGTATAAGATGTTGGAATTAATAAGGGCAAAAGCATTCGCAAAAGCATCTGAAGAAGGTCTTCTGCAGGACTACTCCGGAGCGGTTGAACCATTGAACATCCGCGGTGATATTGACAGGAAAGACAGGCTCATTAGGAAAGGCTATTTGTCGAGATACGATGAGAGGCTGTATCCTGGCCTTCTTCTAAACCTGGCTTGCAGCCGCGGCCCACTTGTCGATCTAAGCGCTTTCCTACCAATAGGTCAGTCGGACAGACTGCACGAAGATGCTCTTGTCATAGGGATGAGAGTATCTGCGGAACGAACAATGCAATTGCTGCATGCGAATTACCCAACCCGCTTCTACTTTGACTGCGACCGATTTCTTTGCGTCAAATCAAAGGGACGATACATTGCTGCCGAGTCATTCCGAATGCTCGTCGACCTCCTTTCACCCAGACTCCTGTCGTGCATCGTTTGTCCCACGCCTGATGGATTGTTAGGAGCCTATCCTCTATGCTTCTATCTTTCGCTCCACTGTGACCTGAGTATCGCAGCAATAATGTATCGTAGGGGAGACGAAAAGGAACCGCTTGGCGGGCAATTTGATTGGCCAAGCCCGAGCTTGACTGTTCAGGATGTAGTTACGACTGGCCAATCCATTATAGTGCTAGAGAGGAAGCTGCGCGAGTTAGGGATCGCTCAGAGCGGTGCTCTTGCAGTCTTTGATAGACTTGAGGGAGGTCGAAGCAGATTGGAAGAGTGCTCAATTCCTGTCATTCCATTGATGAGCCTTGATTCCTTGCGAAGATACTGCTTGCATCCTATGGAGAGGAACTCCCACAAGGAGCAGTTGGATGCGAAGGTGGCTGAGTTCTTGCAGGTCTCGAAGCAACTCAGCTTCCTAGCGCATGAATGCGGAATGCAGCCACAGTCGCGCGCACGTTTAGCGATTGCTCCTACTATCTCTCCCGCGGCAGAACTTCTAACACCCAGTTACCAGTTGCCGGCATCTGTGAGATCAGAGCAAATCAACAGGATTAAGAGCATAGTGGGCAGGGCTATCAGCCAGGGATGCTCGATGCTGGTGTTTCCGGAGTTGACTGTGCCCTTGGAATGTGCACAGATCTTCCGCGAAGTAACAAGCAAGCATCGAATAATAATCATAGGGGGATCGGAATATGACGGGCTAGGTCGCAACATAGCCCTGATCGCGATAAACGGCAGAATCTTTGAGCAAGCAAAGATAATCAGGTCACCTTATGACCTTGGCACAATGACTCCAGGAACCACAGTCAACGTCTTCAAGAACACGTCTGTGGGGAGTTTAGCTGTCTTAGTGTGTTCAGATCAGGTGAATTTCCAGATTATGGATGGCCTAAAGGACGAGATCGATATTCTTGTCGTTGTTGCTAGAAACAAGTCCATGAGCACTTTTGCCTCGATCGCGATAGGAGACTCCTACAGAATATATTCATATATCATCGTCGCCAACGACGCTGAAGTTGGGAAGTCTCTGGTAGTGGCACCGGCGAGAGGCCCGAACAAGGTGACCTGGCTTAATGCTGCGCCTGGAGATGATATGGTGTATAATGACCTATGCATTGGGGAACTGAAGAGTGGATCTACCCTCTTCCATCGCAAAATCCCCTTTGATCATACAATACCTGAGGAGAAGCCAAGGTGAACAGTTGGAAACTATCTCTTATAGGGCATTACGTTCATAGGCGGGCCATGGCGACAGGGAGATTCGACCTGTCTGGCGGGGGCACTACTGACTTCTATATAGATGGCCGTCTTGTCACGACCTACCCTCCTGCCCTGCGAGCCATTGCTACAGGTATGCTAGAGACCATCCGGGCGCGAGACTTGATGCCTCCAGGGTCGAATATAGTAGCACCGGCGTTAAGCGGCGTCCCTGTCGCAGCCGCGCTGTCACTGGAATTGGATATTCCCTTCGTGATTGACCGCGGCGCCCCGAAGAACCACGGCATGTCAAAGCGATTCGAAGGCTCATTTAATGAGTCCCCACAGTGCTTAGTAGTGGATGACCTAATAACAGTCGCGAGTACTGTCCTAAGAACTGTCGCCGGCTTGCGGGATCTGGGTAAAATAGTTTCAAATGTTCTTGTGGTCGTAGATCGAGAAGAAGGCGGAAGAGAAGCGCTTGAGGCAGTTGGTGTTAGACTCCATGCGCTCTTGACAAAGAGCGAATTGTTGGAAGCATTAAAAGGAGTAATCTGAAATGGGCAACAATAACACTTTGCTAATGGATTTCGAGAAGGGCGTGCATGGCGATCTGTGTTTTGCCATTCTAAGCCTGGCAAAAGAGGCCGCAGAGAGAGTGCCCCGGTCCATCTTTGCATTTGCCGTTTTGCAGGTTTGCAGGGATCTCTGCAGCTACTTCGAAGATGAACAAGGCATACCAGTTGTGCTGGCTGAAAAGATCAATGATTTGGTTAGCGATCCCCTTAAGCGACTAGTTGAGTCGGAATGCTTCGACGGAGAGTCGCGGGATGGGCAAACGGCACTTGAGGATCTGATCAGTTCGATGCGGATTCTTCATAGTATACCTATTGCCCGTGAATGGAGAGGCAAATCATAGCGTCCTTGCCAACCGAGCATTGAACCGCCATTAACACGCGCCTTACCAGCCCTTTTGAGGCTTCCCCTATGTCAGAACATTAGCCTGAATAATTCATGATGAGATCAAAATATCAATAGAGTGTTTTGGGGGCGGGGGCTTGTCCGCCTTTGGAGGATTCGCGAATCCGCCTGCGGCGGATAAACCCCGCCCCCAACCACTTCTACATCAATGCAAAATGCTTCCCTTTTGGGACTGCCACCCCTACATTTAATCTCTCTCGTTTCTGCAGTAAGGCCTGCACAAGAGGAATAATCCTGCGCGGCCGGCTTGGCTCGCGCGGGTGGCTGTCCTTGGTGTGGCGGAACTACGGCACTTTCCAACCTGGGACAGGCACCTGCAAAGTCTTGGATTAATTTGCAGGCTCTGTTCTCTTGCGGCAGCTTCGCATTTGACGTGAAAATAGAATGGAGGTGCCAGTCCCTCTGCTGGCCGCGCTTTTTTAGAAAGCGTGAGTCCTGAATCAGATGAATGCTTCGCGTTAGAACGATGTATGTTCCGTGCGCGAGATAATTTCGTCCTGCAAGGTTTCGCTGAGGTCGCAGAAGTAGTCGCTGTAGCCGGCGACGCGGACGATCAGGTCGCGATATTGCTGAGGATCGGCCTTGGCGGCGCGCAGGGTTTCGGCGCGCACGACATTGAATTGAATATGATGGCCGCCAAGCTTGAAGTAGGTGCGAATGAGATGGACCAGATTCTCCAGATCCTGGTCGCGCTCGAGCAGTTGGGGCGTAAATTTCATATTCAACAACGTGCCGCCGGTGCGGGCATGATCTATCTTGGCCGCGGACTTAATCACCGCGGTAGGCCCCTGTCGGTCGGCCCCTTGCACCGGTGAAATGCCTTCCGACAGCGGCTTGCCGGCATGGCGGCCGTCGGGGGTGGCGCCGGTTACGGAACCGAAATAGACATGGCAGGTGGTAGGCAGCAGATTGATGCGATGCACCCCGCCTTTGGTATTGGGCTGACCATTGACCGCTTCGTAAAAGACCTCGAAAACCCCGCGCATAATAGCATCGGCATAATCGGAATCATTGCCATAACGAGGCGTCTTGTTGAGCAGCGCTTGCCGGATAGGTTCGGCTTTGGCGAAATCGTCTTTCAAGGCCTTCAGCAGTTCTTTCATGGACAGGTTTTTATTGTCGAATACATGATATTTGACGGCTGACAGGCAGTCCGTGATGGAGCCCAGGCCCACGCCCTGTATGTAGGTTGTGTTATAGCGCGCGCCGCCATTATTGTAATCTTTGCCGGTGGCGATACAGTCGTCAATGATAATGGAGAGGAAGGGCGCGGGCAGATATTCGGCATAGAGGCGTTCGATGATATTATTGCCCACCAGTTTTATCTTCGCAAAATGTTCAAGCTGTTTGCGAAAGGCCTGGAATAGATCATCAAAGGTCTTGAATTTGGCAGCCTCGCCGGTTTGCAGACCGAGCTTCTTGCCGGTGCGGGGATCATGGCCGTTATTGAGCGCCAATTCCAAAATCTTGACCAGATTGAAATAGCCGCTGAGGATATAACTCTCTTTGCCAAAGGCGCCGGTCTCCACACAGCCGCTGGTGCCGCCGCAGCGGGCGTCCTCAATCGCCTTTCCCTGGCGCAGCAGTTCATTCACCACTTCATCGGCATTAAAGACGGAGGGCTGGCCCCAGCCTTTGCGGATGATACGGCAGGCGCGTTTCAGAAAGCGGTCCGAATTATGACTGCTCAACTGGATATTCGAGCTGGGCTGCAATAAGCGCATTTCGTCAATGACATCCAGAATCAAATAGGTAACTTCGTTGACGCCATCCGCACCGTCGGCCGTCAGGCCGCCGGAATTAATGTTGGCGAAATCCGTGTAGGTGCCGCTTTCGGCCGCGGTAACGCCGACCTTGGGAGGCGCGGGCTGGTTGTTGAATTTTATCCAAAAACACTGGAGCAACTCTTTCGCTTTTTCCGGCGTCAGCGAGCCGTCTTCGAGGCCCTTTTTATAGAATGGATAGAGGTGCTGATCGAGCCGCCCGGGGTTGAACGAATCCCAGGTATTAAGCTCGCTGATGACGCCCAGATGAATGAACCAGTAAGCCTGCAAGGCCTCATGGAAGGTTTGGGGGGCGCGGGCGGGGACGGCGCGGCAGATTTCGGCGATCTCGAGCAATTCGCGTTTTCGGTCGGGATCGGATTCGGCCCGCGCCAAGGCGGCGGCTTTTTCCGCATGCCGCTGCGCGAAATGGATGATGGCCTCCGCGCAGATCGCCATGGCCTTCAATTCTTCCTGCTTATCATAAGCCGCGGGATCTTTAACAAGATCGAGCTTTGCCAGAGATTTGGCGATCTGGTTTTTGAAATCCAGGAATCCCAGGCGAAAAATCTTGTCGTCGCCGACGGTATGACCGGGCGCGCGCTGTTCCATGAATTCCGTAAAGATGCCGGCATTGTAGGCCTGCTTCCAGGCCGGGGACATATGCTGGAAAATCCGCTCCCGCATGGAGCGGTTATGCCAGAAGGGAATGATGGAATCTTTGTAAATCGCTCTGGTTTTATCCTCCACAGAGAAGGAAATTTTTTCTCTTGAATTCAAGACTTCCAAATCTTGCAGACTGTGGCAGCAAAGCTCCGGATAGGTCGGCGTGGCTTTGGGCTGCGGGCCGCGCTCGCCCACAATGAGCTCGCCTGCGTTGATGCAGATCGTTTTGTTTTCCATCAAATGTTTGAACCAAAGCGCTCTCAGCACCGGCGTGGAAACGGCGCGGGTCTCTTTGTAGAACTCGGTAATCAGTTCCGCACGTTCGGATGAAATCGTCGGTTTGGCGTCCAGACTCATCTGTCTTAATTTCGCGACTCTCTCATTCATTTTACTAATCTCCATCAATAACTTTTACGCCGGCCTTTTTCAATTTGGCGCTGATGTCGGACATCTGCTGCTCGGTGGGCGGCGCAAGTTTCTTAAGATGATAGCGCCGGTTAAGCCGCCGGTATTTGGCAAGGCCGCTTTGATGATAGGGCAAAAGATGCACGGCGCGAATATGCAGCGACTTGGCCAGTTTGGCCAGGGCCAGCACATTTTCCGCGTCATCATTGATGCCGGGGATGACCGGAAAGCGAAGCTCAACCTGTTTGTGATTGGCCGCCAGCCGGCGCAGATTTTCCAGAATCAGATTGTTGTCCACTCCGGTATATTTGCGATGCTTAGGATTATCCATAAGCTTGAAATCATAAAGAATACTATCGGCTTTGCGGGCGACGCGCTGGAATACCTCCGGCGCGGCATGACCGGTGGTCTCGATGACGGTGTGGATATCATGCTGCTGACAATGTTCCAGCATATTTTCCAGAAAGTCGGCCTGGGCAAAAGGTTCGCCGCCGGAGAAGGTTACGCCTCCACCCGATTGGTCATAAAATATTTTGTCTTTTTCAATTTCAGTCATCACTTCATCAATAGTCATGAGTTGGCCGGCGATTTCTCTCGCTTCGGCCGGGCAGACGGCGGCGCACTTGCCGCAACTCACACAAATATTCCGGTCCTCGATGCCTCCCGTGGCACAAACCGCGCGGCAGGCGCCGCAGTGAACGCATCTTTCAAGTCTTACGATGAGTTCCGGTTTGGACGATTGTCCTTCCGGGTTCTGACACCACCAACAATGCAGCGGGCAGCCTTTCAAAAACACGATAGTGCGAATCCCCGGCCCATCATGCACGGCGAACCTCATGATATTGAAGACAACCCCGGCCTCCCGGGAACCAGGTTTTTTGACTTTCTGTAACACTAGTGCTCCATTAACTTGATTATATAATAACGGCCCTTTGAAATCCCTGTGCGCGAGGTTTTATATCTACAGCAAGTTACATTAACTTAATGAACAGAATTAAGTTAATGTAACATTAATATCTCCAACTGCTCGCGCCGCGGCCCCCGAAACCATTCGGGAACTGACAAAGCCTATACTCAACAGATATTTTACCACTTTTGCGCCTTCTTTATAGGTAAACTTTGGGCGCGCTTGGGCAGGGGTGGGGAATTGGGCGGGGATTTACGCTAAGAAAGCTTTGACAAGCAATCTGTTGCATGATAGGATGATGGGAGAATGAGTGGATTGGAGATGTGAGTGTATCTGATTTGTTTTGTCAAAAAGAGGGATTTTTCAACAGTTGCGCTGTCCCCTTATCTTCTGCGACAGCATTCAATACTTTCAACCGAAGATGCGCGAGAAATAATCTGCAAAGCTGGGAAACTACGGAGGGATATCCAATGAGTGGTCCGGACAAGAAAACGCAGCTTGATTTGTGGTTGAGTGTGATGATAACCTTAGTTCTTCTCATGACCTCGGTCATCATTCTCTACTTGTGCCAGGTAAGATTTGAGGATTGGTTTCACCCGTCTAAAGACTGGGCGTTAAGCGTTAGTTCTGGCTTGGCAGTACTGGGCATAGCAGGTATATGGGTTTCCTTTCTTGCTCAACGCAGGCTTCAGGGGAGTATATCGCGCACAATAAATGACAGTTTCTCGATAGTGAAGTCCATAATGCAGATGGGTATAGATGATATCTACTATGATGCACTATGTGATGGATCGAGTTACTCGGAAGATGAGCGGAGCAGATACCACAAGGATCTCAAGGCCGAGATTGGGAGAGCCCAAGGCGAGATAAGAATCCTTGGCATAGCACTCAGGGACTTCTTTCATCTAGATAGAGACATATTTTATGGAATGATAAAATCACTCATTGAGAGCAAGAGAGTCCGTCCGAGGGTTTTGCTTCTTCATCCCTGGTCTGAGCAGGGCATATCAAGGGCTTTTCACGAGCAAGCAGATGACCTAAAAGAGCTAAATCAATACGACAATAGTCAATTGTATCACGATATCACTGTTTCGTGCCAGACGATTCTAAGGTTCCATCTAGCATTACAGTCAGTACCGGAGGACCACACGCAGACAAATAAACCGTCTGAAGATCTTGACAGCTGGGCTCGCCTATATACCGTTTTACCAGCATACTTCCTGGTTTTCGTCAATGATGTGGTTTTCGTCGAGCATTATGGATTTGGGTCTGGCGGCCGAGCTTCTGGCAAAGTGCCTTTATTCAAAATCCATTCTGGCACGAATTACTATAATGAACTACAGGCGCATTTTGAGTGGGTCTGGAAAACAGCGAACCCAGTAACCAAGGATGTGATCAGTGATCTGGGAAGGGGCTCATCTGCCGTGCCAAATTTCCTATCGACCATAAACTTTCTTCGTCCTGACATTCATGCATAGCTATTGAGCTTGGGCGAATGGGGGCCGAACCGGTGATGTTTCTTCCAAAATAGGAGACAAGGGGATTGTTGAAAAAGTTCTCGCCTCCGCCCCTTTGCAAAAATATTATGCTCAGGAAAGCGTGCGAAATTACAATTTTCCGTGTTTTTCAACACCCCCGCTGTCCCCCATATTCTGACTGCAACTTAGAAGGAGGAACAATGATACCACGTAATATAAATCTACTCCGGCCAACGGAGTGGTTCCGAATCGGATTAGCGGTTTTACTCCTTGGCCTTGGATTTGGGCTTGCAGCCCTGGGCTGGGCGAATGGTAATGACCGTTTCTTCCACCTCGGCTTGGCTCTCGGACCCGCTGGCCTCGTGGCAGTAACCTTTGAATATTTAATTCGCGTGGGCCTCGAGGCACGCTCTCTCGAGTCCCATTCTCTACTGGCCAAAGATACGCTTGATCGCCTTAAAGGCGTGTCTGACGATCTACGGCAGACTGCTACCTTCGATCTTGATAGAGGAAAGCTAGGCCTGATTGGGATATATGCTGACCGCGCTGATGCGGTTCGGCATGCAGTCTCCCACATGATCGACAGAGAGAACAAGGCCATCTACATTGTGGGATCAACGTTGTACGGTCTCAATGCGGAATGGACGGACGGCATGAAGACGGAACGACTTACACCGGAGTGCCTTCTTAGGCGAATCGCTGATCGCAAAAAAGCAGGATGTGACGTGTTCGTCCTATTGACTGATCCTGTGCGAGTTTTTGAGAGGCACCGTCAGGAGGCCGGGGCTAGGAGTGCAGATAGAGGCACCATCGTATCTGAACTTCGGCATACCTGTTCGTTGTTAGCAAAATTCGATCTTGCCGCGGATGTGTATCTGTATGATGGTGCACCAACGTGCTTCACGATTGCTTTCATTGGGCAACGCCGAATGGTTGTCAATCCATACCCATACCAGGCCGAAGCCTACAAATCCTGGGCAATCATGATTGAGGATCGTGATAGAGGCATCTATCAACCGTTCCTGCACGCACATGTCCTTAATCCTTTAAAAAATAATGAATTAGTGAGGAAGCTGACCACTAGCGTAGTTGATGACTTCGAAAGGGCATCGAAGGAAGAAGAACGTATTCTTGACGAAGCGGAGCAAGCGAAAGCTGAACAAGACGCGGCTCTCGACCAGCGCCTGAAGAGTGGGCTACCAGATACCACCAGTAGTGAGCAGGGAAATGTAAATAGAGGGATATCGGGGTGTTAAAAATCCTCACTTTTCCGCACTTATTGCCCTCAATACGACAATTGGGAAATAGATGCTTATCCCTAATAAGGAATTGTTCGGGAGAGGGTGAAGCGCCTTCCTTGCATTGTGAAGGAAATTTTCATGACACATTGCGCGGGCGGTGCTGCCGGGGAATGGCCTTTGAACGGCGAGAGTAATCTCACGACTATAGCGCCGATGTATGACTCCACTTTAGACCCGCGATTGCTCCCTCCACATTAGCTCACGACCGCTGTGCCGCGGAAATTTGCCCCAAAAACGTCCTTTAATTGCCTCTTTTCGCGCAAAGTGAGCATTGATTAACAAGTAGTGGGAGAGTAGTATGGTGGGAGAATGGCTGGAAGATAAGGAGGCGCGTGATGAGGATTGGTTGTCAGATCGGGATGTGGGGGCGTGAGGAGATGAGTTTTGAGGCGGTGATTGAGGAGGTGGGGCGGCTGGGATATGGCGGGCTGGAGGTGTTCCTTGCCAATATCGCGGCCTACTACGGCAAGGCGGAGGAATTGAAGGCGAAGTTGAAGAAAGCCAACATCGTGCTGACGGGGGCATATTTCGGCATGGACGATTCTCTGGACCCCGAAAAAGAGCCGGCGCTGCTGGCGCGCGCTGCTGAGGCGTGCCGATTTTTGCAGGCTGTGGGTTCCCGCTATCTCATCCTGAACGGCGGGGCGGATAAGAAAGACGGACCGTTTAGCGATGACGACTATCGCCGAGTGGCGCAGGTGATGAACCGGATCGGGAAAGAGGCGCAGGCGCTGGGCGTAGATGTGGTCATGCATCCGCACATCGGCTACATGGTGGAACTGCCCACGGAACTGGATCAGTTGGTGGCGGCAGGGATAGACCGGAAACTCGTCGGCCTCTGCCCCCATGCGGGGCATCAAATGGGCGCGGGCGCGGATCCCTATATCATCTACGAAAAATATCCTGCGTGGGTGAGATACCTGCATATCGCCGACACCGGCAGCGACAAAAAGGGCGCCTCGGTGGGCGCGGGCGTGCTCGACCAGAAGCGTTTGATGAAGCCGTTGCTGGAGGCCGGGTATGATGGCTGGGTGATTATCGAGGGCGGCCAGCGGGAGGTAAGCGCGAAAGATTATGCGAACCGGTCGCGGGAATATATGCTGAAAACCTGGCCGCAGGTGAAGTGCGAGTAAAGGAGACGAACATGGCGAAAAAGCAGTATGGACTGGGGGTTATTGGGACGGGCTGCATCTGGAGCATCGGCTATGGGCACTGGAACGGCCTCAAGCAGATAACCGATGAGGTTCAGGTGCGCTATGTCTATGATGTGAACCCCAAGGTTATGAAGGAAGCCGCGCAGGAGACGGGGGCGAAGGCGGCGGCGACGGCCGAGGAGATTTTTGCGGCGAAAGATGTGGACATCGTGGCGATCACCACGCCGCCGGACCAGCGGGTGGAATATGTGAAAAAAGCGGCCGCCGCGGGCAAGCATCTAATGTTGGAAAAGCCCATGGCGCGCACCCTTGAACAGGGGCTGGAAATCTTTAAGGCGATCCGGACGGCGGGCATCAAATGCTTCATCCCTTTTGCGCGTACCGGCAATGCGCGCATGCGCCGCGTCGTGGAGATCATACAGTCGGGCGAACTCGGCGATCCTATCGCCTTCATTCATCACCGGGTGTCGCCGCCCTATTCGTGGATACCATTGGACCACTGGATGCACGATCAGGCGAGAAGCGGCGGGCCGATTTTCGATTACTCCATCCACTATCTGGAATTTTGCCGGGCCTGCCTGGGACAAGAGGCGACGGAAGTTCTCTATGGCGGGGCCATCACCAGCGGGCGCGTGAAGAGCGACGACCAGACCATGATGATGGTGTATTTTGATAAGGGCGCCAGCGGCGAATTCACCATGTCGTGGAACCTGCCGCCCGAGACCGGGATGAGCAGTGAATACGGCTATGTCATCGGCCGCAACGGGGTTATTACCTTGCCGGAAATGAAAATCCATATCGGGAAAGAGTCCCGCGATGTGGAAGCGCCGCTCGGGATGCCCAGCGGTAGGGCCTCGCAATATCAGAATCTCATCGCCGCCATTGAAAACAACACGCCGCTTTACGCCGACGAACTGACCGGCCTGCGCATCACCGAGATTCTCGACGCCGCCCTGAAATCCCGCGAATCCGGCCGCAAGGAAAAAGTGCGCCTGACGAAAATACCTTGAACGACGGGGGGTGCTCAGGAAATAATGTGGGGGCGCAACTATATCAAAATATAGTTCGCGTCCCCTGTTTTGGCTTCGATATTCTATTCGGTTGCCGTGAAACTTTCATGGAAAACAACCACGCCTTGAGCCTTGTTCCCACCGAAGGGCAAGCTCAGGACGTATTCTTGCGGAACGCCTTCATGGGTCAATTCAGGCAGGCTTCTGAAGCCGAACCGTTTATAGTAGTTAGGATCTCCAACAAGAACGCACCCTTGGGCTCCCAAAGCTTTCAAGCGTGAGAGTCCTTCCTGCATGAGGGCTTTCCCAATTCCTCGTTTTTGGTATTCGGGCGATACAGAAATAGGACCCAGACCGTACCAATTCCGGCTGCCGTCGGAAATGATCACCGGGGAGAAGGCAATGTGTCCCACTACGCGCCCTTCCAATTCCGCCACGAGCGAAACGGTGAGCGCCCTGGCTGCGCGAAGGGCAGCAATGATGAACTGCTCAGTTTGGTTGCTGATGGCCAGAGTCTTGAACGCAGCAGCAGTAACCTAAGCTATAGCGGGAATGTCTGCTGTCGTCTCTTCCCTGATGATGACACCGTGCTTCAAGTGTGAAATCCTCCTCTTTGACTAGGAGCGTTCCCGGCGGGCGACTAAGGCCCGTATCTGAAGTTCTTTGCGTCGGCGCAGGATTCCTTCCACGCAAGATGCTCTGCTTTGCGGTTTCGCGGCGCGGCTATGTGCCGGGGCTCCCCGGTTCGGGCAAGAGCGGACCGCGCGACCAAACGCAGGCCAGGTGCATTAGCAACTCGGTCTTCATTTGTTCGCGCACGGCGGCGTATTTCTTGTCGGAATAAAGGTTTTTCCACTCGTGGGGATCGTCTTTCAAGTTGTACAGTTCGCCTTTCGCACGCAGGGCTTGCGCAGCGGCGCCGTCCAACCGGCCGGGCAGGAACAGAATCAGTTTCCACTCCGCCGTGCGCCACATGTACGTCGGCGCCAACCGAGGGCCTCCTCCGTGGAATTCGCTGAAGGCGCCCCCTCGCCGCCGCGGGCCCAGCAAGTCCAACCCCGGCAGCGCTTCGGCCCCGGTTGTGCCTGCGGTTCGAGCCAGAGTTGGGACCAGGTCTATGAGCTCGACCGGAAGGTCGTCAATCGTGCCGCGCTTCGATGCGGGAACTATTGAGCCGGACAGCATAAGGGGGACCCGGACGCTGCTTTCATAGAGGCAGTATTTGCTGAAACGGAAGTTGCGTTCCCCCAGCATCTCGCCGTGGTCGGAGGTGAAGACGATCAGGGCTTTGTCGAGGCGGCCCATTTTCTCCAGCTTATCAAGCACCTTACCGAAGTAGGCGTCAATCCATGAACAATTGGCGTAATAGCGCAGGGTAGTGCGCCGGCGCTTCAGGGGCGTCATCTTTTCCCATGCTTTGCGCCACTCCGGATAGCGTTTGCCGGAAGATGGATCGGCGTCGTAGGCCCTCAAGTGCGTGTCCGGTTCATCCTTCCAGGGGGGCTGGGGAATGTCCGGAATAGCGTTGATGTCATAGAGGTTCTCAAACTCCTCAGGCACATTGAAGCCCGCATGCGGCTTCATGAATGAAAGATACAGAAACAGCGGGCGCTGGGGATCAACGTCCTTGTCGAGGAACTTCTCGCACTGTTCGGCAATCCAACCGTCGCGGTGATTGCGCGCGGGAACCTTCGAGATGCGGCCGATGTATCCCTGAACGCCCTCCTCCCCGGGGCCGTAGGACGCAACCTCGGCTAAGTAATCCTTGAATCCCTGGGGATTATCGTCAGGCATCGTCAAGGCCCCACTTTCGTAGTTGACGCCCTTGCGCGGATCGCTGATAGCGCGGACCTCGAACCCCCGCGTTGACGGCACGGGCTGGCGCCAGTGAGTCTTGCCGAAGCCCGCGGTTTGGTAGCCCGCCCTCCGCAGGATCTCGGGCAAAGGCGTTGCCGGCAAACGGTCGTCAGGCAAACTATCGCCGTTAGTATAGACGCCGATTTGGGATGGGTACATGCCGAGCATCATCGAATAACGGCTGGGAACGCAAAGTGGCGCCTGGCATGCCGCCTGTCGAAACAGAATCCCTTGACGTGCGATCCGGTCGAGATTGGGCGTCTTGATCTGCGGATTGAGCGCGCCAACACAATCCCACCGCTGCTGGTCGGTCATCAGGAAGATGATGTTCGGTCGGCTCTTCATGGGCTTTCTCCGGGGGTGCGACGGCCCGCATATAAAGTTCTCTGCGGCGGCGCAGAATTCCTTCTCGGCGGCCGAAATAGACGTCATGGAAAATTGGGGGAAAATAGGGGAGGCGAGGTAACAGTTCACAGTTGTTGAGAAACGGCCATTTTGAAGTAATCCCAGAAAGGCGCAATTTTATGGAGTGCGGCGGTCACAAATCATCTGAACGAAGTGAGGAGGATTTTGCCGCCGCTTTTTCTTTGAACTTATGCACCCCTGAAAGCGGTGGCACGATTTCAGCGCTCTCGCGCCGAAACCGATGACCACCGCACTCCACATAGCCCGGATAATTCTTGATATTCTTTCCCATACATTCTGAACTGTTACGACGCGAGGGGGTGTTGAAAATTCCACTGTCGCTAAATTTTCTTGCTTCAGATCGTCGCTGAAGGCGCGGGTTCACGGGCGGCTGCGGCCGCGGTCGCGGTAGGTGTGCAGTTGGGTCCGTAGTTCTTCGACGATCTCCGGTTGCTCGAAATACAGGTTTGTCGTCTCGCCCGGGTCTTCGTCGAGATTGTAAAGTTGGGCCGGCGCCTCCGGTGCTTTCTCCGGCAGCATGTAGGGCCGTAGCTCCTCGTTGCGCTCATAGTTGTTTCCCCCTGATCCCCGGTGGTCCAGATACTTCCAAGGCCCTTTGCGGAGGCTGAGCGCCAGGTTCATGGTCTGGTGCAGGGTATGGGTGCGAATAGGCCGGTCTTCGGCTTGTTTTCCCAAGAGGACCGGCAGAATGTTGTAGCTGTCTTCCGCCGCGTCATGGGGGAGGTCGGCGCCGACAAGGGCGGCGCAGGTTGCCATGATATCGCAGAGGCAAACCGTCTGGCCGGTCCGGGTGTGGGGTGCGATTCTTGACGGCCAACGGGCAAGGAAGGGAATGCGGTGTCCGCCCTCCCACTGGTCCCGTTTCATACCGCGCCAGGGCCGCGCCCCGTCGTGCCGGTAGTCTTTTCGCATGTGCACAACACTGGTTACCTCCGGTCCGTTATCACTGGAGACCAGGACCAGGGTATTGTCGGCAATCCCCAGCCGGTCCAGGGCGTTCAAGAGTTCGCCCACGACATAATCGAACTCAAAGATGAAGTCGCCGTGGGGGCCGGCCTGCGTTTTGCCCCGGCAGGTGCTGGAGGCAAACGAGGGCAGGTGGACGGCGCTGGTCGGGTGGTACAAAAAGAAGGGCTTGTCGGGGCTGCGCCGGACGTGATCCTCAATGAACGCAAGGCTCTTTTTGAGGAAAAGCTGGTCCAGTTCCTGAAGGTCGTAACCGGGGGCAATCAGGCCGGGCCGGTTGTCATTGGCGTAGGGGTGCTTGGGGAGCGGCGCCTTGTCCAGTTCCCCGGTGGGCGGCACGGCGATGCGGTCGCCATCTATGAAGGCGTAGAGGAAGTCCGTTCCGGAGCAGCAGGCGGTGCCAAAAAACCGGTCAAAGCCGCGGTGGATGGGAGCATCGGGGATGGCGCGCGCAAAGTCAATGCGTTTCACCGGCTCGAATCCGTTCTCATTGATCGGATTCCCGTCTTTATCGAGGAACGAAAGGCCGACATGCCATTTGCCGAAGCAGGCGGTCGTGTATCCCTTGTTACGCAGCAGGCCGGGGAGCGTCAGACGTTCTGCTTCTATCATGCACGGGCCGCCGGCACCGGTGAATACGCCAGGGATGCCCGTGCGAAAAGCCATGCGTCCGGTGAGTAGGCTGTAACGGCTAGGCGTGCATACGGTGGCTGGCGCGTGAGCATCGGTGAAGGTCAGTCCTTCCCGGCTGAGCCGGTCCAGATTTGGCGTTGGCACTTTGGACTCGGCGTTGTAACAGGCGACGTCGCCATAGCCCAAATCATCGGCCAAAATGAAAATGATGTTGGGCTTCTTGGCCTGTATCTCCGCCGCCCAAGGCCTTTTCGCGGCATAGGTTGTCGCAAGTAGGCCCATCCCCGTCATCGTCAGGAAAGCACGTCTGTTCATTCTTTCTCTTCCCCATTTTCCTCAACTATTACCGAAGGTCTCTCACTGAATTTCCCCGCCTTCTGAAAAGAGGGGAGGCGAACCTATTGATAAAGGAAAAATGCGGTTGCTGTCCGCCATATTATGCTGGCTCCAAAATGAAGGATGAGGCCTTGCTTATTACTTCTACGTCGCGTAAAATATTCCTGCCGATGAAGGGGGTTTTTCAACAACCCCACTGTCCCTAATATCGAACAGCTTTTAATCTGCGGATTTATGCTTTTTGAGGTAGGACCGCCAGGTAATGGCCCACTTTTTCGGATCATCGAGGGTACTATGGTCTATCTTGTGGACCACACTGTTATAGGGAGCATTCTTGAGTTTTTCCGGATCTTCGTAAGCTTCACATACTACCTGCTCGAGTCCTGCAAGATACTCGTCCAGTTCATCTTTAGAATACGACTCCGTAGGTTCGATGGTAAAAGGCTGGGGCACAATGAAAGGGTGATGGCTTGACCATAAGTGGAATCCGAAATCTATGAGTCTGAGAGTGATCTCCTCAGTGGTGATGCCGGTATCCTCAAACAACGGCGCCCAGCTATAGCGAACCTGCTCGATGCGGTGTCGGCCTTTTGCAAAGGGAGCCGCGGCGCCTTTGATCTTTTTAATCTTTTCGAACAAGTAATTATTGTTTAAGACCGCGACATGGGCCGCTTCCTTAAGCCCATCGGCGCCAAGACTCATGATCCACGCGTAGGCCTTCAAGATAACCGGGAAGGCCCCATAAAAAGATCTTATTTTGCCGATCGTATTGGGCAGGTTATAATCAAGAAAATATTTTTCACCATCAAAACCAACCACGGGAACCGGAAGAAATTCCCTAAGCTCTTTAGTTACTCCCAGAGAACCCGAAGCCGGACCGCCGCAACCGTGCGGGGCGCCGAACGTTTTGTGCAGATTAAAGAAGCAGAGATCAAAGCCCGATTCTTTTGCCCTAATAATGCCGAGGATGCCGTTGGCATTAGCCTGGTCATAACCGCAGAGACCGCCGGCCTGGTGGACGATCCGGGTAAACTCAGCTATACGCGGGTTGAAAATCCCGGTGTCCTCCGGGTTGGTGATCAGCAGGCCGGCCGTCCGCTTTGAGACCACCTTCTTCAAGGCCTCCACATCCGGCAAACCATCCTCATTTTGGTAAATGGTAATTACCTTGTAGCCCTTGACTGCGGCCGCCGCGGCATTGGAGGGATGAGAAAATATGGTGGTGATTATTTCATCGCGTTGCTCTGCCTGGCCCCGGGATTTATGATACGCTTGAATGATCGAGGCCATGGCAAAAATCGCCGCAGAACCCGAACTCGGTTGCAGTGAAAACCGGTCCAGGCCGGAGATTTCCTTAAGGAAGGATTCCAGCTTATACATTATTTCCAAAGCGCCTTGAACGGTGCTCTGGTCCTGAAGCGGATGAAGCTGGCTGGCATTTTCGTTGCCTGCAAGCACCTCGTTTATTTTGGGGTTGTATTTTATGGTGCAGGTGCCCTGGCCGATATCAATATTGAAATCGGCGCCAAGACAATGCTGGGAAAGCCTTAGAAAGTGTTTCAGCACCCTCATTTGCGAAACTTCAGGAAGTCCCGGGGGCTGAACTCTTTTCATATTTTGAGGCAATGGGGAGAACCCATCGCCCACAAGCTGTTCTATTTCGGGTTCAATCTGCGGGATAAGCATTCCGCACTGGCCGGGGGTGTCCAGTTCGAAAATAATTTCCTCATCCCACTTTGCCTGATGAAAATTTCGCACTTTAGCTTTATTGTTTTTCATTTTATCCGCTCTATAAAATTAGTTATCTATTCGCCCAAACATTTGCTTAATACGGTAACCAGTTTGTCTATATCAGCTTTGGTGTGCATTTCCGTAACACAATAAAGGGCGCAGTTAGCCAGTTCCCTGGACAAAACGCCCAGGTCATGGCCGCCAAAAATATGCTCCTCGAGCAAGGCTTTATTGATCTGCTCAACAGTCATTGGAGTCCGGCTGAAATCAACGACAAACTCTTTAAAGTGGGAGGCTTCGAAGCGGGGAACCTTAACCCCTTTTAACTTTGAGAGCATCGCTATGGCATACTGAGATTTTTGCAGGATCTGCCGGCCCAGTTCGGCCATACCCTTGGGGCCCATCAGGGACAAATACACCCCTGCAGTTATGCCCCACAAAGCGGCGGCGGTGCCGACAAACTCCTTGCCCTTTTCCCGCACTCCAAATGAGGTCCGGTCATAAGCCACATCGCCAAAACCATATTCTCCCTCGACCGCGGTTTTGGTGATACCGAAAAGCCGGGAGGGGTATTCCATGACAAACCTTTCCTCGTCTCGGGTAGCGATGAATCCGCCCAGCGCTCCGCCGTAATACATATGAAGGCCAAGGCTTTGAATATCGCCACAGGTAATATCCGCACCATAACCGCTGGGTGGAGTGAGCAAGCCAAGACTGATCGGATCCACGCCGACCACGGTTAAGCCACCATTGCTGTGAACCATATCGGAGACGGCCTGGCCTTGGGATTCAATGATGCCCAGATAGGAGGGATTCTCAAAATAAACGCCGGCCACATTGGCGGACAGCTTTGCCTTCAGGTCGGCAAGATCAATCATCCCCGTTTGCTGATGGTGTTTTACTGTAGTCACGGTCAGCACCGGCGTGCAGTAGTTGCTTATCGCGGATAGTCGGTCCGGGTTTACGGTATCGGCCACAAGTATTTCACTGCGTGCGGTAATGCGCTCGGCCATTCTCATGGCGGTACTCGCAGCCTGACACCAATCATAAGTGGGGACATTCACAACCTCTACATCAAGCAGCTCGGCCATCAGGCTCTGGTATTCAAAAAGCGCCTGGAACCGGCCGTGGTCCTCGTAAGGTTCGCCGGCATAAGCGGTCAAAAACTCCGACCTGTGATTTATCTCGTCGCATATTGCCGGCACATAATGACGCCAGCAACCGCCGCCGAGGAAACTTAGGTTCTTGCTGCAGGAGCGGTTCTTGGCAAGTATCTGCTCAACATGCCGTTTGAGATCATACTCGGAAACCAAAGCCTGCGGGATATTCATTTTGCCCTTGAACCTGAGCGATTCGGGGATATCCCCATACAGCTCTTCGATACTTTCAACTCCGATATCTTTGAGCATCCGGGCTTTCACCTGCGGCACAGAGTTGGGAATGTAAGGATGTACAAATGCTCTTTTTTTATCCATTGTTAACCTCTAACATAAAAATCCAAGCGCAACTACGCCAGCCAAATCACAGCAAAATAACTTTATCACAAGTGGGCTAAGCCAATCCCCCTCCGTCAACCACAAGATGCGCGCCCGTCACCCAGGCCGACATATCACTTGAAAAGAAAAGTGCCGCGTAAGCAACGTCCTGGGGCGTACCTACCCGATTTAGCGGCCTGTCGGCTGCTGCTTTCATGAACTGTTCCTCATTTTCACCCAACTGCTCGCATTCGCTATGCAGCAACGGGGTATCAATATCACCGGGACATATACAATTAACCCGGATATTATGTTTGCCGTGATCAATGGCCATGGCGCGCGTAAGGTTTAAAGCTCCGCCCTTTGACGCACAATATGAAACAGCATTTGCTCCTCCCTTCAGCGACCAGCCTGAACCCGTATTGATGATGCTTCCGCCGCCATTGTTGATCATGTGGGGGATCACATAATGGCTCAGCATAAAGATGCCCTTTAAGGTCACATCCAAAGCAAGATCCCACTCCTTTTCGCTCAAATCGAGCGTATTCTTGCGGATGGCAACTCCTGCATTATTAAAAAGTATGTCAATCTTGCCAAATTCGGCAATGACCGCTTCTGTTACTTTCCGGCAATCCGCATCTGATGTTACATCACATTTGTAGAACTTTGCACCGCGGCCGTCTCTATTAATGCTGCGCTCAACTTCAGCGCCTTTGGCCTGGTCAATATCCAGAAGGGCAACCTTGGCGCCCATCTGGGCAAACAGCTCTGCGGTCCCTCTGCCGATCCCGGAGGCGGCGCCGGTAATGACTGCAACCTTGCCCTCTAAAGAAAGTAAACTTAGGGCTTTTGTACTTATCTCCATTTGCTTACCTCCAGCTTCCCACCAATAACTTGCACGTCCCGAATAGACTTGGACGCGGGTGTGACCGAATTTCCTAGTGCTTTTTTGCGAGATGGATATTGATATTCTGAAATGTGGCATATCAATGTGCTATGCCACTCTATATACGAACTTTGACAGAAACAGAACAGGAGGCCGTTGCGAAA
>Ga0315288_10001043_pt1 | contig 35395 bp, 78 predicted proteins | sample YL17G11_20_MG_FD_203454 | JGI IMG/M metagenome (GOLD analysis project Ga0315288, IMG submission 203454) | Sediment microbial communities from Yellowstone Lake, YNP, Wyoming, USA - YL17G11_20 | ecosystem: Environmental > Aquatic > Freshwater > Lake > Sediment | place: USA: Wyoming | collected...
GGTAGAACTAGGTCCCTTTCTTGTGGAACCAGGGAGGGGAGGGCATGGCGGGCTTCTTACCAGTCTCGAGCTGTATACGCTTGGCGAAGATTTCCCGCAGACGTCCGTAGCAGGGGGAGCGATCACGCTCGCTGGTGTTGCGACCTACCAGCCAGTCGATATACAGAGCCGTAGCCGACACACCCATCAAGCACTTGATGAACATGTCGTCGTCAAGCTTGGCTGACCGCTGACTGTAGGTCCCGATGACGATCCGCCGGTAGAGCCACATGCAGAGAGTGAGATTGAGTGCTGCCCACAGGCGGTGGTTCTCCGGCTCCCGTCCCCAGGCCTTGAAAGCGATGTTGAGGAACTGGATCAAGTTCTTGGCGTCAGCAGCCGACAGGTTCTCGGCGTTGTCCATCGAACTACCAGAATTGCCTCCCGGCACTTCGTTGGCGCTAGCAGTCCAACACCGGAGGGTGGTAGACATCGACAACACTGGCGAGCCATCTGAACGACGCACTTGATCGTAGCCGATGAACGGGCAGGCAGACTTGATCTGCTTCACTACCGGATTGATGCACTCGAGCGCGCGCATCATGTCATCCGGTTTCTGGCGAACTATCTGCCTGTTGGCATCCAGATATGCCTGCGCCATCGCCTTTTCACCTTCGGGGCCATCCTCGTAGTAAGTGACAGTGGTTTTGACCAGCATCTCGGGCAGGCCTGAAAGCAGGAAGGCTTTGCCTCGATGCTGACCATCAATGAAGTAGAAAAACCCCATCCAGACACCCAGCTGAATGATGGAGTCTTCCAGAATCCCGCCCGTGGCTTTGAGCTTAACCGCGAGTTGGTGGACTTTGGCATTCACTGTGATGGGACGCTGGAAGCTGCCGACCTTAAAGGTTGCAAGAAGTGCTGGTGTGAAGACCATCAGGTCTTGCACACATTTGCGGAGCATGAAGCCGTTCTCCTTCTTTGCGGTCTTGGCCATATAAGGCTCTCCTTTCTATGATCCTTATAACGATCCAAGGGGAGCCTTTTCAGAAGCCGACAGCGCGTTTACTTTCCACCATCGACCCATCCATAGGCGCTGCTGAAATCGGGGCCGTCTTCCGTGGCGGATCGATCCTGCAAATCAGGGTCTCCTCCAGCTTGCAGATTTTGTCCTTCTTCACCATCTGCAGATACGGACAGTCGTTCACTGGCTGATTGCACAGGCGTTGGGGCTTGGCGGCTGCTGTCATTATAGCTGTTGACGATCCCATCTAACACCCCGTGTTCATCAGCCGTAAGTTTGGAGATCGATTTGGTTCCCGACAACACCTGCATTGCGAGCTCGTGCTGTTCAGGACTGGCCCATGAACTGTCGAGGGCCAGGGCCAGGATACTGCGGTCAGAGCCAAACATGTCCTTGAACAGCGACCGCTGAGACTTAATTGGTGTGGAACTGGGTGTCTGAAAACGGGAGATGTCCACGGGTAGAGGGACCGGATAGGTAGGAGGGGCAGGCGGTTTGGGTGGAGCTGGGGGCGGCCCCCATTTACTTGAGATCTTCATCATCCCACACCTTCTTTAACTCACGATCGTCATCCATTGCGCGCTGAATGAGAGCACGGACAACATGCGAGACGTTCACGTTCTTCCCCAAGCGCGTGGCGTTCTCGTTCGCTACCCAGCGCAAGAACTCTACGTGCTCAGGCTTGAGTACGAAGGAGGTCGGTTGTTTCTTCGGCTTCTTGAATACTTTGATCATTAGACCTCCATGCTAAAAAAAGGAACCCCCAGACCAGGCGACCATCACCAAGAAAGGAGGTGGCCAGGGGTTCCAATGACGAAGAACAGTTTCCTGTCCTCTGTCTTTCTTCTTATACCGTCTTCACACCCACCTTTTTCAGTTGGGGCTCAGCATCTATCCAACAGATGGTAGTAGTCCCGCCATGCCCGTGAACTCGCAACATATCAGCCACGTCTACGTACAAGATCATGCTAGGAGTCTGGCTGCACCAGCGCAACGCTACCCAGCCGTCATTGAATTCCACGCCTTCTGCGATCGTGCCAACGCCCGATACGCCAGTGACGTCTACGCTTCGATACAGGCGGAAGCGCCGCATTCACAGATCCTACCTTGTCATCGACGTCGATGTCTCGTACCATCGCGCAAAAGGAGAATCACATGAAAAAGATCTTGACTCTCATCCTGCTCGCCCTCCTCCCCTCATGCCCCGGCTTGACCAATTGCAAAGGCACCGACCCCTACGCGACCGCACGCCTGGTTGTCAGTGGCGCGCAGATCACTGTGCAGAGCTCGGAAGCCATCTTCATGGTGTGGGCGGCCACTCAGACGGACATGGAGAAGGTGAAGGTCGCGCTGGCCAAATTCACCAAGATCAAGGCCGCCGTCCTTCAGGGCTTGCAGGTGGCCATGGACGGAATCGATATCGCACAGCAGGCGAAGACCGACCCCGACATCAAGAAGCTCATGGCCGCGGCCGAGACCGCGTTCCAGGACCTACGCAAGCTGCTGGAAGAGCTGCTAGCCAAACCCGCCTCTGCTCCTGGCGTCAAGGTGAAAATGTCAGCCGCCCCATCTGATGCCGAGGCCCTGTTCACGAAGCTGCCCAAGACCCTCCTGAAGTAACATCACCGCCTCGAAGTGTCGTAGCTAAGAAATTGCGGCAGAACATCGCCGCAGAGAAGTGTCAGGCTACCAACTCTTGCATCCGGTAGGGGTGGACCGCCATCGCGATCCTGGGTAGACCATGCATCTGCTCTCATTCTTGATCCACTGAAGATACTCCAAGAAGTCTTCACGTGAATCGCCCAGCATTCGGAGAATGTCTTCCACAAGAGGCTCATACACCTCATGGCAGGCGCTGGCGTAGTAGCCTTCCCCAGAGACGAAGAAGGCCGCCAGGTGGTGTAGAAGCTCATTATCGGTCCAGCATACCTCTTCCTGTAGCTCTATGATCCCGATGTAGCTCTTCTTATCACCCACGAACTTGATGTACTGCCGCTCTCCATCCTCCTCGGTCAGCTCATGGTGCAGGTCGTTCTCCTCCACGTGAGAGATCCGCTCCTTTTTCTCAGCGGCATCCTCTTCTTTTCTTTTTCCCATACGTGCTCCTTTTATACCATTCGGGGTTTGGAAGTCCGCGGCGCTTGCTGCCACCAAAGATTCGGATCATGTGTGCGTAAGCGGGGGTGCGGGTGTCGTCGTTGATCTTTCCGCTCTTGCCAAAGAGGTGCTTCCGGTAGGCGCTGTCAGAACACAGCTTCTTCAGGAATCGGGAGAAGCCTTCAGCGCTGATCGTACTCTTTCCGCCCCATTGCGCGAGCACGAGTTTTCGGTAGAGCCACATACAGAGGACAAGGTTGAGGCCTGCCCATAACGACTTGTTCTCATGCACATCACCCCATGCTTCGTGAGCAATGTGCAGGAAGTCAATCAGGTAATTCGTTTCGGTGTCATGAAGATCCTTCGCCATGTCCAGCGCCCCCTTGCTGTAGCCGCCAGGCGTGTCAGAAGCGCTGCTCATCCATGCTCTGATGGTTGTGGCCATCAACAAGGGAGTGGATTTGCGCTTGATGTAACCAACAAATGGGCACTCGCTAACGATTTTCTTGAGGTTGGAATTGATTCCCTCGAACGCCTTCAGTATGTCGTTAGGAGTGGGTTTCCTGACATGGCCGTTGAGCTCGATGAAGTCCGTACACATCTCTTTGAAACCGATCCATCCAGGCGAGTAGTAGAAGGTCACCACCGGTGCTTCGATGCTGGTGAGGCCAGATCCAATGTATGCACATATCCTGTACTGCCCATCAATGAGGTAGATTCTGCCTTCCCAGACACCGAGATAGATCGTGGTACGGAGACGACCGCGCTTTTGGATCTTGCAGCAGATAGATTCGAGATTCTTGTTTTCTACCAAAAGACGTTGGAAATCAGGTTTCTCCCATTTCGCGACGATCTCGCGTGTGAGCACCATCATCTCCACACGCACAGTAGTTTCTTCTATTGGTTCAGTTCGTTTTACAAGGTGCATTATGAGCTCCTGTGATCATAGCTTGGTAGTTATCTATAAAGATCCTGGCCCCTTGATAGGAGTGTGGTTTCATGATTCCTTTTAAGATCATGCACCTATCACGGAAGAACTCTGAACCCATTCGTCGGGTCAGTGCATGCCAGGAAATACCTTCACGTTTAGCGATCTCTTTGAGTTCTTGAACGAGTACTCTACTGCCGTCCCGGCTCTCACGTAGTCGTCTCATGCATTGACGTCCACGCATTTCGAGATCATTCCATGGCCGCTGTTCATGTTCCAAAACATCTGAGCCGTGATGAAAGCAAGGCACTTCCGCCACCAGACATTCGTTCCTTACGTTATCTAGCCAAGCAGGATCCACAACGCGCTTGTTAGGGTGCCCGCGTTCTTCCCCTATGATCACAGCCCCAATCTTAGTGATCTGAGACCCAAACTTTATGGGGCCAAGAAAAGGTTCGCAGGAGACGTATAGATACGCTGTAGAATGAATGGGAGTAGCAAGCAGGATTGGTAGTCTTTGATCTAGGCACCCCTGAGTCTCTGCAGAAATTCCTACATTGACGTTGACGAGGGGCCACGGGCCATAACTTGTCAGGCACTCATGCATTCTCTCTGCCCGCTTAGTGAGGAGGTAATAGGTATGCCATGGTGCTCGACGGAGCATATCCAATAACGCATGCAGTGTCTTAAAGGGTAAGGCCTCATGGAAGAAATCCCCACGAGGCACCACCAGCACACTTCGAGGCGTAAATTCCCTCTCGGGTTTGTTGAACTCCAGCGGGTGGACAGTAGGTTTGAACCTCTTTTGCCCCCAAATCTCACCACCTACTTTGATCCTTTGCCCCTGTGCTATACAATACCTGCAGCCTTCACTGATCGCTGTGCAGCCAGTAATTGGATTCCATGACCAAGGAACCCATGACATCATAGTGAGCGCATGGAACAGGCAATACAAATTTGATCTCCTTTCTTAGTTACGGTCCTTATCTCAAGAAAGAGATCATATTTGCTGGCTAAGAAAATGCGGCAGAACATCGCCGCGGAGGTGGGGAGCGGGGTTAGTAGCGGTAGATCTCGTTCCAGTCGATGGCAATCTTGTCGGCGGGCTTCTCAGTGCTGTAGTCCATCCTCTCGATTGCGCCCTGCCTGGTGGAGTTCCGGGACTCCGCCTGGGGCTTGGTGGCCAGCAGGTCAGTGAGCCACTCCTGGTGGTCGACGTCCACATCGTTGACCCAGAAGCTGTCGCGGTCGCGGGAGAAAACCTCCACCATCATCTGGGAGAGCTCCTCGTGGATGTCGTTCTCCACCTCCTCGACCCGCTTGATCTTAGGCATACGGACCACCGAGCTCGAGTAGAGCTCGATGTCCCGCGAGTCAGCCGGCTCGGCATTGGGGGAGGTTGCCGTGTGCTGACGAGGGAACTCGATCCAGCGGCTGGACGTCCCGTTGATCACAAGGATCAGACGACCACGGGGACGCTTGGGGCAGCGGTAGCGGTGAACGCGCTTACAACGAGGACACAGGCGAGAACGGTTCCTGAGCAGCATGTAGATCCCCTTTCTTGGTTACAATCCTTATCCCAAGAATGGAGATCGGTTTTCACCCTACAAGGATGTTCTCCGCGTGCCGACTACGAATTTGGAGCTGGGCCAACCATCCTCTGTGTGCTCGGTAATAACCTGCTTGAGATTGCGCGCAACCGCGTCCCACTCTTCTGAGGTCCTAGTGATTGGATCCCAGGTGACTTCCAGGATGCGCAGACAATGGCTCCACGGGTAGTTGCCGTCACGTGCGCGCTTGATCAATCGCCTGTAGATCTTGGAGAGGTCTTCCAAATACTTGAGCGTGATGCTGACCTCTGCCCCACGAGCGCGCTCACGGATACGCTTCATCGCGGTTTCGGGAGTCACATCCAGATAGACCAAGACCGTGGGCGGGAAGATCATCAAGCGCATGCTCTCGTACGCGATGTCGTAGTTGTGCATGCCGAGATCATCGATGTTCCCATACTGATAATGGAGCTCGGCAAACGGCCGGTCGCCAAAGACCGAGCGATCGACAATGGCCCCATCCCAGCGGTCGCTGTAGAGAGACTCGGCGGCTGCCAGCTGTTGCATGCCGATGCGCCGGTGCAGTAGGTACAACTGCATATCTAGCGCATAGGTCTTGTGGTCCTTGTAGAACAGATCTAGGTAGGGGTTGTCGTCCACCGGCTCCTTCATCACGCGGTAGTTGAGACGACGTCCGACTTCTTCCGCGTACGTGGACTTGCCTGCACCTATCGGTCCTTCCAGAAACACGAGTCCCATGAGTTCTCCTTTCTGGGTAACTTCGATCTCGGTCCTTATCTCTGAAAACCGGTGGAAATTGGTTCAGTCTCTCACAAGCTAAAAAAGGCCGCCAGTACATGCGCGGCCCCCCAGATGGTGGAGGGGGGGATCCACCACCTGTTTCTGTCACTTGGGACCGACCCCGAGGTCGCGAGCGAGCGCATCGATCTTCACGTTCAACGCGCGATCGGCCACGTCATGCCGGCCCTGGAGACGAGCCCGCTGGGCGATGCTGTCGAGCTCCGTGTGGTTGGCAGCGTGCTCTGCATACCGCACGAACGCCGAGAGCGTGGTCGTGCACAGGGCCTTCAGCGCCGAGGGATCGAGACCCAGCCGTTCGAGCAGCTGGAGGACGAGCTCGATCTTGCTGGGGACCTTGGGCGGGGACTTGCCCAGGTTCTTGGCCGCGAAGCCCAGCGGAGTGCCGGACACATCCTTCAGAGGGGAAGAGCGAAACGGGGTTTTGCCTCCTGCCATAGTAAAGCTCCTTTCTTGGTTATGATCCTTATACCCAATCTGGAGGGCGGAATTTCAAGATCTCTGGGATTGTGAGCTGCATTACGTGTTTCTAAAAACTGCCCCTTTAGGTGTAGGGAACTCTGGAGTCGTTGGTCTCGAGGTCGATTCTTCTTTTTCTGGTCTCCTATTCTGAAATAATATCATATATTTTTTTAATTACTTTCAGAGTAAGAGAGAGCCAGAGAAAATTAAACGGACTCAGCGACTAGCCATCCAGCAACTCCCACACACAGACGGGTATAAGACAACCAAGCGGAGGTTAACATGATTTGGAAACCAGTCCCAGGGTACGAGGGTTTGTACGAGGTCTCAGAAACTGGTTCCGTGCGCAGTCTCCCACGTACAAATCCCAGGGGCACACGTCTTTGGGGAAAGATTCTGAAGCCCGGAAATCAGATTGGCGGTAGCACGCCGAAGGTCAGTCTGTCAAAGGATGGGGTGTCTGTCTGGCATACGGTCGCGGAATTGGTGCTGTTAGCATTCTGTGGACCACCTACTCCTGGACAGCAATGTTGTTTTCTGGACAGCGACCGAACGAACTTGGATGTGGACAATCTCGAGTGGGCCGCGATCGAGGAGCTTGAGCCTGGCAGTGCTCGCACCAGGAGGACAGCCGATGATGACGATTTCATTTGCGGGCTATTGGCAGAAGGTTGGAGTCAGAAAGACGTCGCCTCCTATTTCAACATGTCACTGATGACCGTAAATCAGATCTTCACCAAATGGCGTAGGGCACAGGTGGCGGCCGGCAACCTCAAATACAGTCGAGATCCAGAAGAACGAGCCGCGGCCCTCAGACAACAGATTGAGGAGCTAAAAGAACGGGCGTAGTGCTCCGTTCTGTTCATCAGCCCCTGAGGGGCCTGTGCGCTAGCGCATACCGAGCGCGCGCTCCAGCCTCCGGATGCGGCTCTCGAGCTCGGACCTCCTGAGGTAGCTGGTCTCCTCGTCCAGTTGCTTGTAGGCATCCGTGAGCGACTGCACCAACAGCGACTGGTTGTCGTTCACCAGCACCGTGCGCACCGGCTGCTCGATCACGACCGTACGCGGCCGGCGGAGGCGGTCGAGCTCCTGCCGCCTGCGCTCGTTGGACGCAGCCTCCGCGATGGCATCGGCTGCGGCTGCCCCGACGGCCACTGTCCCAGCCAGGGCCGTGGCCCCGATCACCACATCCCAGAACCCCACGCCCTCGGACTGCTTGTTCCGGCTCTTGTTCTTGGGCATCGTAAAGCTCCTTTCTTGGTTATGATCCTTATCTCTAAAAAGGAGGTCAGTTTTGCGCAAAAACACACCGATCAACGGTATAAGATCTGCAAGTCCCGTGTGGACATAACTTCAGGAGGAAAAGATGGCAAAGAAGGAAATGAAGGAGCTTCCAATGCTGGTGGTGACGTCCAAGGTCAAGGACTACATCAAGGACGAAGCCAATGACGACTCCTTCAGGATGGCGGGCGACTTCCCCGAGGCTCTGAGCGAGGTCGTCTGTGTGCTGATCAAGCGTGCTATCGCTCGTGCTCAGGGCCGCGGCGGAAAGACAGTCAGCCCGAACGACGTTTGATGATCAGTACCTGGGAGCTGCATTTTGAACAGATGCCGGCTGAGTGTATGGAGCGGTTGGAGAACTACCTCCATTATCTGATGTCAGCCACTCCCGATGCTCTGGACTATATGGTTGATCAGGAGGGCTGTCTGCATGTGATGTTTGAAGACCTCAAACATTTGCGGGCGGTCATCGATGCCTGTGACCATCGAGTTCGAACCAAATCTCTTACGGTGGCTTTTGAGGTCGATGTCGAAGCTCAACTTCGTTCATGGAGTAAACACGGGGTCAATACAGCGGAGGCCAAGATCGAATTGCCTTGGGAGGTAGATGATGCCGACCATGGAAGTATTGAGCTTGTCACTCGCTGATTACAGGCGCTAGAATCGGTGCATGAACAACGACACACTGTTTGCCTTCTTCGATGAGATGCAAAAGATAGCGATCGCTGGCACTGGTGCGCCGCCGTCTCCCTCAAAGGCGGCGGCCACCACCTCAGCTCCACCAGCTGCGCCCAAGACCCCGGCTGTGGCTAGAGGGGCGGGTGCCCCCGCCATTGGTAGTCCGCAGCCAGCAGCCCCGCGTTCGGCTGTCCCGCGGGCGACTACATTAGGTCCAGGAGCCGCACAGATGGCTAATGCTCCCAGGACTCAGGTAGGCATGATCGCTGCCCAGCAGCGGGCACAGGCTCCAAGAGCCGTTAGCCCTCAAGTTCGAGCAGCGCCTGCGACTCAAGCACAGGTGGCGGCAGCCAGTGGCGCGGCGAAGGCTGCCAGTCCACCAACAGCTGGGACCGGCAGGACTGCGGTAGCGGCATCTGCCAGGACCCCGACAGCCCCTATGACTATGGCTGCTGCTCAGCAGAACATGCCGAAGCCGATGGCCAAGAACAACATCCCGGCTGGCGGCACCCAACGGGGCCTCGGCATCCCCAACTCCAATCCTTTCTAGTTCCACTTAGTAGGAGGTGATGATGGCGAGGTCTCCATTCATCGTGCTGGAGGGTGCAGACGCTACTGGAGGTACGACTGCCTCTAAAGGTTTGGTCAAGTACTTGAATGAGCATGGTACAGAGGCCGTGTGGACCAAAGAACCCAGCGACGGCTTGATTGGGAGGTACATCAAGAAGATCCTTCGCGGCGAAGAGCTAATGGATGAGGCCGGCATGCTCTCACTTTTTCTGGCGGATAGGTGGGATCATATTTGCAACTTCATTAGGCCCCATTTGGAACAAGGTGAGGTGGTTGTGTGTGATCGTTATTATGTAAGCACTTGGGTCTATCAGCAGGATTCCTATCCCCCTGAGATCATCGAGTGCTTGCACAGTAAGATCTTACCGCCGGACTACGTTTTCATTCTTACTTGCCCGCCGGAGATTGTGGCCGAGCGTTTGAGACAGCGAGAGGTGCAGGAGCGTTATGACGATACTGAGAAGCAGCTGAAGTATGCCAAGCTCTATTCGGACTTCAGCCGACCGTCATTTGCTATGCGTGGAGGAGGGAGGGCTCCTGTAGAGGCAGGTAAGATCATTCCAACCGTGGGAGTAGAGAAAGTCTTTCATATCAGTACCGCCAATGTAACACCGCCAGAGGTCGTGGCTGACATGTTGCGAATGATGAAAATCTAATGGCGCATGGTATTCGTAGGCAGGCCTTTCAGGTCCTGCCCGCATCCGGGGAGCGAATCACATGTGTGCAGTACGGGGACAACAACCAGGCGACGAAGGAGTGGTGGGAGCGGTCTCTAATCCCGTGGAAGAGGATGCACCTGGCGATCCCAGCTCACGGTGCCAACTTCAGGGAGTGGAAGTTCGTGCTGATCGCTCCGCTGAAGACAGTCCAGGAGTGCTGGAGCGCGAACGACGGGATGACGGCCTGGATGGACATCTCGGGGTATGTGGTCCCGGATCTCTGCCGCCAGGAGGGCGGCTGCCCGGAAGTCTGGCATGTGGACAGCGTTCGGAAGAAGAGGGAGTTGCGGATAGCAAACCTCGCAGAGATCGAAGAGTACGTCGTAATGCCCGACCACAAACAAGTGACAAAGGGGCCATTCCCGGAGATGTTATTGCACGTGTCCGCACAGTGATCAATACCTACAACCACTGTCTCGATAATCAGAAGGATGAAGCTAAAATGTACGATCTCCAGTATAGTTTGGAGATCGCACGTGCTTGCATTTTGGAGATCGAGACGCTCCTGCAAGTTCGTCGTTAGCATTCAAGGAACAGCCGGCAGCTGGCTTCAGCTACCTGCCGAATGCGTGCGATTTGATCTTTGGCTATGTCCAGGACTGCACCCCTATTGGCATGAACTCTACACCATAGGGTGCCATCACTACGCGGCTCCCATCTGTAGGTCTGAATTATCGTGTGATGGTCATCTGGACCTTCCACGACCACGGCATAGATGTGACCATCCCACCAGACGGCTGACAGTAGCCCATCTTGGTCCTGCGGATTGCGCGCGAAGATTGCAGCCAAGTCTGGCCATCGCCCACAGCTAGGATGTAGCCAATCAAAGCGTGCGCCCTCCACAAAGTGATCGTACTCGGTTACGAGGATCATCATTTCTCCTGGTGTTTCTGCCACTCGCTCTCGAGAAACTGTAGTTGGCCATCGATGGCGGCAATGTCGCCATCGAACAGTTCACATAGAGTCCTGGAAGTCACCAAGGCTTTCTTGGTGCTTAAGTAGACGTCCTCTGGGGAATTTACCATCTGCAGCTCGAGAGTAGCTTGCGTCAGGTCTTTCATCAAACTCGTTACCCTCTCGCTCAGCCCTTCCCAGGTCTTGACATCCTCCGGCAGGAGGATACCTTTCGATCGAAGGATGAAAACGAGGGCCGCGAATTGTCCCTGCATGGTGAGAAAGACATCATGTTGGGTCTGCTTTTCCGCCTGTTGGAGAGCATCTTCTTGAACTGCTAGCTGCTTCATTTGCTCCAAAAGATCGAGATCACTCATACTTAACCTCACTTGTTTGATTGACTAGCTTATAGCACCTTTGCAATCATTTTTCCTATTGACTCGGTCAGGGATCCATGATCCACTGGCCTTCAACGCGGAGGAGAATCATGATCACGAAGCTGAACAAGAACGAGCTGAAGACGCTCCAGTCGATGGACCCCGAGGCCAAGGGCCCCCGCAACTGGATGAAGGCCCGTGACATCACGGCCGCGGTCTTCCGCAAGAAGGCCGAGAACATCACGACCGAAGAGATCCGGACGGTCCGGAATGCCTTCCGTAAGCTCACGCGCGAAGAGCTTGTGGAGATGGGAGCGGTTGAGAACCGCGGTCAGTACCGAATCTGTGACCGCGGGCGCAAGATCCTCAATGATGAGGAGACCGAGTTCGAGTCCATCTACGAGCGCGGGAGTGCCACGCTCGCGGCCAAGGAGCTCGGCGAGAAGCGCAAGGGTCAGTGGGAGAAGGCGCTCTCCAAGCGTGAGACCAAGCCCAAGCCGGCTTCGAAGAAGCCCGCTGCCAAGGCCAAGGCGAAGCCGGCTGCCAAGCCCGCCGCTAAGTCTGCCAAGCCGACCAGGTCTGCGCCCAAGGCAGCCAAGCCCGCGGGGAAGGTCACCAAGGAGAAGACCCCGGTGAAGGTTACGCCTCCGAAGATTGAGACCAAGCCGAAGAACAATGGCGCTCCCAAGACCTTCCAGCGGAAGGCCCCGCCATCCTCGGTCGCGGAAAAGCAGGACGGGCTGGCTGAGGGCTAATCAACCCCGTTCTCTTGCCCGGAAGCCTTGATCCTCCCCAGCCGGTCCTCGGCTATCAGGGCGTTACAACCAACTAGGAGGTATCCCATGTCGCTAGGCGACGAAGAGCAGTCTGAGCAGGGAGTAGCTGCCCAGAACTTCTTCCAGTTGTCCATCTACGACCCCGCGGGCGCTCATATTGTCAGCCTGCGCTTGAAACGTCAACCAGGCATGACTATTGGGGATATGGCCCAGCTCCAGAACTTCTTCTGGGTGGCCCTAGGGCGGGCTGTCAGAATAAATGAGGAAATGCGGAGACATCTGACGTACGCGGGGTTCGAAGTCCTCGATAACGACCCCAATACGCCACCTGTCCCTATCAGCGCGAACTGAGGCCTCCTATGTGGTGGCTGCTGCTTTCGCTCTTGCGCATCCTGGGGCCCCAGAATGGCCCTCCAGTCGTTCAACAGGGCCTGGCCAGTGGTTACACCCCCTATGCCCGAGAATGGGCCAGGGTGGGCAGCCAGCGCGTCCAGGTGAGCAGTGGCAAACCCTATTGTGCCTGGTTCGGATATGAGGGCCGGGGCCATCTGGTTTTGGCTCATAGGTCCTGGCCTTGTGGAACTCGTGTCTTGGTATGGTGCCCGCGTACCAGACGGGGCACCTGGGGTGTGGTCATGGACCGAGGCCCCTATGGGGCCGTTGGCCACCGCGTGAATGGTCTCTATTGCGGACTCGGCACAGAAGAGAGTCAACAATGGTGCGTGAAGCGCCCACGCAGGATGGTAGAGGGTGTCTTGACAGCAGCCGACCCCGGACGATGGCGTGGGATAGCAGACTTGAGCCCTGAGCTTAGGATCTTGATTGATCACGACGGTTGGGAATACGTACGTCTCATAACCACTCACAAAGAGATCCACAGAGCCTGGGACGAATTCAAGCGCAGACAACCATCTAGCTAAAGGAAAGCCCCGCGCACGGCCGTGCGCAGGGTTTACCCATCCGAAGCTGGGCTACTCGATCTTGAGGGCGTCCATATCGAGTGTGTAGAACGGGCGGTCCTGTTTGCCACCCCTGCTGGGCTTTCTTTTGAGCGGGACGGTGGAACCGAACGGGATCTTCTGGAGCAGGTTGCGGAAGATCTCATCCTTGACCGGACGGCTGTCGGTGTAGTTGATGTCCTCTCCCTGGCACTTGCTAAAGTACCGACCGCGGAGGTGGAGAGTGAGAATGCGCGACTCCTCGCCGTCGTCGAAGCGCACGACCAGTGCACCGACCACGCGCGCATTCTTCGTGCGGCACCCTACGACCTCACCCTCCTCGTTGACTTCGTCTTCTACCAGCTTCGGCAAGTCCTTGACCTCGTATCCTACGACTTCTCCCATGGTCTCGTTGCTGTTGACGGGCTGTTCGTCGGTCTGCTTCTTCTTGGCCATCGGTTTTCTCCTTCGGTGTGGTAGACAGAGGTCCAAGCTCAGTGGATCCACTCAAATTCACTTATACCCAAGATCAGTTCATTTTTGTGCGGCGGGAAAGGAGATCTAAGAATGCTGCTGGGCGTGGATGAGGCCGGTGTAGGTACCCTTGCGGGGCCAATTGTGATTGCGGCTGTTGGATTCAAGGATGCCAGTTGCATTCCGAAGTCTGTGCGGGATAGCAAGAAGCTGTCGGTCGAACAGCGAGATCGAATAGTGGATGAAATCCACGCTACCTGCTCGTGGAAGTCCATCCATTTTGGTTCCAACGTCCTCATAGACGAGGTCGGCAATATTTGGAAAGTCTGGACCCGTTTGATGCAAACTATTGCGTCCGAAATCCACGCGCTGGGGAGAAGTGAGATCGCAACAGTCGATGGCAACAGATTGGTGCCCGGTGCCGAGTGCTTCAAGTACGTGGTAGGGGCTGACGCTACCATCCCCGAAGTCAGCGCCGCTAGCGTGCTAGCAAAATATGCGCAGACATCCATGATGGAGATCTTCCACGAAACCTACCCGCAGTTTGGCTTTGGATCTCATCACGGATACCCAACTACGATCCACAAACGTGCCCTCGCAGAATATGGACCGTGCCCGATACACCGCATGTGCTATAGGCCAGTGAGAGAGGCTGCTCAAAGGAGACCTAAATGAACATCAGGGAAATTGTCTGTGCTTTTTTGCGGGAGGTAGGCTGCACGGTACGGGAGGAGGTTGGTATCCTCTACATTACTACTCCGGATGGCACGGTTTGGGACATGACCGTCCCTCTCCCTCAGCTCAACGAGAAGTTGACAAAGGAGAACAAGGAAAAGAAAGATGGGGTCACAACGGCTGATCGTGATGAGATCGTGAAGGCGGCTTTGGAGAAGTCACAGGGCCATGAGGGGATCGCCAGGGCCGTAGCGGACGGGTTCTATGAAAGGATCCGTCACAAATGGTAGCGGCTGGCTATCGATACTGCGCCTGTCGTGACTGCCTTGAGATCATAGTTGGCGAAGAGGATGACTTTTGCGCTTGGTGTGAGAAGGCTGGCTGTCCCGATTACCAGGGGGTCGAGGGCATGAGCCAAGAATGCCAACGCCCTGATGCTTACGGAGTCGAGGAAGATGGCGAAGACTTGGAGTGGTGAAGTCACTGTCGTCAATATCACAGACAAGGGCATATTCGTCGACTATGAACTTGAAGAGGGCTTCATTCCCTTTTCTCAGATCGATGAGGAGTCCGACATTACTGAGGACGCGCAGAAGGGGGACACGGGAATCCTGGTCATCCCTGAGTGGCTGGCTAGGGACAGGGGATGGACATGAGGGGCATCGTGACTGAAGGCAATCAATCGCCTGTGCAACTTCACTACGTGCAGATCGTCACGACCCTGGACGCCCAGTACTGCATGCCAGATGTTCTTGATGTGTACCTGCAAGAGTTGTTGGAAAACTTGGAGCATCCCACTGAGAAGATCGTCGTTCGTAATGTGAGCGACGCCGTGCTCGTGATCCCGTTTCGTATTATCAGCCGTGTGGAGATTTTGGAGGGGGCGCGGGGGAGGGACGGGGAGGACTACACCAACGTCATTTGGAGGCGAGAAGCCACCTAGAAAGGAGTACCTGATGCCGCGGAGGGTCAGAGACACCAGCATCAAGGCATACCACCGGATCATGGAGAGCGGGGAGCTGGCCGCCGCTCGCGCCCGGGTCCTGCGTCACTTCATCGACAACCACCCGGACACCTGCACTGAGCGTGAACTCGATGCTCAGATGCACGATGTCAACGCCCACAAGCGTGTGAGCGAGCTTCAAGACATGGGGCTGCTCGAGGAGGTGGGCGAGCGGGAGTGTAATGTGTCCAGCAACCCTAGCTCCATCGAGTGGGGCTTGCGGGACAACCCCATCCTCATCCCCCTGGTCAGGGAACCTGGTAAGCACGGGGTCAAGAAGGTGGAGATCGTAGTATCCGATTGCTGTGAATGCTTGTTTCGGGACACGGACGACACTTGCATGGGGGTCACCAGTGGCGGTGAGGTGAAGTGTGTGATGCCAACAGGTAGGCCGTGTGGCTGTCCACTGTTCGAGGTCACTTATGCCATCCGGGGCGCGTGAGTTTAGGAAGAAGTTGCAGATCTCAGTTGTGATAGACATCGTGGCGGTCTCTAGGGACAGCATGCCGGATAGTGCGATTTTCAGGGACGCGATCATGAACACGGTTGAGGATATCTCTGAGTTGAAAGGCCGCGGGCAGTGGGAAGTCATTCAGAAGTCGGCATCCAGCAGATGGGGGCAACTCAAGTGAGTGTTAAGCTGCAAGAGTATCTCAAGCTAACAAAAGAGCTGGAAGAGCTTGAAGGAACTGACGCGCCTTTTGAACACGTCAACAAGCTCTTGGACCAGATGGATCTTATTTGGTACCAGTTGACGGACGAAGAACACAAGCGGCTGGATGCTGCTCAACAACCTGATGCCCCGCAGGGCGGAGAACATGGAGGAAGCTCGTGAACAAAGAAAAGGCCAAGCCCAAGCAGATGGATGCAGAGGAGGCTAAGAAGAAGGAGGCGCGCAAGAGCGAAAAGAAGCGTGAGAAGTTCAAGCAAGAGTTGCTCAAGGGTGTGAAGCACAACCCCGGTAAGGAGGAAGTGGACCGCGAGCAGGTGATATCTGCGGTGGCAGAGGAGATGCTGAAGGTCTTCAGCAGCTGGCCAGAAGAGATCCAAGCACTCGTCGGCATTACCCAGCCGGACAAGGATACTTTTGCTCGGGGGATCAACCACGTCGTAGGTAGCTACCTGCAAAGAGCAATGCTGGCTTTGCGGAAGCAGACGTTGGCGGGGGTTAGGGCAAAGGAGGTAGAGGCTGCCAAGATGATGGGCCCTCTCAGTGACACCCTTGGTCGTTTACAACGCACGAAGCAGAAGGTCGATGTTGAAGACGTTGAGAAGCTGAAGATCGAGAAGGAGCGTCGTATTCGAGAGGCAACGGCCGTCATCAGCCAGGAATACAATGAGAAGATCAAGGCCGTGCAGAGTCGCAGCAGTGAAGAGCTGGAATCTGTCGGTTCTCAAATGATACAACTCGAGCGGGGCTATCTCAAACGCAAGGCCGAGTTGGAAGACGGCGAGCAAAAGTTGTTGAAGACCATCAAAGATCTGGGTGCGCCGTACGATAGCAAGGAGTCCGCTATTGCCCCCGACCCAAAGGCTAGTCTGCTGCCCGCAGTAGCTGCCGTTCTTGCCACTCCATAGTAAAAGGATCCCTCCCCGGTCTACCGGGGAGGGAAGCACTACTCATAATTGCGCTTCCGGACTCGCCGTCCTTTCTTTCGGCTGCTCTTGATCGTCTCGCTGCGCCGCATGGCGGCCTGAATGCGTTCTTGCCAGAGGGATTGAGACTTCCTCACCTCTGCGTTGCCGTTCAAGATCGAGCGGCAGAACTCGCTGATCTTGAGCAGCAGTGACCACTTCGCTGCCGGGTCCAGCCGCGGCAGGAGGAGAGTATCCATACCCCCAAGGTTCGCGACCAGACGAGCCCGTCCTCCGTCTGCTGAATGAATGGCAATGGCCTCGTTCTCTCCCAGCTGCGCGAAGAGCTGGGCGCAAATGGGGCTGCCCGCGCTGAAATTCCGCAAAGTCAGCCCGTCATACTTCAGGTCGTTCCCCAGTTCGACTTGGTCCACCAGGGTGAGTCGTCTCCTGCTCATACCCGTGTCTCCTTGAGGCTGAGCACGTGGGTATGCACGGCCTCAATCTTCACTTCCTCGGCCGTGATAGTGATCTTAGTGACCTTGGCGAGTTTGATTGTGCCCATTGCGGACACGATCGTGCCGAGGGCCTGGGCGAACTCGGTGGGCATCTTGAAGTCAGGGCTTGGCTGAGTGGCCTCGCAGTTGGTGCAGTCGTTCGGGCAATCCTCCTTGAGGAAGCTGCTGTGTTCCTCCATCACTTCGGTCCGGATGCGGCTGTAGTAGGAACTTGATGTCCTACTCAGCTTTGGGTGGCGGTCGAAGAACTCTGCGTAAGAGATCTCGGGTTCCTTACGAAGATACTTCTTGATCTTGTCTTTGATGGTCAAAATTGACCTCCTTTCCTTGTTATTGATCTTATACCCAACTTAGTGCCTAGCTTTTTGGGTAGAGATCTGGTAGTAGTGCGGCAGGAGGAAGAACGTGGAAAGCACCGATCGTCAGTGGATTGTGGGTACCGATCTTTGGAGAGCTGGATTTCATATCAGTGCATTGAGTGCCATCAGTAGGCTGTCGGGATTGGTGGAAATCTTGGATGCCCATTGGATCCCTGAGAAGATGGTGCTGATGTTCACGCTCAAGAGTCTTGATCAAACGGGTACACTGTTTGGGCCAGGTGGGCTGCTTGGGTCGAGAGTGGAGAAGTTCCAGATCACGGACCAGCCATTGATTGTGGATCTCCAGAAAGAAAATCCCTACATGAACATGCGGAGGTAGCGATGGAACAGGCGGAGCGTGGGCATAGCAACTACTACGTCTTTGGAGAGGGTGGTAATCACTATCTTGGTGAGTCCGAATTCGCGCACGAACAGATCGCCGCGCGAATGGACAGTGCCAAGACCATCAACTTCTTCAACGTGCGTCAGGTGGTGACTTTCAACATCCCTGGCCCCAAGGGTATCAATCGTCTCACGCGACTGGTGACCGTGGACGTTGCTTTGGGGCCGGTACCTGTGATGATAATACTGCCGACGTCCCTCCAACCTATTCTAGAGCTGACCCCAGCTCTCAGGGAGTTGATCAAGTCGGCCGAGGATGATGAGACTAAAGCTAGGGCGGGTCGAGCGGGCCTGTCTGTTGTCGAATGATTGATCTCCAGCCTGGTTTTCACCTGTGCTTAAACTGTGGGCACCCCACCAAGGGCCGGCATGAGTTCCAGGGTGTCATAGTCTGTAGCAGTTGCCTGTCGTTGGCCAAGATGTGTGAGATGCGCGCTAGACGACAGGTTGATCAGCTCTACACTATGTATATCGAGAGTTTGCGCGTGTCTCTTGTGACTGGTCGCTTACGACCCGCAAGTGCTACATGGAAATCCGATGACGCCAGAAAATCACCCACTATGGAAGACTTGAAGAAGGTTTTGAAAGGGCTGGCAGACATTTCAAAGGAGGATCAATGCCAGAGTTCCGAGATACCTGCACTGATGAACCTTACGATCCCGAAGACCTCCCCGTCCGAGTCCTGAGATCTGCGGCCGGTTTCTACATCGGCCAGCTAGAGCCCTGTGGTTGCCCCTTCAGTCGACTGAGTGACTGCTACTACCCAACAGCTGAGGCTGCACAGAAAGCCCTGGAAGATGGCTTCCCTACCGGCAGGATGGAGAACAAAGAGGTTGAGGACAAGCTGAAGGCTAAGGGTATCCTGAAAGTAATCTCTGTCTGATCATTGGTATAAGTGATCCAGAGGGCAATCTAGCTCCGATGGATGGAGGATCAGCGTGAAGAACAAAACTATGTGGGACAATGATTCAGTTCAGTTCGCACGGCTACTCGGCGAGATTGTAGCGGCTCTGCCTTGTGATCAGGTGAAGCGTTTGATCAAAGATCTATCTGCGTCTATGGATCTGAGCGTCGATCAGGTGAATGAACTGTTTGACCGAGCAGACGCCTTGTGGGTTGGGGCTAAAGGTTGCATGGATCAACTCAACATGATGGAAGAGTTGCTGTCGATCACTAAACAGTTCAAGGAACAGATGGTATCTGTCCAGCGCGACCGGTGGTCGGAGATCTCCGCACGAACGGCCGATCTCCGGGACAATGTCTGATGTTCCTCAAGAGCAAGCGAGGCTATACCCGGGACGGAGAGCAATGGTCTAAGGGCTCATTCCTCATGATCTTCAGTCTCTCGCACATCACACACCCAGAAGCTGATCGCCATGAGCTGCGAGCGTGTGTCCGCACTGTGAGCATGCACCAATGTGGGCACTGGATGATGGGTAGCGCTGTCGTGGGTCAGAACAAGATTACGTTATCCGGCTGTTATGGCAGCGATGGGCTGCCAGATGATCCTGACCCCTATCCGGGCCTATGGGAGAAGCTTATGCCATTGCCGGCAGAACTTGTAGATAAGTTCTGGAAGGGTGGTGGCCACAATACCTGTGGCAGCGAAGGGCCGGACGTCCATGCGTGGGCCGTGGCGAATGAGAAGGCACTTAGAAAGGCGGGTTGTTGACGTATGATCTACAGAGAGGTAGCCTGTGGCTGCCTCTTTTTAGCTAGGAAGAGATCTGATGCCAAAAACTACCCAAGTGGATTACTTACATCGCCTGGTTTTTAAGTGCCTGAACTGCGGTCGCACACAGGAGCAAGTCATACATACTGGCATGAAGATCGGAATAGGCACTGTGATCAAAGCCTATGCCGGGGGTGGCAGTTGGGGGCATTGCATTTTCTGTCACTCGGACGCTGGCTTGCAGGCCATTACTGAACCTCCACCAAGAACGAAAGGGCCGGTAGGATGGAAGAGATCAGATTCAAGTCCGCCATCATCTACAAAGACGGAGAAGTAGTAGCCCAATGTGACGGTGGTAAGATCGTGGAGATGGATTTCGAAGACCTCCCACATCTTCAACTGTTCCACATGCCGATCGTGAAACTCGATCGCATTTGCTTGTTCGAGCATATGGCGGGTAAGCCCTTGAGCTCGTTTCTTAACGCCTCGGGGGTAGAAGTTGACGGCGTCCGGATGGAACCTGCCTATTACGTGCACGGGCGTAGTGAAGCCATTCGTGGCCGCACGACAGTCAGTGCCGTAGTCCTAGCGCATTCGGAGAGTCCGATTGATCCCTTGGTCTTCATGGCCAAAAGCCCTGAGATTTACAAGAGGTTTAGCCTCTTGATCTGAGTGCTTGACCGTACATAAAGGGTATGTATAAATGTGGGCATGGATGATCCAGCCCGCAGTTCGACAGCACAATCTGTTCTCCTTCCTCCCAAGCAGTTCCTTACTGCTGAACAACTTCAAGAGATTTGGGAAACTCGCGGGATGAAGTTCCGCGTAGATGAATTCCATGGCTGGTGTTTGCAAAATGGGCTGCTGCCTCATTGTAGAAAGGATGCCTTTCGAGCCAAGCTGTTCGGGATCTTGAATGCCTTCCTAGTGGTGGGTGACAGTCGCCGAGATCCCAAATTCGTCCCACCGCGTAAGTTGTCGAAGCTGTTTTGAGGTGTGCATTGGATCATACTAAGTTCAATAAGCCGCTCACTCCTCAGCAGCTGGAACAAGAGAGTCGGCGTGCGGCTGCTCAGGCTCGTATGGACAGGATCAAATCCAGGGGTAAGCCGTTAGGTGGGGCTCCGTCCGTGCATATTCCACCATTGGACGCCAAGCCGATTACAGATCAGAACGGCAATCCAATGACTATGCAGGACCAAGCAGAGGCGTTGCGAAATCCAGCTAGCCCTCTGAGCCCCTATTACGACCCTCGTGTCGCTCAGGCTGCGGGTGGTAAAGAACAGATGGACCCTCATACCCTACGAGGAGAACGGAGGCCTCCGGCAATCCGACCGGGACCTTTCGGTGGTGTGCTTCCACCAGAGGCAGCAAATGATCCTCAGTTTGTGCCGGGCGTGGGGTCAATGTATGCCGCCAATCAGCCGGCTCTTCGCAACCGCGGGAGTCAGCAGCAAGAAAGGAAGATGACTTTGAGTGACGAAACGATCGCGGGGTTGGAAGCTCTCAAGAGGTTCCAAGCAGAGGCCGCCAAGACTCAGGAGCAGACGGCCCAGGAGGAAGAGAAGAAGGCGGTAGAGGCTGTGAAGGACAGTGGGCCGGCAGCGCCTTTCAAGGACCAGCCAGACCTCTCCGGCCTGCTCGAGCAGATCCGAGCAGAGCAGGAGCGCCTGGGTGAAGATCGTATCGCCAGGTTGAAGAAAGAGACCGAAGCTCGTCTTCGGCCATTGAGCGTGGAGAAGCTCATTGAGGAGGGTGAAGCTCGGCAAGATGTGCCGATAGTTAGAGATAAGCTCGTTGTCACCTACCGCACACTTAGCGGGGAGGAGGATCTGGCCATCAAGCGCGAGCTCTACGGCGTGGTGGGCGGTGACAACTACCTGGTTGACCTCTTGGGCATGATGCAGATGACCGCAGGTATCTACGCGATCAATGGTCGCCCTCTTCCTGCTCATCTGGATGACAAGCGACGTTGGAACAAGGACCTGTTCTACACCAAGCTCGACATCGTGAAGGCCTATCCTATCCAGATGCTGGCTATCATGGGTCTTAACTTTACCTGGTTTGATCAGCGTACCAGGGAGCTTTTCATTGATCTGGAGCCCCTAAAAAATGGCTAAGGACTCCACTGGGATGGGCGCGTGCCAACATCATGTACGACATGATGAAGGAATCCCCACCTCCGGGCAGCCCGGTGGAGTCAGTCATGCTGCTTGTCTGGCGCATGCGGAAGGACTGCGAGTACAACGCCATTCGAGCAGTTGTTCAGTCTGCGATCGACCCCGATCAAGGGAAGAGTACGCAGGATGCCTGGGTGGAGTTCAGCGACAGCTTCTACCCCTACATGAAGGAGCACCGCAAACGAGGAGACAAGGCTGCTATTGACTACCTCATGAAGGAGGTAGCCAAGGGCCCCATGCGGGTCATTCCACTTGTGCCATTGGTCAAGAGCCGGTTGTACGGAAGGAAGAGGAAAGATGTTGACAGCGATTTGCCCCCAGTGCGGGTCCGGAAAGGTGGAACCCACGGGCGACGGCGTTAGCTGTAAGGACTGTGGCTGGCTGGGTAAGGAAGGTGCTCTCATCAATGCCCCCATCCCTATCCAGGGCGTACAGCTGGACTTCAGTAACCAGGATGTGGCGCTGGAGGTCGCGAGGCAGATCAGTAGGCATTTGATGGAATTGATCTATCAGCTAGCGGCCAAGGCCATGGGAGAAGCCATCTTGCAATCGGGACTCGTGGGGCGCACAGACACCAAGAATTTGGCCAGATTGCTGCGGGCTGGTTGCTTGGGGGCACATAAGGCCGTGTTGGAAGAGGCCGATGACATCAGCGAGGAGTTCAAGGCCCAGCTGCCGGCTATCAGGCAGTAGTTGGAGGTAACCATGTCCGAGAACGATGACGAAGGCGAAGATCAGAACGAGGAGCAGGTACAGGTCCTGGGTTGTTGGCTTGAGCACATCCGCATCTGTGGGCCCGATTGCGTGGCGTTCGATGAGCGTTCGACTTCGGACCCACGTTTCAACCCCTGTATGGTCTTGAACGTGGGGAGGTCGGTCATGGTAAGCCTGGCTGGGCTAGATAAGGCCTTCCAGGCGGGTGAGCGTGCGCGCAAGAACAAGGAGTTGTCAGACATGGCCAACGTCGAACCCCCGGTGGTGAGGCCATGAGATTGGCCATCATAGGTGTTGGTCAGATGGTGGACTTCGAGACTGGTGACATGATCAACCAGCTCCAGGTGCAGGATGACAGTGGTCAGGTACATATGATCGCCACGGACGAAGACACCGTACAGGAGTTGATCAAGATCGTGGCAGGTGTGAAGACCAAGCGCGTTCAGGATCTCCCGCCCATGAGTGGTGGGCCGGAGTATACGCAGGAGTATGGAGTCTACGAGCAAAGCGGGACTATTGATCGCTCTGACGTGCGGGAGTCTACAGCCCGTGATTCGCGGCGGACTGAAGACCTGCCGGAGGGGGCTGAGGTCTTTGGCGGCCGCCCCATGGATAGTCCATTGGAAGAGGATGAGGCCCAGGCGCAAGTGGATGACCCCGTGGCCCTGCGCAATCGTGCGCGCAAGAGCAGGAGGAAGGTGAAGATCACAGAGATGGCCCAGGCCCAGGTGGATGACCGCAGTGGGGTCCCTACCAGGACGCTGCCGGCCGATCTCGTGGATGAGAAGGGCAACCCCATGGTCCTCGGGGGCCTGCCAGACAGCTCCATGGACGACGAGGAGGACCCAGGGGAGATCGGACAGATATGAGATACAAGATCGAAATGCGGTACATCCGGCATGAGGGCAAGCACATCCACGATGTCGAGTTCAATCTCCTGGAAAGGGGACTGGAGAACTACTTCGAAGAGATCTTGGAGCTCCAGTTCAAGGGCGTAATGCTGGAGTCCGCTGGCGAGCGCCTGCACCACCTCATTCGTCTGGTGGAAGGCCACGGGGAGATCGCGGTCGACCTCATCCAGAAGCACAAGCGCATGCCGTTGACGGCTGCGAACATCAACCACATCAGGGAGTCCGTGGACTCCGCCAGGGAGTTCTTCGCTCCCAAGATCATCGAAAGGAAAGCCAATGCCAGTTCGTGACCTGAATGCAACCCCCAAGACCATGACCAAGATCCAAAAAGTGGAGGTCTTCGCCGTCAGCTATGTCGACGGTAACCAGATGGCTGATACCCGCTTCCTCGCGCGTATGGAAGGTGGGCGCATGATCATGCTGCATCCCGAAGGCGTGGATGACAAGCTCCGCCCACCCGCAGGTTGGCTGCGTGCACAGGTGGAGAATGCCATTGGCGTGTCCCCTAAGCCCGAGGTCCCAGAGGATGGGGTCAAGGATCTCCCAGGAGACCCCCTGTGATGTCCGCAAACAGGAGAGTGGCCATCGACTACGGCAAGGACGGTGGGACCATTTATAGCGTGTGGGAGGATAACCAGCTGGTTAGGAATGATCGCCTGCCTGACATCCGGATGCATGGTGATTGGCTGATGGTGCTACTTGACCCCGATCCCGTGGAGAAGGTCACTACCGGGGGCATCCACATTCCGCAGACGGCGACTGACAACATCCTGCGTACGGGGACGGTCGTGCTGAAGGGTCCGGGCAAGTGGGCAGTTAAGCCGTGGCTGAAACCGAATAGGGCGGCGCGAGACGGCACGAACGAGGATGGCAGTCCCAGGATGGTGGTGGGCCCGCAGTACCGGCGTATGCCCTTGGGTGTGGAAGTAGGTGAGCGCGTGCTGTTCATTAAGTTCGCGGTCTCGCATACGGAGACATCTAAGCGTATCCAGCAGATCGTGGGCAAAGACTTTGGGTTCTTGCAGCCGTCTGACATCCTGCTGGCAGGTGGGGATGTGGTCAAGGTGACCGGATAGCACCCCCCCAGATATAGAGGATCAAATGCGTGCGGTCAATATTGCGAAAGATCGTTCAGATGTAGTAGAGCTTGCTTGGATGTGGCTGCCCACCTTCATAGGGCAGAATACCGGGCTCCAAAAGGAGCTGCTGGCAGCCTTGGGTAAGGAGTTCCCACCCCCGTGGGAGAGCACGAACGAGAAGATGGATGCCATTCACCTGTTCGTGTGCAATTGGCTGGAAACCAGGCTTCGGTTCAAGGGACTTGGTCTCTTGATTGATGCGCTCAAGTACGTGGAGGTCATATGATCACAGAAATCGATCCAACTCGTATCCGATGGCATGGTGAGGGGTTTGCGATCTATGATATTGCAGATTTCCTGCCCCATCATCCCAACTACCCCCACGGCACAAATTCGATAGATCCCAACACCGGAAAGAGATCGGTCGCGGGTTCCTATTCCAACATACCAAATCGCAAGATCACAACGATCGTGTGCCATCAAACTGCTGGTGGCTATGGGGCGGCCAACAAGCAGGTGTTCGAGACCGCCTCGTTCTTTGTGCGAGATCCGGCCTTCAAACCCAATCCCCGCTTCAATCAGGACCTGCCTGCGGGCTTGAAGAACATGAGGTTCTTATGGACGGGCACTGGCCGTGGATGGCCTGGGTTCGCCTACACCTGGTTCGTGCCGTTTAAGCCGATCATCTGGGTGGACCCTGATACCGACATCGAGCTCTACCTCATCTATCAATGCAATGATTTGAACACCATCTCTTGGCATACGGGCGATCATCAGAACGATATTGGTGGTGGGATAGCATTCCAGGGCTACTTCCTGGAGCCGGATGCCGGGATCATTCACCCGATGAAGGGAACCGATGGCAGCCCGAGTGAGGCCCAACTTCAAATCTACGAGGGGTTCTGGAGCGCCTATGCCCAACCTGTTCTAGGTGCCACGATCCTTACGATTCATGCCGAGCATGGGAAACCGTCCTGCCCTGGCCAGGTCCTGCGGGAGAAGACCTTGGAGCTGCGTTCATGACGCGGGATCAAGTACTCAGTCAACTCCGTCATCTTCGCACCCAACATGGGCTGGAGCTGGAAAGTATTAAGGTGAGCTGGCTTGTCGTTCGGGGTGAAGAGTGGCAAAGGCTGGAAGCTCGGTCGGCTGCCCTGGAAGAGGTGCTCGAGTCTCTCTCGATCGCGATCGAGTTAGTGCGGAATGCCAGGTCTGACAACCTCATGTTCAAGGACTGATTTATGATGGAGTGGAACGACATTGGGATCAAAGAGGCCGAAGATGTCGTGCGCTGCCTGCGTGAGGGGGCCAAGGCTTTCGACCTGCATGACTCGTACGGGTCGCGTATCGCCGGGCTGATCGCAGACGCCTGTGACCTGTTGCAGGCTGAGGTAGTGGGGTTGCGTGGGGAGCGCGACTCGACCGGCGAGCTGCTGAATGAGTACATCGACAAGTTGAAGACGGCCGAGGCCGAAGTGACCAAGCTGCGTGCGCTGGCTCTCGACCTCTACCGGGAGTGCCGAGGAGATAGGATAGAGGGCACGTGGGAGGAGCTGATGAAGCGGGCGAAGACCGAGCTGAGCAAATCTGGTGTCTCGTGCGACTGACGCGAGCACAGAAGCGGATGTTGGCCGCTGCTTGGGGTAATCCAGTAGGACGTGAGCTATATGGGGCCCAGAAGTTCGAGTGCGCGAGGAACCTGCAAGCCAAGAAGCTCGTGCGGATCGTGGGTAGCTCGTTCGAGCTGACGGTGGTGGGTGAGAGGGTGGCCCAGGAGCTGTTAGACAAGGGCTCCAACAAGATCGAGGACTGATGATCCCCTATTGGCCCCGCCTTAAGCACTTCCTCCGTCATGAGCAGTGGCTAAGGTGCATCAAGATCGTGGATGACAACCATGGCTTCCAAGAGCCTGAGCAATACATCGCTGATCTGAAGGCCGCCATCAAGCGAACTGAAGATCAGATAGAGAAGATGACCGGGCCGGAGTACAGCCCACCCAACAACTGCTGCCCCTCCTGCGTGTGGGGAGGAAAGTTGCACGAGATTGAGGGGAAGCTCGAGCGCCAGCGGTACTACTTGAAGGTGCTCGAGTGCAAGGCACTGGGCCTCAAGCCTCAGAAGGTCAAGATCGTAACCCGTAGGAGCAATCGTGACTGCCCAGCATGTGGTGGGCTGGGACGCACAACTCGATGGAGTGTTGGGCGTTGCACTTGTGGGGAGCCTAACTGTCCTGGCCGTGGTCGCTGTCATAGCTGTCAGGGTACGGGCAGGATGATGGAGACTGTCGAGATTGTTATCCGGCCTTGGCCGAAGGAGTTCGCATGAGTGATCTGGAAAAGAGCCAGCTGGAGGAGTTGAACCGCTTCGCCAAGACCCTGGATCCCTCGGCCGTGGTCCTGATCAAGGACGACAGCCCGTTCATGAAGTTCCTCAACTTCTTCGTGCGGCTGTTCAACAAGACTTTCATGACCACGTACGCCACTACCATCTGCAACCGGGTCTACATCCCCCGGAGCTGGCTGGGGCGAGACCTGCGCCGGCTGCTGGTCCACGAGGTCGGTGGGCACGTCCGGCAGTGCAGGGCCTGTGGCCTGGGCATCCATCCCTGGGTGGGCTTTCCGATCTACATGCTGCTCTACATGCTGGTGTTCTTCCCCATTGGTCTGGCCTGGCCGCGGTACCGCTTCGAGCTGGGTTCAGATGCCCGTGCCTGGCGTTGGTGTCTGGACAATGGCGAGAGCCCGGACAGCGTGAGGGAGCGGGCCAAGAGCTTTGCGCAGACCGTGGGGAGCTGGGACTACCTCAAGCCGTGGCCCAAGACCTGGGTGTTCAACGGCTTCATGAAGCGGGTGGAGGCTGAGATCTCCAAGCTGCGTCCTGAGATCAAGATGACTGCGCAGCAGATCAAGCAGGCTGAAATGAATGTGCGCGGCTCATTCCAGGCGGACGGCCCGAAGCTGTCCAGTTACCCACCTTCGAACGAGTACTGCTCCATGAGGGCGGCGTTCGAGCGCTGGTGGGACGTGCGGGAGAAGGAGCTGCGGGGAGCCAAGGGCAGGGAGCCGGAGATTGTGGTTGCACTACAAGCATGGGACGCAGGCTGGCAAGCAGGAACAGCCGGGAGCAAGCAGGAGCGTAAATGAGGCGCGCACCTAAAAGGCCCGCTATCGAACAGTCGCATGCTACTAAGACACGGACGATCTTGATGATGACGCCAGAGCAGGCCGGAGCCCTTGCCCAGTTCTTGAAGATGGAACGTGAGAGCGATCCTATAGAGTTCGATCACAGTGAGCTGGGTAAGATCCTGCTCGCGTTGGTAGGTGGCGCATGAAGACCAAGAAGCGTGTAAGTGAGCAGCGGCGGATCAATATGAAGATCGATTCGCGGCTTGTGGAGTGGGCTTTTGCCCATGCCAAGCGACGGGGTGTGACGCTCACACACTTGGTGGAGACCTACTTCACGTACTTGCGCAGGCAGGAAGAGGCGCTCATGAAAGAGGACGCTGAACAGGTCTAAGTCAAAACGGTCGACTATCAGGAGATAAGATGGCTAAGAACGATGAGCTTCGAATCCGCTTCATGGGTAAGAAGGACTGCCACGGGAAGGACTGCCACGGGAAGGACTACTACGTGGCGCGTACGCACATCCCGGTTCATGTGGACCTCTCAGACGTGGCGTTGCTGTTCTTCCCGGATGAGGATGAAGATGGCCACTTTGGGGGTGATCTGGTCGTCAAGATCCCTTCGGACAGGCCGCGTGCTTCGGTTAATAAGCCACGGGAGCCAGAGCTCGGCCCGAAGAAGGGGGAAGAATGAGAGTCAAGAAGTGGGAGAATGCCGAGCTCGATACCAAGGTCCTGGAGATCTTAGGTGTGGAAGACGGGAAGTCGTTTAAGCAGATCTGTGAGGTCCTTGGTATCTCCCACACCGGGCACAATGACCAGCCTTGGAGAGAAGTCGATCGTAGTCTTCAGCGCCTGCGCAAGAAGAATAAGATCATGGTGGGTCACAAGAGCTGGCGCTTGTGTACCGGCGATTGGGTGCAGGTGAACTGATGGAAGAGATCTTTGTAGAGATCGCTGAGGAGCGTGGTCGACAGGATTTCAAGTGGGGTGGACCTGCACATGACGACCTTCACGATGTGCCAGCCTGGCTCAACTTCATCATGGCCCATACCAAGAAGGCGGAGAAGGTGTCAGCAGATTGGTCGTTTGACTTGAAGGTTTTCCGCAAGCAGATGGTGAGGGTTGCGGCCCTGGCTTTGGCCGCCATCGAATGGGTGGACCGCCGATGATGTTCACGCTCTGGAGCAAGCATATAGGAGATCCAGATTCCAAAGCCTGGGCCGAGGATTATAACAAGCTAGTGGATGATCCCATAGAATGGTGCAGGGAAACCCTCGAGCATTTCAATTCCACTAGGTCTCTGGGTGAGTTGCCTAGAGTGTTTGTACGAGTGGAGATCAAGGACAATAATGTGCCTCTGCGACACGAATGGCACAAGACCAACCTCGTGACGATCATGAGGAGGAAAGACAACTACGACACCTACTGTTGCCTGGTGTGCGGGATCACGGCCAAGCGTCATGGGGTAGGCGGTGACTTCATCCCCGACCGGAAGAAGGACTTTGGCAAGCCTTGCAAGGGCCATCGATAATTAAGAAGATCTTGACAGTACATACAACGTATGTCCTAATAGGACGAGGAGGTACAAATGATCAAGCTCGGGCGTAGCCAACAGGCGGTCTATGACTGGCTATCGAAGCAGAAGGAAGCGCAGACGGCGTGGGACGTGGGCAACGCCATCTACGACGACGTGAGTGCGTGCTCCAAGAAGAACTCCAGCTACAGTAGTGAGTGGCCGGCGGAGAAGATTCGCACGTCCTGGGCGCAGAAGGTCATTCGAGAGCTTGTGAAGCGTAAGGTCGTGTGGCCGAAGGGTGTCTGTGGCCGGGCCACGACTTACTCAGTGATCCGATGAGTGACCAGCCGATGGACGAGCTGATCGCCAGGTTGCAAGCGAAGATCGAGACTACTCTGGCACATCACTTCCCAGAGCGGGCGTACCCGTTCTTCGACCGTCCGCAACTGGTGTCGAAGCTGATGCTCATCGCACACTCGCATGGGCTCGAAGTCAGCCAGAAGCTGATGGACCACTACCATATGTACGGGGTGCAGCCAGTGGTGAGACCGGAGGACTGTAATTGCTTGCCGACAGATTCATCTTGTCCCAAGTGCAGCGGAAAGGATTAGATCAAATGCAGTTCAAAGACGAAAATGATGTTATCAAAGAGCTCGAGCAGCTTGCTGACCGGGTGGCAGAAGGGAAACTGACTCCCGAACAAGCCGATGCGATCGCAAACGTGGCGGAGGTAGCGCTCTTCGCTATCCAGCAGAAGCGTGAGGTCGAGCTGAGGACGCTGAATGCCCAAGAAGCCTGCTCGTAGTCGTCTTCCTGTAAAAGGGGCGATGAGAGTCAATGCCTACAACGTGCTGTATCGAGCCGTGGAAGAGGGTGTTGCGATTGGGTGGATTCATGCACATAAGCACACGAGTAGGCCCACCAGTCAGACCATTGAGGATACGATCGTAAACGAGGTCTTGAACGCCATCAGCGAGGTCTTTGACTTCGGTGCTGATCTATCGGATGGGTCTTAGACTCCCTGCGCGGGGTAATGCGGCTGCTAGTGGGCGCAGACAATGCTGGCGGCTTTCAAGCGGAGGAGCACATGAAAGAGCTGAATAAGAAGGAGAAGGCCGGGCTCGAGAAGCAGTGGAATGCGGCCGTCGATGCCCGATTGGCACTGGAGGATGACCTCCCCGTAGATCTCCAGAGCTGTATGGATACTCTCGGGGGCAAGAACATCGTCAAGCATCTCAAGTCCTGCTTCAAGCGCGGGTACGTTGATGGGCTCGTCTTCCTGGGAGCACTCAACAGCACGGTGAAGGAGTGGAAGGCGCTGGACAAGGTCATCGGCAAGGCGATCAAGGACGCCTCCAAGACGGAGGAGAAGATCAGAAAGCAGCTGGGCAACGACTGAGAGCCGGATGGAACCGGCGGGCTGTGGTGGTCTAATGAATGATGCCCGGGCAACCCTTGTGGCAAACCGGGAGGTGCTGGCTCGATGCCAGCCCACAGTTCCAATGATCGTTCAGGACATTAACTACGCCAAGGGTTGGCGTGTGGTGCGGAAAGATGACGAGGGCTGCTACGTCAGATTCTTCCAGGGGAAGTGGTACAGCGAGCAGCTGGCTCCCTGGCTCGGGCGCAAGATCTGGGTTGACTCCTACGGTTGGGATGCGGTCCAGTGCTGGGTGGTGAGGTTCAACATGTTCATCTGCCAGATTGAGGACAAATGAGATCGCCATTGGCATTGATTGAGGTCCCACGACACGATCCCCGCACGGGTGCAAACACCCGCGAGTGGGTGGTTGTGCGGACGGCAGCTGCTGCTCGCGGTCTGAGTGCCTACCGCGTTGTGTTCATACGTAAACCTACTCCACTAGATCGCATACAGGTGGAAGCGACACTCAGCCACAGTGTGGAGACCAAGTCCAAACAGGTTCATGATCTGGACAAGCTGTTGGAGACCAGTTGGAAGTACGGGGAACTGTGCAAGTGAAGGACTTCATCCTCAATATTATGATGGCCGATTATGTGATCACTGGGATGGTCATGGGTTTTCTCCTGTGTGTGGGATCATGGCCGGTCGTTAAGTCCTGGTATAGGGATATCAAGCAAATCAGTTGGGTGAAGCGGCAGATTAGGAGACGGAAGTGAGCTTCCGTAAGTATGAGACCGAGGCCAGCATGTGTGAGGACATCATCCTCTATGCGCGCCAGGCCGGTTTCACGGCATATCCCGAGTGTGGGAAGTGGGATCTGCTGTTAGTGCGGCGTGGTATTCAGATCGGGGTACAAGTGAAGCTGCGCTTTACCCACCACCTGGTGTCTCAAGCCCTTGATGGACTGCCCTTGCGTGAGAGTGGCCGGCAGATCATGAAAGGGCCGCATTACAGGGCAATAGCTTGTCAGCCAGCGCGAACCGTCAAGTACGACGCCTATCATATAAGCAGGGCCTGCCACCTGCTTTTTTTAGATCTGAACAACCATCCTACATGCTGGCTGATCAGACGGTGGGCCGGTTACTACTACCGAAACACAGGCAAGATAGATTGGCGCTATTATCGCTGGCGGCCGCAGAAGACCTTGTGGCTGCCTCCGGCCGTGCCTAACCTACCTGCAGGTGTTCCGAGTCCCTCGATCGTGGGCCCCTGGCAGGTGGCAGCCTGCCGGCTTGAGCAGCTCTGTCGCCTCAACGGCAGTGTGGCCAGGGCCGATGCTTTGGATGTCATTAAGCTAGTGGGGGCCAAGTATAACCCTGGTTCGTTACTCCAAAGGTTCTACCAATGCACGAAGATCAGAGATCCAAGGAATCCGAAAGCCAGGTTATGGGAGCTGCACCCGCGGAGGCGACCAGCCAGCAGGGAGTATCCCAGGGCATGGGAGATCTTATGACCGTGGAGCAGTTGGCCGAAAAAATCCGAGAATCGTTGACGGAGTTTGTCAGTACCACTCTGGGGGTAGAGTGCCTGCATGCGATCGTAGAGAGGCTATCTCACGATTTGTTGACTTACGGAGACCCCTGCAAGGGCTTCAAGGACCTGTGGGTGGAGCTCGGGCTCATTGCATTCGGCATCGGCTGCCCGCGCAAGGTGTGTGAGATGCTGAAGGCCCTGCCTATGTACGACATCGACTGGATGTACGAGAGCTTCGGTGAGGGGCCGGGTAACATGATCTACCTGGAGTGGATGTTGCGGCACGGGAAGATCTTGGCTTGGGACACTGGGCAGGAGACCATGGAGAACGGCACGCTCCTGTTGAACATCCAGCCGAAGCAGCTGCTTAACTTCGTGAAGATCGACTTCACGCTGGAGAATAAGCAATGAAGGGTCTTGGTGAAGAGCAGCATCCGGGTTGGACGTTGCAGACATTTGAGGTCTTCATGCCCAAGGGGCTGTCCGCCATCTTGGACACGATTAAGGACATCCTGCTCAAAGGCAAGGTCCAGACACTGATGATGGAAGTTGGCCGGCCCATCATCTACACCCAGATGATGGAGGCCAGTGAAGCGGCTGTACCCAAGGACTTGCCAGCAGGCATGACTTTGGGGGATGTCTCGCGCAATGTGCACATGGAAGAGTACGTAGGAGAGTTACCGCGGTTGACGGCTGAAGTCCTTCAGAAGATGTTCCTGATTATCTCTTTGCGTGGTTTGTACGTCACGCACATCGGCATTGGCCCTGAGACCCGTTTCTTCCGTTGGTTAGGCGTAGACGAGATGATCTACGGTGGCCTTACCCAGGTGTTCGGGGCTGAGTTGGTGCGGGACAAGCAATTGGGTTCGGACATCATGATCTTGTTTGCCGGCCCAGTCCAGGGTGGACGGCCGGAAGCCGTTACCTTCGCTCTCAAGCACCATCTTTTTTTAGCAGAAGATCTGCTACAGGAGGAAGTCAGTGGGACAGGACCTGAAGGACAAGCTGTTGAAGGCGGGAATCATACCGGAGGGGCCCGTAAAGCAAATGGAACAGTGGCAGCAGCTGCCGGCGGGCAGCAGCAGCAAGATCGGGTTGTTCGACCCCGCAAAGGTCGCCTACCTCAAGGATGAGCTTGAGCTCTCGGGCTTGCCTAAAGTCCGAGAGACGTTGCTGGATGTGCACAAGATCGTGGAGAGAGCAGTAGCTTGTCAGGATAACTGGAAGTTCACGTCTGCGTCGCTGTCGGTGGTGACGCTGGCAGGGTCTGACCGCATGGGGAGGTTGATTGTGCCTATCCCTATGGGGGACATGCTGCTCTACAACCAGGTGTCGGCTGTCATGCGGCCCATGGCCCAGGCGGTGAACAAGGACGGCAAGGTGTTCGAAGTCACGGGCGTGGTGCTGCTCTATACCGATAAAATCCCCACTCATTACTTTCTCGAGATTGAACCAGTGGAGGAAACCCGGTGATCATTGATCAGTCTACTATGTGCTTGATAGCACTTCTGGGACCTCCTGTAGCCTTTGGGCTGGGGCTCGCAGTTGGCTGGTTAACAAGGAGACGATGATGTCTACCGGTAAAGAAGATCTGGTCAATTGGTTTAGTTACCATGCACCTACGCCCGATGACATCCCCAAGTACGGGGCCATCAGACAAGCAGCCCTGGAGTTCACAGAGGTTATTCTGGTGAACACACCACCTTCGGCCGACCAGACGGTAGCTATCCGTAGGGTGCGAGAGGCTGTGATGATCGCAAATGCTTCTATCGCGTGCAGGGGGCGATAATGCCCATTTGTCCACAATGTGGCCGGTCTGTCTGGAGCAGCGAGCTGTTTGTTGCCCCGGGCGGAATTCACAGCCTTCGGTGCGCAAGGTGCATTGAGGGTGCGGAGGGAAAGATGCCTACTGAGAAGAATGAGAAGCCGATCTTCACTCTTACCATCACTGAAGTCCTTGCTTCTACTCCTGAGGGCGAGTCCGATTATAGGATCTCAGCCTGTATCCATCATGGCGGACTCAGTCTGGAGTTCGACCGCACGGTCGAGCAGGTCCGTCGCTTCTTCACAGAGCGGCGTCAGAAGCAGGAGCAGAAGCAGGTGCGTGAGGGCAAGAACAAGCTCAAGACTGTCTAAAGATCTGGTATAAGGTCTTCATCCAAGGAGTTACTTTGATCATAACAGTGACTTTAGAACTCCAGACGAAAGATGGGGATGAGGACCTGACGACGGTCACGCGAATGCGGCTAGCTAAGGAGGCGATCTCTCAGTTACTATTGCAGATCAAGGAGAAATTGAATACCTCCGATTGGGAGCTTCACTTGATCGCGCAGAGCCAAAGTAGCAGGTGCATGAGATTGGCCATGGGGGATGAGGATTGGGAGGGGACGGATTTGGCTAAGGCCAAGCGCGAGGTATCGAAGAAGTCCAACATGGGCTCAAAGGTGCGGCCGTAGGTCTTCAAAAGTAGTACTAGAACATAGGAGCAAACATGGGCAAGAACGGGTCTAATGCCCTGATTGAAGAGATCACTACGGCCATTAACACTTCCGGTGTGGCGGAGGTCGTGAAGGTCGCAGAAGGTCCGCAACAGGTAAAGATCACTCATCGGGTCCAGGCCAAGCAACTGAAGATTTGGCTCGCCATCATCGCACACGTGCTTAGCCGCAAGCATGATTGGGATGCGCACATTTGCAAACAGTACTTTTTGCGCGGAGGTCGTCTGCTTTACGCTTGGAACTTCATCATCCAGTGGGAAGGTGGGCAGCCGGGTAATAAACGCTCTGAGATCCTCAAACAGGTGGTTGTTCTCATCAATCGTGCGAGCGCGGAAGTCCCACGGGTGGCCAGCAGTTTGGACAGTTACCCGCTGATGGCGAAGGAGGGCCGCAACGAACCTGGTGGGCCAATGAACGTTAGGGCACCCGGCCCCATGACTGGCGGGTACAAGCAACGGGGCGCGCACAAGATCTAGGGCCCTGTAGGAGGAGAGCATGTCGATCGAACAGGTAGACGACTTCGGGCCGGGGGGCAGTCTACAACGACAGATGGATCTGAAGAAGCGTGAGCTCGCGGGCGAGGTTGTGCGGTTAGAGATGAGCCCACAGGAAGTGGCGGCTGTCAACGAGCGCATCAAGAAGCTGGGGCTGCTGCTCAAGGATCAAGTCCGCGCGAAGTACAAGATCGAAGTTCACTTTGGCAAGGG
>Ga0315288_10001046_pt1 | contig 35362 bp, 32 predicted proteins | sample YL17G11_20_MG_FD_203454 | JGI IMG/M metagenome (GOLD analysis project Ga0315288, IMG submission 203454) | Sediment microbial communities from Yellowstone Lake, YNP, Wyoming, USA - YL17G11_20 | ecosystem: Environmental > Aquatic > Freshwater > Lake > Sediment | place: USA: Wyoming | collected...
AGCCGGGTCTCCTTCCGTTCGCGTTCGTGGGCGACCCCCCATGGGTCAGCCCGTATTCGATTGGGCCTTCGAGCCCCAATCTTAGCGGAACCGGAGACCCGGCTTGCATAGTTTCTCTGCGTTGAAATCACGTTGTGGAACCGGCATTGGAATCCTCCTCATGCGAATCGTCTTTGCGGGTTCGGGCACCTTCGGATTGCCCACGCTCCGCGCCCTCGTCGAGGGCGGCCAGGAGATCGTCCTGGTCGTCACGCAGCCCGACCGTCCCTCCGGGCGCGGGCGGACGGTCCATGCCGGCCAGGTCAAGCGCTTCGCCTCCGAGCAGGGCATCCGCCTCCTTCAGCCCGAAGACATCAACGCCCGGGGCCCCGTCCGGAGCATCCGGGCCGTCGAGCCCGACCTGCTTCTGGTCATCGCGTTCGGCCAGAAGATCGGCCCTTCGCTCATCGGCGTCCCGCGCTACGGCGCCATCAACCTGCACGCCTCGCTTCTGCCGAAGTATCGCGGCGCCGCTCCCATCAATTGGGCCGTCATCCGCGGCGAGGCCGAGACGGGTCTGACGGTCATCGAGATTACCGACCGGATGGACGCGGGCGACATTCTCGGCCAGCGTGCGACGCCCATCGGTCCCGATGAGACCGCGGGCGAACTGCACGACCGCCTCGCTCTCCTGGGCGCGCGCCTCGTCACCGAGGTCGTCCGCGAACTGGTGCTCGACGAAGTCGAACGACGCCACCAGAACGAGGCCCAGGTCAAGATCGCCCCGCGCCTGAAGAAGACCGACGGCCTCGTGGATTGGAAACAGCCCGCCGTCGCCGTCCACAATCTTATCCGCGGCACGACGCCCTGGCCGGGGGCTTACACCTGGTGGCAGCGAAAAGCCGGCCGCGAGTCCTTCCGCCTCGTCCTCGCGAAGACGAAGGTGATCGAGGGCGCCGCCGGCGGGGCGGGGCCCGGGGTCGTCCTCGCCGCCGGACGCGAAGGCGTCGACGTCGCCGCCGCATGCGGCGCCGTCCGCATCCTCAGCCTCACGCCGGCCGGCAAGCGGACCATGAGCGCCGCCGATTTTGTCAACGGATACGCCATCGCGCCGGGCGCACGCTTCGCGTCCGCCAGAGAGGGCGCCTCGTGATTGACCGGGCCGTCATCGCCTTGAATAATCTGGCCGTCCGCCTTCGCCGGACGCGCTGCCGGCCCGGCGAGGTGCTCGTCCTTTTCTCCCGCTGCCTTCAGCGTTCGGCCTGCGACGCCAACGTCACCGACGACCTCGCCAACTGCCGGCGCTGCGGCCAATGCCTGGTGACCCGGTTCCTCGAACTGGGCGAGCGGTGCGGCGTCCAGGTGTCCGTGGCGACGGGGGGCCGCCTCGCCGCCCAGCGCGCCCGCGACCCGTCGGTCAAAGCCATCGTCGCCGTCGCGTGCGGAAAGGAACTGCGCGCGGGCATCTTCGCCTCCTTGCCCAAGGCCGTCCTTGCCCGCACGATCGAGTGGCCGTGCGGACCGTGCAAGGACACGACCATCGAGTTCCGCGAGGTCGAAGAGGCCGTCCGATGGTTCCTCCGGTGACGCCCGCCACGCCCTCCGCCCGCAGCGCCGCTCTCGATGCCCTTCGCCGCGCCCGCGGGACGCGGACCTTCCTCCGCGACGCCCTCCACGCCGTCTTCGAGGAAACCCGCCTGGAGCCGCGCGACCGCGCACTCGCCACCCAGTTGGCCGCCGGCATCGTCCGCCATCGGCGCACGCTCCGCCTGTTCGTCAGCCACGCCCGCGGCAAGGGACGCCGCGCCACGACGATCCAGCCCGACCTCCTCGCCATCCTGGAACTCGGGGCGTTTCAACTGCTGTTTCTCGACCGCGTGCCGGCCTATGCCGCCGTCAACGAGGCCGCGGAGGCCGCACGACGCACCGCACGCACCAGGAAGTCCGGCGACAAGGCCGCCGGTTTCGCGAACGGCATCCTCCGCGGCGTCCAGCGCCTCATCGCCGGCCACGACATGGAGGGACTTCCCGCCTCGGATGCCGTCCCCCACCCGGACGGCGGCGTCATCCGACTCCGCGAGGCGGTCCTCCCCGATCCGCGCGAGGATCGCGCCGCCTTCCTCGGGGCCGCCTACTCCTATCCCGACTGGCTCGTCGCGCGTTGGCTCGAGGCGTTCGGCGGCGAGGCCGAGGCCGTTTGCCGATGGAGCAACCGCCGGCCTCGCCTCTTCGCACGCGCGAACCCGATATTATATTTAGCCCCCGGTGATTACACCGGGGGCGAATACACCGGGGGCGCCGTTCCGGGCCCGCGCCCCGGATGCCTCGACGTTTCGGACCTGGACCCGGCGAGACTGGAATCCCTCCTGGCTGAGGGGAGCCTGACGATCCAGGACCCCTCCGCCATGCTGGCCGTCGAAGCGTTCCGCCCGGCGCCGGGCGAAACCGTTCTCGACCTCTGCGCGTCCCCGGGAACCAAGACGACTCAAATCCTGGAGGCGATGCGCGGCGAGGGACGCGTCGTCGCATGCGACCGCAGCCCCGAGAAACTCGATCCGCTCCGGCAGATGGCCGCGGCGCGCCGCGCGAAGAACCTCGCCGTCTGCCTCGCGGACGATCTTGAAAAGGCGGCCCCGGCGAAGGGCTTCGATGCCGCCCTCGTGGATGCCCCATGTTCCAATACGGGCGTCCTGGCGCGGCGCGTCGAAGCCCGTTGGCGACTGCGTCCGGCGGACCTCGAGGAATTGCCCCGCCGGCAACTCGAACTGCTCGCGTTGGCGGCTTCCCGCGTCCGCCCCGGCGGCCGGCTCGTCTATTCCACCTGCAGCCTCGAAGCGGAGGAGAACGAGGGCGTCGTCCGGGCCTTCCTCCATACCCATCCGCCGTGGCGCCTGGCCGCGAGCGAACAACTCCTCCCCGCCGCCGACCACGACGGCGCGTTCTGGGCCCTGCTGAAAAAAGGTGTCAGGAACCTTTTCTCGAGAAAAGGTTCCTGACACCTTTTTTCGCTCGCGCGCATCGCGTCGGCGACGGCCACGTCGGTGCGCAGCAGGATCAGGCCGTGGACATGGTCGGATGTGCCACCGATCTGGAGAGCCGGGCCGAATTCTTCGCGGGCGATGCCGCCGAGGTATTCGTGGAGGCGCGTGCGGAAGGATTCGTGGATCGTCGGACGCCGGTCTTTCGTGCCGAAGACGGCGTGGACAAGGAGATTCGAGTAGGTGTGGCCTATCAGGCGGTCCTTTCAATCGCCCCTCCAGGGCTCCGACAACATAACATAAATGGATGGATTTGCGGCGCTCTTTTCCACGGGCTTCCGGCTTCGTCCCGGCGCGCCGGGACGAAGCCGGACAAGCGCGCCCGTGGCTACCATCATGCGCCGCTTCGCGGCTTGAAAAGCATAACGCAAACGGAGGGACTTTGCTCGCCGGTTTTCACGGTCAGTCGCCCTCGTCCCGGTGCGCCGGAGCTATGGTGGCTGGACAAACCTGCCCTGAGTCCCGGCGCGCCGGGACCGAAGAGACCGGCCGTGCCACACACAGGCGCTGGGGCGCTGGTGCGCGGAGGCGCACGGCCGGGTGTAATTCTCTTGGCGGGTATTCGCCCGGATCCTATGATGGGGTCATGGAACCGGGCGAGGCCATCCAGGCGAATTATCGCCAAGCGTCGTTCGCCACGTGGCTGTGCATCGGCGGCAACGTGGTGCTGGGCGTGGCGAAACTGATTGCGGGCATTTTCGGAATGAGCGAGGCTCTCGTCGCGGACGGCGCCGAGAGCCTGAGCGACAGTCTGGCCAGCCTCGTGGTCGTCGGCGGCCTGCGGACGGCCCGGAAGCCCGCCGACGACAAGCACCGGTACGGCCACGGCAAGGCGGAGTTCATCGCCGCCCAGGCCATCGGCGCGGTCCTCCTCCTGGCGGGCATCCTGATCGGATACCGGGGAATCTCCGAGATCTTCTGGCCGACCGAAGGGAGTTTTCCCAAGACCTTCACGATCGGATTCGTCCTCGCCACCATCGTCGGCAAGGAGGCGATGTTCCGGTACAAGATCCGCATCGGCCGGCGCCTGAAGTCCGAGAGCCTCATCGCCGACGCCTGGCATCACCGCAGCGACGCAATCACCAGCATTCCGGCCCTCATCGGCATCGGGGCCGCACTGCTGCTGGGTCCGTCCTGGCGAATCTTCGACCCGCTGGCGGCTGTCGTCATCGGATTGATCATCTGCGGCATGGGGGTGTACACGTTCGTGCGGACGGCGTCGGTGCTGATGGACGAGGCCGCCGACGCCGAGACCCTCGCCGCCATCCGCCGCGCCGCCCTGAGCGTCCCCGGCGTCAAGGACACCGAAAAACTGATGACCCGCCGCAGCGGTCTGGAAACCCACATGGAATTGCACGTCGAGGTGGACCCGGCGATGTCCGTCCGGGACGCCCACGCCGTGGCCCAGAAGGTCGAGCAGACTATCCGCCGCGAGGTCCCCGGCGCGACCCACGTCACCGTCCACATCGAGCCGTACTACCCCGACGATCACTGAACGGCGAGTGCCTGAGTTCCAGAGTGCCTGAGTACCTGAGTCACGAAGGCGAGGGACAAAGGGACGGAGGGACAAAGGGACGGAGGGACAAAGGGACGGAGGGACAAAGGGACGGAGGGACAAAGGGACAGAGGCGACACAGTGGTTTTCGTGCCGTCTTTGCGGCTATTGGGGATGTCCGTTGAGCCCGGCCGCAGACGGGACAAAGGCGTCGTCTCTTACCCACCTTCGTCCCTCCGTCCCTATGTCCCTTTGCCCCTCGTTCTTAGGCACTTTCCTACCGCACCTCGCGGAGGCGGTAGTTCGGCCTGCCGAGGCCGACGGCCTCGAGCCGATCAACCTGGCCGTACGGGTCCTTGCCGTGCACGCGCTCGAACAGGTGCCGCCCGGGAAGCGTGAGGGCCTTGTGGCCCTTCGGGAGGCTCCCCGGCAGAGGGTCGCCGTCGCGCGTCAGGTCCAGGCTCGCCTTCTCGACCGCCGCGATGTCCGTCGAGGCGACGATGCCGACGTCCGGCACGAGCGGCCTCATCGAAAAACCCCAGCAGTCGCACATGAGGGTGATGTTCGTGAGGACGTTGATGTGGAGGACCCGCCGCGGCTCGAACGTCCGCAGGACTTCCCTGGCCGCCAGCGCCAGGCCTTGCTGGAACGCCTTGAACCCGCCGCCGCGGATCTTGATGGCGCCCGTCGGGCAGACGAGCATGCAGTGCCGGCAATAGACGCAGTGGTGCCAGAAGATTTCGAGCCGCCCCTCTTTCCATTGGGCGGCGCCGCGCTCGCACGCCTTCACGCATTTCTTGCAGGCGATGCATCGCTTGGCGTCCCAGGCGAGCCCGCCTTCCAGGTGGTGCAGGGCCCCGCGCGTCCGGTTCGTCACGCATCCCATCGCCAGGTTCTTCACCGCCCCGCCGTAGCCGCAGTCGCCGTGACCCTTGAAGTGGCTCAGATTCACGAGGGCGTCCGCGTCTTCGATGTTGCCGCACACCTCGACCGCGCGGAGCGTCTTGTAGCGGACCTTGTGGGTGTAGAAGTACCGGTCGGCGACGCCGGCCGCCCCGAAGACCGGGGCCCCGATCGCCTCCGCCGTGTACCCGCGGGCCGCCGCGCCCCAGAACGTGCTGGACCCGTCCGTCACGAAGACGCGCTTCGCCCCCGCCCCGCGGATCTTCTCCACGAGGAGGCGGACGAAGAGCGGCGGGATGGTGGTGTACCCCAGTTTGTCGCCGACGTGCATCTTGAGGGCCACGATCGCGCCCGACGCGATGCGCTTCATCGGCAGGCGCTCCAGCATCCGCTGGAACTTGGCCGGCAGGCTCGCCTCCGGGTCGTACTCGGCGACGTCGGCCGACGCGAACCAGACGTCGGCCGCTTTCGCAGGGCGGCGCCGCGCGGGTTTCGGCGGCTTGCGAGTCCTGGCCAAGGCAAGTTCTCCTTTTCGGTCCCTTCGGTAGGGCTGGGAACGTGGTAGTGTACGCGGTGCGTCCGCGCGCTTCAAGGCGAATCGGCGGGGAGATGCGGATGGGGTGCCGTGAGCCGCGGAGCGGCGATTGACGATAGCCACGGGTGCAAACCCGTGGAAGCCGGGGACGGGCGATAATTTCTATTTCTTCTTTTCGAGCCCCGTAGCCCCGAAGGGGTCCCTTCGGGAGGGCGATTGAATCAATCCCACACGGAGCGCGGATCGTATTCGATGCCGTGACGTTCCAGGAGCGCCAGAAACTCCTCTTCGAACGTCTGTTTTCGGTGATGAGATTCCTGATCGCCGATGTACTTTTTGACCTGCTCTGCGTTGGACTGGCTCACGCTGAACGCCGCGTACCCGTTCTGCCAGGCGAAGTCCTGCTCGGCGGGGAAGGTCTTGTGAACCCAACCGGAGGAGAGGCTCTTCCAGTTGCGCATCGCGTCGGCAACGGCGACGTCGGTGCGCAGCAGGATCAGGCCGTGGACGTGATCCGCCGTGCCGCCGATCTGGAGAGCGCGGCCGAATTCCTCGCGCGCGATACCGCCCAGATATTCGTGGAGGCGCGCGCGGAAGGATTCGTGGATCGTCGGACGCCGGTCTTTCGTGCTGAAGACCGCGTGGACGAGGAGATTCGAGTAGGTGTGGCCCATCAGGCGGTCCTTTCAATCGCCCCTCAGGGGCTCCGAGAAGATAACAGAAAGGGATTGACTCGTCGCCTTCGTTTCCACGGGCTTTCCGCCCGTGGCTACCATCATGCGCCGCTTCGCGGCTTGAAAAACACGATGTGAACGGATGGATGCGTCGCGCCGCTCTCTTCAAGGCCGGGCGCCGCGTTCGGCCGATCCGGCCGCGAGGGCGCTTCACGCCGCGCCTTCGCCATCTGCCAGAACGCCAGCGCGACCATGGCCGCGAGACTCGCCGCCAGGAACACGATCAACAGCCACTGTTTCGTCGCCGCCCGCATGGCCGCTTGCCCCGTCCCGCACCAGGCGCATAGTATGGGAATTGCGCCGGGTCCGCAACGCTTTCCCTCCATTTGACACGGCGCCGCCGTCTGCTAAGATACCCATTGCTACTTTGTCAACTCCGCTCCTCGGTGTCGTGTGGCACGGGCCGTGTGGCACGGCCGGCCTGCTTGCCACGCCGTAGCCCGAAGGGCGAAGGCGGGTCCGGCCGTGCGAGGCGCACGGCGGGGCGAGACCCGCCGTGCCACACACCCCATGGCACGATTTCGCACAGGTGGCGTGTGGAACGGGCGGGAGGCCGACATGCGCATCCTGGCGACGAACGACGACGGCATCATGGCTCCCGGCCTCGTGGCCATGCGCCGGGCGCTGGCGGGACTGGGCGACCTCACGGTCGTCGCCCCGACCACGCCGCAATCGGCCGTCGGCCATTCCATCTCCCTCACCGAGCCGGTCCTCTGCCACCGCATGGACCTGGGCGACGGGGCGCTGGGGTTCGGCATCGAGGGCAGCCCCGCCGACTGCGTCAAACTGGCGTTCCTCGAACTCATGCCCGAGCGGCCGGACCTGGTGGTGAGCGGCCTGAATCTCGGGGCGAACGTCGGCATCAACGTCCTGTATTCCGGGACGGTGGCGGCGGCCGTCGAGGGGGCGTTCTACGGCGTCCCCTCCGTCGCCGTCAGCCTCGAGGATTCCGACGCGGTGGACTTCGACGGCGCGGCGAGGATCGCCCGGCATCTGGTCGAACAGTTCCTCGCCGCGCGCCCCGGCCCGGGTGCGCTCGTGAACATCAACATCCCGGCCCTTTCGCCCGGTCCGCCGAAGGGCGTCAAAGTCGTCCCCCAGAGCATGAAAGGCTGGCGCGAAAAGTGGGACGCACGCCGAGACCCGCGCGGACGAACCTACTACTGGATCACCGGCGACCCGGAGGCGGAGGACGAAGGCGCCGAGACGGACGTCTCGGCCCTGGCGGCCCGCTACGTCACGGTGACGCCGCTTCGGTGGGACCTGACGGACCACGCGCGCCTCGGCGCCGTGCGCGCGTGGGACTTCCGTCTTTGAGGACTCCGGCCGGCGGATCCGCCGGCGCGCGCGTCGCATTGGGCCTGCGCGGCAGGGTGACACGAAGCCGGCCGGGTCGGGCGGTGGGGGAGGGCCGGCGCGACCCATTCGGCGCTTCCTAGGGACTCCAGAAGTAGGCCTTATTGCGAGGGATGAGCGGGTCGATTTCCGTCGGGCCGAAGGAAATGATCGAGCCGTCGGTAAAGAGAATGTTGATCTTCCCCATGTGCCGCCCAGCCTTCAGCAACAGGTCGTGCGAAGCGGAGATCGTCGGGTCAACGATGGATTTGTCGTAGTCCATGACGAGGATTTTATGATGGCCGGTGCCGAACAGTTCGGCTCCCTTCGCCATCCCATACGAGCACACTCCCGTCGCCCCCAAACTCACCTCCATGTCGACCTTGCTTGAGCCGCCCAGCCATCCGTACATCTCGCTGGAGGGATCGTTCACGCCCTCCGGGTCGCCCGGGCCTGTAAACAGAGGCTTGCCGTCGAAGAGGACGCAGTTGTACTCGCCGCAACTATACCTCATCAGTTTTGCGATCGTTTCGCCGCCGACGTCCAGGTAGATCCGGATGATGCCGTCGTGCGACTCCCAGTCGTTCCAGTAGTCTTCACTGATGGGGACGTTGTCGTTGAGGCCGATCTCGATGTATTCGCCCCTGGCGTCGCTGCCTTTCCAGGTGCCCAGGTTCATATGTCCAAAACCCTGATGGGCCGGGTCGTCGAAGGGGACCTGAAAGTTCCGGGGCTTGTGAACGTAAATCATGCGAGACAGGGGATTGCCATCCCCTGTGGCCTGCACCGCCACTTCCTCGTCGGCCTCGGGGCATGTCAGAATGTTGCTGGTTTCGGAATACTGGATAGCCGTGACCCACCACGCGTCCGGCTTGGGGAAGAACAGCGTCTTCCCGCCCGTTGAGGTCAGGCGCGCGTCCGCCGCCGCGGTGCCGAAGGTCTGGTAGATGTGGTAGAGATTGTTGCGGCAGATGGTGAACCGCGCCACCGCCCAGGCCCGCTGCCCCGCCGGCAGCAGAAGCGCCAGCAGCAGCCCCAGAATGACGATGACGACCAGCAACTCGACCAGGGTGAACGCCTTGCGTCTCGAACGGGCCATCACAGTCCTCCTTTCACGGCCTCTCCGACGCGCGGCCTTGGTGCGCGCCGTATCAGTCGCGCTTGTCAACATGGCGCCACTGATACTCCGGCCTCCGCACCAGCGCCACGCCGGCCTTCCGGAACGCCTCCTGCACCCCAGGGAAAGTCTTCAGGTATTCCACGGAGGCGGCGGCCTCGTAGGGCCAGTCGGGCACGCGGCTCGGCTCGCCGAAGTACTGGGCCCCGAACTTCGCGTACAGTTCCTTGATGGCCTGGAGTTGGACGGCGGGCGCGTCGTCCTTCTCAGCCGCCTCCATCAGCCACGCGAGGGTCTCCGGCACCGCGCACAGCCCCAACCCCATCACGGCGCCGAGTCGCACTTCCTCGGCCGGGTCCTTGCGCACCACTTCGCCCAGCCTCGCGGCGGCCGCCGCGTCGCCGTACAGCCCGAGCGTGATCGCGGCTGCGCGACGCACAGGTGCGCCGGCATCCTGCGTACCCTGCTCGACGGTGGCGCGGTGTTTCGGTTCCACGAATCGTCCCAGGCCGATGAGCGCCGCCTGACGGACCCGGACGTCCGACTCCTTGACGGCCGCTTGGGCGAGGGCGTCGCCGGCGCCAAGAGGCTTGGCGTCGGCCAGTCGGCAGATGGACGTGATGCGCTCGTCCGGCGTCGCTCCGCCAATCCGGGCCCGGCCGAGCATCCCGATAAGGATTAACGCGGCCCCCGCGGCCACGACCACGGCCCCCACGGCGATCAACCACCTTTTGCCCTTGCTCGACATGAATCCACCAAACCCCCGATATTAAGGGTCTAACCCATAGTAATTATACCACGCCTTTTTTCAATATCCACACAAAATTCTCGAAAACGCAATCTCAAAAATCCCCCAATGCCCACCCAAAATGGGGTCTGACCCCATTTCACCATTTATTGCTTGCGGTTAAACCTGGCCCGGGTCGCGCCGTATTCTCACTTGGGGAGATACCGCGCGATTGGACACCTGGGCAAACAGGACAAGGCAGTCGCGCCGTGTTCTCACCTGGGCAGGTACCGCACGCCTTCTTCCGGCGTCACGCGCACCGGACGGATCGCCACCGCGCTCCTCAGGCGCCACTCCCTTTCCGCGTCCGGCTGGAACACGCCTTCCCATACGACGTCTCGGAAGGGTTGGCCGGCATCGAACCGGCTGCCCGGCGCCGGCCGGAAAAGATAGGTCTGTCGCACGACCGCTCGCCCGTCCTCCCACTGGATGGTCGGCGTCGCCGCCGTCGCCCGCACGTGCCGAAGGCCCAGCCGGACCACGGCCGCCAGGTCTTCCCGCCGGGCCCGGCCGTTCTGGTAATCCGGCGAGATGCGCTCGATGAGCGCCTCCGCGTCGCCCGTGTCCGCCGCGCGGCCCATGACGTCCAGAGTCCGCACGAGGCGCTCGTAATCCGTCTCCACCGCCCACGCCAGGAGTCCCACCGCGATCGCCGCCGCCGGAAACGCCGCCAGCCCTATCGCCGCCCGGCGCGATCGGCTCTGCCACCAGACGATGAGCGTCACGATCTCGGCCAGCGCGAGGCCGATCCACAGGCTCAGCGGATCTTCCAGAAAGAGGTGTTTCAGAATATCCATGCGCTGTCTCCCATTGCGCCCCGGCCATCTTACCGCGCCCGGATGGCCAAGCCCAGGGATTCCGTGATGCGCGCCGTCCACGTTTAACCGCGACCCGACTTGTCACGGCGTAGTCCCGGCGCGCCGGGACGAAGCCGGAAGGGGAGCGCGCGCCTTTCACCCGCCCCCCGGGTGCGAAGCGGAGAGGACGGTTTCTGTGAAGGGGTTTCCGCGGCCAGGCCGATAGATACGGTGCGGAAAAGGCCGTCAGGGACGGTCTTGGTCTCAGCAGGCGGTCTGGTTATTCCCCGTTTATTTGGGAGCGTGCATGCACAGGGTGGACGAAAGGCGGCGGAACAACCGTTGGATTCTGGCCTGTCCGGTGACTTTGCGCGACGCGGCCGGCCGAATCGTCCTGCGCGGCCGCGGGACGGACGTTTCGGCCTACGGCGTCCGCGTCGTAGGTCCCGGCGGCACGGCGTTGAAAGAGGGGAGTCCGACGTGGGTTGAACTCAGCGTGCCGAACCCGCGTGCGAGCGGCCCGCGGATGCGCATCGTGAAGATGCGAGGCGAAGTTCGCCGAGTCACCGACATCGGCGACTGGAGAGCCGCCGTCATCGTCTTCGACACGAACTTCAAGCGCAGCCTGCTCGACCCCGTGCAGGTGTCTTAGAGCGCCTAACAAAAACTTCTCCCGCCGTCTTTCACCAGGGACGAGGGATCAGAGGCAAAAATCCGAATGGCGAAACTCGAATGACGAATCAATTCTGAATGACGAAATCCGAATTGCGCGCCTCCGTTTCGTCATTCGGGTTTCGGATTTGAATCGTCATTCGGATTTCGTTCTTCGTCATTGACGCGCCCTTCGTCCCTCGTTGCTGCTACGCGATGGCGTTTTGTTGGAGGCTCTTAGAGGCGTCCCAGGAGCCGGCCGAGAACAAGTCCCACCACGACGGCGGCGGCGGCCCACACGAGATGGATTCCCACGGGCATGTAGTGCCGCGTCTCGGCTTGCCGGACGGCTTCGGCGAGGGACTCCGGGTTCTCGTGGATTTTCCCGCCGCCGGCCGTCACGATCCGCTCAAGGAGCGTGCGGTCCACTCCGAATCGCTCGTATTCGCGTGGGGGAAGACCGGGCAGGGCCAGGGTCATCCGCTCGCCGCCTTCGTCGCCGGAGTGGACGATGAGGGTGGCTCCCCGGCCGGTCCGCTTTCCGAGGTCGGCCTCGGCAGCGCCCGGCTCAACCGCTTCCAGAGCGACCTGGCGCGCGCCCGGCGCGCCCGCCTCGAACAAGGCGGCTGAGAACCGCAGGGGCGTGGCGGCAACGGCGGAGGACGCCCCCCGCGCAGCGTCCAGAGTCGGAGGCGGGACGTTCCGCTGCTCCACCCGCACCCACCATCGGCCGTCGCGATCTAAAACGCGCGCGGACCATCCGGCCGGCGAGGCCGGGCCTTCGAGCCAGGCCAGGATCTCGCGGAGATAGCGGCCGAGACCGTCGTCGGCCGTCCAGGCGCCGCCCGCTAAGCCGGCGGGCCAGGGCATGGCGGCGGCCTTTCCGAGACCTCGGCGCCAGACGGCCAGCAGCGGCACGGTTCCAATTTCGGTTCCCGCGGTTTCCCATGGAATGGAAGCGCCTTCCTTCGGCCGCGTGACGTTGCAGGCCGCGACGGGGGGAAGGGGCGGCCCCGGTCGCCGCCAGACGGGCTGCGGGTCGCGCCAGGCGGCGGGGAAAACGCCTTCGGTGAGTCCTTCGCCGCGGGCCCAGGTGAGGTCCTTGAGGAACATTTCGGCGAGGCGCGCCAGGTCCCCCGTCCGGTAGAGCCGGCCGCCGGTTTCCCGGGCGAGTCGTCCGAGGCTCTCGAGGTCGGCGTCGGCGCCGGTGGCGACGGCGGAGACGCTGACGCCGCGCTCGCGGCAGCGGCCGATGAGAAGCGGAAGGTCGAAGTCCCGGCTGCGGCCGTCGCTGAGGAGAAGGAAGTGGCGAACGGGTTGGTTTTCGCCGGCGCCGGCCGGCGGCAGGAGGTCGAGGGCGCCCGCCAGGGCGGGGGTGATGCGGGTGCCGCCGCCCGCCTCGAGGGACACCAGGCGGCCGCGCAGGGTTTCCCATTCGGAGGCGGGGACGAGGGGCGAGACGGTGCGCGGCTGGCCGGCGAAGGCGACGATGCCGACGCGGTCGGCGGGCGCGAGGGCGGCGCGGAGCGCGAGGACGGCCTGCTTGGCGAGGGTGATCTTGCGCGGGGCGCCGGGACTAGAGCCGACGGTTTCATTCATGGAGCCGCTTGAATCTATCACGAGGACCATTTCGAGAGGCGGCCGCCGGCCGGTGCGGCTGGAGACGGGGAGGACGTCTTCGAGGAATGAGTCGCCGTAGCCGCCGGCCGCAAAGGCGGCGTCGCCGCCGATCGCCAGGAGCCCCAGGCCGCCGCGAGCGACGAGGTCGGCGAGTCCCGGCGCGCCGGGACCGAGCGTCCAGGCGGAGACGTTGTCGAGGATGACGGTGGAGACGCCGACGCCGGGGAGGGCAAGCCCTTCCTCGGCGCGGGCGGCCGTCGCCCGCAGACCCTGTTTTCCGAGGAGATCGAAGATCGGGCCGGGCGCGGGGCCGGCGTAAACGTAGAGCACGGTTCGGGGCTCTCCGACGCGAACGATGCAGGAGGCGCGGTTATTTTCGGGGACGGCGTCGGAGTCGGCGGCGATTTCGGCGGCGTAGGTCCAATCGCCTTCGGCGGGCGGCGTGTCCTCGAAAAGGAGTTCGGCGCCGACGCCGGGCTCGACGCGGACGCGGCGCTGCCAGTCGGCGGCCGGAGCGTCGCCGAGGGGCAGGCGTTCGAGGCGGACGGTCACGTCGGCCGGCCATGTGGAGACGATGCGGAGGCGAATGGCGACGGGGATGCCGCTTTCGGCGCGGGGCGGCGCGTTGAGGCCGGCGAGGCGCACGTCGCTCACGGCAACGAGGGTCGGGAGGACGGCGTGGATCTGGATGCCGCGTGCGGCGAGGCGCGTGGCGGCGCGGACGGCGTCGCCGCGGGTCTCGCGGGCGTCGGTGTAGAGGACGACGATGCCGCGGGCGTCGGGCAGGGCGAGCGAGGCGGCCTCGAGTCCGGCGGCGACGTCGGTTGCGTCGGCGGCGGGGGCCGTGGGTCTATCGGGAGGGAACCCGGCAGGCGAGGCGAGTTTCTCCGCCGGGGCGGATCCGGGGCGGATTCTGAGGTCGGCGGCGGCGTCGAACCGGACGAGGCCGACGGGGACCGCCGGGCTTCGCCCCGGCGAAGCGGGGCTTCGCCCAGGCGGAGCCGGGAAGGCGGCGACCGAGCGCGCCAGTTCCTCGGCGGGCGGCGTCGGGCCTCGCGCCAGGGCCATGCTTGGCGAGACGTCCTGGAGGATGCAGACGGCGGCAGCCCCTGGTGCGGAGACGCGGAAGGCGGGGCCGGCGAGGGCGGCGAGGAGCAGTCCCGTCGCCAGGCAGGCGAGGACGGCGCGCCCGAGGGCGCCGGGGCGACGGGGTGAAGAACGCAAAGCCGGCCATGCGAGGATGGCCCAGACGGGGAGGATGACGGCGACGACCCAGGGGTGTGCCAGCCGCAGAAGGTCCATGGCCCCCATTATAGAAGAGCGGTGGGTGGCGGCCAATGAGTTTCGTTGCGGCTCAGGGCCTCGGCCAGGCCGTCAATCGAGCCACTGGAAGTTGAGGATGCGGGGGTAGATGAAGTTGGTCTTATCGGTCGGGGGATAGGCGAGGGAGGGGGACCGGTCGACAAGGGCCCAGAATCGGCGGGTGCGAATGATGTCTTCGGGCTTATCGATGGTGTTATTCGTCTTCTGGGCGCGCGACGGGTCAACGATCTGGACCGTGCCGTAAACGGAGAAGGTGTCGCTCCGGACGGTAGCGATGTTGGAGATGAGGGTAAAGGCCGCATCGCGCTGCTCGACGCTGGCGTTGGCAGGGGGAGTGAGGTATTTCAGGATTTGTGCGGGGCTCTTGAAAGGTCGGTTGGCGGTGAGGCCGCTGAGGTCGACTGAGCCGACGACCCCCAATCTAAGCGCACTAAGGGTGTCGGGCGTGGCGGTGTTGAGGTTGATTTTGCCGGCGACGCGGCATTCGGGGCCGCCGGTCTGTCCGGCGGCGGGCCTGCCGGTGTCGTCGAAGTCGGTTTTTCCGTCGCCGTCGTTATCGAGGCCGTCGTTCCATGGTCCGCCGGCCGAGAGAACGTTGGCGGCATAGGCGGCTGCGGTGCCTCCGGCGACGTCCAAACTGTCGATGTTTCTCATCCAGTCGAACTTGACGTTGTTTTCCTGGGTTCTTTGCGTTCGACAGACGATGCAGATCCAGGGTTCGCTCCACCAATTTGAGGCGTCGCCGGGCGGAAAACGGAGGACCTGGTTCAGGTCGCCGACGCGCGCGAACGCCTTGTAGGGGGTTCCCGTGGACCCGCGGACGGGCAACTGGGCGGTGAGGTCGTTGTCAGAGATGCAGTTGGGAAACCGGATGGGGATACCCGAGGCCTCAAGCCCCGGCTCCTTCTGAGGCTGGTTGGGTGTTTCGGCACCGCCGTAGAACCACCCGGCGACATAAAAGACACGAATGGGGGCGTTATTTGTAGTTTTGGAACTGCGGCGTTCGTCGACCCACCACACCTTACGGTAGATCCGGTTGTTGGTTTCGAGGGAGGCGACATCGGCGGCGGTGACGAGATCAAGATCGAGGTACCTGCCGTTGAATGTCCCATCGTTGCTGCGGAGTTTAATAGATTTAAGGACATCTTTGATGGTGAGGTTGGTTCTGCAGGTGACCGTGGCCTGAAGTGAAAAGCAGGCGTCCGGAGACATTTGCCCGGGGAGGGCTTGCGGCGCAGCGGGGTCAACCGTGTGGGGCGGATCGACAGCGAAGGAGACGCACTGCTGCCATGTTATGTATTGGCCGTCCGGGTCTCCATCATAATCACCGGGCCAGGGGTTGTAGATTTCGACTTTGACGGTGTAGGTGCGGATGACGTTGTTGGGGTCGGTGCTGTCGATGACAGGGCCGGTACAGGTGACTTCGGAGAAGATGGCCTGGCGATTGGCGCCGACGTAGTAGTTGGTGCCACTGATCGTGACAATGTCAAATGTTTTCCGGCGCCGGAAGGCGACGATGTTGGCGACGAGTTGTTTCAGTTCGCTGGTGTCTTCCCAGGCGCGTGCGTCGCGGAGGGCTTCGTAGATGGCGTCGGCGCTGGCGGTGTTGAGGTCGACTTTGGCGGCGGACCAGCCGAAGTCGGTCGTCCCGGCGGCGTTCTTCATGGTGGCATGCGAACCGGCCCCGTCGCCGCGCACCTCGGCGGTCCAGGAGACGGTGGTGGTCTTGAGGCGCGGAGTGTAGGCATTGGCGTTGGCTGGGTCGGAGGGCAAAGCGGGCCAGAACTGTTCGAGTCGGCTCTGAAAGTACGTGCCGAAGAGGTTTCGGAGTTCGAACTCTTCATCGAGGGTGAAGGGGACGTCCTGGCCGGCATAGGGGTTCTCGATGAGGACGGCGCCGGCCATGGAGTTTCCCGGCTTGGCATCGGCGCCCCAGCAACCGGGGACGGAGCCTGTGCCGGTCAGCAGGGTGTTGAGGTCCGGCCCCGGGAGGACATCGCTGACGAAGTAACCTTTGCCGATGCAGTCGCCGTATTCCCACGCGCCGGTGTCCTTGCTGCCGTGGGCGTTCATGTTCAAGAGGGCGCCATGGTCGAGGATGGTGACGCTCGCGCGGACGAGATACTGGTCGCAGGGAGCGGCGAGGTCGGGGATCCAGATGCCGTTCTTGGCGGGGGCAGTGACGGGCATGCCGAGGTTGTCGGGCCCGGTGACCTGGGAGCCGAATTTGATCCAGAACAGGTTTTCGCTCTTGTTGCCGAAAGAGATCCAGGCGGGTGTGGCGTTTGAGACGATGGGCGTTGAGAGCCAGGGATCGTCGGCGGCGGAGGGGAAATCGTAGGGCTCGCAGGCCCCGTACGTCTTGCCGTCTGGGTCTAGGCCGGCTTGCCGCCCCGTGAGCAGTTTGCCCGTGAATTCGAATTTGTTGGCCGCGGGAATATTCCATTCCCATACGTCGGTGACCATTTGGTGGACGGCGTAATCGAGGGCGCCGTCGGCGGCGATCATCATTTGGGTCTGGAGGGCGAAACTGGTGGCGGTCGAGCGTTCGAGGCTCGAGAGGGCGAGAAACGCCACGCCGATGACGGCCAAAATGGCCAACAAACCGAGGACGACCACCAGGACCGAAGCGTGTTGCTTCATAAAGCGGCTCCTTGTGTGCCGCGCCCTTAGGGATTCCCAAGCCAGAACGTTTCCTGGAGGGCGTATCCCTCGTAGCGACCGCCGGCCGGCAGAGGGCCCCGGTCGTCGGGGCTATGGACGGCCAGGGTGACGCGGATGGCGCGAGGTCGTTCGCTTCCCGGGGGGAAGGTCATAGTTCCTTTTGTCCAGTTCCCTATAGGGGAGGCGTTGTCCCAGTATTCGACGAAGAACTCGCTCGTGCCGGTGGTCATGATGCGTCGGAGGCTGGCGTCGGGTGTCCCGGTGTCGCCGGGCAGGAAGGGCACAACCTTGGTGTTGGTGCGGCCGACCGAGAGGGGGGATGTGCCACCAAGGGAGGCATAGAGGTTGCCGAGGTAGGGGGCCTTGGCCTTGTCCTGGGTCTCGGCGGCGCTAGTGTCGGATTGTCCGCTCATGAGCCAGGCGCTTCGGGCGAGGACGCCTCGACGATGATCCACGGTGGCTTCCTTGATCTTGAGAAAGATATCGGGGGTGCGGACGTTGGTCGTGTAAAGGACCTCGGCAGCGCCGGCTCGACAGGTTTGGGGGTCGTAGGCGCCGAAGTGCCGGCCGACGCTGACGAAGGCGAGAGTGTCGCTGTGGTACTTGGAGTCGCCGGTAAGCAGCGAGGTGAAACTCAAGTATCCTTCGGGGGTGATGCCGCGGAGGTCGCGGTTGAGGCGGTCGAGGGTGGCGCGCATCTGCTGATGAGCGCCGTGGATGGCTTCGGCGTCGGTGGCGGTCTGGGTGACGATCCCGAAGATCTCGACGACGCCGATCATCACGATGGTCATGATGGAGGCGGCGGTGACGAGTTCAACGAGGGTGAAAGCCCGTGCCCCGTGCGACGGGTTTTGCCGACCGCGGACCGACGGCGTATGCATAGTTATTCTCCCAACATGGTATGATAGACGGCGACGGCGTCCGGCACGCGTCGGATGGTCGTGGTGGTCGGGGGAATGAGATAACCGCCGGACGTCACGCCAACCGCGGGATATCCCGTCTTATCTATCGTGACGTAATCAATCAGATGGCCCCAGGCGCGTCCGCCGGAGTATTCGAAGACGTAAGTTCCCGGCCCGGGTTTGGGATTGGCGGCGGTGGCCCACTGATCGCTCGTGACGGAGGTAGAGGGCAACTTGCCGATGGAGCGGCAGACGACGATCGCAAGTCGATAGGGACCGTCAGTCGCGGCGGTCGCCGACATGGAAGATAGAGTTCTGGTGGCGAAGATGCGGGCGACGTAGTTGCCGGCGTCCCAGGTGTTGCCGCCCTCGTAGGTGCGACTCGTAGGCTTCGTAGGCGAGGTGTAAAGAAATACGGAGGGCCTGTACACAACGTGGAGTCTGCCCGGTACATCGAAATAGCCCGAGGCGAGGTAATTGAGGTCGATGATGGTATAACCACTATCAGTTTTATCGCGCAGCCAATTGATAATTGCGTTCCGGTCGGCTCGTACCCGCGCCATGGCGCTGCGGGCGCAGAGGGCCGCCATGGTCTGGTCCCGGCTGCGTCGGCTCTGGTCGACGGCCACGGGAAAGATCGAGGCGACCATCGTCAGGCCGATGCCGAGGATGCCGGCGGCCATGAGCATTTCGGTGAGGGTAAAGGCGGCCCGGCGTTTTCGCGGGAATGCCACGTCGCGCTCCTTAACTCATCGCGGTGCCTGGACCCATTCGGGTCCCCTCCGCTGGCATTATAGAGGCGCGAGGGGTATCCAGCAACACCGGAGTTGGGGTCGCGGGAGCGCCGACGCTCCGAGACCTGCGGCGGAGGGCGAGAGGAGGGGCCGGCGAAGCGGCAGCGAGGTCCGGCTGTGCGGCGAGTCCTCGAAAGGGCTTGGCAGGCTGCTTGGAAGGGGGTTGAATTGTCCTGAATTCCAAGTGTCTTTGGCCGAAAGACGGCTTTGCGGCCGGCAAAAGAGCGCCCGCCTCGGCCGGCCGGCGCGGTCCGCCTAGGCCTTGACGATCTTCTCCCGCCCCTCGGTCACGCCGCGGCAGGCGTTGCGCGTGTCGACGACGAGCCGCGCGTTGGCCACGATCCAGGCGTAATCGTAGCAGGAGTGGTTGGTGACGATGAGGACGGCATCCTGGTCGGCGAGGGTTTGCGGGGTGAGTTCGACGCTCTGCATCCTCAGGTCGTGTTCGCGTTGCGGGCGGGTGCGGGGGATGTAGGGGTCGTTATAGGAAACGTCGGCGCCGAGGTGCTGGAGTTTCTCGATGATGGTGACGGCGGGGCTTTCGCGGAGGTCGTCGATGTCGGGCTTGTAGGCGAGTCCGAGGACGAGGATTTTGGACCCGCGGACGGGTTTGCGACGTTCGTTGAGGGCGATTGTGAGTTGACGGATGACGTAGTCGGGCATGGAGGTGTTGATTTCGCCGGCCAGTTCGATGAAGCGGGTGGCGATCTGGTGTTCGCGGGCTTTCCAGGCGAGGTAGAAGGGGTCGATGGGGATGCAGTGGCCTCCGAGGCCGGGTCCGGGGGTGAAGAACGTCTTGTTCTCCTTTTTGCCGAAGCCGAAGGGCTTCGTGGCGGCGGCTTCGAGGACTTCCCAGACGTCGATGCCCATGGCGGAGTAGATGACCTTCAGTTCGTTCACCAGGGCGATGTTGACGGCGCGGTAGATGTTCTCGGTGAGTTTGCAGGCTTCGGCGACCTCGCAACTGGAGACGGGGACGACCCGGTCGATGCAGGCGCCGTAGAGGGCGGCCGCCAGGTCGCGGCTGGCCGGGTCGAAGCCGCCGACGACCTTCGGGATGGTGCGGGTGGTGAAATCCGGGTTGGCGGGGTCCTCGCGCTCGGGACTGAAGGCGAGGTAAAAGTCGGTTCCCGCCTTCAGGCCGAACTTTTCCAGGATGGGGCGAAGGACGTCGCGCGTGGTGCCCGGATACGTTGTACTCTCCAGAACGATCAGTTGGCCTTTCTTGAGATGGGGAACGATGGTCTCGGCGGTGCCCACGATGAAACTCATGTCGGGATCGCGCGTTTGGGTCAGGGGTGTGGGGACACAGATGAGGATGGCGTCGACGTTCGCTAGCTTCGAGAAGTCCGTGGTGGCCTCGAAGCCCTTGCCGGGTTTCATTTCGGCGATGCGCTCGTGGCGGATGTGCTTGAAGTAGGACCGGCCGGCCATCAAGGCGTTGATTTTCGCCGGGTCGATGTCGAAGCCCACGACGGGGAAGCCGGCGTCGCGGAAGGCCAGGGCGAGCGGCAGGCCGACGTAGCCGAGACCGATGATGCCGACGGTTGCCTGGCGATTTTGAATCCGCTTCATCAGATCCTGCATGTTCCGGATTCCTCCTGAGCCTCTGCGAGGCGTGTTCGAGTCTCCTTGGATAGTCGGCCGAAAGGGCGTTTGGAATACAGTTTTCCCGGCGGCGTGTCGGCGCTTGACGCCCCTTCAGGGCCTTCTATAATAGCCCTGTTCCTGCGGCGTGCCAGGGTTTTTCGGCAATCGACGTTTAACGCATCCCATTTGGCGAGGGCCAAACCGTGCCTGTTCCCCTCTTGGACCTGGTGGCGCAGTACCGGACCATCCGCGACGAGGTGCGAGCGGCGGTGGCGGAGGTGCTGGAGTCGCAGCGCGGCGTCGGGGGGCCCCAGATCGTCGCATTGGAGAAGGCCGTCGCCGAGTACTGCCGGTGCCGGCACGCGATCGGCGTCTCGAGCGGGACGGACGCGCTCCTCGTGAGCCTGATGAGCCTGGACATCGGCCGAGGCGACGAGGTCATCACGACCCCGTTCACGTTCTTCGCGACCGCCGGGTGCATCGTCCGGACGGGCGCCAGGCCTGTCTTCGTGGACATCGCCCCGAAGACCTACAACATCGACCCCTCGCAGATCGAGGCCGCCGTCACCCCGAAGACCAAGGCGATCATGCCGGTCCACCTGTTCGGCCAGATGGCCGACATGGACCCGATCCTGGCGGTGGCGGAGAAGCACGGCTTGGCGGTGATCGAGGACGCGGCCCAGGCGATCGGGGCCGAGTACAACGGCCGGCGGGCGGGCTCCCTCGGGACCTGCGGGTGCTTCTCCTTCTATCCCTCGAAGAACCTGGGGGCGTGCGGCGACGGGGGGATGGTCGTTACGAACGACGACGGGCTCGCGCGCCGGTGCGAGTTGATGCGCAATCACGGGGCCGAGGAGCGGTACTACCATCGCCACGTGGGCGGCAACTTCCGGCTCGACAGCATCCAGGCGGCCATCGTGATGGTAAAATTGAAGTATCTTGAGTCGTGGCACGAGGCGCGGCGACGCAACGCCGCCTATTACAACGAGCGCTTCGCAGACTGCCGGGCTATCCAGACGCCCTACGTCGAGCCGCACAACCGCATGATCTACAATCAGTACGTCATCCGGATTCCCGGGAAGCGCGATGCCGTGCAGGCACATTTGAATCAGAAGAAGATCGGCAACGCGATCTATTACCCGGTTCCGTTGCACCTTCAGGAGTGTTTTGCCGATATAGGGCACAAGGAGGGGGACTTCCCGCAGGCGGAACGGGCGGCGCGGGAGGTGCTGGCGCTCCCGATTTACCCCGAACTGACTCGCGACCAACTGGACGAGGTGGCCGACGCGGTTCTCGAAGCCGTTCGTTGACCGGAGCGCCAAGTTGTGCCGGCCACCCGATGGGAAGACACGCGTGACGGAAGGCACACGGGCAACCATTCTCAACGTCGTCGGCGCTCGGCCGAACTTCATGAAGATCGCCCCCTTGATGCGGGCCTTCCGCAAGAGGCCGGAGTTTCAGCCGGTGTTGGTTCACACCGGTCAGCATTACGACGAGCGCATGAGCCGCTTGTTCTTCGAGCAACTCAGCATTCCTCGGCCGGACGTAAACCTGGAGGTCGGTTCGGCAAGCCACGCCGTCCAGACCGCCGAGATCATGAAACGCTTTGAGCCGGTCGTCGAGCAGTACCGGCCGGACGTCGTTCTGGTTGTGGGCGACGTGAACTCAACGGTCGCGTGTGCACTTGTGGCTGTCAAACTCGGCGTCAAGGTCGCCCACGTGGAGGCGGGCCTCAGGAGTTTCGACCGCACTATGCCGGAGGAAATCAACCGCCTCCTGACCGATGCCATCAGCGATTTCCTTTTCGTGACCGAACCCAGCGGCATCCGCAACCTGAAGCACGAGGGCATTCCGGAAGAGAAGATCTTCTTCGTCGGAAACGTCATGATCGATACGCTGCTGGCGAATCTGGAGCAGGCGCGGTCGAGCCCCATCCTCGAAACCCTGGGGCTCGAGGCCCGCGCCTACGCGGCCCTGACCCTTCACCGGCCGGGCAACGTGGACGACCGCGATGTGTTCCTGCGGGTGTTTGGGGCCGTCCGGAAGATCGCCGAGGCGCTGCCGGTGGTTTTCCCGGTTCATCCCCGCACGCGGAAAAACATGGTGCGGTTCGGGATGCTGAAAGAGGAAGGCGACGACGAGTTGGGCGGCGTGCGGCTGGTGGAACCGCTCGGCTACCTGGACTTTCTGAAGTTGATGGCCGAGGCGCGCCTCGTCCTGACCGACTCGGGCGGCATACAGGAGGAGACGACCATTCTGAAGGTGCCGTGCCTCACGCTGCGCGAGACCACGGAGCGGCCGGTGACGGTGGAGGTCGGGTGCAATGAGGTCGTTGGGACCGATCCGGCGCGGATTCTGTCGGCGTTTCGGCGCGTGATGGACGCGGAGGCATTCACGTGCGGCACGCCGGAGAAGTGGGACGGCCACGCGGCGGAGCGGATTGCCGACGTGCTTGTTTCAGAGTTCGCGTTAGTTCATAGGAGGTCGGGATGAGGATCGAGAACTTTCGGACCGAAGGTACTTCGGGGTTGGCGCGGATTGTTGCAGACGTGGTTTGGGAGGACTGTGACCGCCCAAGACGTTGTGTATACTTCGAGACCGTTGCAGAGCACGCAGGATATTTGGCGCGCAGCGTGCACCCATTCTTCGTGGCGTGTTGCATTCCCGCTTTGTACTGTGGTGAGAAGCGGTTATGGACAGCCGATGAGGTATGCCCGGAACTCCAAGATGGGCTTCGGACGGCGGTCAACCTGTTCACTGTTTGGCATGGGTTGAGACAGCCTGCCTTGCGCCTTGAATGCAGGACGGAGTCCGAGCCCCAGCTTCAAGGGTCGCCGAGAGCGGCATGTTTCCTTTCGGGCGGTGTTGATTCCCTCTTCACCCTCAGGAAGAACCGGCGCGAAGTTGCCGCCTCCCATCCGGCCTCCATTCAGGACGCAATATTGGTTTATGGCTTCGACATGGGCTATTCTGAGGGTTTAGAGCACATCAGTTCCTTCGATCTCGCGAGGCAGGCTCTCCAAGATGTTGCGCGAGACGCGTCCGTACAAATCGTACCTGTCTACACTAATATCCGCCATCTCTGCGAGGATGGCGGATTCTGGATCTACTGGTACTTCGGCGCCGCCTTGGCGTCCGTAGGGCATGCACTTGCAGGGAGGATAAGCCGTGTTTCTATAGCGTCGAGTTCGATTTTTGATCGTGCAGAGGACATGGCGCTCGCGCACGGCTCACATCCGGCTCTTGATCCGTTGTACAGTAGTTACAATCTGCGAGTTCTTCACGACGGCGCAAGATTCTCACGGCTGGACAAGGTGCGCGCCATAGCTGACTGGGGTGTGGCCATGAAGGGCCTGCGCGTGTGCACGCGGAACCTTGAGGGAGTGCTGAATTGTGGCAGGTGCGAGAAGTGCGTGCGAACGCTTCTTGAGCTCCTTGCGGTCGGCGCGTCAGGATATGAATCGGCGTTCGCAGAGACAGAAGTCACGGATCGAAGCATGGCAGTGGTGCGGGTAGACAATCATTACCTGGCTTCATTCTACCGCGATATGATCGCGCCGTTGGAGGCGCGCGGCATGAAGGACATGGCTTTGCGCCTTCAGCGTTTGCTTCGTGCGTACCGTGTCCGGTGCTGGATCATGCAACATGGGGGAGAAGCCTTGAAGCAGGGCCTGAAGAAACTGGATGCGGCATGGTTGGGCGGTCGTCTCAGGAGGGCGATGGCAGAAAGACGCAACCGGGCTTGAGAGTCCCAGCCGGGGCTCGTGCCATAGACTGCGGGCTCCCCCGGCGCTCGGCTGAGAGAATTGTTCCTCGTACGTTTTTTGTCTGGTACGTTTTTTGTGAGAGGAGCGGGCGTGCAGGTCTCGAGGCGCATTGCGTGGAATGCCGTCACCAACTGGGTGGCGATGGTCGTTCATGCCGCCATCGGCCTGGCGCTCGTTCCCTTCCTGATTGGGCGGCTGGGGCGCGAGGGCTATGGCCTGGCGGCGCTTGCCGGGGTGGTGGTGAGTTTCACAGCAGTGGCCGACCTCGGCCTGCGCGGGGCGCTCAGCCGCCACCTGGCCGAGCAGGTCGCCCTGGACAATACGCGCCGGTTCAACGAATTGGCGAGCACGGCGCTGGCGCTGTACCTGGCGATTGGCGCGGCGCTGGCGACGGCGTGCTTCCTGGTGGCCGATCCGCTGGCGCGGGCCTTCCGCGTGTCGGACGCCCTTCTGCCCGATGCCGTCTTCCTCATCCGGTGGTATTCATCAGTCTCCATTTTCCTGTCGTTCCTCTTGCCGCTTTTTGGGGCCGTGGTCATCAGCAACAACCGCTTCGATCTGCGCAACTACATCGTAACGGGGACGAGCCTTCTGCGGGGGGCGCTCCTGTTCGCGGTCCTGGGGCTGACGGATACGGGGCTGTACGGTTGGGCGGTGGTGGGCATTGCGTCTCTTGCGGTCCAGTTCGGCCTGTTGGTGATAACGGCGCGGCGGCTCTGGCCGGCGATGGAGATGCGGCTGCGGCACCTTAGTTGGTATGCGGCCAAGGCGCTCGCTTCTCTCGGCAGCTCCCTCTTCGTGCTCCAGTTGTGCGGCATGTTGAGCGTTCAGTCCGACCCCATAGTCCTGACGGCGTTTCTCGGACCTTCCGCCGTCGCCCTCTATGAGCCTGCGCTCGCGGCGGCGGGGGCGGTGCGGCCGGTGGTCCAGACGCTGGCCGAACAGTTGCATCCGCTGGCCACGGACCTTCACGTGACCGGCCGGCAGGAGGAACTCCAGCAAGTTCTCCTGCGCGGCACGCGCTACACGCTCCTCATGGGCGTGGGCGTGAGCGTGCTTCTCGGCGTCTTCGCCGAACCAATCATGCAGGTCTGGCTCGGGCGCCGGCTCGGGCCGGAGTACCTCGTGACTGCCCAAGTGCTTGTCGCGTGGGTCGTCGTGGACCTGTTCAACTATGCGTCCGGGTCGCTCGGGCCCGTCCTGGTGGGGATGAACCGCCTCAAGTTCATCCTTTGGACGCAAGTGCCGGCGGCCGTGGTAAATTTGGTTGCCTCGATCTGGCTGGTGGGCTACACTCGTCTCGGCGTGGTGGGTGTTGTGATTCCGACGGCGGTTATCGGCATCATCCGCCGGCCGGTCGTTTCCGTCTATGTGGCCCGGGTGTGCGGATTGACGGCACGGCGCTATTTCCTGGAATCCTACCTTCGCCCGATAGCCGTTTTGACGATGCTGACGGCCGCCGCCTTTGGCTTGCGATGGGCGATTGGGCCGGCCTCCTGGCTATCGCTGGGCGCCTGCGCCGCGGCGCTTGGGGTGTCGTGGGCGGGGCTGGCGTGGGGCATCGGCCTGACGCGGGCCGACCGCCAGGCGTTCCGCCAACTCCTCAGGGATTAGGTGCCGCCGCGGGAAGGGGCCTGCGGCGGAGGGGCGGAAAGAGGACGCATCGGCATAGGTGGTGTGGGGCCGAGGGCGCACAAGTGGGCGGCGTGATTCTGAGCCACGTTGTGGCGATCGCGGTTGGCGTCGGGGCCGCGGTGGCGTTGGTGTTGTGGACGGATTGGGGCGTGTACGGCGCGGCCGTGGGGCTCTACGCTCCGTTAGCGCTTCGCGGTTTGTTCTTCATGCCGCTGCTTGCCAAGAGGCAGGTCCAAGTGGGATATTGGCGAACCGTTTTCTCGGGCTTTGCGTCACCCCTGTGGGTTGGCGTTGTGCCGGTAACGGCCGGGCTGCTGCTGCGTTACCTGTGGAATCCTCACAGCCTCTGGATTGTGTTGGTGCAGGTGGCTTTGTTGGGCGTTGTTTACGTGGCGGCGGCGTGGGTGCTGGTCTTGAGACCGGATGAGCGCCTGGTCGTCCTCGCGATGTTGCGTCGGCGCGCCGGCGTCCGGTTGCCTGGATCATCAGAGCAGGAGGCCGGCTTCTAACGAGGGCCAGTGGCCGAAACGAGGGGAACAGGATCGGGCCAGGGCGTTCCTCTCGGACCGGCGGAATAGGCTGGAGGCGTCGTGCGGACAAAGAAAAAGCCAGCCGTGGCGATCTGGGGCTGGTACGGCTACAAGAACACGGGTGACGATGCCCTGGCGGCGACCATCGCGTGGGGGTTGCAGGAGTTCCTTGCGCCGTGCCGCCTGGACATGATCGCGACCGAGCGCCTCGTGCTTGGAGGGTCGGCGCCGGTCCGCTACCTGAGGGCGGTCAGGGGCCTGTCGCGGATCCAGCATTACGTGCGGATTGCCCTGGCGGACCTGCACATTATCGGCGGCGGGAGCGGCCTCCACGACAATTGCGGCCTCGGGCTGCTGCGGCTGAGGCTCGCGCTGATCCGGGCGAACGCGTTGCTCGGTGGCCGGACGGCCGGCATCGGGATGTCGCTCGGGCCGATCCGGACGCCCGGAGGCGCGGCCCTTCTGAGGCGGGTGCTGGACCGATCGGTCCTGATGTGCGTACGGGACCGGCGCTCGGTGGACGTGGCGCGGTCGTTCGACGCCGACCTGGCAGCCAAGGTCCGGTTGACGATGGATCCGGCCGTGCTGGTGGACCGGGTGGGTCTGCCTCCGGCGCGGCGTCTTGGCCGGCGCGAAGGGCTGCTTGTGTTGGTCTCGCCGTGCGATTACCATCGGATCTACCACGGGGAATCGGGCGGTGACGAGGTCCGGCGCCGCCGCCTGGGTGAGTGCCTCCGTCGCGTGTGCGATGAAACGGGCGCGTTTGTCCGACTGCTCGTGATGAACGGCTCGGGGCACATAGGCGACGAGGCCGCCTGCCGGGCGATCGCCGAATTTCTTCCGCACGATCGGGTGGAAATCGTCGGGTACGATCCGAACCCTTTGTTCGCCTTTCAGGTGATCCAGGACAGCGACCTGGTGCTGGGGATGCGGCTGCACAGTCTGATTTACGCCTATGCCGCTTCGGTGCCGATGGTTGTCCTCAACTACCACGTGAAGGTGGAGGACTTCGTTCGGATGGTCGGGGGCGACGAGCGCTGGATGGTGGATGCGCATGATTTTGAGCCGGGGACTCTTGCCCGGCTGGTGGCCGACGCGCTGGCGGCACCGCGTGAATCGCTGCTGGCTGCGCTTCCGGTGGCCGAGGCCCGCGAGCAGGCGATCTCGGCCTTTCAATATCTTGCGGAGGTGGTCGGACCTTCAGACCCCTGAGGGGGCGTGTGGCGGAGCGGCGGGCGCCGGTCCGCTGGCTATTCGGCCGAGGATGAGGCCGCCATTAGCAAGCGCCTCGAGGACCTTGGCTCCCTGTAATCGGCCACGCCCGGGCGTTCGGTGAGCCGGTGCGGTTCTTTCATCAGAAGAACGCGGGCGTCTCGGCGGCGCGAAATCTGGGCATCGAAAAGGCCCGGGATGGTTAAGGAAGGCGGCCTTGGGAGGAACGCCGATGGTCGGATCCATTAAGAAGGCCCTGAAACAGTCGGAGGTGTTGCGTGCGGTGGTCCAGAGTGTGCGGGTTCTCCCTCGGCGGTTGGGGCAGTGGCGTTCGTGGGTGTCGCGGGGGCGCGCGATCCGCCGTTATCTGGAGGCGAATGAGGTCCGGAGACTGCATTTGGGCGCGGGACCGAATAGGCTTGACGGCTGGCTCAACACGGACTTTTATCCACGAGGTGCCGACGCGGTGTTCCTGGACGTCTCGAAGCCGTTCCCCTTGCCGGATGGATGCATCGATTACGTGTATAGCGAGCACATGATCGAACACCTGGATCTGGCCGAGGCGCGCCACATGCTGCGCGAGTGCCGCAGGGTTCTGCGGCCTGACGGTAAGATCCGGATCGCCACGCCTGGCCTTGAAGCCATGGTTGCCCTGTACGGCCCGGATCGGAGCGAGGATCAGGAGCACTACCTCGCGTGGATCGCGGAGCGGTGTTACCCGGGGGCGGGGCTTGACGGGCCGTGTCTGGCCTTCAACAGCCTGTTCCTGTCATGGGGACACCGGTTCGTATTCGACCGGGCGACTCTGCGGCACCTGCTGGAGACGGAGGGATTTTCGGACGTTCGGGACTACCCGGTCGGCCAGAGCGACGCCCCGATCCTGCGGGGGCTTGAGAGGCACGGCCGGGTGATCGGCGACGAGGCGGTCGGTCGCCTCGAAACCATCGTGGTGGAGGCGCGGCGCCCGGACTGAGGGCGCGCCAAGGTCCGTCGCGCGAGAGAGGTTCGCTGCAGGGGAGGACGTATGTCGGGCACGTTCGGCACCATCTCGGTCGTCATCCCGGCCTACAATGCGGAGGCCTTTCTCGGCCGCGCCATCGACAGCGTGCTGGGGCAGACTTGTCCGCCAATGGAAGTGATCGTCGTGGATGACGGCTCGGCGGACGGAACAGGCGATGTGGCTCGGCAGTTTGGCGATCGGGTGCGGTTGCTCCATCAAGAGAATGCGGGTGTCTCGGCGGCGCGAAACTTAGGGATAGAGAAGGCCCGGGGCGAGTGGATCGCGTTCCTGGATGCGGACGACTGGTGGGAGCCTCACCGGCTCGAAAGCCAGGCGGCCATCCTCAAGCGGCACCCGGAACTGATGTGGGTTTCGGGGAGTTTTATATGGATGATTCCGGGAGACATCCGCGTTCCGTATCCTCCCGAACATGTTTATGCTAACATACTTGTGGACGGGTGTTACTTCCCCGATTTCTACGAGGCTCGATTGGCCGGCGTGGTATTTCACACCACTACCATGCTGATCTGCCGGGCCGCGATCGATGAGGTCGGGTTGTTCGATACCCATCTGGCAGTCGGCGAGGATCAGGACATGTGGTACCGTCTGGCCGACAGGTTCCGTTCAATCGGATACGTAACGTTGCCCGTGTCGGTGTATGATCGCCGGCACGAGAGCGCCTTGGACCGGAACGTGGCGGTGTTGGCATCCGATCTCGTTCGCGTCTTGATCCGGTTCAGCGAGAGGGGCCCTTCGCCAGACCGGCGCCCATGGGGCGTCAGGGAGAAGTATCTGTCGGCATGTTTTTACCAAGCGTTGCGCCAGGCCCTCGTGGTTGGGGACCAAGCGACGATCTTGCGGATCATAGGCGAGTGCGCGCCCTGGCTCCGGCTACGGCATCGTGCGCTTAGTGCGGTGGCGGTACGTGTTCCGGGCGGCTTGCTGCGAGCGGCAATCTGGTCGTACCAGCAGGTGAACCGTCTGAGGCGTCAGGTGAACCGTCTGAGGCGTCGGATCCTGTGCCGGAACAGGGATGGTGTCTCAGCGTCCCGATGAGAAGACCGGACTTGGGAAGCGGGAGGAGCGTCAAGCAGATGGCGGCAACCGTGGCGGGCCTTGCGGAAGGTGGCGCGGCTGCCGCGGGGCAAGCGGGTGAAAAAGCAGGGACCGTATCGGTAAGGCGGCGCCGAGGGCTGGGGCAAGAGGAATCGCATGAGCCAGTCGGACAACCCGAACAGGCCGATCCCCGACGAGGGTGACGAGACCTCCGATCAGGCCGGGCCGACGCCCGGCGGCGACGCCGGCAAGACAGGGGGAGACGCCCCGGTTGTCGGTATGCGCGACACGGTTCTGACCTTTGCCGCGCGCGTTGCTACGGCCGGCATCGCGTTTGGCTGGCACATCCTTCTGGCGCGCCTTCTGGACCCTGAAGGCCGAGGCTCCTACGCCGTCTGTGTTCAGTATGCCAGCCTCCTGACCGTCATCTTCATGCTGGGGGTCGACTCCGGGAGCCTTTACTACGTTGCCGCCGGGAAGTTGACCGCTTCCGAAGGTGCGATGACGCTCCTGATCTATACCCTGCTCGCGTCGGCGGTGGCCATACCGGTGGGGCTTCTGCTGATGCACACGGGGTGGGAGTACTTCCAGAAGGCCGAGCCGCTGTCTTTCTACCTCATGGTGGCTACCATTCCGCTGGCGTTCTACAGTTCGTCGCTTATCTTCTTCCTTACGTCGTTGCGGGAGTTCTCCTGGTACGTCATTCTCTCGATCGGCCAGTCGGTCCTGAGCGTGGTGGCGCTCCTGGTGTTCGTGTGGCTGCTGGGGTGGGGCGTGAACGGCGCGCTGGCGGTGGCGATCACGCTGGAGATCAGTAGCTTGGTGGTGGTATGGGCGATCCTGCGCCGGCGGCACGGCCTGCGGTGGCTCTGGCCGACGAGAGAGAGCCTCCGCAAGGTCCTCGGCTTCGGCATCCGTTACTACTTCGGCAAGGTGAGCAATCTTGTGAATTTCCAACTGGGGACGCTGGTGCTGGCGTTCCTCGCCACCGAGGCCGAGATCGGGCTGTTCGCCTTCGGCCTGACGCTGGTCGAACGTGTCCAGTTGGTGCCTGATACGCTGACGATTGTGCTCATGCCGCGAGTGTTCTCCGACGCCAAAGGCCGCGTGGACCTCGTGACGCAGTGCAACCGCATCGTCATTGTGCTGACGGGGGCGGCGCTCGTGGTCCTGGCGGTCCTTGCGCAGCCCCTCTTTTCGCTGGTGGTGCCGCGATTCCTGCCGGCCGTGATTATCATGTGGATCCTGGTGCCCGGCGTCTGGATTCGTTGTGCCAGTAAACTGTTTGTGCCCTACCTGCAAAGCCAGAACCGAGTGGGCGTCGCGTCGATCGCGGTGGCGGCCGGTGCGGTCGTCAACATCGCGATTCTGGTGTGGCTGATGCCGTACCTGGGCATCCAGGCCGCGGCGCTGTCTGTCGTGGGCAGTTATGTTGTCAGCGCGACGATCCTGGTCGTCGCATTTCATCGGGTCAGCGGCATGAGCGTGCGCGATGCCTGGCTGCCGCACCGCAGCGACCTGGAATGGTTCTGGCAGGGTGTCATGGGATTCTGGCGTCGGCAGCGTCCGGCTGCGTCCGGAAAATGACAAGCGCGGCCGTCGCGCATGCCGATTTGAATCAGGCGGCGTCGAACGTATGATAGATCGGACCGGTCGGACGGCGGCAAAGAAAGGGAAATTTGCCCTGTGGCTTCCGTGCTGATTGTTGGGCTTGGCTCCATCGGGCAGCGCCATTTGCGCAACCTTGGCGCCTTGGGTGTCAAGGATATCCTTCTGTGCAGCCGGTCGTTTGTGCCCAGCGGCGACGCGGCGAACTTGCCGGTGTACCGGGACTTGGGTGCGGCCCTTGCCCAGCGGCCCGATGCGGCGATCATCAGTAACGCGACGGTCGAGCACGTGCCCACGGCCCTCGAAGCGGCCAAGGCGGGCTGTCATCTGATGATCGAGAAGCCGATCTCGCACGAACTCGCCGGCTTGGACGAACTGTTCGACCTTTGCCGGAATCGGCGGCTGGTTCTCATGGTCGGCTACAACCTGCGGTTTCATCGCCCGCTGGTTGTGCTCCGGGAAGCGAGCAGGTCGGGCAAGGTTGGCCGCGTTGTTTCTATTCGGGCCGAGGTCGGGCAGTATCTGCCGGACTGGCGCCCTGGCCGGGACTATCGGGGCACGCAGTCGGCCCATCAGAGTCGCGGCGGAGGCCTGATCCTTGAACTTAGTCACGAGATTGACTACCCCATGTGGATGCTCGGCGACATCGGCAGCGTTGTGGCCAAGGCCGGCAAGACCAGCGACCTGGAGATCGACACAGACGATGTGGCGGAACTCGTTGTCACGTTTGCCGGCGGTGCCATCGGCAGCATTCACCTGGACATGGTCCAGCGCCGGCCGCGCCGCCTCTGCCGGATCGTGGGAACGGAAGGCGCCCTGGAGTGGGAGGCGTCGAGCGATAGCGTGCGCCTCTTTTCGGCCGCGGATCGAACCGAGTGCGATCTGTGGTCGGGCGGCCCCGCCGATCGCAACGAGATGTACCTCCAGGAACTGCAACACTTTCTCGACTGTGTGGCCGGCCGCCGGCAGCCCTTGATTACGGGCGAGGATGGCCGGCGTGTGGTGAAGGTTGCCCTGGCGGCGATTGCGTCATCGCGGACGGGGCGTGAGGAAGCCATATGAAGCCCAACATCGTAGGGTTCATCTTCGCGCGCGGCGGATCCAAGGGCGTGCTCCGCAAGAACCTGAGGCTCTGCGCGGGCAAGCCGTTGCTCGCGCACGCCATTACTGCGGCCCGGCAGGCGGAAGGGGTCCGGCGGGTGGTGGTCTCCACCGAGGATCCAGAGATCGCAGAAGTGGCCCGCACCTGGGGCGCCGAAGTGCCGTTCATGCGTCCGGCCGAGCTTGCACGGGATGATGCGCCGGAGTGGCTGGCGTGGAGGCATGCGATCTGTGCCCTGGAGCAGGCGGGCGGGCAGCGGCTGGACGTCTTTCTGTCGGTGCCCGCGACGGCGCCGCTTCGTAAGGCGGAAGACATTGACGAGTGCCTCCGGGCGCTCCAGACGCACGATGCGGACGTCGCCATTACGGTTACACCGGCCCGCCAGCATCCTTCCTTCAACATGGTGACGGTCGAGAACGGGCTTGCCCGGCTGATGATGCCTTCGGGCCAGGCAGTTGTCAGGCGCCAGCAGGTGTCGCCCGCTTATAATGTGACGACGGTGGCCTACGCGGCCCGCCCCGAATTCATTCTGCGGGCCAACGGCCTGTTCGAGGGCAAGGTGGCTGTGGCCATTGTGCCCGAGGAACGGGCGATTGACATCGATACGGAGTTGGACTTGGAGATTGCGGACTTCCTGCTGCGCCGGCGCGAGGGTCGAGAACCTGAAGGACGAACTCCATGAGAACGCTTAGCCAACTGATGGACATGCGCGGGCGCGTTGCGCTTATCACGGGCGGCGCAGGCCACATTGGACAGGCCGCCGCCGAAGCCTTGGCGGAGATGGGCGCAGCGGTGGCGGTTCTGGACCTGGATTCCGACAAGTGCGAGGGCGTCTGCGAGGATCTCCGCAAGAAATTCCTGGGGCAGACGATGCCGCTGGCGGCGGACCTCGCGGACGCCGAGGTCGTGCGTGCCGTCCCCGCGAAGGTCGTCGGCCGCCTCGGCCGGCTGGACGTGCTGATTCACTGTGCCGCCCTCGTGGGGACGTCGTCTCTGAAGGGCTGGGCGGTTCCATTTGCGGACCAGAGCCTCGATTCGTGGCGGAGTGCGATGGATGTGAACCTGGCATCGGCTTTTGTTCTCTCGCAAGCCGCCGCCGAGGCCCTGGGCGCCTTCGGCCACGGTTCGATCATCAACGTGTCGTCGATCTACGGTCTGGTCGGGCCGGACATGAGGCTTTACGAGGGCACAGCGGCCGGCAACCCGGCGGCCTACGGGGCCTCAAAGGCCGGTCTGCTTCAACTGACGCGCTACCTGGCTACCGTGCTGACACCTAAGGTGCGGGTCAATGCCCTGACGCCCGGGGGCGTGCTGCGCGGCCAGGATCCCGAGTTCCAGAAACGCTACGTCAGCCGGACGCCCCTTGGCCGCATGGCGGTCGAGGAGGACCTCAAGGGCGCCTTCGCGTACCTGGCGAGCGACCTGAGCGCCTATGTGACGGGGCAGAATCTTGTGGTGGACGGCGGATGGACGGCATGGTGAGAACTCCCGCGGAGGCCGCGCCGGCTGTGGCCGCAGGCGAAAGGTTGGAGATGGCGGAGAACCAGATTTCGGAGGCAGTGCGCGCTACGGGGCAGGGGTTTGTCCTATGCGGGTCAAGTTCCCTGGCACTCGATTTTATTCGGGGCGTCGCCTCAGAAGCCGTTGTCGTGGGCCACGGGCTGATTCTGTTCGGGCTGGCCAATCTGCCGTCTCTTCAGAACTCGGGCGTGGTGGTGTTCTTCCTGATGAGCGGGTTCATCATTCCCTACTCCTCTTTCATGAAAGCGAGGAAGGACAGCACGTACGGGTTCGGCTCATATTTCATCGACCGGTTCTCGCGTATCTATGTGGGTTTCGTTCCGGGGCTGGCCTGCGTGCTGCTGCTGGACGTCATCAGCCAGGGGTACTTTCCCGGAGAGTACGCGTATTCGGATGCATTCGACGTCAGGACGTTCGTTGGCAACCTGCTGATGCTTCAGGACCACCCGGTTTTCGACGTGGCGGCGAAACTGACCGCGGGAACCTCCTGGCTCACGTCGTTCGGCTCGGCCCGACCGTTCTGGACAGTGGCCATTGAGTGGTGGATTTACATGGTCTTTGGCCTTATGGCTTTTTCGACCCGCCGGTGGCGCCGTTCCCCCGTCTACTGGCTGGCGCTGGCCGTGGTCGCCATTGGGCCGGCCTACAACCTGGTTGGAGGCCGCGGCAACGGCCTTTCGGTCATGTGGGGCGCGGGCCTGCTGATCTACCTGTTGATGGCACGTTACCCCTTTCTCTTGTCCAAGGAGAGAGCCCTGGCAGCGGGTTTGGCACTGGTGGTCGTGGCGATGGCGCGGCTTGTTTGGGCCCGCACCCCGTATGATGTGCTGTATGCCCTGCTCCTGGCAGGGGCGATGTACTTCATCCTGTCGGCGATTCAGGCCGGCAACGCGCACGTCAGTCGCTGGATATTCGTGCCGATCAAGGCGGTCTCGGACTATTCCTACACGCTGTACCTGGTTCATTACTATAGTGCTCCCCAAAATTAGGACCAGGCATTAAGATGGTCTCGCGAGTCCGTGCGAAGGCATGGGAGGCGAGACAAATGGGTCAGCGGAAGCGTCACGGCGCGGCATTGAAGGCGAAGGTGGCTCTGGAGTCGATCCGGGGGGAGCGGACGGTGAATGAACTGGCCGGCTTGTACCAGGTGCACCCCTCGCAGATCGCGGCTTGGAAGAGGCGTGCCCTGGAGGGGTTGCCGGAGTTGTTCGCCGATGGCCGTCGGCGGGCCCAGGAGGATGATGAAGGGCTCAAGGCCCGGCTGTATCAGGAGATCGGGCAACTGAAGGTGGAGCTGGACTTCTTGAAAAAAAAGTCCGGGCTGCTCGGCTAGGGGAGAAGCGGACGATGATCGAAGCGGAGCATCCGGTTCTGTCGGTGCGACGGCAGTGCGGTCTGCTCGCGCTGGCGCGGTCGGGCCTCTCCTACAAGCCGCAGGGCGAGTCGCCGGAGAACCTGGCGCTCATGCGCCTGCTCGACGAGGCGTACACCGCGTGGCCGTTCTACGGCGTGCGGAAGATGACGGCGCACCTGGCGCGGAAGGGCCAGGCGGTCAACGTCAAGCGGGTGCGGCGCCTGATGCGCTTGATGGGTCTGGAGGCCATCTATCCCAGGAAGCGTCTGAGCGTGCCCCAGGAGGGTGCCAAGACGTATCCGTACCTGTTGCG
>Ga0315288_10001047_pt1 | contig 35323 bp, 28 predicted proteins | sample YL17G11_20_MG_FD_203454 | JGI IMG/M metagenome (GOLD analysis project Ga0315288, IMG submission 203454) | Sediment microbial communities from Yellowstone Lake, YNP, Wyoming, USA - YL17G11_20 | ecosystem: Environmental > Aquatic > Freshwater > Lake > Sediment | place: USA: Wyoming | collected...
CGCGAGGAGCAGCGGCGGCATATCGACGACCGGCACGGGCACCACGCCGATCGAGTTCGCGAAGAGGGTCCATCCCCAGCGTCCGACCGCCACGCCCAGCGGCAGACCGATCAGCAGGGCGATACCCGCCAGCGTGCTGGCCTGCCAGGCCACCGTGGCCGAGATCTGGCGACGCACGAAGCCGAGGGTCTTGAGCACCGCCAGATCACGTCGGCGGCGACGGATCGACGTGACCAGGGTGTGGACCAGCGTCCCGATAGCGGCAAGCGCGAGGAGGCCCGAAAGCGCCAAGGGGACGCGTTGCGCCCCTGCGAGGCTACCGGCCCCGATGCCCGTGCCGAACACGAGCTCGATCTCGTCTATGATCGCCAGATCGGCACCGAGCGCGGAGAACCTCGGGCTCAGCCGCGCGATCACCTCTTCGGCGTTGGCCCCCGGAGCAAAGTTCGCGCCGTACAGGGTCCGCTCATCTTTGGGGAAGAACGCCTGCAGCTGCGAGAAGGTCATCCCGGCCCCTTCAGCCAGCCCCGGACCGAAGCCGAAATCAGCGAAGACCGCCTGGCCGACCACCTTGAGGGGGACGACGGTCTCGCCTGCGCGGACCTGCACGGTATCCCCGATCCGGGCGCCCACCTGTCGCATGGTCTTGCCGCCGAGCGCCAACTCACCCTCGTTCACGGGCCAGGCGCCTGCGGCGATCGTCGGTGGGATCGAACCCTTCAAGGTCTCCAGTCCCCACACGTTGACCGAGGCGGACCCTGCCGGCCCCTGCACGTCCACCGCCTCGCGGAAGTTGCCCGCCATCACGTCGGACAGGCCGGGATCGGCGACCATCGCGGCGATGGCCTCGTCAAACCCCCCCGAGAACGGGTTGCCTCCCCCCATCTCGATGAACTGGCCGTAGAGCCTCGGTGTCTCCACAAGGTGGTGGAAGCTGGCCGAGAACCCGAGGGCCGCCGTCAGCGCCACCACCGCGAAGGTGAGCCCCACGATGGCGCTGCGCACGGGGACCGTCGTGCGTCCGCGACCCGGCTCGAGGGCAAAGCGCACGCCGGCCGCGGCGGAAGCCGGAAGACCCGAGCGCGCGACAAACGCGGCGAGCGCCGACGGGCGCCGGAACTCGGCGACGAGCGCCACGCCCCGCGCGTCACCGCGCGTCCGTGCCGCGCGCAACGCCGGGACGACCGACAGGAGCAGCACGCCGAGCGGCACGAGCACCGCGCCGCCGACCACGAGCGCGGCGATGTTGATGCCCGGGGTCGGCTCGGCGATCCGCGCGAGACCGGTCGGGAACAACCCTGAAGCCGCCACCGCGGCGACGAACGCCACCACGCCCGCTGCCGTCCCGATCAGCGCCGCGCGCACCATGGCCACGGCGAAGAGCTGACGGCGGGTCATGCCGAGGGCCGACAGGATGGGGTTTTCCATCGACTCGGTGAAGTTGAGCCGCGAGAGCGCCTGCCCGAAGATCATGAATCCGGCGATGGTGGTGAGCAGGGCGAACAGCCACAGCGTGACCACCTGCACGTTGACCGCTCGTCGCACGACGGTGGCCTCGTCTTCTGAGGACGAATAGTTGGCTTCTGGAGAGATCGCGAAGAGCCCCTTCTCGAACGCCGCAGCGTCCGCTTGCCCGCTCTTCAGCGTGACCACCGCCATTTCACCGCTGAGCGAGCTCGATCGGTACCGCTGCACGAACGCAGGCGTGACGCCGATGTTATGCATCACATACCCCAACTCGCCTCCCTCGGCGTCAACGACCCTGCCCACGACCTTGACGGGAATCGGCGGCCCCAGCATCGCCTCGGGATCGGATTGCGCACCTGCGAGCTCCTGTGCCGTGGCAGTCGCCTTCACCAGTCGCAGGTCGATGGTGGATCCCACCGCCGCCTGCGGATCAAGCTCCTTCATGTAGCCGATGACGACCTCATCGCTGCGCGTCGGATCTGGCAGACGACCCTCCAGGACATTCCCAGCCCAGAAGGATTGCCCCTCGATCGTCGCTGCTCCGGCGATGCTGGTCTCGCCGTTGGGACGCCCGAAGAAGAGCTCCTTCCCATCGGCGCCAACGCCCTCACCGGTGAAGGCGACCGCGGTGTGCACGGCCTCCACCTGGGGAAGAAGCTCCAGCTTCGAGAAGTCCACGTAGGGACCCCACCATAACTCCGCCGCGGCGCCCTTACCGGAAGAGACCACGTAATCCGGGTCGCCCGCGGCAGCGCGGAATCGCTCATAAGCGGTGCCGGTTCGCTGCGCGCCCGCCGCGGAGGCGAGCGCCACCGCGGCCGTCAGCCCGATGAGCACCGCCACCACGATCGCCGCACGCATGTGCCGGCGAAGATCGGAGCGCGCCCGAGTCCAGACGGCGCCCACCGCTAGACCTCCTCGGCGACGAGGTCGCCGAGCACCGCGATGACGGCGGCACTCACTTTTCGCACCACACGCTGCTCTGCACTCATGACGTCACTCCGCTCTGAAGACGGCGGCGGGCCGGGTGGCGGCCGCGAGCCGGCCCGGGATGAGGGCGATGAGGTTCGCCAGGAGGAGCGTCACCGGCACGGCGAGGAGCAGCGGGGGCAGATCGACGATCGGCACGGGAAGCGCGCCGATCGTGTTCGCGAAGAGGGTCCACGCCCAGCGTCCGACCGCCACCCCCAACGGCAGACCGATCAGCAGGGCGATACCGGCCATTGTGCTGGCCTGCCAGGCCACCGTGGCCGAGATCTGGCGACGCACGAAGCCAAGCGTCTTGAGCACCGCCAGGTCACGGCGGCGGCGACGGATCGACGTGACGAGGGTGTGCACCAGCGTCCCGACAGCCGCGAGCGCGAGGAGGCCCGAAAGCGCCAGGGGAACTCGTTGCGCGCCCCCGAGGGCGTCGACCATGCCGGTCGTCGAGAAGCCCGCATTTGCGGCGGCCTCCAGATCCCCCACCTGGGTGCCGAGCGGTTCGAACTTCGGGTTCAGCCGCGCACTCACGGCGGCGGCGTTGGCCCCCGGAGCAAGGTTCGCCGTGAACAGGTTCCGCTCATCTTTGGGGAAGAACGCCTGCAGCTGCGAGAAGGTCATCCCGGCCCCTTCAGCCAGCCCCGGACCGAAGCCGTAACCAGGGAAGATCGCTTTGCCGACCACCTTGAGTGGGACGACGGTATCGCCTGCGCGGACCTGCACGGTATCCCCTATGCGCGCGCCTACCTGTCTCATGGTCTTGCCGCCGAGCGCCACCTCACCCTCGTTCACCGGCCAGACGCCTGCGGCGATCGTCGGCGTGATAGAACCCTTCAAGGTCTCCATTGCCCACACGTTGACCGAGGCGGACCCTCGTGGCCCCTGCACGTCCACTGCTTCGCGGAAGTTACCCACCATCACATCGGACAGGCCGGGATCGGCGACCATCGCGGCGATCGCCTCGTCGAACCCTCCCGCGAAGGGATAGCCTCCCCCAAAGTCAAAGAACTGGCCGTACAGTCTCGGTGTCTCCACAAGGTGGTGGAAACTGGCCGAGAACCCGAAGGCCGCCGTCAGCGCCACCACCGCCAAGGTGAGCCCGACGATGGCGCTGCGCACGGGGACCGTCGTGCGTCCGCGGCCCGGCTCGAGGGCCAGGCGCACGCCGGTCGCCGCCGAAGCCGGGAGACCCGACCGGGCGACGAACCCCGCGAGCGCCGAGGGGCGCCGGAACTCGGCGACGAGCGCTACGCCCCGCGCGTCACCGCGCGTCCGTGCCGCGCGCAGCGCCGGGACGACCGACAGGAGCAGCACGCCGAGCGCGACGAGGAGCGCGCCTCCGATCACGAGCGCCGCGACGTTCGTGCCCGGCGCCGGCTCGACGATCCGCGCGAGACCGGTCGGGAACAACCCTGAAGCCGCCACGGCCACGACCAACGCCACCACCCCCGCTGCGCTCCCGATCAGCGCCGCGCGCATCATGGCCACGGCGAAGAGCTGACGGCGGGTCATGCCGAGGGCCGACAAGATGGGATTCTCCGTCGACTCCGTGAAGTTCATCCGGGAGAGCGCCTGCCCGAAGATCATGAATCCCACCACGGTGGTGAGGAGGGCGAACAGCCACAGAGTGACCACCCGCACGTTGACCGCTCGTCGCAAGCCGGCGACCTCATCTTCTGAGGATGCAGTGTTGCCGTTTGGGTAGATCGCGGAGAACCCCTTCTCGAACGCCGGGGTGTCCGCCTGCCCGTTCCTCAGCGTGACCAACGCGAATTCAGCGCTGAGCGAACTCGATCGGTACCGCTGCACGAACGCAGGCGTGACAAAGATGTCGAGGTTGCTCCCGCTCAACTCGTTGTTGCCGGCGACGAAGACCTTGCCCACGACCTTGACGGGGATCGGCGGCCCCAGCAGGGTCGCCCCGGGATCGGGAAGCGTGAATCCACCTGCGAGCTCCTCTGCCGTGACGCTCGCCTTCAGAAGTCGCAGGTCGATCGTGGATCCCACCGCCGCCTGCGGATCCGGCTCCTTCCTGTATCCGATGACGACCTCATCGCTGCGCGCGGGATCCGGCAGACGGCCCTCCAGGACCTTCCAAGGCATGAGGGATTGCCCCTCGATCGTCTGTGCCCCAAAGATGTTGCTGTCGAGGTTGGGATGCCCCAGGAAGAGCGCCTTGCCATCGGCGCCCAAGCTCTCACCGATCATGAAGGCCAACGTGTGCACCGCCTCCACCTGGGGAAGAAGCGCCACCTTCGAGAAGTCGACGTTGGGAGCCAGCACCTCCGCGACTCCCTTACCGGAAAAGACGATGTAATCCGGGGCGTTCTTCGCGGCGTGGAATCGCTCATAGGCGGTACTCGTGCGCTGCGCGCCCGCCGCGGCGCCGAGCGCCAGCGCACTGGTCAGCCCGATGAGCACCGACAACACGATCACCGCGCGCAGATGCCGCCGCAGATCGGAGCGCGCCCGAGTCCAGACGGCGCGCATCGCTACACCTCCTCGGCGACGAGGCCTGAGAACACCGGGTGCCGCACCACGCGCTGCTCTGCACTCATGGCGTCATTCCGCTCTGAAGACGGCGGCGGGCCGGGTGGCGGCCGCGAGCCGGCCCGGGATGAGAGCGATCAGGTTCGCCAGGAGGAGCGCCACGGGCACGATGAGGAGCAGCGGTGGCAGATCGACAACCGGCACGGGCAGCACGCCGATCGAGTTCGCGAAGAGGGTCCACCCCCAGCGTCCGACCGCGACCCCCAGCGGCAGACCGATCAGCAGGGCGATGCCCGCCAGCGTGCTGGCCTGCCAGGCCACCGTGGCCGAGATCTGGCGACGCACGAAGCCGAGCGTCTTGAGTATCGCAAGATCGCGTCGGCGACGACGGATCGACGTGACGAGGACGTGTACCAGCGTCCCGATAGCCGCGAGCGCGAGAAGGCCCGAAAGCGCCAGGGGAACCCATTGCGCGCCCCCGAAAGTGGCAATCACGGCGTCCTCCTTCGGGTAGAGGCCCGCAGCTTTGGCGTCCTCCTCGCCCATCACCGGGGCGCCGGCCGGTGCGAACTCCTGGTTCAGCCGCGCGCTCACGTCGGCGGCGATGGCCCCCGCAGCGAGGTTCGCGAAGAACTGGGTCCGCTCGTCCTGGGGGAAGAACGCCTGCAGCTGCGAGAAGGTCATCCCGGCCCCTTCAGCGAGCCCTGGGCCGAAGCCCCCTGTGCCGAAGACCGCTTGGCCGACCACCCTGAAGGGAACGACGGTATCTCCCACGCGGACCTGCACGGTATCCCCTGGGCGGGCACCCACCTGTCGCATGGTCTTGCCGCCGAGCGCCAACTCACCGTCCTTCACGGGCCAGGAGCCTTGCGCCAGCGTCGGCGCGAGCGAACCTTTCAAGATGTCCATCCCCCACACGTTGACCGCGACGGATCCTCCTGGCCCCTGCACGTCCACCGCTTCCTTGAAGTTGCCCACCGTCACGTCGGACAGTCCGGGATCGGCGACCATCACGGCGATGGCTTTGTCGAACCCTCCCCCGAGGGGATAGCCTCCCCCGAAGTTCCCGAACTCGCCGTACAGCCTCGGTGTCGCCACAGTGTGGGCGAAGCTGGCCGAGAACCCGAAGGACGCCGTCAGCGCGATCACCGCCACGCTGAGCGCGATACCGGCGCTGCGCACGGGGACCGCCGTGCGTCCGCGACCCGGCTCGAGGGCCAGGCGCACGCCGGTCGCGGCCGAAGCCGGAAGACCCGACCGTGCCACGAACGCGGCGATCGCCGATGGACGCCGGAACTCGGCGACGAGTGCCACGCCCTGCGCGTCACCGCGCGCACGTGCGGCGCGCAGCGCCGGAACGACCGACAAGAGCAGCACGCCGAGCGGTACGCACAACGCGCCTGCGATCACGATCGGAGCCACGTCCATGCCCGGGGTCGGCTCGACGATCCGCGCGAGACCGGCCGGGAAGAACGACGAAGCCGCCACCGCTCCGACGAACGCCACCACGGCTGCCGCGGCCCCGATCGCCGCCGCACGCACCATCGCGACGGCGAACAGCTGACGTCGAGTCATACCGAGGGCCGACAAGATGGGATTCTCGGTCGACTCCGTGAAGTTGAGCCGGGAGAGCGCTTGTCCGAAGATCATGAATCCCACCACGGTGGTGAGCAGAGCCACCAGCCACAGAGCGGCCACCTGTACGTTGACCGCTCGCCGCACCAAGGTGGCCTCCGCTGCAACGGACCCGACGGGGGTGTTTGGATAGATCGCGAGGAACTCCTCCTCGAACGCCGCGCTGTCGGCCGGCCCGTTCTTCAGCGTGACCATCAGGTAGTCGACTTTGAGCGTGCTCGGTTGGTACCGCTGCACGAATGCGGGCGAGACCAAGAACTCGTTGTTGTTCCCGCTCAGCTCGTTGTTGCCATCGAGGGCGACGACCCTGCCCACCACCTTGACGGGGATCGGCGGTCCCAGCAGGGTCGCAGCCACAGCGGGCGAATTCGCACCGGCGAGGTCTTCCGCCGTGACGCTCGCTTTCAGCAGGTGGAGGTCGATCGTCGATCCCACTGCCGCCTGCGGATCGAGCTGCGTCATGTAGCCGATGACCACCTCATCGCTGCGCGTCGGATCCGGCAGACGACCCTCCAGGACCTTCCACGGCATGGCGGATTGCCCCTCGATCGTCGGTGCTCCCAGGACGACGGAGCCTCGGGTGACCCCTCCGAAGAGCGCCTTCCCATCGGCGCCGACGCCCTCACCGAGCATGTAGGCCATCGCGCGCGTCGCCTTGACCTGGGGAAGAAGCGCCACCTTCGAGAAGTCGACGTGGGGAATCACCGCCTCCGCGGCTCCCGTGCCGGAAAAGACGATCTCATCCGGGGCGTTCACCGCAGCACGCAGTCGAGCGTAGGCGGTGTCGGTGCGCTGCGCACCCTCCGCGGCGGCGAGCGCCAGTGCGGACGTCAGCCCGACGAGCACCGCCACCACGATCGCCGCACGCAGATGCCGGCGCAGATCGGAGCGCGCGCGCGTCCAGACTGCGCGCACCGCTAGGCCTCCTCGGCGACGAGGTCTCCGAACACCGGGTCAGTGGACTCGCGGGCGGCGTCAGCGGCGCCATCGTCGATGCGCCCATCGCGCATGCGCACGATCCGGTCGGCCGCTTCGGCCACCGCATCCGCGTGGGTCACCAACACGATCGTCTGCCCGTTCGCGCGCAGCCGACGAAGCAGCTCCAGGATCTCGGCGCCGCCCGTAGAGTCCAGAGACCCGGTCGGCTCGTCGGCGAGCAGGAGCGTGGGCTCGTTGGCCAGCGCGCGCGCGATCGAGAGGCGCTGACGCTGCCCACCGGAGAGCACACCCGGAAGCTTCGAGGTCTTCTCGGAGATCCCGAGAAGGTCCAGCAGATCCTTGGCCCGCGCCTCCGCCGCCTTGCGCGAAGAGCCGGCGATGATCGATGGCAGCGTGACGTTCTCCAGCACGCTCATGCCTTCGAGCAGGTTGAAGAACTGGAACACGATGCCGATGTGCTTGCGGCGGAACCGCGCGAGGCCGTCCTCGTTCAGCTCGGTGACGTCCTCGCCACCGACGCTGATCGTGCCCTCGCTCGGGCTGTCGAGCCCGGCCACCAGATTCAGCAAGGTCGACTTGCCGCACCCGGAGGGCCCCATGATGGCCACGAACTCGCCTCCGGCCACCGCCAGATCGATGCCGCGCAAGGCACGAACGGCCGCGCCTTCATCCTCACGCGAAGCGAACGTGCGGCGCAGTCCACGAACCTCAAGTGCGTCCGCCATCATCCCTCTCTTTCGTTGTTCCGGGTGTCGTTCTGAGCGTCCGCACCGCGCGTTCCCGATGCGGCCGCCTGCCACGCCCCGGCGAGTACTTCCGGATCGAACACGGACTTGGGGATGTAGGCGGCAGCCCCTGCCTCTGCGGCTCGGGGCGCGTACTCCTCCGGCTCGTAGGTCGACAGCACGAGTACCACGGGAGGAACCGGCTCGGCGAGGATCTGCGCGGTGGCCTCGAGGCCGCTGATCCCGGGCAGATTCACGTCCATCAAGACCAGATCGGGCTTCAGGACCCGCGCCCTGATCACCGAGTCTTCCCCGGTCGCCGCCTCGCCGACCACCTCGAAACCGTCGGTGAATTCAACGACCATCCGAGCAACCGCTCGGAACGGTTCCTGGTCATCTACGATGAGCACGCGCACGGTCATCCCTTCCTCCTCGAACCCAAGACTCGCACCGGGCGCGATGGGCTTCAAGGGTGCTGGTACGACTTCTCGGGGCGCCTTCTCGGGGGCAGGCACCCCTCCAGGAAGTAGTGCCCCCACCGGTGTGGCCCGATGGCGCCACGAGAGCGCCAGCATCGAGAACGAACAGTGATACTTGCACAATCACGGACCGTTGTCAATGTTGACACGGTGCATACACACAAAACCCCCTCGCTGCTTGTGGTCGCCGATCTGTCGTTACCTGAAGCCCAGGGGGGGTCTCCTCCTCGTTGCTGGCCGAGCCGTCCTTCGCGGATGATCCGCAGACCGTCAGCGTGCACGGGGGTAGAGGCTCCACGTGAGAGGCGGGTTCCGTCGGACGTGCCGCGTGTCCCCGCGCCGGAGGTCGCCATGGCGTTCTGCTCGGCGCCGCACCTCTACCGCGACGAGGAGCAGCCCGCGCGCACGTACTCAGCCCGTTTCCCGGTGGAAGTTCGGGCTAGCCCATACGCGGGAGAGTGTGTGAGTATTGGGGGAGTGATTTCGGCGACCACCTGAGCAAAGGAAGCACCATGTCACACTTTGGCCCCGACGAAGCCATCGCGCGCATCGCGGATTGGAAAGACAAGGACATCCGCTGGGAAGAGCTGGGCGGCGGCATCACCAACCACAACTACATCGTCTGGGTGAACGGCGGCCCCGGCAATCCGGGCGGTGCCAAGTACGTGCTGCGCGTCCCCGGGCAGGGCACCGACATGTTCATCGACCGCGACGTCGAGCGCGAGTGCATGATCCAGGCCGACAAGGTCGGCGTGGGGCCCAGGGTGGCCTACCAGATCGACCCGGAGGGCTCCCTGGTCATCGACTTCGTCGAGGGCGAGATCATGCACCCCGAGACGATGGCGGGGCACCCGGAGCGCATCAAGCAGGCCGTGGAGACCACGAAGATCTTCCACGACAAGGCCGTCTTCAAGAACGAGATCAAGATCTTCGACATGCTCCGCCGCTACACCAAGATCGCCCGCGAGATCAACGCCCCCATGCCCCCCGAGCTCGAGTCGCTGCTGCTCGAGATGAAGAACATCGAAGAGGCGACTGCGGTCAACCCACCGGCCGATGTCGCCTGCCACAACGATCTCCTCAGCGAGAACTTCATCATCGACGCCGACGGCAAGATGTGGATCATCGACTGGGAGTACGGCGGCATGACCGACCCGTACTTCGACCTCGGCGACTTCGTCATGGAGCATCCGTACTCCCGCGAGGAGGAGAGGCTGATCATCGCCACGTACTGCGGTGAGATGGACGAAGGGCGCTTCGGCCGCATGATGCTCTACAAGAGCGTCTCGGCCGTGTGGTGGAGCGTGTGGGCGATGATCCAGCACACGGTCTCGAAGATCGAGTTCGACTACATGGAGTGGGGCCTGGAACGTATGGCGCGCGCGCAGCGCGTCGTCGACGACCCCGACTACGGCACCTGGCTCGCCAACGCCTGAGCGCGACACCTGACGAAGAGAAGGGGGCCGGGCGCCGTTGGCGCCCGGCCCCCTTCTCGCTTGACCCTCAGCCTTACGTCGAGCTTGAGCCTTCTGGCTGCGCCCCGCCCTCCTGCGGCTCGATGGTCAGCGACTCTCCCGGGTCGAGCAGCCGGACCTCCACCTCGGGCGCCTTCTCGGCGGCGATCGCGGCGAACGCCTCCGGGCGCTTGCGGGTCTTCTGGAACCAGGCGTAGGTGCCCTGCTTGCCGGCATAGGCGGAGCCGGGCACGTAGAGCGCCCCCCAGTGGATGGGCACCGCGATCCGCGGCCGCAGGAGCGCCAGCGCGCCGGCGGCCGAGCGCGGGCTCAGGTGACGCCCCTCGGGCGGCCGCACCCCCCACGTCTCGATCGGCAGGAGGGCGAGGTCGATGCGCTCGTGCAGGTCCTCCATACCGTCGAAGAGCCCCGTGTCGCCGGCGAAGTAGATCGTGGACGAGCCCTGGATGATGAAGCCGAGCGGCTCCGTGGCCGGCGTCAGGACCCAGCGGCGGCGCGTGTGGCTGGCATGCACCGCCAGCACGTCGACATCGCCCACGTGCAGGAGCGTGTCGCGGCGCGTCTCGATGACGGTCCTGAAGCCGACCTTGTGGACGGTGCGCCCCACCAGCAGCGGCCCGTAGCGCCGCAGCGCCCCGGTCCAGCGCCTCAGCGACGGGTCCGTGAGGATGCGCACGCCGTCCATCTCGATGAGCACCGTGCCGTGGCCGACGTAGGTCACTCGCGTAGGCTGAGACGCCGTCTCCGTCGTCATGGCGTACCACCTTCCTCAAGCCTCGGTCGACCCGGCCGGCGCCGCGCGCTACATGCGCACGAGCACCTGCAGCACGATGAACAGGACGAGCAGGGCGACAGCTGGGCTGAAGTCGACACCCGCCCCACCGATACGCACCACCGGGATCACGCGACGGAAGAGGCCCAGATACGGTTCCGTCACGTCGACGAGCACCGCGTTGACGCGGTACAAGCCGGTTCCCGGTCTCGGATGGAGCCAGGACATCAGCGCCCGGGCGACGATGAGCCAGGCGTAGATCGTGATGGCGAGATAGATGACGTAGACAAAGCCGCTCATGCAGGCTCCTTGAAGCGGGATGCGCTTGCCTCGTGATGGGCTGCCTTCCCGTCGTGAGTCTAGAGTACCCTGTTTCACCACGCCGCGGCGCGGCTGGATCAGCCTTTCAGATACCGGTCGAACCACTCCAGCACGATCTGAAAACGCTGCACCCGGTGGGCCGGACTGCCCGAGCGGGTGAGCTCGTGGGACTCCTCGGGGAAGCGCACGAGCTCGACCGGCCGCTTGAGAAGGCGGAGCGTCACGAAGAGGTGCTCCGCCTGTTCGACGGCGCAGCGCAGGTCCTGCTCCGAATGCAGGATCAGGAGCGGGGTGTGGATGCGCTCGGCGTAGGTCGCCGGTGAGACGCTGAGGTACGCGTCCACATCCTCGAAGACGAACGTGCCGAGGTACCCCTTGAAGTCCCAGCCGAAGTCGCTCGAGCCCCACTCCGAGACCAGCTGGTTCACCGCGCGCTCCGACACGGCCGCCTTGAACCGGTCGGTGTGGCTCACGATCCAGGACGTCATGTAGCCGCCGTAGGAGCCTCCGATCACGCCCAGGCGCTCGCCGTCGACGAAGTCGAAGCGGCGCACGGCCTCCTCGGTGACGGCCAGGCAGTCCTCGTAGTCCACGGAGCCCCAGCCGGGGCCGGCCGCGCCGGGGCCGCGGATCGCCCGGCCCCACGCTTCGCTGTAGCCGGACGAGCCGCGCGGGTTCGAGAACACGACCACGTAGCCCGCGGCGCAGTACACCTGGAACTCGTCGAAGAACGTATTGCCGTACTGGCCGAACGGCCCGCCGTGGATGCTCAGCAGCGTCGGGTACTCCTTGCCGGGCTCGTAGCCCACCGGTCTCATGACCCAGGCGTCGACCTCGGAGCCGTCGGCCGAGGTGGCCGTGAAGCGCTCGGCGGCGACGAGCTCGCGGCCGGCGGCGAAGGCGTCGCCGACGTTCGTGAGACGCCGCTCGCCGGCGCGCGCCGGGCGCGTCTCGGCGGCGAACAGCTCGCTGAGCCGCGTGGGCTCGTCGGCGGAGTACACGAGCCGCCCGCCGGCGACGTCGAACCCGGTCACCATGCGCTCGCCGCCCACGACGAGCTCCGCCGCGCGGGAACCGTCGGCGCCCACCCGGTAGAGGTGCGTGTTCCCGTGGTCTTCAAGGGCGAACACGATGTCGTCCCCATCCCAGACCGGCGCGCGCAGCTGTGGATACGTACCGCAGTTGCGGTCGAGGGCGGTGGTGAGCAGCTCGATGTCGCCGCCGGCGGCGTCGACCACGGCGATCTGCGTGTGCTTCGGGTCGTCGAACACCCCGGGGTAGCGCTGCGCGGCCAGCCGGGCGCCGTCCGGCGACCACGAGATCCCGTCGATGCTCCCGCCTCCCTGCGTGAGCTGCCGAGGTTCGCCCCCCTCTGCCGCGACAAAGTACACGTCCCTGACCGGCTCGGTGTCCCAGTCGGGCTGGCGGGCCGAGACGAAGGCCAGCGTCGCGCCGTCCGGCGACCACGCCGGCCCCGAGTCCTCGAAATCGCCGTCCGTGAGCTGGACGGGCGCGCCGCTGCCGTCCGCCCCGACGGCGAACAGGTGCTGCCGCCGGTCGCCGGTCCAGCCGACGCTGTCGAGCTTGTACTGCAGGCGGGTGAAGCGCCGTGGCTGCCGGCGCTTGTCGTCTTCTTCGTCGTAGGCGGCGTCTGGTACCCGCGCGACGAAGGCGATGGTCGAGCCGTCCGGCGACCACGTGGGCTGGGTCACGTCTTCCTTGAGGCTGGTGAGCTTGCGCGGCTCGCCGCCGGCCAGCGGCATCACGTAGAGCTGCGCGGCCTTGCCCTCGCGGTTCGAGGTGAAGGCGAGCTGCGAACCGTCCGGCGACCAGCGCGGATCGGCGTCGCGCTTCGCGCCGGCCGTGAAGCGGCGCGGCTCCGCCGCGCCGTCCGCCGGCGCCAGCCAGATCGCCCCGCGGTAGTCGTTGGCCTTGGCGTCGACGGCGCCGACGACGTAGGCCACCGTCTGGCCGTCGGGCGACAGCCGAGGATCGGTCACACCCGTGAGCTCGAAGACATCCTCCGGCACCATCCCGGTCATCCCCTACCCCCTCGATCGTCGTGTCTTTGCCCGCTCGCGCGCCTGACCCCCGACGCGGCGGTGATGATGGGCCTCAACCCAGATCGCGCCGCCAGTCCCACTCGGGCGCGATGACCGGCGTGCCCTCGGTGTCCTCGACCTCGCGGCGCCAGGCCACGCGCTGGCCGACGCTGGCGCGCAGGCGCCAGCGGAAGGTCTTGTTGGCCTCGTCCACAGCCTCCTTGACCGCGGCGAGACGGTCGTACACCCTCGCCATCGCCTCTTCGGAAAGCCCGTAGTCGTCGACCATGGCGATCACGACGTCGAGGTTCGTGGTGAGGTCGTGGTACAGCCCCCAGTCACGGGAGCACACGTCGGCGATGTGCATGACGTCGATCGAGGCGTCGTCGTCGGCCTCGCGCAGCGGCACGTCCTTGCAGAGGGCCATGACGTCGTGCGCGTCCTTCTGGTTGAGCTTGCCGATCTGGAGCTTGGCGATGAGCGCGTCGGCCGGCGAGATAGCGTAGTCGTCGATGTCGAGCCGCTCGCGCACGTCGAGGTCGTGGTCCATGCGCATCACGTCGAGGAAGATGTCCACGTGGTCGACGAGCGGCGGCTCGTACGGCTTGTGTGCGGCCGCCGCCTCTGCCTGGGCCTGTTCCGCCTCCAACGCCTCGATCTTGATGTACTGCAGCTGTCCGGCGTTGGTGGCCTGCGTGACGTAGCGGTTCTCGGCGTAGCCGAGCGCGGTGAACACCTCGTGCACCTCGCTGCTCTGGGACGAGAGCCCGATGAAGTCGATGTCGGAGTACTCACGCTCCATGAACTCCAGGTCGGTGCAGTACCGGCGGATGGCGAGCCCGCCGGTGAGGCGCAGCTGGGCGCCGCGTTCCCTGGCCGCGTCGATGATCGCCATGGCCTCCGCCATCAGGCGGTCGGCGCGCCGCAGGGGCGCGGGCTTCTCGCCGGCGCCCGACTTGAGCACCGCGCCCTGGGCAGCGGTGCCGGACATGCTGCGCAGGTCCTCGAGCGGGTGAAGGATGGCGTCGAGGACGTGCCGCGCCAGGTACACCCGCGGCCAGCGCTTCGCGTCCCACTCCGCGAGCAGCCCCTTGACCTCGAGCTCACGGACGGCGCGGCGCGCGGTCGGGTTGGTGACGCCCAGCACGCGCTGCGCCTCGGGCACCGTGATGCACGGCGTGCGGAACAGCTCGTCGGCGAGCGCGAGCGCGTGCCCCTTCACCAGCTCGCGGTCGCGGGCGTAGTGGCGGATGAGCGCCCGCGCCTGCCGCGTCGCGCGGTCGGCCGTCTCGTGGACGCCGGTGGCGAAGAACGTCAGCCAAGGCAGCCAGTCGGCGTGCGTCCGCACGCCCTGCAGCAGGGCGTAGTACTCGTCACGATGCCCCTCGAAAAAGGCCGAGAGGTAGAGCAGCGGGCGCGTGAGGCGCCGGCGCTCGATGAGGAAGAGCGTGATGAGCAGCCTGCCGAGGCGCCCATTGCCGCCCACGAACGGGTGGATGGTCTCGAACTGCGCGTGCAGCAGGGCGCATTGCACGAGGTCGGGCAGCCTGCCGCGCTCCTGCAGGAACGCCTCCCACGCGGCGAGCGCGGCGGGCAGCTCGGACATCGGCGTCGGCACGTAGGTCGCCGTGGCCAGCGTCGCGCCGGGCGGGCCGATCCAGTTCTGCGAGGTCCGGAACTCGCCCGGCGTGCGCGCCGCGCCCACCTCGTCGCGCAGCAGTTGCGCGTGCAACGCGCGGATGAAGTCGAGCGAGAGCGGCTCCTCCCGCAGGCGCTCGACGCCGAAGCGCAAAGTGGCGATGCAGCTGCGCACTTCGCGCAGGTGGTCGCGCGGCACACTCGGCCCCGCGGCGGCGACCTGGTCGAGCAGCAGGTCGGAGAGGCTCACCTCCGCGCCCTCAATGCGCGAGGAGCAGAGCGCCTCCTGGCGCTTGAAGGGCGCGTCGAGCAGCTGCGGGTCGGGCATCTGGCCGCCGACGCCGGACAGCTCGCCGAGCGCGGCGTCGGCGCGCGAGAGCGCGAGGATCAGCTCGGGGCTGTAGGTCAGCTTCGGCGGCAGCGGGGCCGGGACGAAGGCCGCGTACCCCTCAGGGCAGCTGACGACCTCGCCGGCCTCAGGAGCGTGGAACTCGGTCGGGTCCACGACATCACCTTCAATCCTTCGGGAAGCTCTCGTGGTCGGGCGGACTTTGAAAGCATACAGGCTAATTGTTACAAATCAGTGAAGGTCGTGCAAGTGCGCTGCGGCTCAGCCGCCCTCGGCCGCCGCCAGCGTCCGCCGCAGGCGCTGCCCGAAGACCCTCAGCGACTCGCCGCCGTAGCAGTAGATGCGCGGCAGTGAGAACAGGTCCCTCGGGGTGGCGGTGCCGTAGCGCGTCCCGGTCGCGGCGAGGTAGCCGGCTTTGCGCACGGCCACCTTGACCCGCCGCGTGTAGATGCCGCCCGGGTAGCAGAAGAAGTCGACGCGGACGTCGAACAACTCCTCCAGCCGGCGCCGCGACTCGCGCAGCTGCCGGCGTAGTTGCGCGCCGTACAGCTGCGTCAGGTCGGCGTGCGAGACCGAGTGCGATTCGAGCCCCCAGCCGGCGTGGAGCAGGCCGCGGACCATGTCGGGGGTAAGACTCCTCGCGGGCGCGTTCGAGCCCAGGTAGAGCGCCTCGGAGACCAGATCGAGCTCCGCCGGCCAGTCGTACCGGCGAAGGACCGGCGCCGCGTTGCGGACCTGATCGGCGTACCCGTCGTCGAACGTGATGACCACCGGCTTCGGCGGGAGCGTGCCCTCGCCGGTCCAGGCGTCGTACACGCGGCGCAGGGTGACGGCTCGGTAGCCGTGCGCCGCCAGATACGCAAGCTGCGCGCGGAACCTGGCGACGCCCATGACCACCAGCGACGGGACTTTGGCCTTGGCCAGCACGTGGTGGTACACGAGGATCGGGACCGGCTGGGGGTCGGCGACGATGTGGGGGCGCGGCGGCAACGACCCGGTCGCGACCGGCGTCGGGGTGGCGGCGGGTGCGGGTGTCGCTGTGGGCGAGAGCCGGGCCGCCACGGGAGGATCGTTCGGGGCGGCCCGGCCGAGCTTGCTCCACGCGACGGCGGCTCCGACGGCAGCCAGCACGACTACGGCGACCACAAGGACCAGCGGCCACGCGGACCGCCGCCGGCGCCGTGGAGTGCGGTGATCGCCGTACATGGTGGCTCAGGGTAGCGCATCATGCGCCCGTGCACACGCCGGCGGCGCGCGCCCGGCTGCCGCCACGTTGCTCTCGTGGGCGCGCCGGGCTACATTGGCCGGAAGCGCTGCGACGGCGGCACGAGCGGAGTGGATCGGAGGGCCGGTGTTCGATCTCTTGGAGGGTCCCGGCTTTCTCGGCACGAACGGCACCCTCGGCGCCGACATCTCGCTGGTGGTCTCGCTGCCGGTGGCGCCGTGCCTGAACGCCGTGCTCGTCTACGCGGGCGGCTCCAAGTAGGCTCCGCGGTCAACTCGCGGGGGGATGGGCCCGGCGACTCAGCCGCTGGTCCCGGGCCGGCGCGCAAGTGGCGGTCGTTCGCCACGCCGGACCGGCGGATCCTGCTGCTCAGCATCGTCCTGCAGCTCGCCCTGGCGCTGCTCTTCGGCCACTCCTACGACACGCGCGTCTTCATGGGCACCGGCTACCTGGTGGGCACCGGGCAGAACCCATACATGGGCCAGGACCTCAGCGCGGTATTCCATCACGTCGGCTTCCGCACGCTGACCACGGTGGGCTACCCGCCGCCCTGGCCGCTCGCGCTGGGGCTCCTGTACCGGATCGTCCACGCGGTCACTCCGAGCCTCCTCGTCTACAACCTGGCCATCAAGCTCCCCGTGATCGCGGCCAACGTCGGCCTCGCCTATCTGGTCGGCGGCATCCTGAAGAACCTGGGCGCCGACCCGGCGGCGGCGCGCAAGGCCTGGGTCTTCCTGCTCCTCAATCCGTTCCTGCTCTACTTCGGCGCCGCCTGGGGTCAGATCGACGCCATCGTCGCGCTCGGTTCCCTTGGGGCACTCGTCCTTCTCGCCAGGGAACGGCGGGACGGCTCCGCCGGCCTGCTGGCCCTGGCCGTCGCCGTCAAGCCCACGGCATTGCCCATCGTACCGGTCGCCCTCGTCTACCTCGCCGGCAGGTCCTTGAGGCAGGCCGCGCGCTACGCCGCGGTGTTCGTCGTCGCCGCAGCCGTCCTCTGCGTGCTCCCCTTCGCCGTCTTCGGGTGGGACCCGACCATGGTGCTCCACAACCTGAACGCCCACTTCATGAAGACGGGCACGATGTCGTTCATGACCGTCGTCAGGCTCTTTCGCGACCCGCTTCTGATGCAGGGGCACTGGTGGCTCCTCGGCCTGCTGTGGATCCCGGCGCTGGCGGTCACGACGGTCTTCGCCTTGCGGCGAGGCGTCGGCGGGTTCGACGATCTCGTGAGGAAGAGCACCGCGCTGGTGCTCGTGTTCTTTCTCACGCGGAGCTGGCTCGCCGAGCCCAACGTCATCCTCGTCCTCCCCCTCGTGCTGATCCTGACGTCGCTCGGCGAGCTCGACCGGCGCGCCCTCACCGCGGTCTGGGTCATCCCGCTGCTGTTCACCGTGTTCAACGCCTCGCCGCTGCAGCTTCTCTTTGTCGCGCTTCCCGACGCCATGGAGACGTCGCTCTCCGTCTTCGCGCGGTACGAACCCACCACGCTGCTCGTCCGCGCCGCCCTGGTGATCGCCTGGCAGAGCGCGGGGTGGTGGATCGTCGTCTCCTGCTTCAGAAGGGTCCCGGCTGTCGACAGAGGATCAGCCGGGTGGAGCTGAGCATCCCGCTGTTCGATGGTCTCTCGCTGAAGGTCGCCGACCAGTCGGGCGACGCAGACGGCTACCCGACCAGGCGTCTCCAGAAAGGCCTGCTGCTGCTCGACGGGCGTCAGGAGCTGGCGGAGGAAGCCGTCGGGTTCGGCGTCCCCGTCCTCAAGCGCGGCGTCCAGACCATCTTCCCCGGCGAGATGGAGCTGGCCTGGCGGCGGACCGGCCCGCTCTGGGACGTGACCGCCGTCTTCGGCATGGACCTCGTCGAACGCCTCGCCAGGCCGGGCGGCGCCAGCCTCCAGTCCGGCGTGCTCTACGCCGCCAAGGATTCCCTGGCCGCGCTGCACCGCCGGGTGCCCCCGCTCCGCGGCCCGCTGACCGCCGCGTCCGCTTCCTTGCGGCGGATGTTCGGATGGGTGACGACCTACGAGCAGGCGGAGGTCTGTGCCAGGTTGAAGGTGACGTACAGCATCGACGGAGAGCACGGGAAGATCCGCGTCGCCGTCGACCTGACCGGTCTGCCGGCGGACGTCACCGAGGTCGTCGTGATGAACGAGCTGGGCGGCCGTCACTTCGAGCGCTACACCGATGCCGACGGGATGGACCTGCGCGGCGGCGAGATCGGCACCTGGGACGAGGTGGTCGCCGCGGAGGCCGGCTTCGTCAGCTCCGCGAACAAGGTAGCCTTCTCCCTCGGGCAGGTGGAGGGGGCGAGCCTGAGCCGCGGCCGGGAGCTTATCGGCGCGCGCCTCGCCTGGTCGGGCTTCGGCTACTCCCTACCCCCGACGCTGAGCGCTTTCGCCTACGATGTGCGCATCGAGAGGATGCCATGACTTCGGTCCTGCTGATCTATCCCTTCTTCCGGCGCAGGCTCGACCGCTCGCGCTTCCGCTTCCCCCCGCTGGGCGTCGCCTGCGTCGCTGCCGCCCTGCAGGAGGCGGGGCACGCGGTGCGCGTGCTGGACTGCACCTTCCTGGGCAGGGACGAGGCCGCGCGGCTGGCGCTGGCGGCGAAGGCCGACGTCGTCGGCATCTACTGCATGGCGACGATGACGGAAGACTGCCTGTGGTTCGCGGAGCACCTGCGCGGCCACTGCGGTCTCCTCGTCGCCGGCGGCCCCCTGCCCACCTGCGACCCCGACGCCTTCCTGGAGCACTTCGACGTCGTCGTCCGCGGAGAGGGAGAGCAGACGATGAGAGAGCTGCTCGACGCCCGCGAGGCCGGCGCCGATCTGGGCGCCGTGCCCGGCGTCGCCTGCCGGCGCGGCGCGGGCGCTCGGGCGCACGGCGAAGTCGGGGGCGCGGCGCCTTGCGCGCCCCCGCGACCGTTCGCCCGCGACCTCGACCGGGTCCCCTTCCCCGCGCGCGAGCTGCTCCCCAACGCGCGCTACATCGAGTTCGGCAGAAAGAGCTACGGCTACTCCATCACCACGGTCATGAGCACCCGGGGCTGCCCCTTCCACTGCGAGTTCTGCAGCAACGTGGTGTTCGGGGAGTCCTACCGGGAGCGCTCGCCGCAGAACGTCGTCGACGAGATCGAGCAGGCCCTTGCGCTGGGCTACGAGCGCATCTCGTTCGCCGACGACGTGTTCACCCTGAACGGGCGCCGGGTGCTGGCGATCTGCGCGGAGATCCGTCGCCGGCGGCTCCGCTTCGCTTGGGAGTGCCTGGGCCGCGTGGACACCTTCGACGACCCCACGGCGCAGGCCATGAAGAAGGCCGGCTGCTTTCGCATCTTCTTCGGCATCGAGTCCGGCAACGACGCGATCCTGCAGCTGATGAAGAAGCAGATCACGACGGCGCAGGCGAGGAGCGCCGTCGAGGCGGCTCATCGCGCGGGGCTGGAGGTGGGGGCCTTCTTCATCCTCTGCTACCCCGGCGAGACCGACGACACGGTGCTCGACACGCTGCGCTTCGCCGCCTCGCTGCCGCTTGACTACGTCGGTCTCACGATGCCCTACCCGCTCCCCGGCACCGCCCTCCTCGAGCGGGTCGGGGACCGGGTCACGCGCGCCTGGCGCCCGCAGGAGACCCTGCTCGTGAGCCACGTGCTCACCTACGAGGGCGACTTCTCGGCGCTGAAGATGCGCTTCGCCCTGCTCAAAGGCCGCGCCGAGTTCGAGATGAAGCGGCGGCTGGGAAGCTTCGCGCCGGCCGCCCTCAGGCTGTTCGAGGGGGCCACCGACAGGCTGTTCCGGCGGCTGAAGTAGCGGCCGGCCTAGCCTCGCGCCGCCGGCCGCCGCCGCGCCGCGAACGCCGCCATCGTCTCGTCGATCCTGCGCCGCAGCCAGCTCTCGTCGATGTCGGAGGGGAAGACGAAGGTGACCTCGTTCTCCCGCGTCCAGTCCTTGCCTTCGTCCGGCGCGCCCAGGCGCTCGAACAGCTTCGAACCCGGCAGCGGCATGGGGACGTTGAAGGAGATCTCGTGAAGGGGCAGGCTCAGCGCCAGCGTAAAGGTCTCCTCGATCGCGGCGGTGGTCTCGCCCGGGTACCCGACGATGAAGAACGCCGCCACCTCGATGCCGGCCTTGCGATACAGTTCCGCGGCGCGGGCGCCCTGCTCCACCGTGGCCTGCTTGTTCATCAGACCGAGTGTGGTCTGACTTCCCGACTCGAGGCCGAGGTGGACCCGCCGGCACCCCGCCTCTTTCATCAGCCGCACCGTCGCCGCGGAGATCCCGTTGGCGCGGGAGAGGCAGCTCCAGCTCATGCCCAGGCCGGAGATTCGCCGGCAGAACTCCGCGAGGTAGGCCTCGCCCAGCGTGAACGTGTCGTCGGCGATCCACAGCCTGTCGTAGCCGAGGCGGCGGATCTGTGCGATCTCCGCGAACACGGCGTCGAGGTCGCGCCGGCGAACGGCGTTGCCGAAGATCGGTTTCGAGCAGAAGTCGCAGCCGTAGGGGCATCCCAGCGTGACGATGATCGAGGTGGCCTTGGAGCCGGTCTTCTGCAGCCACTCCTTCTGATAGGCGGCGTGGTCGAAGTCGCTCCTGTCGGGCAGAGGGAAGGTGGCCAGCTCGCTCTCCCCGTGGTGGACGGTCGCGTTGTCCACGTGCAGGCCGTGGTTCGGGACGAAGAGGCCGCCGTAGGTGGCGAGCGGCAGCTCGCCCATCCGCGGCGGGGAGGCCTCGCCTGCGAAGTAGTCCTGGCAGAAGCGGGGAAAGCTCACGTCGGCCTCCCCGCGGAACACGGCGTCGAAGTGCTGCGTGTAGCGGCCCGGGAACACGGTGGGCAAAGGGCCGCCGGCGACGAGCAGTGCCTGCGGCAGGCTCGCCCTGACCATCTCCGCGACGCGCAGCGTGTTGGCGGTCAGACTGACCATGGAGTAAACGCCGACGATGTCCGGGCGGTACGTGGTCAGATCGGTGTGGAGCTGTTCGAAGGTGCCGAAGGTGCAGTCGAACACCCTCGTGTCGACCCCGAGCCGGCGCAGCTGGGCGGCGATCGTCGCCGCGCCGAGCGGCGGGAACAGCAGCTCGGTGGCCGCTCGCGTGCGGAAGTACGGGAAGACAAGGGCGACCCTGGACATGCCGTTCCTTCTCGAGGTCGTAGTGCCCGGCGTCGGGCTAAGCTTGCCATGATAGTGCCCCAGCGGGCCTGCGCGCTAACGCCGGCCGGCCGCCGGGCGCTCAGACCGAAGGCTTGCGCTGCGTGACGCGAAAGAGCCGGCGCGGCAGCTCGCCCTCCTCGAACTCGGTGACGTCCAGGAGATCGAAGCCGCGCGCCAGCCGCTCCACCAGGTCGCGGCTGAAGAAGTGCACCACGAAGCCGTTCGATTCCTCCATGTCGTCGCCGTGGCTCGTACCGGCGCCGCAGTCCGGGTCGGCGGTAGAGCGCACCGTGTAGATCTGCAAGCCGCCGGGGCGCAGCACGCGCCGCACCTCGGCGCTCAGCGCCTCGAGCCGCGGCGTCGGCAACGCCATGCAGTACAGCATGTGCGAGTAGCAGGCGTCGAAGCTCGCGTCCGCGTAGGGGAGCGCCTCCCCGCAATCGTGCTCGGCGGCCGCGAGCATGTGCTCGAGGCCGGCCGCGCGCGCTTTCTCGCGAATGGCCGTCACGCCGCTCGCGGCGAAGTCGAGCGCCTCGACGCGCAGGCCGCTGCGCGCGAAGTGCAGACTGTCGCGCCCCTGGCCGGCGCCGAGCTCCAGCAGATCGCGGGCGCCGGCCTCCAGAAAGACTTCCGCCGCCGCCCGGGCCGGCGCGCTCGGCGCGCTGCCGAAGCGCTCGGCGCGGCTCGCCAGGGCCTCCGCCCAGTGGGCGCGCTGCCCGCCGAGCACGTCCTGAACCGCAGCGCGCAGCGCCTCGCGCAAGAGCTCGTCCGTCGGTGCGCCACCGGATCCACCGGGGCCGAGGTAGGTGCGTCAGCCGAGGCCGAAGAGCTCGAGGGCCTCGGCCCCTGGCTCCACGTCACGCCCCTCGACGCGCACGGTCGGCGAACCGGGAAAGCGACGCTGCTGCGCCTGTTCCACGGTCTCGATCAGCGTCTCCGCGACGCTGATGGCGCAGCCCTCCTCCTCGGCGACGGTCTCCAGGCGCCCGCGAACGTCCGCCAGATGCGGGCAGCCGGGGGCGTACAGGATCTCGACCGCCACGGCGTGCCGGCTGCCAGGTATCGTCGCGTCGTCCATGCCCGAAGCATACCCTGACTCGCGCCCGCGGCCGGACGACGCAGAGCTCATCGATCTCGTCGCGTCGATCGGCCCCGCGGGCCGCAGCGCCGGACCCTGTAAGGGGCCTGAGCGGCCGTCACCCCGCGAAGTCTTCGCGCCGCGCCAGGCCGACGCACGGCTCGCCGAGAAGGTAGCGGCGCACGTTCTCGGCGGCGCGGCCGGCAACGCGCATGCCAAGACCGGCGCAGAAGCCCGGATGCTCCCGGAGGTGCTGGTAGCAGAGAGCCTCGCCACCGCGACGGCGAGGCGCGAAGCGTGGTACGCTCAGAAGGTCGCCGCGTAAGGAAGATCCGTGTCCGGAGATCCGCGTGCGGCACAGAGCGTGGACATGCCGATCTGGAAGGGGACTCGTGGACCAGCAGTGGACGTGCATCGACGGGAATGAGGCGGCCGCGCGCGTCGCCTACGCACTCAGCGAAGTGATCGCCATCTACCCGATCACACCGTCCTCGCCGATGGGTGAGTCGGCGGACGGCTGGGCAGCGGCAGGGAAGCCGAACCTGTGGGGCGTGGTGCCCGACGTCGTCGAGATGCAATCCGAGGCCGGAGCCGCCGGGGCCCTGCACGGAGCGTTGCAGAGGGGCGCTCTGTCCGCGAGTTTCACGGCCTCGCAGGGCCTGCTGCTCATGATCCCCAACATGTTCAAGATCGCCGGCGAGCTGACCCCCGCCGTCATCCACGTCTCCGCACGCACCGTGGCCACGCACGCGCTCTCGATCTTCGGGGACCACAGCGACGTCATGCACGCGCGCACGACCGGGTGGGCGATGCTCGCCTCCGCCTCGGTGCAGGAAGCGCAGGACATGGCGCTCATCGCTCACGTGGCCACGCTGCGCGCGCGCGTCCCGTTCATCCACTTCTTCGACGGGTTTCGCACCTCGCACGAGATCCACAGCATCGAGCTCGTGAGCGATGACGACCTGAGGGCGCTGGTGCCCGAGGACGACATCCTCGCGTTCCGCGCCCGAGGCCTCAGCCCGGATGCGCCGCTCGTGCGCGGGACGGCCCAGAACCCCGACGCCTTCTTCCAGGGCCGCGAGGCGGGCAACCCCTTCCACCTCGCCACGCCGGGTATCGTCGCCGCGGCCATGGAGGCGTTCGAACGGCGCACCGGGCGCCACTACGGACTCGTGGAGTACGCGGGCGCGCCGGACGCGGAGCGGGTCGTCGTCCTCATGGGGTCCGGCATCGGCGCGACCGAAGAGACGCTGCAGACGCTGGCCGCCGCCGGCGAGAGTGTGGGCCTGGTGAAGGTGCGTCTCTATCGGCCGTTCCCGGCGGAGCAGTTCGTCGCCGCGTTGCCTCAGTCAGTGCGCTCGATCGCGGTCCTCGACAGGACCAAAGAGCCGGGTTCGCCGGGGGAACCGCTCTACCTCGACGTCGTGGCCGCGCTCGCAGAGGGCATGGACTCCGCCCACCCGCGCTTCGAGCGCATGCCGCGAGTGATCGGCGGCCGCTACGGCCTGTCGTCGAAGGAGTTCGACCCGGGGATGGCCAAGGCGGTCTTCGACGAGCTCGCCGCTGAGGACCCGAAGCGCCATTTCACGGTCGGCATCACCGACGACGTCACGCACCTGAGCATCGCGCCGGACGCCGAGTTCCGCTACCAGCGCCCAGCCGGCGAGGTGCAGGCGATGTTCTTCGGTATGGGCTCGGACGGGACCGTCGGGGCGAACAAGAACTCCGTCAAGATCATCGGCGAGAACACCGACCTGTGGGCGCAGGGGTACTTCGTCTACGACTCCAAGAAAGCCGGCTCCGTCACCGTCTCTCACCTGCGCTTCGGCCCCACCCCGATCCGCTCGACCTATCTCATCGAAGGCGCCGACTTCGTAGCGTGCCACCAGTTCGGCCTGCTCGGGAAACTGACGATGCTCGGGCACGCCAGGGACGGCGCCACCTTCCTGCTCAACAGCCCCTTCCCGGCCGACGAGGTGTGGGACCACCTCGACGAGGGCATCCAGGAGCAGTTGATCGACAAAGGCATCAAGTTCTGGGTGATCGATGCCGACAGGATCGCCGCCGAAGTGGGCATGGGCAACCGCATCAACACGGTGATGCAACCGTGCTTCTTCGCGTTGTCCGGCGTCCTGCCGATCGACGAGGCCGTGGCGCACATCAAGGAGTCCGTCGAGAAAGCCTACGGCAAGCGCGGCCCGGTCATCGTGGAGAGGAACTTCGCGGCCATCGATCGCTCGCTGAAGGAGCTCACGCAGGTGGAGGTGCCCGAGTCGGTGACCCGCAGCGGCCCGTCGGGGATCACTGTGCCGGACGACGCCCCGGACTTCGTCAGGCGCGTCACCGTGCCGCTGCTGGCCGGCGAGGGCGATCTTCTGCCCGTGAGCGCCTTCCCGGTGGACGGGTCGTTCATCACCGGCACCACCAAGTACGAGAAACGGGCCATCGCACGGGAGATCCCCATCTGGGATCCCGAGCTCTGCATCGACTGCGGCAAGTGCGCACTCGTCTGCCCTCACGCCGCCATCCGCATGAAGGTCTACGAGCCCGCGTGGCTCGAGGCCGCGCCCGAGGGCTTTCGCTCCAAGGACTTCCGCTCGAAAGACCTGCCGGGCCACAAGCTGACGATCCAGGTGGCGCCCGACGACTGCACCGGATGCGTTGTCTGTGTCAACGTCTGCCCGGCCAAGAGCAAGACCGAGGTGCGACGCCGGGCCATCGCCATGGAGCCGGCGATGGAGCACCGCGACGCGGAGCGAAGGGACTGGCAGTTCTTCGACTCGATACCGCCGTTGGCCCGGAACCTCCTGCCTCGTGCGTCGGTGAAAGGTTCTCAGGTGCTCGAGCCGCTCTTCGAGTTCTCCGGGGCGTGTGCGGGGTGCGGAGAGACGCCCTACGTCAAGCTCGTATCACAGCTCTTCGGCGACCGGATCGTGGTCGCCAACGCGACCGGCTGCTCCTCGATCTACGGCGGCAATCTGCCGACCACCCCCTGGACCGTCGATCGCGACGGGCGTGGGCCGGCGTGGAACAACTCCCTGTTCGAGGACACCGCCGAGTTCGGGATGGGCATGCGCATGGGCTCCGAGGCGCGACTTGCCAGGGCGAGGCTGCTCCTCGAGCGCCTCGCCCCTCGGCTGGACGCTGCGCTCGTCCGGGAGACCATCGAGGCCCCTCAGGACACCGAGCTTCAGCTGCGGGCACAGCGCCGGCGGGTGGCCGACCTCGTGACGGCTCTGCGGGGATTGGGGACCGCTGATCCGGACGTGCGTCACCTGCTGGCGCTCGCCGACGACCTTGTGAGCAAGGGGGTCTGGATCATCGGCGGCGACGGCTGGGCCTACGACATCGGCTTCGGAGGGCTCGACCATGTGCTTGCCTCGAGTCGCAACGTCAACATCCTGGTCCTGGACACGGAGGTCTACTCAAACACCGGGGGGCAGGCGTCCAAGGCGACGCCTCGCGGAGCGGTGGCCAAGTTCGCCTCCTTCGGCAAGGCGACCCCGAAGAAGGACCTCGGCGCGCTGGCGATGGCCTACGGCACCGCCTACGTCGCCCAGATCGCCCTCGGGGCCAACGACACCCAGACGGTCAAGGCGCTCCTCGAGGCTGACGCCTGGCCGGGACCGTCGCTGGTCATCGCATACAGCACCTGCACCGCCCACGGGATGGACATGTCCAAGTCGATGGAGCACATGAGGGACGCCGTGAGAAGCGGCTACTGGCCGCTGTACCGGTTCCAGCCCACCGCGACCGAGGACGGCCAGCCCTTCAAGCTCGACTCGCGCGAGCCCTCGATCCCCGTGCGTGACTTCGTCTCCACGGAAGCACGGTTTTCCATCCTGAGCAGGACCCATCCAGAGCGGTCCGAGCGCCTGCTCGAACTGATGCAGGCCGACGTCGACGAGCGCTGGCGCTACTACGAGCAGCTCGCCGCGATCTCACGGACGGTCCATTCCGTCGACAGTCCACAGCACGAGGAGGACCCGCCATGAGCCGCTTGGCCACAAACTACCTCGGTCTCGACCTGCGCTCTCCGCTGGTGGCTTCGGCGAGCCCCTTCACCGGACAGCCGGAGAGCGCCCTGCGCATGCAGGAGGGCGGCGCCGCGGCCATCGTCCTGCCCTCCTTGTTCGAGGAGGAGGTCGTCCGTGAGGAGGTGGAGCTCAGTCAGGTGCTCGAGCAGGGGGCCGGGAGCTTCGCGGAGGCCCTCGACTACTTCCCGACCGTCGGCGCCTTCGAGAGCAGCGCCGAGCACTATCTCGCGGTCATCGGCCAGATGAAGGAGAAGCTGGACGTGCCCGTCATCGCCAGCCTCAACGCGACCTCGAGCGGCGGATGGGTGCGCTTCGCGAAGCTGATCGAGGAGGCGGGAGCCGACGCGCTGGAGCTGAACCTCTACCGGCTCGCGGCCGATCCCACGCGCAACGGATCAGGTATGGAGGCGAGCGACCTGGAAGTGGTCCGGCGGGTGAGAGAGTCGACGGACATCCCTCTGGCGGTGAAGATCTCCCCCTACTACTCGGCACTGGCCAACTTCGCCGTAAGCGTCGTCGAGACAGGGGCGAACGGGCTGGTGCTCTTCAACCGCTTCTACCAGCCGGACCTCGACGCCGACACCCGCGAGGTCGTGCCGAGGCTCGAGCTGAGCCAGCCGTGGGAACTGCGCCTGCCGCTGCGCTGGATCGCGATCCTGCGCTCCCAACTGGCCACGCGCGCGTCGCTGGCCGCATCGAGCGGCGTCCACACCGGCATCGACGCGGCGAAGGCGCTGCTCGTCGGGGCCGACGTCGCGATGATGACGTCTGCGGTCCTCCGCAAGGGCCGCGAGCACTTCGCGACGGTGGAGAAGGAGCTCGTCGAGTGGATGGACGCGAACGAGTACATCTCGGTCGCGGAGTTGCGGGGCAGCGTGAGCTACGCGGCCAGCGACGATCCGTCGGCCTTCGAGCGGGCGAACTACCTGAAGACCCTGCGCTCCTGGAACGCTCCCCACGACCTGACGTCTCGCCCCCAGACGCCTTGACTCACTTGAGGGGGTAGGGCCGGCGCGGCCGTTCAGCGGGGGCCCAGCTCGCGTACCGCGGCGGCCGACTCGGCGGCGAGCGCCCTGGCGGCCAGCCGCCGGGCGGCCCCGAGATCGGTGGCCCGGACCGCCTGCTTCGCCAGCGGGATCCGGGCCGCCGCCATCGACAGCTCGGTGACGCCCAGCCCCAGGAGCAGGGGTATGGCCAGCGGGTCGCCGGCCACCTCGCCGCACACCGCTACGCTCCGTCCACCCTCCGCGGCCGCCCGAGCCACCCGGTCGATCAGGCGGAGCACGGCGGGATGCAGGGCGTCGGCCAGCGCCGCGACCTCGGCGTTGCCGCGGTCGGCGGCCAGGACGTACTGCGCCAGGTCGTTGGTGCCCAGCGAGAAGAAGTCCACGTACGGCACGAACGCCTCGACCATGAGGGCGGCGGCGGGGACTTCCACCATGATGCCCACCTCGATGCGCTCGGGCACTGACGCGCCCTCCGCGGACAGAGACGCGCGCGCCTCGTCCAGCACCTCCCGGGCGCGCCGGACCTCGTCCACGGTGGCGAACATGGGAAACATGATCCGAACGGGGTGGTCCGCGGCCACCCGCAGCGCCGCGCGAAGCTGGGCCTTCAGCAGCTCCGGATGACGCAGGCCCAGGCGGATCCCCCTGAGCCCCAAGGCGGGGTTCTGCTCCCGCTCCAGAGGGAGGTACGGGAGCTGCTTGTCGGCGCCGACGTCGAGCGTACGCAGGGTCAGCGGGCGACCGCCGAGCCCCTCGGCCACCGCGCGGTAGGCCTTCTCCTGCTCGTCCTCGGTGGGCAGGTGGTCGGCCTCCAGGAAGAGGAACTCGGTGCGCAGGAGGCCGACTCCATCGGCGCCGGCGGCCACGGCCGCGCGCGCATCCTCAGGCCCGGCCACATTTGCCTCGACGCGCACGACCACGCCGTCGCGCGTCACGGCCGGCAGCTGGGCCTGCGCCTGAGCCTCGGCCTGCTCTCGTGCCCGCCAGGCGCTGCGATCTTCAAGCGCCTGCACCGCGGCGGCCGGCGGATCGACCGTGATCGTCCCGGCCTCTCCGTCCAGCGCCAGCAGGGTGCCCTCGGCGACGCCGAGCAGCGAACGGCCGGCGCCTACCACCGCGGGGATGCCCAGCGACCGGGCCAGGATCGCGCCGTGCGAGGTGGGACCGCCGAAGGCGCAGGCCACTCCGACAACGTGCGCGGGATCGAGGCCGGCGGCCTCCACAGGGGTCAGCTCGGGTGCCACGACGATGCCGGCGGCGCCGGGATCGAGGATCGCGCCGCGCGGCCCGGCGTCCGCGGCAAGGTCGAGGAGATGACGCAGGACCTGGTCGCCGACGCTGCGCAGGTCGCCGGCCCGCGCGCGCTGGTACGGGTCGTCCAGTGCCTGCCACGCTGCCACCGCCGCCGCTACCGCGTCTGCCCAGGCGCGCGCGGCGCTCTTGCCCTCGCCAAAGACGCCTGATCGCGTTGGGCCGAGCAGCGCCTCGTCCTCGAGGAACAGCAGGTGGGCGTCGAGGATCGCCGCGTCGTAGTCGCTTGCCCGGGCGGCGACCGCTGCCCGAGCCCGGCGGATATCGTCCGCGGTCGCGATCAAGGCACGCTCGAGAGCGGCCCAATCGGCCTGAGGGTCCTGCGACGACCTGTGCGGCACCTCGACGGGAGCCGCCCGCAGCCGCCGCGCCTTGCCGACGGCGATCCCCGGCGATGCCGGAAGCCCCTGCAGCACGGAGCCGGAGGCCGGAGGCGGACCGGAGAGTGAAGCCGCGTCGGCCTCGACCGGCACGGAGCGGCCCGTCCGCGCGTCTGCGCCGGCCTGCGGCCTGGCTTCATGCGGATCGCCGAAGTCGTCGTCCGCCAGGCGGCGGATGGCCGCCAGGGCCGCCTCCGCTTGCGGCCCGGAGGCCTGCACCAGGATCTCGTCTCCGCGGCGGACGCCCAGAGTGGCCACGGCGTTCAGGCTGCGGGCGCTCGCCGGCCCCCGGCCCGTGGTGACATTGGCGACGGTCACGTTGGCGTCGAATCGGGCGGCAGTCCTCACGAGCATCGCGGCCGGCCGCGCGTGAAGCCCCACCGCGTTCTCTACGGTCAGCCGGAGGGTCGGCCCCTGAGCCGCCTGCGCGGCCCCCGCCAGCCCGGGGGCCGCCTGCGGCGCCAGGTGCGCGGCCTTGGCGGCCAGCGCGCCGCGAGCCTCTGCGGCGACCGTCTCCAGCGAGTCGCCGAGCCCGGCGGCGACTGCGGCGGCCACGGCGCCCTCCACGAGCGGCGCCTCTGTGAGCATGACGTGGCCGCGCCGCTCATCTGGCAGCAGGTCCAAGGCCATCTCCGTCGAGAGGACGGCGCTGCCGAGGTCCATGAGGACCAGGACGCCGTCCTCGGACCACACCTCCTCGATGGAGCGCGCGACGCGCGCGGCGTCGGTGCCGAGCGGGTCCCCCGGCTGGTCGAGGCCGCCGGCGACCCCGATGCGCAGGCTTTGCCCGCCCATCTGGGCCGCCAGCTCGGCCACGCCCTCGGCGAGCTTCGCGCTGTGGCAGACGAGTACCAGCCCGACCACGGCTACGCCCCGGGGCGTTCGGCAGGGGCGCCGGGGGCCAAAGCCTCCGCGGCAGTTTGCATCAACAGCCACGACGAGGTCGCCCCTGGATCCTGATGCCCGGCGCTGCGCTCGCCCAGATAGCTGGCGCGGCCTTTGCGGGCCACCAGCGGGATAGTGGCCTTCATGCCCTGCTCCGCGGCCTCGGCCGCCCCCCACAGGGTGTCGGCCAGCGAGAGGCCGCCCGCGGCGGCGGCGTTCAGCGCCTGCGCCGCCGGCACCAGGGCGTCGATCATGGTCTTGTCGCCGAGCTCCGCCTTGCCCCGCGCCTGCACGCCCTTGACGCCCGCCTCCAGCATGGCCGCCCACTGCGCCACAGTGAGCTCGGCGGCCCCATCGGCGGCCTTCCCCATCTCGAGAAACAGGGTCCCGAACAGCGGCCCCGCCGCGCCGCCGACGGTCGACACCAGGGTCATCCCCACCGTCTTCAGAAGGGAGCCGACGCCTTCCTGCGAGAGCTCGCCGGGCTCGTCGGCCCCTTCAGGCTCGCCGGCGCCGGGCAGCTTACCGAGCACCGCCCGCATGCCGCGATCCATGTTGATGCCGTGGTCCGCGTCGCCGATGGCCGCGTCCAGGTCCGTCAGGTACTCGCGGTTCGCGGCCACCGCGGCCGCGAAGGCTCGCAGCCACGCGATCACGCCTTCTTGGGTGACCTTCTCGCTCACACGCCCCACCGCAGCCCGGTCGTGTTCACCGGCGCGTCCCACAGCGCCGTGAGCTCATCGTCCAGCCGCAGCAGCGTGATCGAGCAGCCGGCCATGTCCAGCGCGGTGATGTAGGAGCCGATGAGGTTGCGCGTGATCGCCATGCCCCGGCCCTCAAGCAGCTTGTGCAGTTCGTTGTAGACCACGTAGAGCTCCATGAGCGGCGTGCCGCCCATGCCGTTCACGAAGGCGAGCACCTCGTCGCCGCGTCCGAACGGCAGATCGTCCAAGATAGCGCTCGCCAGCGCTTCGACGATCTCGTGCGCCGGGGCCAGCGTGCGCCGTTCGCGCCCCGGCTCCCCGTGGATCCCGATGCCGATCTCCATCTCGTCGGCGCCCAGCTCGAAGGTCGGCTTGCCGGCCATCGGCACGGTGCACGACGTGAGGGCTACCCCCATGCTCCGCGCGTTGGCGTTCACCTTGCGACACAGGTCGGCGACGTCCGGCAGCGGCCGGCGCTGCTCCGCCGCTGCTCCGCAGATCTTCTCGGCCAGCACCGTGGCGCCGACGCCGCGGCGTCCCGCTGTGTACAGGCTGTCCTTCACGGCGACGTCGTCGTCGATGACCACGGGCTCGACCTCGATGCCTTCGTCGCGGACCAGGTCGGCGGCCATCTCGAAGTTCATCACGTCGCCGGTGTAGTTCTTCACGATGAGCAGCACCCCGGCGCCGCCGTTCACGACCTTGGCCGCCTCCAGCATCTGGTCGGGCGTGGGGCAGGTGAACACGTCGCCGGGGCAGGCGGCGTCGAGCATGCCCATGCCGACGAAGCCTCCGTGCATCGGCTCGTGGCCCGAGCCACCACCCGAGACGATCGCCACCTTGCCCTGGACGGGAGCGTCCGCGCGCACGATGTAGTTCGGACCTGTGTGCACCCTGAGGCGGTCGGCATGAGCCGCCGCGATGCCCTCCAGCTCGTCCTTCACCGCGTCTTCCGGTCGGTTGATGAGCTTCTTCATCCCTTCCCCCTCGACCCAGCGCTTGTCGGCACGTCCTGCCCTCACGCGGCGGCCCATGTTCCATGATAGTACGCGAGCCGCATCTCCCGTTCTCTTCCCCGGTACATGCGTCTAGTCGACCTACGGCGCGCGCCTCTCCGGCCGATACATCACGTGGAAAGGCAAGACGTCGGGCGAGGATGGACAGGTCGAGTCATGAGCCAGTGTGCAAGAGGACCCATACGGCGAGGCAGGCCATGAAGCGCTGGACGAAACTTGTCCTCGTGGCTGGTGCGGCGGGCGTCACACTCGCACACTGGGTGGTGCCGGCGACGATGCAGGGCATCTTGGGCGTGCTCCTTCTCGCACTCGTCGCTCTCACCGTCTTCTCTCAGCGCAGCGCCCCGCACCGGACCGTCGGCTCGCTGGATGCGGCCCACGTGGAACAGCTCGAGAGCGAACTCCGCTACCGGGCCCTTTTCGACGCCTGCAGCGACGCCATTCTGGTCTACCGTCTCGAGGATGATGGGCGACCGGGCCAGCTTGTGGAGGTCAACGAGGCGGCCTGCCGGTCGCTCAGCTACTCGCGCAGGGAGCTGCTGGCGATGAGTGCCGACGCGGTCCACGCGCCCGAAGCCAGGCGTAACGTGCAGGAGCGCTCGCAGGCTCTCCGTGAAGCCGGCAGCCTCGTCTTTGAGACCGTGTACATCACGGGTGAAGGGCAGCGGATGCCCATCGAAGTGAGCGCGCGGCTTGTCGAGATCGGGACGCGCAGGCTCTGCCTGGCGGTCGGCCGCAGCATCGCCGCCCACAAAGAGCTGGAAGGGTTCTTGCGTAGCCTGACAGACATCGACGAGCTCACGGGACTGCTGAACCGGCGTGGCTTCTTCGCCATGGTCGGCGAGACCCGGCGCCGGGCGCGACGTGCCGGTGCGCAGGTCCTTGTCATGTACCTGGACGTCGACGGTCTCAAGCGCGTGAACGACGAGATGGGCCATGCGGCCGGCGATGGTGTCCTCGTGGCCACCGGCGAAGCGCTCCGCCTCGCCTTTCGTGAGGAAGACGTGCTGGCGCGCCTCGGGGGGGATGAGTTCGTCGCGCTGGCCGTACTCGGTCGCTGCGCTGACGAGCGCCTCGACCGTCAGGCTATCGAGGCTCGCTTCGAGAGCGCGGTGCAGACGAAGCGGGCGGAGCTGGGTGAGGACTTCGCGTTCGCGGTGAGCTTCGGCAGCCTGGTGGTCACGAGCGAGGAGCTTCGCGAGATCGACGAGCTGCTGGCACGGACCGACAAGCGCATGTACAGGGCCAAGCACTCGCAGCGGCACGCCCCGGGCACCATCAGGGCCGTCGCGAACGACAGGTAGAACGGCGCGAGGGTGGCCGCCGGCCGATCGCCTGGCCAAGCGCGCCGGCGCTAGAAGAGGTCGAGCCGGTCGCTGGGCGCGTCGGCCATGCGATCGGGATGGACCCGGCGCAGGCGCTCCTCCCCATGCCAGCCCCAGGCGACGCCCACCGTAACGACCCCCGCCTCCCGGGCCTCCAGGACGTCGCCTGAAGACGTGTTTCGGCCGAGACCCGTGGTGTCGGCCCACGTACCCTCGAGCGTAGGAGGCTGCCCCCCCGGGAAGGCTGTGTTCGGCAGCTCGCATGATCAGGGCGTCCGGGCACGCGTGCGCGAGTTCGTCCTTTCCCGCTGCAGGCCGCGTGCCGGAGGAAGGAGGACGAGAGTGAAGGCTCGGTGGATCGCGTTCGGTGAGGTCGAGGTCGAAGGCAAGCGTTACCCCCATGACATCGTGATCGACGCAGGCAAGGTGAGCAAACGGGTCAAGAAGGCGTCGAAGGCATACCGTGCCCAGTTCGGCCACACGCCTCTCTCAGAGAAGGAGAGGATCCCGTGGGGCGGCATGCGACTGATCGTCGGCACCGGCGGATCCGGCAGTCTGCCGATCATGCCGGGTGTGTGGAAGGAAGCGGAACGGCGCGGCGTCGAGATCGTCGCGGCGCCCACAGAGGAGGCATTGCGCCTGCTGGGCGACCTCGAGGCGAAGGACGTGCACGCCATCGTCCACGTGACGTGCTGACGAGCAGGAACGTCAGGGCGGCCCTTGGGGGCCGCCCTGAGTCGCGCCGCGGAGGCCCGGCACGCCGGGTCTCAGGCGGCCTCGAGCAGCGCCAGGGTGGGGTCGAAGCACCGTACCTCGTGGATCGCCTCGAACGGGATGCCGTAGGCCTCGAAGACCTCCGCGAGCATCTGCCCGTCGGGTGCTTCCCAGTCGCCGTAGGCCACGTGGTCGCTCGTCGCTACGAAGCAGGAGTGCCACCTCAGGACCGAGGGAAGCTCGTCCTTCCTCGCGGCGAACGCCCGCAGGTCGTCTTCTTTGAACGCGGTCGGATGGACTGCGATGAAGCGCGGCATGGCACCCCTCCTGTGTCGAACGTGGCGGACCGGTAGGGTGTCACGCGTCACCCACCGTAGGCGCCGCCCTCCACCATGGTATGTACCCCGCGACCCCGTGACGCAGGCGTTGGACGAGCTGTTCTGGGGGAGCCGGGCAGGCCGCGACCGGAGTCGCTCACTTCATGGAGGCCCTGCACGTCTGCCCTGCAACGTACCCACGTCCCCCAGCGTGGGCGCCCCTCGCGTCGACGAAGGGCGAGCGGCGGGCGCACTTCCGCGACCGCCGCGCCGAAGCAGCGCCCGAGCTGCTGCCATCGTGTGAGCTCCGTCCACGAGCGTACGGCAAGGACCGGAGCGCCGAGCAGCTCGGCGAGTGCCACACCGGCCGCTTGGCGCGCGTGGCCAGCGCCGGGCCGCACCACGCCGAGGAACCGTGCCTGCGGAGCCGTCGCGGCTCGGGAACGATCTTCTCGGGCTGCAGCCTGGGCGGCGTCTTCTGCCAGAACTGGGGCCTCTCGCACGGCCGCCCCGGGCCCGAGATCGACGCGCCTGGCCTCGCGGCCGTCATGCTCGATCTCCAGGCGCGGGGGTGCCACAACATCAACCTCGTCACGCCCGCGCACATCGTCCCGCAGATCCTCGCGGCGGCACGCTCTGCGGCGGCCAGACACCGCGACCTGGAGGCGCTGCTGCGGATGCCTGAAGACGAGCTGCCCTTGGAGCCGCAGGGGCCGCGCATCTACTCCCTGCGTTTCGCAAGGACGGCCTCTCGGTGCGCCGGATCGCCGCCCTGGTGGACTCTTCCAAGAGCAGCGTGGGCCGCTATCTCGCCGCCGGCCTTGATGGGGTCGACATGAGGGCGCTTGTGGCCGAGCGGCCGTACCGCTA
>Ga0315288_10001048_pt1 | contig 35319 bp, 41 predicted proteins | sample YL17G11_20_MG_FD_203454 | JGI IMG/M metagenome (GOLD analysis project Ga0315288, IMG submission 203454) | Sediment microbial communities from Yellowstone Lake, YNP, Wyoming, USA - YL17G11_20 | ecosystem: Environmental > Aquatic > Freshwater > Lake > Sediment | place: USA: Wyoming | collected...
ACTTATAGGTATTTTTTGCCGCTTTCGTAAAATAGCTAGAAAAGCCATAGCAAGGACCATACCAGATCCTGGGTGTTTGAGGATCGTGGGAAATTTTTCTATTTTCAAATTTTGAAAAGCGGACCTCAACCTTCCCCCGCCCCTTCGGGGCCAGGTAATCAGTGTGGGGGTATAGACTAATTCACATGATACCTCTGGTGATCAGTGTGGGGCATCAACTACCAACCCTGTAGCATCCCCACTCCACCGGTTCGTGGCATACGGATCTCACAGGATATTGGTCGGTTGAGCGGTACGGGGCATTGGGGCGGGCGTCAGAGCGGTCATGGGGGCTGGGGCGCAGGGCACTTGGTAAAATCCTATAAATTTCGAAAAGGGCTATGGATAGGGGGCTATCCTAAAAAATAGCGGAATATTTTTTTGAGTTTCTGGGGACCTCATAGGTATTGGCGGGTCCTGGGGATGGGTGTAGGAGCGTGGAGTGTGTAAGGGGCTGTGGAGCTCAAAATACACCCATATTTGGATGTATTTCAGGGTCTGAGGTCGTTCAGTATGGATTGTAGTTGAGCGAATTGTTTGGGGGCTGACGCCCCTGAGAAGGTGGTGCGTGGTGCTACGTATTTGGTGACGATGTCGGCGAAGGATTCGTTGTCGATGGTGTGGACAGGCCTAAGTGCACGAGACCGTATAGGGTTCAAAAACCGTTGATTTAAAATCTATGCAAAATTATACAAAACTATGTAATTGTAATAATCTATTGATACTACTACATAAGTAGATACCAAATATCAGATCCACACAACATAGTATGAGGCGTCATTATGGAGAAAAGTCCTGTGGTAGTGAGAGTAACTAGTACCGAGTTCGAACTCGATGATGGAAAAGTGTTCCCTCACCCGGTAAATCTCGATGAAGTTCCCTCCGTGGAGGAATTCCAAAAGATATACGATAAAAGCCGCAAGCTTATCAACGAGATGCTAAATAATGACTGATAACCTCATAGATGTATCTCAAGCTGCTCAGCTCTTAGGGTCGGACATAACGACTCTTAGGAGATGGGATAAGACTGGCAAACTCGTCCCTCAAAGAACTCCTGGGGGCCACAGACGCTATCTGATGTCCGATATCAAACGTCTCCAAGGAATATCTGAAAAAAAAATAGAGGAACTCAAAGATGGTAGCAGAAAGGTTGCTGTCTACTGTCGCGCGTTTTCTAGCACGAAGGAACAAAAAGGGGACCTTGAAAGACAGAAAGGCAGACTCCTTGAGTACTGTATAAAGAAAAAATATGAGGTAGAATACATACTCGAAGAAGTTGGGTCAGGTATGTCTGATACTCGAACGAAGTTTCACAAACTATGTGATATAGCTGAAAATAAAAAAATAACTAAAATAATTATAGAACACAAAGACCGTCTAACCCGATTTAACTACAGAATTTATGAACGATATTTTAAGAGTATTGGAGTAGAAATAATCATCGTAGAAGAGACCCTCCCCAAACCTTATGAGGCAGAATTAGTCGAGGACATAATATCTTTACTGGCCTCTTCCTCCTCAAAAGTTTATGGCAAAATAAGTGCAGAGAATAGGCGCAAAAAGAATGATAACATACAAGTATAAAATCCAAAACCCAATAGATATCTCCAAAAATCTACAGCCATACAACAGTGTGGTGCGATATGCTTATAATCGCTTTAGAGAGTTAATAAATGCCGGAGAAAATCCCTCTGTAGATGAGATAGTACGTATCGTCCAAAAAAACATGAAGCATATAGAGGCCCTTGACTTTACTCTTATCAGGTATGCTGTCCTCAAAGCGGCCTCTCTGAAAGAGAAAGAAAAAGTTATCTTTGGGGGTAGGAAGCTTTTTAATGCTATCAAATTCTTTGCTTTCAAGAAAAGCCCTAAAGTCCCCATAGATGAACTCAGAGAGCGCTTTCATGCTAAGAGATATAATAAGCCTTTATTTCTCAGAGGGTGCTGTGAAGACCCTCACGGTAATCGAAAAGCTGAGTTAGACATCATAGACAACAACTCCGTGATCCTTAAGTTCAATAAACAAGACCATGTAGAGATACGGCTCCCTATCCTGAACAAGAAGCACCTTGAGCATCTTAGTAAGTTGCAAGATCTCTGTGATCAAAACAAAGGGTGCTTCTCTTTAGAGGTAAACAATGAGTATATTTACATAATTTTTGAAGAAAAATACGTTCAGGAGAAGACAGTACGTTCCTTCGTAGAGTACCGCACACTCTCAATAGACCTAAACCCTAACTACATAGGCCTCTCTATATGTGATTGGTCGGGAGAAGGCTCTAAACAGATAGTCTACAAAGAGATCGTAGACCTCTCTAAACTTACAGCTCTGAAGCAAGATAAGGCATATAAAAAACATAAAAGGGACTATGAGACCTCAGAAGTAAACAGGCACATAATAGACATAGCTAAGCACTATAAGTGCGAGGTCGTAGCCTTTGAGAAGTTGGACATAAAAGCTCAGGATCACAGTAGAGGCAGGAAGTTCAATAGGCTGGTGAACAACTGTTGGAACCGAGCTAAGTTGATTCAGAATCTCACTAAGAGGTGTGTGATAGCGAGAATTAAGTACCAGGGGGTACTGGCGATGTACTCCAGTTTTATTGGTCAGATGACTAATGAGGCTGAGTATGATTCTGTAGCGGCCTCATTAGAGCTATCGAGAAGAGCCTACCTGTTTAATAAAGCGATCAAAGAAAAAGCAAAGCCACGAGGTATAGTTTATCCGACGTTTGATGTTAATGCCTTGCCTACCCGTTGGAAGGAAAGGGCAAAGGAAGAAGGCATCAAGAGTTGGAAGAAGCTATACTTATCGTTAAAGAAATCTAAATCCCGTTATAGGTTTCTTTTTGACCTTGATATTTTCAAGGGCATTTCTTTTAGCTTAAAATCCTGTAAATCTCTTGTACTTGTACATAGATTTGCATAGGTTTCAAGGAACGGTATGGACAGTCCGGTGTGCGCGTGATTGTAGAGGGTGTGTGCGACTTCGTGGGTACAGATTTCGAAGAGGGAGGCTGGTACGCTGGGTAGGTTTTGCTGGAGGATTTTGATGTTGAGGTTGACGTAGGTGGTGTTATTGAGTTGGAAGGCGAATTTGAATCGTTTGGTGGTGATGTAGTCGCGGATGTGTGGGTCTTGGTAGGTGGACCAGGAGATTTTGGGGAGGGGGGTAAAGAACGCGGCGGCTACGCCGCCGGTAGCTTTAGACTGGGCGTCTTTGTAGAGGTTGAGGATAGTGGGGTCGTTTGGGGTAGATATAGAGTCATTGAGTTCTTGGTCGGTGAGGTATTCGGTTTCTATGGCTGAGGCGAGTTTTCTGATGAGATAGGAGATGGGGTGTAGGTTCATAGTAGAGGGAGTGGTATTAGTACTTTATTATGTTTGGGAGGACTAATTTTCTATTAATAAAAAATGCGCAGATATATAGAGTAGAATGATTCTCGTGACTCCATAGTTTTTAAGGGGATAGATGCATGTCTAAAGGAAACGGTGTCATATCGCGGGAGATGGTCTCTCATGTAGCTGGGTCTTTTGCTACTCATATAGAGCGAGAGATGATGACTCGTATGGCTATGGAGGACTGTATCCGTGATGTGATAGCTATGCTCAGTCCGCATGTATTTGGATTAGAGGGTGTAGCGGAGTCAGCGTATGCTCGAGGGTTGATGTCACGGATAGCGGCTGGAGGGTATGATCAATCGACGACATCTATGTTGGGGAGTTTATTGGATAGGGCGTTACCGTCTACTGGGGGTGAGCCGTCTATTACGGAGTTGATGAATGCTGATCAGAGTGCTGTAGATACGATGTATGCTCAGCATGCGAAACTGGTGAATTTGTTATCTAAAGAGATAGGGCGTAAATTTTCGGATGCAGTGAATAAAGTGAATGGTTTTTACGTTTATGAGTTGGGTGTTTCAAGGCCGGGTGATCGTGGTTTTGAAAAACTTGGTACGATCTCTGATAAAACGCGTATGTATGCACCGGCGGCGCTATCGCGTTTATTGAAAGAGTACGGGGAGGATTTGGGTGGTGGTGATGAGGGGAGCCCTGTAGAAGATTTGAAAATCTTATCTAAACTGAATCCTATACGTGAGACTAAAAATCCTCAGCAGGGTAAAGTGACGCGTGAGTACTCGTCACCGCTGGGTATGCGTTTGAGGGTGATAGAGCAGTATCGTCCTATATTGGAGACTGGTGAGCTGACGGTGGACAAGGATATCACTGAGGATGCAGTACAGGACACTATACATGACATGTTTGTGTACTATGCTCGGGATTTAAATCAGTTCAAAAAGGTGCTTGGTAAGACTTTGACCAAGGCTCCTCCTAAACCTTTGCGGGAGCGTATGGGCAGGGTGTTTGATGATTTGCCGTATGGTAGTACGTGGTTGATGCCGAAGATGCCTCCTGAGCATGAGGCACAGGCGGACATGGGTCGTACGGATACAGGCACGAAAAAGAAGATATACAAAAGCGTAGATACGGATGTTTTGAATAAACTAAAAGATTTAGAGGGAGAGAGTGTAGCGTGGATATACAAAGGTAAATCCATAAAGAGGGGTGACCAGTTATTTCTTGAGGTGGAGTTACCGGAGATTGCTCCTGGCAGGACTTTTGTGGTGGGTGTACCAGAGAGTATGGCTCATGACATAAAAGATCGTGGTCCTGACGCACCGTATCATTTCTCTGTAGATCAGGTCACAGACAGTGGGGTGCAGTTGATTTTTGATGAGCAGACAGCTGCTACACGTACTCAGGCGCTTGGTATTGTAAAAGATATGGGTTTAGATGCTGGACAGGTTACTGCGCTGGTGACGGACCTGGCTACGGATTATGCTACACGTACCATGGAAAACCCTATAAAAATGCTTGAAAAATTCGGTAGAGGGTTTATGGTTGGCGGGTCTGAGCTGGGACCTACACCGGAGAGTTTGACAGCTTTGATTGAATCTCGTACAGAGAACAAAAATGTTATTACGGAGCGGAGTACGGTATTACCGGACGTGGAGGAGGCTGAGAGGAAACGTGAGGAGGGTGATGAGGGCGGAGACCCGTTGGGGACACGTCATAGGGAGTTGGATACTGCGCCGGATTTCAGGGATATTTTAGAGGCCAAGAGGGATGCGTGGGAGCGTCGAGTAGAAAAAATTATCGGTACTATTGCCAAGACGTATCCTATGTATGCCTCTTTTAATCCCATCAATGACAAAACTTTTGGTTTGGGTCCTCTATTTAATACTCAGGACGGTGTGCGTTTGATACTATCTACGATCCTGACTAAAGAGGTTAGCGATCGTTTGTTTAATAAATCGAGTGAGTTGGTGTGGGAGCGTTTTGTGTCAGACGTCATGCGTATGCGACCTGAGTTTCTGGAGAATGCTTTAGAGCTTCAGAAAAGATTTGGTATGCGGTCTATGCAGAACTTTTTGGCTGGTGTAAAAGTCGTGGCAGCTCAGAAAAAAGGTCTTGTAGGGGATCCTCTGGCTCAGATGGTGAAGGAGTATGAATCTGGTACTTTGAAAGTCACACCTGAGGATACGAGAGAGATACGGGAGTATCTAAACGAGGAGTCCAGGGATAAAAACTTGGTTCCCCAAGTATTTCCCAGTATCATGAAAAAACTATTGGGTACGCTCACCGAGTTGTACACCAATGGAGATAAAGCTATACGAGGTGCCTTCGAGCCCTCACCAGAGTTTAGGCAGCACATGCGTACCGTGAAACCTAAATCTAAAGGTGGGCGACCTCGTAAAGAGACTCCTGGTAAAAAGGCTCCAGTAGAGAAAAAAGCACCGGCTGAGAAGAAACCGTCTACAAAAAAGACTCCTTCTGATAAGAAAATAGTCACGATGCAGCCAGAGCCTGCGCCTAAAAAAGAGCCTTTTGTGTTTGATGAAGACCCATCTGCGAAGGAGTGGGCCATATACAGCAGTACATCTTCATATGAATACCGCGATGTCATGGCGGACATGCTGGAAAATGGTACTGAGGGCATAGATGATGATCGTGCTCGTATGCTTGTCCGTTTGGCTTTGCGTAGATTTTAACTATCAGGGGTGATACATGACTTATCCGAGGGGCATTTTTGAGGTCGTGACAGCTGGTGGTCCAGTAGCTCCTATATCAGAATCCAGGGAGCGTGCGTTGAAAACGTTAGGGTACGAGCCTATTACACCTCAGACATTGCAGCGGTACGGTATTACACTGGATCAGCTGGACGCCTATTTCAAACCCGCTCGGGACGCTCAGACTCTGCAGCGTTTGCTGGAGTCTTTCCTGGATAAGATCTACGAGGATAGCTCTCCTTTATCCGTAGATATTTTGGACAGTATTGATGACCCTACGGTACGTGAAAAAATCATCAATGAGCTGTCTTCTATTGTGCTGCACGTTATTCGTAGTCGTGGGTTGAGGGTACCTTTTCCTAAAGCTACGGCACAGAGTGCTCTACGGACTCATGTCCGTAAAATAGCGCCTACAGCGCCTAAAGAGGCACCTTCCCAGTTAGTTGAGGTTCCAGACCTTACGGGCAGGGAATTGGAGTATTTGAGGTTGGGCCGTACTGACATTACCGCGGACATGAAAAGGGACGACGCGTTAATGGCTATACAGAGGTTGCACGGTCAGAACCGTGACAAAATCTCTGACATGGATAAAGATAAAGCTGAGGTAGAGCGTGTGGTTCGTCAGGAGTTGAAAGAGTTGGGTGTGAATGATCGTAGGCAGATAGTGTTCAGACTATTGGGTGCTATCCGAAACGCAAAAATAAAGAAAACTCAGGTATTAGATAAAGAGGATGAGCTTTGGCTGGGTGCGACTCCCGATAAAGTCATGGACAAAGCCAATAGTATTCTGGACTCTATTTCCAGCGATGAGGGTAGAGCTCCGTCTGAGGTAGGTGAGGTGGACTATCAGACTGTGGCCTCTGACGCCAAGGCATTTATACAGACTCTAAAGAAACTCAGGGAGTATACGACATCTATAAAAGTCATGGATAACGGGGAGTACGGATCTTCACACCCTGATCTGCAGCGAGATATAGAGAAGATACAGAATTTCAAAAAACCATCAGTGCCTGATGCTATTACGGGCCCTCTTTCAGCAGAGATTGATCGTTTGAGCAAGACTCTTGCTCACCGTAAAGTTTTGGAGGATATGATAGACCCTCTTGGTCAGGTATATGCGGATCCAGAGTCTATTAAAAAGCGGTATCAGTATGCTGATGCGGCACTCTTGGATAGATACAAGAAAATGCGTGATCGGCAGCCAGGAGAGCCCTACACTCTTCCTACACCTTCTGGGGAGGTGTACACTCCAGAGGGTCGTTTTTTGAGGACGCAGACGTTAGCTTATATGTCTCGCATGAAAAACGGGGATGCATTAAAATCTCTGGAAGATACAATAAAAGATGTTCAGGACAGGATATCAGCCGCTGATGACCTTCAGGCCATGAAGAGCCGGGGTGAGTTAGATAAATTTGAGCAGCTGTCCGCAGCGTTTACCAAGAATATCTCAGACGAGGTTGGAGCTGTTACAGAGTCTACAGATGCCGAGAGTTGGGATGGTGTGCTTGATTTGATGCATATGTTACACAGTCAGCTGTCTACACTTTTTGAGAGACCTGACGTGGTAGCTGACCTAAAACCTTTGTGGGACCGTGGTTCTGGTTGGATGCATCGTACGACTATGGAAACTGTTGATAAGGGTTTTGATGGTATTTTTTCAAAGAAGAAGGATTTGGGAGATACGGCTCTTTCGAGGGCTGTGAAAGATAAAAATCCTGCGATATTTCTTGGGTATTTGAGTCGAGAGCCTCTCCTCAACTATATCTCTCACAAACTATATATGCTCGAGCGAGAGCCTAAAAAGTATCTTAAAGGCCCTTTGTTTGATCAGACCGCTAAAATGGTATCTAGTTTCCTCCAGGGTACGAGTAGGGCTATGAGTGCCCTGAATCCTTTATCTATGCGTAGGAAAGCTCTGAAAGGCATTTACAAGCTAGAGGATCCCAACGTTGATATTGGTAGTAGTGAAAAGGCTGAGAGCACATCTCCTGTGGTTAAGAAAGCAGTTTGGGACAGGCTGAGAGAGGCTGCTAAAGACCTGAGTGAGAAATATCGATTGCAGCTGGAAGACAAACCTATTCTGAAAAAGCGTTTGAAAACAGAGAAGGCTCCTGATTTAGGGCATTATCGTAAGCGGCCTTCTAAAATGTTTGGTCAGGTCACGCTCTCTGGTTTTTTTGACAAACCTGATTATGTAAAAGGTTTTGTGAAAGCGTTAGAGGATCGTAGTAAAATGCTTGTGGACGCTGCTTTGAGACCGGATGACCCAAAGAGTGTCAAAAAAACGAATCCAGAAGAATTCAAGAGAAAAATGGGCGTGGACGGCCTTGTGGCAGAGGTGATGGGTATAGAGGAGAAAAACATAGAGGACGCTATTTTGAGACGTAGACTGAACTCTATGATGGATGAGCGTTTGGACAAGAGTTCTCAGGGATTATTTGACAGGGACCCTGACTCCGGTAAAATAGTAGCTCGATTAGAAGCGGATAAAGTTGATGCAAAAATAAGGGGTGTACAAAACAAATATCTTCCTAAGCTTAATGCTCTGGCTCAGATTTTGAATAATCCGTTTCCTGCTATAAAGAGATCGTTAGAGGGTATGAGTCCTGATAGGGCTAAAGAATATGAGGAGGCTTTGGGTAAGCTTCAAAATCTCACTCCAGAGGAGAAAGAGAAAGCGTTAGAGGCCATGCGCGGCAAAGCGGAGGCTTTGACATTGATGGGCAAGGAGCATAGGTTCTTGTCTAAAAATGTGTTGACTCCTTTGATGGAGGGTACGTTTGTTAAAAAGGATCCGATATCTGACGACGAGTACAATGCGGCTGCTAAAGATTTCAAAGAGATCGTGGCTCGTCGTGGTGTGAAGCGTCCCAAAGATGAGGAGGAGAGCCCGGCTAGTTTTGCAGATTTCAAAAAGAAACTCAATCATAGTATACAGATGCTTTTTAGTCCTCAGGCATACTCTCACTCTATTATCAAGAATATAAACGTATCGCAGCAGGTAGAGAGCATTCTTCGTAGTGATCCTGTTAAATACGATTTTGATCCTAAAGATCGGGAAGAGTTGATGATCCAGCTCATAAAGAGACATAGGGCTCTTTTGCAGATCATAAACGAATACAGAAATGGAATGGATAAGGACCTCGAAGCGTTGAGGGCTGGAGCATACGAGGATAAAGATGATCGTCACAAATGGATACGATCCTGGCAGATGCAGGAGAAAGCAGTAGACAAGTTAGAGGCAGAGGTTACGTCTGTATTGAACACCTTGCAAAAAGTTGAAAGCGAGTACCGGTCTAAAACCACAGAGGCCCCGTTGGATACTGTTTTAGAAAGTGCTAGTGATTTGTTGGACTACAAGCTACAACCACCGAGTATTACCCTGGAAGATATTACCAAAGCTACCAACCCTGATCTTCTTAGTATCTACAAGAAAAAGGTAGAGTCATTTAGGAACAAAGTAGAGTTGAAGCGTAACGAGATAGAGGGCTATTACAAACGCCTTAACACTATAAAGTGGGATCGTGCTCAGTGGGCAAAGACTCCTGGAAAAAACATAACAAAAGAAAAAGCATTAGAGATACTTCAGCAGGAAGACCTTTACTTGAAAAAAGAATTAAAAGATGTCATGGTGCTGATAAAGGCATTGAACGATAAAAAAGTGGTCCAAAATAAAGCAGTAGATCCTTCTGTCATACTTGATACAGTAGATAGTCAGGTAAAAAGTATACATGAGGGGATACAAAACGCTCGATCATTTGGGGACTTGTTTGGTGCGTATGCCAACATTTCTGCCTATAGAGATCTTGTAAAAAAAGCGATCAGTGATGTCACTAAGATACTCAATTTAAAAGGTATCAGAAAAGAGTCGGCTACTACTATTGATAGGCCGTCTAAACCTACAGAGTATCCTGTTGAGACAGTTGCTCCTGTTAAAAGCACAGAGGTTAAACCTGAAAAAGACCCTGAAACAACCATGCCTTCTGAAGCTATACGTAGGTTGATGTCAAAGCTATATCCAAAAGTTAATTGGTATGCTAAACACAAACCTACCGAAGGTAGCTCTGATGTGTATTTGTATGATAACAACACCATGGTGCAAATGTTGGAGGATCAGAGAGACAAAGCAGAGCAGCTAGTAGTTGCTGTTGTGGATAAGATATATGAGGATACTGATAAACGTGTAAAAAAGCTTATTAAGCTACTTGGAGATAAGAATGCTAATTTAGAGATGCCTTTTATTAAGGATGTGTCTAATAATACTTCTCAAGAACTTCTTAGAGTTGAAGAATTGAGAAAAAAGATTAGTAAAGATGACATTGCTATTACCTATCGTGAAGAGGCTGTTAAACAACTTGGTAAAGTTGAGAGCCTGTGTAAAGATCTACTAAAACAGGTGGATAGTAGAAGAGTTCTGTTGGAGGAAAGAGATTACCAGAGAAAGAATCCCGGAAAAACAAAACCGGTAATCGAGCCTAAAGGTCTCTCGTACAAACAAGAGCCTTACCAAGCACAGCCCGGTAGAGGGCCCTCTACCCCGACTCCTGCAGGACTTGTTAAAACAGCAGCTATAGAGGACCTTAATAAATCTAGTCCCGAGGATATTCTTAGAGATAAAGCAAAAGCTCAACCATATGATGAGGAGGCTACTCGTCTTAAAGACATGGAGTTACTGGAGTACCTTTTTGAGGGGGCTGGAGAAGAGCTCAGTCATCTTAGAGAAATGTCTAAAAACAAATTTGTAAAGAAAGACGCTATCGAGGCTCGCATAAAGGCCCTGGAGAAAACTATACAAAAACTTGGTAAACTACAGGCTATCGAAGTTCCTGTGTTGGGTACTAAAATGCCGTTGAAAGAGGTACCTTATGAGTTTGATAAATTATCGGACGGGTATTTTGAGGACATGGCTCAGGCTCGTGCTCAGAGAAAGACTTTGACTGAGCGGATTAACGAGGCTAAGAAGCGCGTAGGTGAGGTAGAGCAGTATTATGATACAGATACTGGTGAGTATAAAATGACTGATACAGAAAAACGATCTATAATGAATATTTTCTATCAAGGTCTGTTCTGGGCTATGCAAAATTACTGGAACCAGCAGTTGGGTAAAGGTACCAAAGGCGGGGATAGCGACCTGTATTTTGGAGAACGTACACAGGAGCCTTTTTGGAAAATATATGAGACGTTCAAAGCTCTTGGCGGGGTTAAATCAAACCCTGTGTACCAGAAACTCCTTAAAACTGGTGACGCTTTGTTACGGGCTGATATCAATGATGAAAAGCACAGGACTGCTAAAGGTGCCTATCTTGATGAGATAAAGAAAATGGAGAAGAAATGGGTATCTTTAGGATATACAGAAGATGAGATAGAAGAGGCTAAAAAAAGAAATCCATACAAACATTTCAAAGAGCAGATAAAATATCTCGATAGTGTAAAGAGGCAGCAGAATCTGATATTTAAAGCTATCAGGGAAGTTAGTGACGCAAAATATGTGAACCATGTACTTGGTGAGATAGCTAAGAAAACAGATGACGCTGAACTTAAGGCTACAATAGAGAAACGTCAAAAAGAAATTTTAGGCGAGGTTAAAACCGACACCACTAAACAAGACGAACTGAAAAATGAGGCTCCTATTGATCCAGAGTCGTTAAAAAAAGCATTATTAGAGGCAGACAACATCGCGACTGGTAAAATTCCAGAAGGGTTAAAACAAGATTTCGAACCGGGTACGGAGACTCCAGCTCCTACCACAAAAACCGCGTACGACCGATCTCATCCGGATTTCGATCTGAAGATCCTGTATGGGTCAGTGATGCAGAAGACGATCGCGAGTATGTTGCGACTGTAAGAATGTCCCGTTAGAGGTGTGTGTGGAGGTGCTCTTTCTGAAAAGGGGGAGCGCCTTTTTTTTACCTGGCTATAGCCAGACGCCAGGTGGCTATAATACAGCACGTGTAGGCAGGGTCGTTGATGTAGAGGGGCATATCCTCTAACGGTTTCGTGTACAGTAGATATCTAAGGTGGATGTATCCTGGTATATGATCGTATGATGTGAGATATATGTTTTTACCTTCCACGGACAAATAGACATGTGTCGACCCCAAAATCCATCCATAGGCATCTATGCCATGCATCCCTCTGAGATCATCCATTGCAGGATCTTTCCTACGATCATGCATCCTCGCTGCGAGTTCCCATAGCTCTTCTTGAGTGTATTCGACCATAGGAAATTTACCTGGCTATAGCCAGACGCCAGGTGGCTATGATACGGTATATGTCTACAGGGTCGTTGATATAGAGGGGCATATCCTCTAACGGTTTAGTGTATAGCAGATATCTCAGGCGAATGTCTTCTGGTATCCTATCGTATGTTGTCAGATGTATGTTTTTTCCTTCTGCAGATAGATAGACGTTTCCGGGTTCCAGGATCCACCCAAAAGCGTCTATATCATGCACTCCCCTAAGATCGTACGCCATAGGATCTTTCCTATTGTCGGGTATTCTAGCTGCGAGCTCCCACAGATCTTCTTGAGTGTATTCGACCATAGGGTTACTTCGCGATCATGAGACGCCAGCGGGCGAGTTCGGGGATGGTGTTGATGTAGAGAGGTACGTCATGTAGCGGGGTGGCGTGTAGGAATCCCCAGATAGATTGCGTGTGGCGGTTGATCCGTTCTTCCAGTTCATGCGCCCAGATCGTTAGAGTGTTCCTGTGGACTATGATTTTAGTGAAGTGCAAAAAATTCTCTGTGTCTATGCGCCACACGAGAATGTTTTTGAGTATCTCTATTTCTTCTTTCGTGTAGTCCATAGGAATTCACCTCGCGATCATGAGTCTCCAGCGGGCGAGCTCAGGGAAATCGTGAATATAGAGAGGCACGTTTTCCATAGGTACGTCACGTAGAAACCACATTATAGCGGCGCTATTCCCCAGGACACCGTCTAGTAGATCATCTTCGTAGGTAACATATTCTGTTTTACGTACATTTATGGTAGAGCGTGGGGGCAGCAGGGAGGATAATTTTCGCCAGGGTAAAATGCTCCTCAATACTTCTATATCTTCTTTAGAATAGCCCATTTTTATGAGGTTCATACAGTCACACTCTCACCAGCTTTATTTTATGTGGCTCCCGACCCTGTTTCCTACGTAGAGTGTCTAGAGCAGCTCCCACCGCGACCGCTATCTCCCGTCTCTTGAACAGGGTAGCTTCTTTAGCGACCATGGTATAGCCGTGTAGGTCCGCTAAATAATAGAATCCCCGGCCTCGGAGACCTCCAGGGAGTGGTGAGTGTACTACCCAACGCCGCGGGTCTTCTATATGCTTTATACGGCGTTTGAGCTCACGTACCTGGGCTTTGGTGAGGGGAGGTAATTTCATCGTGCATCCTTGTTAAAGGCACTATGGATACCCAAGATGATCGCCAGGATGGGTCTTATGAGGATCATTGCTACAACGCCCCATAGTTTTACATACCAGGGACCTCTGTACTCTTTGATAAAGAGTATCGCCAGGAGCGCTCCCAGGACTGTGTACGTAGCTAAGAGCCAGGGCATAGGGGGCCTTTATTCCTCACTATTTTGAATTTTGACATAGTGTCATGTTCGACCACCCGGATACCAATGATCTGATCGGCATCTTTTTCTGCCTGCCACGCTCTCTCGATCGTCTCGGGACTAATCGTCTGAGTCTTGTTCTCGGGCATGTTCCTCATCCTTTTTTTCGACATAGGCCGGTTTCAGTCCCAGGAGGTCTGTCCTGAGATAGGGTTTGTAGCACAGATGCTCCGGTAGTCTGCAGGACCAAAATTTAGGATCCATTTTCATACATTTCTTCACGAGTTTATCCCACACGTCCTGGGGTAAAAGTACATCGCATTTGATCTCTTCTTCGAGACCGTCATGCCTGTTGTAATCAGGCACATACTCCCGTGACAGCTCAGAAACCCACGGATTTTTGGATAGGATATTGTAGGCTTTATCGAGATCGAATGTTCGATTGTCGGGCCCGTGGTTTAAATAGCTCAGGTAGAGCGGAGTGGGTATAGGCATGTCCGATCCCACAGGGTATAGGAGGAGCGTACTCCTGTCCATCCAGAGTACCCGACTCGGGTTAGCTGCCGCGTCTTTCAAGGCTCTGAAAGAGTTTTTCGAGTATCCTTTTTCTACGAGCTCCTGCACACTTGTGTACCGAGCATTATCGAATATTTTTTTGAGCTCACTCTCTGAGTAGTATGCGTGTTGTCTCATTTCCTCCAGAACATCTATTGGATTAATGGTGGGATCCACTTTAATACACGCAAGATACTCTTTATAGCTCACAAAGAAATAGTCTTTGCCTATACCCACGGCTATGACAGCACCCGACTCCTCGATCGTGCAACGGGTGATGACGGTCACCCTTCTTTCTAAAGACTGTTTCATCCGGACACCTTCTTTCTGTTTTCCATCAGACTTTTCAAAGACACCGGCTGATAATTGGAGTGCTCTATGGCTATCAGTATGTGTTTGGGGGTGAGCCGTGCTACGATCTCTGGTTCGTGCGTCATTTGAGTTTTCACATCTGTATCATGGAAATGCCCATGGATGTTCCAGTCGTAATCTCCGTCCGGCATAGGGAGGTGTGAGAACAGTATACGGTGTCCCTGGTACTCCATGAGGCAGGACTCCCCCGCCCAGTGCCAGCCGTGTTCCATGTACCATACGGCGTTGTGACCGTCGTGGTTACCGATCACGAACCAGTTTTTGCATATGGCGTAGAGCATGTACTGCTCATGCCAGTAGGCGTCTCTTTTCCAGCAGAAATCTCCCAGGTTGATGAGGAGGTCTTCCGGGCGTATGGTATTGCCTATGGCTTTGAGGATCTTGTACTCATAGCCTTTAGGGCGACCACAGTCCAAAAACATTTTCTCATGATCAAAATGCGTATCTGTAGTTAGGTAGATGTTCATGTGTATTCGATTACTTTCCTTTTCTCAGTGCCGGACAGTTTATGTCTCCGTATTTGCATACCCCTTCCCACTCACCTTGATTACAGTGGCTGAGGTGCACTCCCAATTCTTTCTTGGGTACTTTTTTGATAGTCCCGTATAGTCTTTCGAATCCTATAGACATGGCGGTAGCTCTTGCTTTTTTAGTTATAGACATCATGGCTCTTTCTTGGCGGGAGTTTTGTGCTCGGCTTTCTTTTTTTTACTGTAGCTGCAGGAGTCCATTTTCTTTGGTATTTTCTTTGTGATATCCAGTATAGCGCACTCGTCTGAGTGCGTACACTCTTTATACGGACAATCCATTTTATTCATGTCCAATCTGCATGAGAGGGTTTTTCTGTTCGATGTTTTTCACGAGGGTCTCACTGCTTTGGAAATAGGAATGTACCGCTACGATGAGATTTTCCAGGGCTCCTACGGTATTTTTGAAAAAAGCTTCTCTCTCTTCCGTCCAACCTATGACTTCCCAGCGATCTCTCAAATCTCTGCGATCACCTCTCAGACTCCTATAGGTCACCATATCTGTTATGGTGCTCTCTTGTAGGACTTCATACCCTATCCCCAGAGCGCAGTCACAGTCACAGAAATGTATGTCATTTTTTTCAAAAACGAATCTACGATCGCTACCTTCGCCCTCAAAAACTCGGACGTTGATATCGGTTCTGTAGGCGATCACTTTCCTGGTTTTAGTTTCATTCTCTGTGTATTTTTTGCATATCTTGTCAAAATAGTCTCGCGCTTCTTTCTCTGAGGATCCCCTAGCTGATGATATGTGCATATTCTCGGAGACTTTCAAAGGGAATTCTATAGAGAATAGCTGATCCCTGGCACTGTATTTCACCACGAGATCAAACGGCTCTCCCGCTGCATAGATTTTTTCCCTGCGTATCACAGCCATTTAGGTACGCTCCTTTTTCGCGGGACCTTTCTGGATCTTCCTAAAAACGAAGAAATAACAGTGAAATTTCCGTGCGTTCTTTTGATTAGCGGTCTGCCAGTCCGCCACGAGCCTGTTTTTGACTATTTTGATGAACAGGTCCGCGGGATACCATCCTGCTTTGATGGCTTCGTTGTAGATGAAACAGTGTGAGAAATACTGGACTCCAGAGCTCACCTTGTCTTGGCATTTGAATATGAGCGTACCTCCGGGTTTACAGACCCTGTAGAGTTCTTTCAGGGCGTCTACGTACATCTTAAACAGGGAGGGCTCGTCTGGGTATACCCCGAACCGTTTGTTGATCCTATTGCTTTTATCCTCTGCGTTGAGCGAGGGCCCCGTAGTCGCCAGGAAAGGAGGATCGAACACGATCACCTCAACGCTCTCGTTCTGCAGCGGGAGGTCCGTCACGTTCGCCGGGAGTACGTCACTCGTTTTTGGATCTATATCGAACTTGAGCCTCGGCTGCTTGACCCCTTTTTTGTAAAATCCGCCGGTGCTGTACGTAGGGTCCAAGTCTATCTGAGGCACCCTACAATGCAGCTTCAGGATAGCCCTGAGGGCGGTGGTATCGCTTTTTACTACGCTGCGTATCATGTGATAGGAGTCCTCTCGTGTTACTGAAATATACTTTTATGTATCGGTACTATCAATATTCTTGTTAATCCCATGCCCGGTAATAGGTTTGGTTTTCGCTCGTCAGCCACTGACTCGCTATCAACTTTTCTTTCTGGACCCGGGTCATCTGTTTGATCATGTACTCTCGTTTTAAAGCGAGCCGCTTGTCTCCGACGATCTCTGAATAGACCAGTTTTACGGGTCTACCCAGTGCGCGGATGGCTTTAGCTCCGGTGCCTGCATTGTGCTGGGCGACCCTTTTTAGCACGTCGAGGGCGATACCTGTGTAGAGGGCTCCTTTGGCGCACCGTACCATGTACACTTTCCAATGCTTACTCACGCTCACCTCGGATCTATTTCGCGATGTCCAAACGCCACATGGCGATTATCTGGATCCCTGTGGACACGTGATTTAGTAGTAAAGGCATCTTTTCCAGGGGCATAATAAAAACTTTGGCAGCTAATGTGTACTGGTCGTCTATAAATTCGGAATCTCCCGCACCTATCAATTCCTCTATTAACGTGTTCGCGTCATAGTCAGGAGAGTCAATTTTTTGTAGAGATAGGGATAGTTCGCCCCATACTATGGCGTCAGTGAAACCTGAAGGTCGAGCACCACTCACCCGATCTCTGAGTTTTAACAGATCCTCTTTACTATAGGGGGCTACTATCATTTCTTTTCCTGCTCGAGTATCTTTTTGGCAGCGTGGTGGACCATATACATGCAGAACATGATTCCCTCGTCAGCTCTGTCGATACAAGGCATATCACCATCATAGCATTTGGAATCGTATATAGCGCGGTATATCTCTTGGAGGTCGTCACAGTCCACGATATTCTCGTAGAGACTCCACGCATGGTTGTGGGGTTCTTCATCTCCCCCACGACACGACCACAGATCTTTATCTAACTCGTGACTCCTGTAATATTCTACGACTTTATCCAGAGTCTCGGGACACTCCACCTCTACTCCGTCTTCATCCTCTACTTTAGCTTTCTCCCACAAAAGCTCTCGTAAATAGTTTTTCAGGCTGTCTTTGTCGAGTTCTTTCTTGTCCATGTAGACATGCTCGAGTTTGGAGTGCTGGTAGTAATCGATATCATTCCCCGCCAAGAACTCTATGCCGCGAGCTACCCGATATGATAGGGAGTCGATATCTCCTCCCACGTAAATCCCCATTTTACCGAAGAGGATCTCAAAAGAGTAAGTCGAGGTACCAGGCTTGTGACAGTGATAGATAGTGTAGTCACCTGCCGAGTGTTTGTCATACACAAACTTTTTCTGGATCTCTGCAACCTGCCGCATTTTTTCTTCGTTCATTTGCTCTCCCATACGAAAATGACGTTCGGTCTACCGCTCATAGATCGACTGTATAGCCAATCAAAATAGTGTTCCTCATGTGGTAGATCCAATAAAGGTTTCAGCCGGTGTACCTGATCGTTGCCAATCATGATGTACTTTCTCACGTTCTTGAGGACGTATCCCTCGTCTACCCCGTACGCGTTTCCACCCAGTTCAGCACGCTCTACCGTGTACCGATGAGTGATCCAGCTGCCTATCACTACCTCTGGTTTGTATTTGTCGACCGCGGCTACAGCATTCAACTCCTCGATATCCTCCGGGTACTCAGTGACTGGCTGCCCCATCAGGGCATAATAAGCGGACACCTCTGCGTTAGTACGCATGTAGCAGGAGTCTGTGATGGGGATCCTGAGTGCTCTGCCTATAGCTCCTACCCCAGCACCGATTTCTATTGCATTCTTATGGGCTACATGAGGTTTTAGCCACTCTACCAGCTCTGTCGTGGGCAGGGTATAGATACCGTGTTTGTGGCAGAAAACAGCCAGCACATCCTGACGGACCCGGGCATAATACTCCGCGGGGACCACCTTGAGGATGTTTTTATCATCGAGGAGGTCTATCTCCAGTTGGGAGATGTCCGTGTTTTTATTGAGCAGGGCTACGCTCATCGGTTTCCTTCATTTCGTTATATATGCGTACGCTGTCCAAGTAGGGGTCTTCCGTCACAGAGCGTGCCCGCGGTATCTTGATGAGGTACGGGGTAGGGTCCTTCAGATGCTCCGGTTGGGGGTCCCCTATTTTCCACTCGCTCCACTCATCTTTGTACCCATGGTCGTAGAGTTCTACGTGGAGCATGCTCATGGGACGTCCTTTGTATTTCCTGAGCACTGTCACGACATACCCTAAAATGTCTCCCTGCCGTACGTCATCTCCGACTCTCCAATGGGAGATCTCCTGGACCTCCCCGTAATTGAACACTCCGGACTCACCCTCTACGTACACAGCCCGGGTGTCGTTCCACCAGGGCATGTTGATGGAGGGGCCCGTGAACCATTCGATGGCGAAAATTTTTCCGCTCTCCATGGCCCGTACCGGGCATCCATAGGGTGCGTAGAGGTCTACACCCGTGTGAACGTGTTGGTGTCGATCGATCCCAAAAGACCCTGGGTGTCGAGGTCCTACCGGGATAGGGGGCATAGGATAGAGTGGTGCTATGAAGCTCATTTTAGAATCAGTTCCAGGAAACGTATGATACTTTTGGCAATGTTCTCATTTCCGAGTACGGTAAAATCGGAAAACCCGCAGTCATGCCCTTTTTTCGCGTACACGAAACGAGCCACGTGGGTGCCCGCTCTATCGATCGTTTTTTTGTCGTTGGCGATCACGAGATCACACCCGTTGCTGTTGATCGAATTTTGGGCCAGTTCATCGAGCATTTCATCGGTGAGACCTACCTCATACTTAAACCCGATGAGTATTGTCTCGGGACGCCAGAGTTTGACCTGACTGATGATTTTTGGATTCATGCAGATGGTTTTACGCATGTACTCGATGAAAGCTTCGGGGTCACACGATTTGCATTTCACTTCTGATTTACTATCGAACGTGAAATCCGAGACCGCCATGGCGTGTACCACAGCGTCGATTTTCTGAGTACGTACGAGTAATTCCATTTTTGAGCAGGCGTCTCTGGCGCTCATTACTGGATAGCGTGCTACCCGTTCAATAGGCAGCATTGAGTGTATTCCGTGTACGAAATGTACATCTGCACCGGCTTTGTAGAGTTCTGTGGCGATCACAGCTCCTGTGGTGCCTGTGCTGGTGTTAGTCATGACGCGGACTTCATCAATGTACTCTGTAGTCCCGCCCGCGGTCACGAGTATTTTTTTTCCGGACAGCATATCACCCTCCTACGGTGAGTGGTTCGTCTATTTCTCTCAGCATTTTTTCTACAGAGGGCAGTTTACCCTTTCCTACATCCCCGCATGCCAGCAGACCTTCCTCGGGCTGCACTACCCTATGAAAGGGTCTCAGTGCCAGCTCTGTGATGTTCTTCTGCGTGATTTCTTCCTCGAGCATCCTCGTGTTCATGGCAGGGAAAATGAGTACGCCCTTGGTCCTACCTCGCGCCAGGTAGATAGAGGTCAGGAGGTTGTCGGCGATACCATACGCCATTTTGGCGATAGTGGTAGCAGTCGCGGGGGCGATTACGATCAGGTCAGCCCATTTACCCAGTTCGATATGTGGGACGGTACCGTCAGCGGACCACTCGGTCGTGTCATCCAGTACGGGGTTTTTGGAGAGGGTAGCCAGGGTCAGGGGTGTGATGAATTTTTTGGCGTTCTCAGTCATGACTACACGTACTGTGTGATTCTTTTTGACGAGAGCGTGTGCCAGGTCTGCTATCTTGTAAGCCGCTATCCCGCCTGTGATTCCGACCAGTATTTTTGACATGATGTTTCCTCTAATAATGCATTGATATTACTTGGTTTGTATGAGTCCTACACTCGAGGGTCGTGTATTTTATCATCTATCCCGGATACTATACCCACCTCTCTCTGAAAAGTATCTGTTACCAGCTATAAAAGCTATCCTACTGGCACGTTCAGGGATGTCTGAGTACAAGGTACGTCTACCGTCGGGTAGATGGGTGGTAGCTCGTGATTTCATAGACTACTTGTTCTTAAGTGGTTTCGTTAACAACCCCGTGGATTGATCAGATACCGCCGAGGTGTTGAGGCGGAGTTTCCTGACCATCCGGTTCTTTTGCATGCACTCAGCGATGCCGATTATGGCGTACCAGGCTGGGTTCCCGTAGTGGTGTGCGGCCTCACGGTCGAGCCATAGGACCCAGCGTTTGCGTTCATCGGCGCGTATGTCTTCCTCTTCTTTTTTGGTCATATGAGGATCTCCCGGTACTCTAATATACTAATTTGGAGCATGTTTATACAGAGAGTATTTTTGAGCCCCTATTTGAAGATACTCTTCTAATATTTCCGTATCTACGTATGGGATACTGTTATGGTACTATGAAACAGATTTAAGATACTATATTCACATCAAATACATAATACATCTCAATAGGAGTCGTTGAAATGAAAACAGCTGTAGTCACATGTACTTTTGGGGACAAATACATTTCGTTGTCAAAGTTGACGCACCATACTCTTAAATCTTACGCGGATAGGATAGGTGCGGATTTTGTCGTCATCAATGAGAAGAAGCTGTCGAAAAAATTTGTTCACTATGAGAAATTTCAACTTAGGGGACTCTTTGCTAAGTATTCCAGGATAATCTACATGGACAGCGATATGCTCGTGCGTGATGATTGTCCTGATCTATTCAAGGAAGTCCCCGAAGATAAGATCGGAATTTTTAATGAGGGTGCGTTCACGAGCTGTGTTCCTTTGATTCAGGATGCTATTCAAAAATACGGACCGAGTCTGAAACTATCAGGTAGGATCCCGTATAGAGGTCAGTATTACAACACAGGCATCATGGTGTTGTCACGAAAACACAAAGATGTTTTCACAATGCCCGAAGAGGAATATGATTGGTACAATGCAGGTGTTAACTCTGTATCCCATTACGAGCAGCCCTACATCAATCTGAAAGTTATCTTTGGAGAGTATACAGTTCACGATCTTAGTTACAAGTACAATCGTATGTGTATGTTTGATAATTTGACTGGTGAGAACAAACTATCCAGCTACATCGTACACTACGCGGGTATAACGCATGTACCGGATATTGAGCAGATAATTCAAAAGGACATTGATGAATGGAAAGCTAATCCCTCTTACAAGTTTCAACGTAAACTGTACTTTTCGATAGGTGGAGGGTTGGGGGATCAAGTAGACGCAGAGCCCGTGGTGAGATACGCAATGGAGACTTTGTACCCTGGGGATGATTTTGTTATTAAAACAGACTTCCCAGAGGTATTTGACCATTTGAAAGCCACAGTGACTACAAAAATTGTAGATACCAACGGTAGATTCAAGATGGAAACACTGCCTCCTCCGGAGAGCCCGTTGTGGCAACATATAGCACAGACAATGTGTCACACTACGGATTTTGCCTCTGTATCGGCGTTGCGTCGGGTGCTGCCTAACAAAGATAAACAGATAAAATTGGTAGTCACGGACAAAGATGTAGAGGATCTTAAAAAAACTATATGTATTGAGGACCTTAAAAACCTGGTACTTATACACCCCGGTCGCGGGTGGGCGAGTAAGACATTTCCTACTGAGTACTGGAGTGAGATAATCAGAGGTGCGTCGGTAGATAGCCGGGTTGCCATTATTGGAAAAAGTATCTCCAAGGAGCAAGGATTAGTAGATGTAGATTGTAGTGGGGTGATAGATCTCAGAAATTTACTCAACCTAACAGAGCTGATTACTTTGATTAGTCAGGCGAAGCTGCTGATATCTAATGACTCGGCTCCTATCCATATAGCCGGTGCTTTTGATAACTGGATTTTCTTGATACCGTCGTGTAAGCACCCTGATCATGTATTGCCATACCGAGAGGGTGGGCAATATCACAAAGCTGAGGTATTCTATAAAAAGTTAACGTGTGATGATATTGATTCCAGTCCGACTAACATAACTGGGGCCACGGTGGATATTATTAATGGGGACATATTAGACTATCTTACAGACCCTAATGAAATTGTTGCTTGTATTAAAGAGCTAAATTGATTGAGTTTGGGGATAGGGTGGCCGCTCAACTCACAGTAGTAGCCCACGGTAATCCATCCTTATGAATAAGGACATAACATGAACAGAGTCTATGTATCGGGCAATTACTTCGTAGGCAATAATGGTGCAGGCCGAACAACTATCATCAAATCCCCCGTATCTATTCCGGGGATATGGGCAAATTATTGTGATACCGGATTTCTTACATTCACAAAAACTTGGTTTCTAATTGATACCACTGGTAAGGTGTTTTATCTAGGTACTGATGATGTAAATTATGGCATAAGCGGCACAAATTCAACCCCTTTTACATCGACCATTCCGGTATCTATTGCCCGTCCAGGTAGTTATTCCGCTGTGATAAGCAGTATAGGGACTAACTCTGCTTTTATTGATGGTGCCACAGGCAACATTTGGACATCTGGCTATGGGGCGTTAGGTTCTCTTGGTAATAATACCCTAACCGCTGTATCTTCACCAGTAAGTATTGCTAGGCCAGGAAGCTATAGAAGTATTGCAGTTGGTGGAGGTGCTTATACAATATTTGCCATCGACGCTACTACGGGTATGGTGTTCGGTTGGGGATCTAACGCAAGTGGCCAGATTGGCGACAATACAAAATCGACTATATCTTCGCCTGTGAGTATTGCGCGAAATGGTTCATACAGTAAAGTAGCCCCCGCCAATGGTTTCACCTTATTTATTAATGCTGCCACAGGCAATATTTGGGGAACCGGAGCTGGAACTAAAGGTCAACTCGGCAACAATACGATAGATAGTGTATCTTCCCCTGTATCCATAGCTCGACCAGGTAGCTATAGCGACATTGCAGGCACTGCCTATTCAGGTACAGGCTTTGCAATCGATGCTTCTGATGGTTCTCTATGGGCATGGGGTGATAACACCTTTGGGCTGCTAGGCAATAATACTCTGACCCCTACATCATCCCCTGTATCCATTGCCCGTCCTGGGAGTTATAGTAGTATATCTGCTACTTGCTATCATGCTGTTGCAATCGATGCTTCTGATGGTTCTTTATGGGCATGGGGAGCCAATTGGCACGGACAGTTAGGGGATGGAACTTCAATACCCAGATCTTCACCTGTATCTGTGCTAGGAAATCGTAGCTACATTTCTGTAAAAGCAGGCAATAGTGCTACTGTTGCAATGACTGCTGACGGCACAGTATACGTTTGGGGATATGACGGGGCCAATCAGCTAGGTCGACAAGCAGATATTGCTACCAGTATGATAATTCCTGTTCAAAGCAATTTGTCATTTAGTAAGGTTATTAATAATATATTCTTAGACACAGCAGGCAATGTGTATTGTACCGGCAGTAATGGTGTTGGCAGTTTAGGGAATAATTCTGATGTAGATTCAGTATCATTAGTTCAGATCGCTCGTCCCGGTAGTTATTCCGACATAGCTACAACTTATTTATCCGGCAGAGAGATGTACTCTGCGTGCGCTGCAATAGATGGTGTCACAGGTAATATATGGACCTGGGGATGTAATATACCAGGTGCTTATTTTCTAGGTAATAATACTGACACTATTTCTTCATCTCCAGTTAGTATAGCAAGACCCGGTAGTTACCGCAACCTCTCAGGAAGCTACGGTAATTTTATGGCTATTGATGCTACTACTGGTATGGTGTACGTATGGGGTAGTAATTCATCTGGTAGTCTTGGTGACAATAGTACTACTGCTCGTTCATCTCCAGTATCTATTGCTCGTCCTGGTAGTTATTCCGCAGTATATGCAGGTGCCATTGGATCTACTTTATTCATTGACGCCGCCACAGGCAATATTTGGGGAACCGGGAATAATACTTACGGTCAATTAGGTGATAGCACTAAAACTACGAAATCATCACCTGTTTCCCTTCGGCGAGCAGCCAGCTATTCTAAAGTCACTATGTCCGTTAGATCAGCTTATGCTATTGACGCATCAGATGGTTCTCTATGGGCATGGGGTGAGAATACCGATGGGCAGCTTGGTGATGGAACTTTGATAGGTAAATCATCCCCCGTTTCAGTTTTAGGTGGTCGTAGCTACATAGATGTTGTTGGATTAAACAACGCTGCTACAAAGGCAACAGTATTTATGTTGGACGCTACTGGTACTGTTTGGGCATTAGGTGATAATTCTTGGGGTCAGTTTGGCAACGGTACTATTACTGGTTCTTCAAGTCCAGTATCGCTTTCGTTACAGAGTGTTAAGGCTATTAATTCAGCCTTTGGCGTTTGTTCCTCTTTTAATATAGATGCTTTATCTCCAGTGGTAGATACTCAACCCAGTAATGCCACTAAAATACAAGGGGAGACCGCTCAATTCTCAGTAGCAGCCCACGGTAATCCATCTTTATGAATAAGGACATAACATGAACAGAGCTTATTTCGCTGGAAACTATTACGTTGGGAACACTGGGGTAGGTAAAACCACTATAGTAAAATCTCCTATCCCTATTTCGGGGGCATGGCTTGACTATACGGCCTCTGGCAGGCAATCTCCCGGTAAAGTTTGGTATTTAATTGACACAAATGGTGTAGGCTATTCTATAGGCTACAATTTTTCTTTTTTAGAGCTAACTTCATCAATTCCAGTGTCCATTGCTCGACCAGGCAGTTATACAATGGTAGCTTCTGCTAACTCAGGAGCCACTGCTGCTTTTATTGATGGTTCTGACGGTTCTATATGGACTGTCGGACATGGTTCTATGATAGGTAATAACACAACTACTGCTTCATCTTCTCCAGTATCAATTGCTCGACCTGGTAGTTATTCTAAAATAATTGGCGGGTCAAATTTAGCTCAATTTTTTGCAATTGATGGATCTGATGGTTCTGTATGGGTGTGGGGATCAAATACTAACGGTCAATTAGGTGACAATACAATAATTGGAAAATCATCCCCTGTGTCGATTGCTCGCCCAGATAGTTATAAACAAGTTTCAATCGGTGCAGCCACTTCGCTGTTTATTGATGGAACTGGTTCTGTTTGGGCTTCTGGTTCAAATGCTTCTGGAGCTATTGGCAATAATACTGCAAATAACTATTCTTCACCCGTGTCCATTGCTAGACCGGGAAGTTATACAATGGTAGCTTCTGGCAATGGTACATCTTTTTTCTTGGATGGGTCAGATGGTTCAGTTTGGTGGTGCGGTTACGGTCTGGGTTATCTATCAAATAGTTGGAAATTTTCATCTCCTGTATCTTTGGCTCGACCAGGCAGCTATAGCTATATTGCCTGCTGTGAATACAATGCTGCCTTTATTGATGCATCAGATGGATCATTATGGACTCAAGGTACTAACTATGTAGGGCAGTTGGGTGATGGTACTACTATAACTCGATCATCTCCGGTTTCTGTATTAGGTAATCGCAGCTATGTGTCGGTTAAATTGAGTAGAGATGCGATGTACGCAATGACTGCTGATAACACAATGTATGTTTGGGGATCTGATTATGCTAATTTTATGGGCAGACAGATACAAGTAAATACTACTCATTTAATTCCTATACTAACTACATCAAGTTTTGCCAAGATCCAGAATGGAGTATTTTTAGACACAGACGGTAATGTATTCTGTACTGGGACTGGAGGAAATGGCAATCTTGGTAATAATACATTAAATGACTCAACAACTTTAGTGCCAATTGCTCGTCCGGGTAGTTACAAAGACATTGGTTCAGGAATGCAAACTTCTGCTGGTTTTGAATCTTTGAGTAGCAGTGCTGCTCTTGATGGAACAGATGGATCAATATGGGTCTGGGGCAATGCTTGCGCCGAACGGTATCTAACAGCAATTAACTTTCTCGGTAACAACTCTGAAAATAACGCATCTTCACCTGTTTCATTAGCTCGACCCGGTAGTTACACTTCGATATTTTATCATACAACCTGTGCTTTTGCGATTGACGGTGCGACTGGCATGGTTTGGGGTTGGGGTGTAAATGCTTCTGGTCAATTGGGAGACAATACTACCACTACTAAATCTTCCCCAGTATCAACTAGAAGACCTGGAAGTTATATTCAAGCATTTTCATCTGGCAATTCTTCTTTTTTTATTGATTCAACTGGATCAGTTTGGGCCACTGGATCTGCAGGTAGTGGTGTTCTTGGAAATAATACCACAGCAAGCAGATTTTCACCCGTATCTATAGCTCGACCAGGAAGTTATAAGAAAGTGACAGGTTACACTGGAGTTACATATTTCTTAGATGGATTCGACGGTTCTGTATGGGCGACTGGAACTAATAGTTTAGGTCAACTTGGTGATGGTACACTTGATAATAAATCATCGCCTGTATCTATGTTGGGTGGCCGTAGCTATACTAATATCATCGCAGTTCCAAATACTTTATATTTATTGACTGCCGACGGAACGGTATACGCTTTGGGAGATAATACCTACGGTCAATTCGGAAACGGTACGACGGTTGGTTCATCAAGCCCTATAGCATTACCATTTTCTAATGTGCTTGCTATTCATCCATCAGCCAGCCAGGGGTTGATTCTAACTATCGATGCGACCGTACCTGCAGTTGACACGCAACCAAGTAACGCAGTCAAAGTACAAGGGGAGACAGCACAGTTTGCAGTAGTAGCCCACGGTAATCCTACATTATAAGGAGTAACATATGTCGTATCAGTGGCAGCAACTATCGGGAGTGACCTGGGTAAATCTTACAGATGCTGGTCGTATCTCAGGAGCAACAACAAGCACTCTAACCATAACTGGAACAGTAACAACAGATGACGCGATTTTTCGGTGTTGGATGAATAACGGGTATGAGCTAGACACCTACACTAATCCAGTCACACTGCTTGTTAGGCCTGTAGAAAAGAAAGATGGCAGCTCTAATAGTCCTGATGATGTGGCTGGAATGCCTGGGTCGGGAGCCTGTACTGCAGGATCCTCATCTGAAGGAGAAGATACAGACGTCACGCAAGGAACGAGCTCGAGTGAGGATGTGCTAAGAGGTGTGAATATACAATCTACTGATGTGGTCTTGTTGGATGAACAGTCCGGCAACAGTAACGTAGATGCAGTGGATAATTCACAGGGAGCTAATTTAGGTAGAGCTATTTTAGCATCCCAATCATGGGTAGGAATGAACTGCCCAGGAGCTCAATAGCATGGTAAATAGTCTATTTCCGTGGACATGGACGGAGTCCTCACTGACTTTGACAAGCAGCTGACAGAGCTCCTGGATAGTGACTACGATAAAAACCGCCCAGAAAGGTAGGTAAGCTATGAATAATTTAAAACTCAAAACAAACTCGATGACAGGAGTAGATGCAGGTGCGCACAGAGTAGCCCTGACGTATCTCAGGTCTATTGATGGATCCTCATTTGATGTAATAAAAAATCTCATGAGGAGTATCCCAGAGGCAGCAAGTATACGTAATAAAGACGATGCTCTTAAAATTGTTTGGGATTTTGTAAAAAAGATAGGCGCTGACAAAGTGATAGAGATATTCTCTACGGCGGAGAAAGCTCTTTCTACTGCTGACAGAGGGCAGAGATTAGCTGAGGTAAACAGTACCTTGGGATGGTATCTAAAGAGCACCATGTATCCTCTTTTATTTTTAGCTGCTGTTTTACTTTACATGTTCGTAGGAAAACCTCAAATAGAGCATTTGAAACAGCAGATACGTACTGTGCAGAACCAAGAGATATCCGCTATCAATGATATTGGGAGATGAATTTTACGATACTAAGCTTCATAAAATAATCTCCTAATCGAACAGTTTTAGGTATATTTCATATCTACATGAGATTACCATGCTCAACGCTCTTTACTATCATGCCTATTATTCCTATCTCAAAGGTGATCTCGATAGTACCCGCATGTATTACGAGATGCTGAGAGATGAGTACAACTCTCACGGAGACAGGGGTGCGTTAGACTCCTATCAGCTTAGAGATCTCAAGGCTATCCGTACAGCTATAACGTCAGGTGTGGTGGCAAAGAACCTCTGGGTAGAGGAGACCGCGGTACCGAGCACTATAGAGACGGGTACGTCAATAAAACAGGTAGAGTTGGTAAGGAAACTCCACTACGAGGCTGAGGACTCTGTACGGCAGTGCTTGAAAAGCGACGGTAGTCTACACCTCTACAACATAGAGCACCCGTGTGGGGACTATGGCAGGGTAGATATGGTGTATACGGACGACACTACCGCATACCCTACAGAGATAAAGCCCTCGGAGGGTCGTCACGACATACTGGGGCAGATAGCCAAGTACACGTTGTATTTCAGACTAAGGCTACACCTCAAGCATTTTAAAAGAGTACAGCCAGTGACAATCTGTGGGAGCTATGATGCGCACACGCTTACAGAGCTCAAGAGGATGTCGGTGGTGACTCTCAGATACTCCATAAGCAATGATAGAGTTCATGTAGGTGTCGTTTGATCCTACATGAACTTTTTTACGTACTCTAAAGCAGCCTCACGAGTTTTCAATCTACCCTCCAGTTGCTCATCCTCCACCTCAACGATGATAGTCCTGTAGATAGGTCCAGGCGGAATACCTAAAATCTTCAGGTCTTCCCCTGTGATGAGTTTCATAGGACGTATCTCGTCAGGCTCCGTTTTTTCCATGAACGCCTTCACAAACTCATGACTCTCCAGACCTCCGTGAGAGCTCATGCAATCTGCGTAGTGTAGCGTCATGTACTCAGAGAAACGGTCAACTCTCACAAACCTTTTGAGAGTAGATTTTTTCATTTTCTCAACAACCATGAACTTCATATGGTTCTTGATAAGTAAAACCACATGATCTGCAAAATCATTGGACGCTTTGAATCTACGGAGTATGTCTCCGGCTATATGAGCTCCTACTGACTCATGCCCATTGAATCGGATCCTGTCTTCAAAATTTTTAGTCCTGGGCTTACCTACATCGTGGAGCAGAGTAGCTATCAATAACTCATCCGAAGCGTCTTTAGGCAAGTGCTCCATAGCTTTTATGGTGTGTATGAGCACGTCCCCCTCAGGGTGGTAGTCTACAGGCTGCTCAACTCCTGCCATGGCCTGTACTTCTGGGAGGATATGCCCCAACAGACCGGTTTTCATGAGCAAGGATATCGACCGCTCGAACCTACCCTCTCGGAGGATTTTCACCAACTCTTCAAAAACTCTTTCTACGGATATAGTAAGAATTTCTGAGGCGTGTCTCTCTACCGCGGTCAGGGTATCAGGCTCTATCTCAAAATCGAACCTGACCGCGAACCGTATGACACGCATCATACGAAGTTTATCTTCCCCTATACGTGCTTCAGGATTACCGATCAGGCGTATGATTTTACTTTCAAAGTCCTTTTCTCCACCCACGTAGTCGTAGAGTACGCTCTCTATAGGGTCGTAGAACATCCCGTTTATGGTGATATCCCTGCGGCAGGCGTCTTCTTTCATAGAAGAGAACGTTACGCTATCGGGTCTCCTACCATCTCCATAAGCACTGTCTGTGCGAAATGTGGCTACCTCAAACTGGTCTTCTCCATCTACCACGACTATCACACCGAAAGATTTACCTACGGAGAGCGTGTGCTCAAACAGGGACTCGACTATATCTGGAATGGCACTGGTAGCTATGTCGATGTCATCAAAAGATCGACCAGCTATCTTGTCGCGTACGCAGCCTCCTGCGAACACAGCCTGGTGACCGGTGTCCTTTAGAGTTCGGACTATTGATACGGCTTTTTCGAGTAAAATCATACTGATCTAAAAATCCCCGAAATTGACCTGCAAACAGGTAAGTCCTATCTCTCTCCACATGTTGACTACGGAGTTTCTGTCATCAAGTGTATAGAGCACATTATAGTGGGGCTCTATGCTCTTTTGATAGATTTCTTTTTTAGTTATGGCATCTTTCCTGCTGTCTCCTACTTCTCTCATGAAAATAGCATCATAGGGTATGTCGTGTACCTTCAACCAAGTCTCGGTATCTTCCTGACACGCAGTGGTCCTTCCGGATACTATAATGATCGTGTATCCACTGTCTTTTAAAATACGCGCCAATTTGCATATCGGACCGTTAGGAGTGTCATCCAAAACCTTGGTTAGATCATAGTAATCCCTGTTAGATAGGTTCAAAGCAAGGGTGCCATCCATATCCGCGATAACTGCCGGTTTTTTGGAAGCATTTGCAGATTCCGCTACAGCCGGTATTTCTTTAGGAAAAAACTCATCTCGCACCTCGATGTGCTTTCCTTTCACCTTGTCCTCAAACAGTTTCCTGATGACTCCCTCAGGCACCGGTTTAGGGCGTAGAGCATTACGTCGTACAGCCTCCTCGATCGGGCAGTCAAAAAACTTCTCCATGACCGTTCCTTTAAATGTGGAAAAATCTACCCGGTCGCTCTCAATTGATAGTAACCGGGATGTCTCTCCATAAATTCAGGTTTGCACTCGGCACCGTAAGGCCCGAGAGCGAAACGAGCCAGTGTGTTCGTCGCGCCAACAATGTCAGCATGCCAGATATGACCACACTTCCGACAAACGAACACTTCCTGTGATACTCGATTCGCCTCCTCACAGCAGCCACAATCGGGACAGGTTCGGGAGTTGTTCCATGCAGGCACTCTCCTAAAGGAAACACCGTTTTCTTCAGAGAGCAATTTACACCTGTGGTCGATTCTCCCGATTGCCCAACCTGTGAGGACGGAGCGATTTCGTTTTGAAAGACGCTTGCCCTTGCGTCTTATTTTCATCTTATTTTTTATCTTCCGATTGTCTTCCAGCACCAGATACTTAATAGCCTCAAACGGGATCTCTTTACAAGACTTATCGATGTACTCAAGAATCTCTTCACGGCACGCATACCAAGCATGTGAGCATCTCTTTTTACGTTTTAACTTCTCAAGGAGCCTCCAGATATCTGTCCCGTATTTAGCACCGTTATCTGAGGTGAGAAGTATTTTAGCTCCTGGGTCAAAACCTACCGCATTACCCGTCTTTTTCTTTTCACATTCTACTTCAAAACTGAACTGGATATATCGATCGTTTAATATTACAGAGGTGGCGAGTTTTCCTTTTTCAAACCAACCATTAAACACATCGTTTCTTTTTAATGGTATCGCTATCTGTCTGGCTCTTACTCTACTGTCAAAACAGTTTAGCTCCACCAAAATATCAAAACCTTTTAATCCTGGATTCAGGTTAATTGTAGCATTAGTAGAGGATAACATAATTCTATGAGGATTATGAGTAGGTTTTGTATACTCTTTTTTGAGTTCATCTGCAGATGCTTTAGTCCCTGAGACGAGAGCGAAAGCTTCTGCGAAACAGTTCTTTTTAGCTCGTTCCGTGAGCCAGGAATCACACTCATGCAAGTTATGGGCGAGTAAAAGATGCTTCTTTTCCATGCCGCAGTGAGCTATCGATAGGTGGTGCTTATCTATAGCCCAAGAGACTACACGGTGAGTTTCCGCTAATAGCTCTTTGATAGCTGACTGTTTGTCGACAGTGAGCCATTTAGAGTAGTGGCATTTAGAGGAGCGAACGTATTTCATTTTATGGTAACAGCTCTATATAGCTTAGATTAAATTTCAATTCCGGACAGGTTTTAATTACTACAGTTCCATCCTGACCTATATATTCTATGTCAGCATAAAACAAGTTTATCCCTGGAGGTACTATAGCATTGTCGTAAAGGAACGTTGATAGTGCATCAGGAACTTTTGCATGCTTCTTACCTTTTATGATTGCTTCAAGAGCTTTTTCCTGTTCTTCTTTTGTAAGAAACTTTGACATACAATCAACGGCCATTTTTACCAGTCTTAATTCGTTTGTGCGCATAAATTTGCCCCTTTCATTTTATTTAGATTTTCCTGCGCTGCCAGAGTATTAACACATGTGGCTTCTGTAATCTTTTTCCTATTGGCTGCTCCACGTTTCCCGTATATTTTTGATGAAAAGGATGCCATCAAAGTTAGCATATCATCTACTAACTCATCCTCAAAAGATTTTGGCAGCCTTTCCTCTAAACACTCTATCGCTACTCCGTGAGACTCAAAAAAGACCTTGAATATCTTATAATTAAATCGGGACAGACGGTCTTTGTGCTCTATGATTACTTTACTTATTTTCCTATCAAAAACGAGTTTTAAAAGCTGGTGTAATTTCGGGCGGGCATCATTCATCCCACTCCCTACCTCATCAAAAATACAAGCTATCCTACTTGTGGGATTGTTTTTAGCACAATGCTCCAGCAAACGTAGTTTCTGCCTATCCAGATCCCCTTTTTGTTTTTGATCATGACTGGACACTCTACAGTAGACTGCTATAGGCAATTGCTCGATAAGCCCTGTGTCAGGAATACCCATACGTGCATGAATATCGGATAGTAGATATCTACGGTGTTTACCTTCTGTTTTTACAGCACGTAGTTTACCGGAGTTGTCCAGATCTCGGAGCTGTTTAATAGACAACCCAAGCAGGTTGGAAGCTTCTCTGATAGCTATGAGTCTATCCAACGGTTTAATGAAGGTTCTGGTAGGGGTATCAATCATGGTCGTCCCCGTCTTTATCCTTTAGGGGCATTTTAGCATACCAGTCATCAAGGTATCCCTGAAACTCTTCCACAGAGGGGGCGTAATCCAGATCTACCACATGAGGTATTATCCTGCCGTCTTCAAGTTCGAACTCTGTTTTAGTTACACGAATGACTTTCATACGACTCTTTTTCATTGGTTGGGGTCCTTTATTATTTGGATCTGTGATATGGATATGCTTATAATATAATCTATTTTGGAGAGATATGTTGAGATTTTTTAATTTTCTTTAAGATTTAATGCTTACAGTTCGGAACCCACAGCAGCTGTTTATCAGTCAGAGGCTTTTTAGTGTTCAGTCTCTTTGTGATGCTGTCAGGCAGGGTAGACTTCGTCATCACGAATAGACACAGCTCTGTCAGTAGTCGATCGATGTCATCTTTATCCCAGGAGCGCGATTTGTAAAATTTTACGTCACTCATAAAGCACCTCCTCTTCTGAAGAGAATATACTATCTAGTACATCAAAAGCCTTTTTCTCGTCATCGCCTATCAGTATGAGTTCAAATGTCTTGCCTTTAGATAGAGACGCAGTAAGTAAACTCATAATGCTCATCAAGTTAGCCACCCCGCCATCGAAAGATAAGGTAGCTTCTGATAGGTTAAAAGCCCGCATTCTATCGGTTAATTTGCTGGACGGTCGGGCGTGTAGTCCGAGGGGCCATTTCATTATGTATGCTTTTGTGATCATTGTGCATTCTCCAGTCTCCATTTAGCTATGTCCGCAAACTGCCCGTTGATATGTAGAGGTACTTCCTCCAGGGGGCAAAACAAGACCTTAAACATAGCTTCCCGAACGATCAACTCTTTACCCGAGCGAGCATTTTTCCATCCACCTACTGGATGTTCCCACTCTTCGGTTAACAGATCTATGTTCGCGCTCATTTTTCCTTTTATCCTGTGTGGGTCAAAGTTATGCTGTTCCATCATTTCTATGAACGCTACAGCTTCTATAGGCATCCCATGACCTCTGATAGACTGAGTTAGCGTGGTGTATAGGGATTCCATCCCTGCAGCATCTATAGCCAATCACAGCCCCCGATCGAGTTTGTTGGGCACCACTTGCTTGGTCATCCAATTTTGTTCAGTTTGTACATGCCCTGCGCGAACCCATTTTCCGGTAGACATCCTGAAATCTTTATAAAATATTCTGCCTGGCAATCTGAGTACGTAGCCCTCTACAGCGTCTTTTGATGTAGCGCAGTACTCTAAAAATGTTCTATGCACCACATCTTTAGACCATGGACCTCTATAGAATACAGGAACGTGCACCAGCCCTAATAGCTGGCACCACTCCACAGTCTCGTCCCAGGACAGCATACAGTTGTTCTCATCCCAGATAGAGTATACATAAAAATAGCTCTTGAGGTGGGAGTAGCGTATGGAGTGCTCTGCGTACATATTCTCACCACACACGCGATATCCTTTAGGTATCTCATGCGCTATTCTACCATGTAGAGCTCTCAACCATGCCCTACTCTCGTGAAATTTAGAGTCTATCGATCTGGCGTGTATGTAGTCAGAGTAAAGACTCGAGCACTCACCGTCCAACTTAACTGAAACCACGATCTCTCTACCGTCAAAAAAAGAGTCGTCTGGGTGTTGCTTGTCATCGTTCTGGAGGTTCTCAGAATACGAAATGTGATAAGTTCTGGGGTATTTCACGTACTCCAAAAATATTCCTAGCAAGCTCGCCTGCTTCAGAATCTTCTGTACGTTCTCTTGCCCGAATAGCTCGCCTTTGATGCGCATACCAGAGGGCTGGATGATGTTACCCCAGTGGTCGTAGCGTTCATCCGCATAGAAATGCTCTGGCAGGAGGACCGTTTTGATGCCTGCAGCACCTCTAAGCTCTGAACAGGATACCAGAGTCATCTCTGCGTCGAGGTGATGTTTTTCACAGAGGCTCACGCCGTTCCCAACATAGTAACCACCGTCCTGCCACAAACTTCTGTCGATTATGTGGTGAGCGTCTACAGCCGGTGTGGAGCATAGCACGCACTTTCCGCTATCCCTTTTGAAGACCGCGGTCTTGAACTCGTCCCGTGATAGGAGTTCGGCACTCATGTCATTAATATACTTCTTTGTATTGAGATAGT
>Ga0315288_10001049_pt1 | contig 35299 bp, 35 predicted proteins | sample YL17G11_20_MG_FD_203454 | JGI IMG/M metagenome (GOLD analysis project Ga0315288, IMG submission 203454) | Sediment microbial communities from Yellowstone Lake, YNP, Wyoming, USA - YL17G11_20 | ecosystem: Environmental > Aquatic > Freshwater > Lake > Sediment | place: USA: Wyoming | collected...
TGGCAGCGTCCGGCCGGGTGATCTGGATCCGGACCTCTGCCGACGGATACGGGCGTCGATCCTCCTTGCCGGACCAGTGACGGCACGATGCGGGAATCTGCGCCTACCGCCTCCAGGCGGTGACGTGATCGGCCGCCGCAGACTGGATACTCACATCCTGGCACTTGAAGAACTCGGAGCAACTGTGAGCTACGACCGGATCTTCGAGTTTCAAGCAGATGGACTGAGGGGCGCGGAGATCCTGCTGGACGAGGCCAGCGTCACGGCCACCGAGAACATTGTCATGGCGGCCGTGACCGCCAAGGGCAAGACCACGATTCGCAACGCGGCATCCGAGCCCCATGTCCAGGACCTTTGCCAGCTGCTGAATGGATTGGGCGCTCAGATCGAGGATGTTGGCTCGAACACCTTGCACATTACGGGCGTACCAAGGCTGCATGGGGGGGAATTCACGATCGGTTCGGACTACCTCGAGGTCGTCAGCTTCGCCGGTGCAGCCGCGATCACGCATGGAGAGGTTCGGATCAGGAAAGCCGCCGTGCGGCACCTGGAGATGATCTCGCAGGCGTTTCGAAGGCTGGGCGTGGCCTGGCAGGTGGAGGGGGACGACCTGTGGGTGGGATCAGGTCAATCCCTGGTTATCGTCCCCGACCTGGACGGCGGCATACCTGAGATCAAGACCAATGTCTGGCCGGCCTACCCCACGGACCTGATAAGCATCGGCATAACGGTGGCGACGCAGGCTGCCGGATCCGTGCTGTTCCATGACTGGATGTATTCAGGGCGTATGTACTTCACGGACAAGCTCGTTTCCATGGGAGCGCGCATCATCCTGTGCGATCCGTACCGCTGCCTGGTCCAGGGTCCGACGCAGCTCTACAGTGAGAAGCTGGAGAGTCCGGACATCCGGGCCGGCATGGCCCTGCTTTTGGCGGCATTGGCCGCGAAGGGCTCCTCAACGATCCGAAATATCAGTCAGATCGATCGGGGATACGAAAACGTGGAGAGCAAGCTTCGAGCCCTGGGGGCGAGGATTGAGAGAGTCTCTGAGTAGATTCGATCCCTGACCGGCAACAAAACAAGAAGACATCCCGCTGGCCTGGAGAGTGCCCGCGGGATGTCGCGTGCTTCACGTCGAAACGCCGGCGCGTACGCCGCGCACAGCTAATTGGAGATGCTGATCACCTCAGCTCCAACGGTCACCACGCCTCTGTCGCCGACGATGCATCCGTTGCCAAACGACTTGGTCTGCTTCTTGGGGGTGTTCACGAACGCGCCTGCAAAGTAACAGCCCTGAGGGAGGTTCGTAACCGTGACGGAGCCGTTCGGTGATACGTTGAAGCCCCGATAGCCGCACTCACCGAAGGCGGTCTTGTGCAAGTAGAGTGAAAGCACTACGTCGCCGCTGGTGCTGTTCTCAATCCGCACGGACGCCAGAGGCCCGTCCGTCACGGAGGGCATGGGCGCGTTGCAGGCGTCACCCGCAGTCGTGGGCGCCGCGGCCGCCGTGGGCGGGGCTCCTAGAGCCAACGTAGGCAGGGCCATCAGCGTCGGGCTTGGAAGAGGCGTCGGACTGGGCAGCGGTGTGGGCGGCACCTCGGTGGCTGCGGGGATCGCCTGCTGAGTCATGGCCACCATCGTGCTGGCCGCGGCCACGGCCGAAGCCTGGATCTGTGCTGGATCGACTGTTGGCGTGGCCGGTGCACACCCGGCGCCCATAAGGAGCAGCATCGCAGCTAACGCAAGCAGTGGGTTTTTCATTCCTGATTCTCCAAGTCATGGCACGTTGCCCCGGCTGAAAAGGCGCCCCGTGCGTTCAGTGCTAGGGAGGCGTTATCCTCATCGAATCGTACGAGATGTCGAGAGTGTACTTGTCACTGGAGTTCATGCACAGTGGGGGAGCCCCCCCGGGAAGTGATGGATGCTTCGGGTCATTCACCCAGGCATAGGTCCAGTAGCAGGGACCAGATCCGGTCTGAGGCGGATTCACGATGGTGCTGTTCTTTTGAGGGATGATCCAGGAAAGGTAGCCGCACTGACCGAAGGCATTCTTGCTGCCAAGGCCAATGGTGACCGTCACCGGTCCCTTGGTCAGATTGTTGATCTTCAACGTCGCTTTCCTGCCGCCCGCGGCCGCCACATCCAGGAGTTGATTGCAGCTATCTGCGCTCTTGGTAGGCTCAATGGTGGGGGGCTGGATGGTGGGCAAAGCGGCCACCGTGGGGCTCGGCAGTGGCGTGGGGCTGGGCGGCGGCGGCTGGGTGGCAGTTGGGATTGCTGCCTGGGTCATGGCAATCATCGTGCTGGCAGCGGCCATGGCTGACGCCTGAACTTGTGCCGGGTCCACGGTCGCCACGGCTGGCGCGCACGCTGCGCTAAGCAGCACCGATACCGCAGCGGCAGCCAACAAAACTCGATTCATATTAATTGACTCCAATTCTCCTGAGAGGGCAGTGATCACGCCTGCGTGGGTGCCACTACCTGCATGAATTGCGAGACGACGTCACGGAGCATGTTCTCCGGGAGAGCGCCGACCTGCCGATGCACAACCTTGCCGCCCGAAACGAAGAGCATCGTTGGAATGCCCTGAACTCCGAACTTGCCTGCCCACTCCGGGTTTTCGTCGGTGTCCACCTTCGCCACCACAAGCTTGCCCGCGTTCTCGTGGGCAAGCTTCTCCAGCGTCGGTGCCACCATCCGGCAGGGCGCGCACCACGGCGCCCAAAAGTCCACAACCACCGGCAGCGGTGATTGGAGCACGGTGTTTTCGAAAGATGCGTCAGTGACGTGAATCGGTTCTTCAATCATATATGCTGTAAGTATCCTCTTCCCCAAAGTCCCTGCTTTCGATAACTGGGCTGAAGGAGTATATCATGAAACCCTCGTGATATAATGCGCGGTCGTGGCCGACCTGCGTTCGCGCTGGCGCGAGGGACTGGCGAAGACCAGCGAGATCGTGTTTGGGCGGTTGGCTGGGGTCCTTGGTGCCACAGAAATTGATGCGGGGACCTGGGAGGACCTCGAAGCCGTCCTCATACAAGCGGACGTGGGGGTCGCGACCTCACAGGACGTAGTCGGCAGCTTAAAGGAGACCGTGCGCGAACGGGGACTACTCCGGGCGGATCAGTTGCGCGGCGCGCTGCGCGCGGAGCTTCTGGCCAGAGTGGAGCAGCCGCCCATCGTTGAGTGGTCGCCGCCGCCGCAGGTCTTGCTGATCTTGGGTGCAAATGGCTCCGGCAAGACCACGACGATCGCCAAACTTGTGAAGCACCTACAGGGGCGTGGCAAGACCGTGCTGCTCGGAGCTGCGGATACGTTCCGCGCGGCTGCCTCGGAGCAGCTTGGAGTGTGGGCGGAACGCCTGGGCGTGGACATGATCTCGGGCGCGCCAGAGAGCGATCCCGGCGCGGTGGCCTTCAACACGGTACAGGCGGGAGTGGCGCGGGGCATCGATGTGATCATCATCGACACTGCGGGAAGGCTTCACGCCCGGACGAACTTGATGGAGGAACTCAAGAAGGTTCACCGGGTGCTCGGCAAGGCGCTGACCGGCGCACCCCACGCGGTCTGGCTCGTCCTCGATGCGACCACGGGGCAGAATGCGCTTGCGCAGGCGCGCGCCTTCAAACAGGCGGTGAATGTCACGGGCGTGGTCCTGGCGAAGCTCGACGCCTCGGCGCGCGGCGGCATGGTGCTTGCGATCCAGAAGGAGTTGGGCTTGCCCATCCTGTTCGCCGGACTCGGTGAAGCACTCGGCGATCTCGAAATCTTCGATCCGGATGCGTTCGTGTCCGGAATATTGGGGTAAAGAGCGCGCATCGACGCATCGCATCCTTGCGGCCGGATCGCGGTGCGCAGAATAATCTGGGAGGAAGCATGCAAGACTTAGTGGATAGACTCTCGCGAGCCCGAGCCTCGGTCGATCAGCTCTTGGAGCGTCTTTGACGTCGCGGGCAAGAGCGTTCGACTAGCTGAGCTCGAGAAGCAAATCGAGGATCCGGCCTTCTGGAACGAGGCTTCGGGCGCCCAGCGCACCATGAAGGAGCTTTCCAGGCTGCGCGAGGAGGTGGGATCATGGCAAGGATTTCGCGACCATCTGGGTGACCTTCTGGAGCTGGCCCGACTGCAGGACGAATCTCTGCGAGAGGAGCTGGAAAAGGCGACCGTCGACCTGGAGGCGGAGCTGGAGCGGCGCGCGTTCGTTGCCATGCTGTCCGGTCCGTACGACGATGACGACGCCCTGCTTGCCATCCATGCAGGTGCAGGCGGCACCGATTCCCAGGACTGGGCCGCCATGATCGAGCGCATGTACCTGCGCTGGGCAGAAGACCGGGGATATCGCACTGAGGTTCTCGACCGAACAGACGGCGAAGAAGCTGGGCTGAAAAGCGTGACGATCGCCATCGACGGAAAGTACGCGTTTGGATACCTGAGGTCCGAGAAGGGCGTTCATCGTCTTGTGCGCCTTTCGCCTTTTGATTCCGCGCATCGGCGTCATACCTCCTTCGCCCTTGTGGAGGTGCTGCCCCAGGTTGCCATGGATGATGCCGAAGTCGAGATCAATCCGGGCGACATCAAAGTTGACGTATTCCGCTCATCAGGGGCGGGAGGGCAAAACGTGCAGAAAAACGCAACCGCCGTGCGGTTGACCCATGTCCCCACCGGCATCGTTGTCACCTGTCAGAACGAACGATCCCAACTGCAGAATCGCGAGAACGGCCTGCGCGTGCTGCGCGCCCGGCTGCTCGAGATCAAGCATACCGAGAAGGAGCAGGAAATTGCAGTCCTGCGGGGCGAGTACACCAAGGCCGAGTGGGGCAGCCAGATCCGTTCGTATGTGTTGCATCCCTATCAGATGGTGAAGGACCATCGTACAGAGCACGAGACCGGGAATACGCAGGCAGTCCTGGACGGGAAGCTGGACAGCTTCATGGAGGCGTTTCTGCGCCACACCACCAGGAGCCGGCGCTAGCATGATTCGCAAACTACTCAGGGGAATCTTCAGTCGCGAGAACCGGCTGGCCCTGGTCTTTGCCATCCTGCTCGTTCTGATCCTGATGTTCGCTCTCGACACGTCTCCCACCTGGATCTACCAGGGCTTCTGACATGACGCTTGCGCAAATCGCGGCGCTGACCGTGCTCGCGGTTGGCATAGGGCAGCTTAAGAGCGGGCGACAGCTGGCCCTCTTGGCTGTGAGCACGGCCGTCTTGTTTTGGCTGCAGCCGCTGGAACCGCTCCCCACTTTGGGATATTGGCTGCCGTTTGGGACACTTGCGCTGACAATCATCTCTTGGGTGCTCACAAGCGAATCCGCTGCGAGGTCGTGGAGTCAAACGTGGCCGGCGGCGGCCGTGATCGTCGGGGTGGCCATTCTCGTTCACCTCAATGGCATCACGGGGGGCCGCCTGAACCCTGCAATTGTCTCGCCTCGGCCGTCGCAGGCGCTCTTTGCGATCGTGGTCACCGCCGGTCTGGCCAGCCTCCTGTGGCGCTGGAAGGCGCCTCAGCCGTTTTTCAGGATTGGCTTGTCCGGACTCATAGTTCTGGCGTTCATCTTGATAAAGGCTCCCGGCCTGGTCGGGGCCGCGGTCACACTGTGGCGCAGCCTGCCGCTCGTGCGCGGGAGTGTGGACGCGGAGGTGCCATTTTCCTGGTTGGGATTCTCATACGTGGCTTTCCGACTGCTGCACACGGTCCGTGACAGGCAGGCAGGACGATTGCCTGCGGTGAGCCTGGGCGAGTATGTGATATACGTGATTTTCTTTCCGGCGTTCACGGCCGGGCCCATCGATCGAGTGGAGCGATTTGCCGGAGACCTGAGGTCGCCGCTTGAGCTGCGAAATGATGATTGGCTGGATGCGGGCACACGCCTGGTCCTCGGCCTCTTCAAGAAGTTCGTCGTCGCCGATCTGCTGGCGGTGATATCGATCAGTGATGTACTCGTGCAACATGTGAAGAGCGCCGGCTGGATGTGGCTGTTCCTGTATGCCTACGCGTTTCGCATATACTTTGATTTCAGCGGCTATACGGATATTGCGATCGGTATGGGGCGACTGCTTGGTGTGCGCCTGCCGGAGAACTTCAACGCACCGTACCTGAAGCCGAATATCGCCCTTTTCTGGAACTCCTGGCACATGTCTTTGACGCAATGGTTCCGATCCTACGTGTTCAATCCGCTGACGCGCCGGTTGCGCTCGGACCGGCCCTCACTGCCCACTTGGCTCGCCGTACTTGTCACGCAGCTGGTCACCATGGTGCTCATCGGCCTCTGGCACGGCATCACATGGGGCTTTGCGCTGTGGGGACTATGGCATGGCCTTGGGTTGTTTGCGCACAACCGCTGGGCCGAATTCACCCGAGGCCGCTGGCCTGCCGGCTCGGCGTCTCCGTCTGCAACCCGGGCGGTCGGAATCCTCGGGATGATCCTCACATTCAACTTTGTGGCCGTCGGGTGGCTGCTATTTGGGCTTTCCACTCCGGCGCTCGCCTGGCAGGCACTACGCATGCTCGTGGCTGCGATCTGACAGATGACGGCCCAAGGCTGCGAAACTGCGGCCACCGGCAAAGCGAGAGGTATCCAACGCATGCATGACGAACTGATATCGCAGCTGGAATCGCACATGGCTGCCCGGATCCTGAAACAACCAGGACGGCGAATAGCCGCGGATGAGCCGATCATAAGCAGCGGATTGATCGGGTCCTTCGACTTGATAGACGTGGCGCTATACGTCGAAGAGGCTTTTGGAGTCCGTATCGCGGACACGGAGCTCAACTCCGCAACTTTCGATACTCTTGGGCAGCTCGCCGACCTGATCCAAAGCAGGCAGAGCGAATGCTGACGCTCGGTGAGCGGCTCTGGCAGCATGTCGAAGAGCTGCCCAATCGAGTCGCGATCCAACTGCAGCACGCGGGGCGGCCAGACCGGGCCATTTCGTACGACGAGCTATGGCAGGGCGCCGTGCGATACACCAGAATGTACGAGCGCGAAGCGCTGAAGCCGGGAGAGGTCGCGATCCTGATCCTGCAGCATGGCGAGGAGCTCCTCTTTGCGTTTTGGGGCGCCATCGTCGCCGGGGTGGTGCCTTCCATCATGCCGTTCCTGACCGAGAAACTGTCCCCCGGGCAATACCGCAACGATCTCAAGGCCCTGATTTCGGTCACTCGGCCGGCGGCCGTCGTCACGTATCCGGAGTTCGAGCCTCAGGTACGTGAAGCACTTGGCGAGAGCCAAGTAGTCCGAGCGCTGATTTCGACCGGGAGCAAGGTGGCCGAGACAGAGCGCTCCCCCGTGGCAAGCATCTCACCCGGCAGGTCGCCTGGCGAGATCGTTCTGCTGCAGCACTCGTCCGGGACGACTGGGCTCCAGAAGGGGGTTGCACTCTCGCACGAGGCGATCCTGAACCAGCTCCAGGCATACGGTCGGGCGCTCGATCTTCGAGCCGACGACGTCATTGTGTCCTGGCTGCCCCTATACCACGACATGGGCCTAATAGCCGGCTTCCTTTTGCCGATCCTGGAGGGAATACCACTGATTCTAGGTTCACCGTTTGATTGGGTCCGGGCACCGTGGCGACTTTTGCAGGCCGTCTCTCATTACCAGGGAACGCTGTCATGGCTGCCCAACTTTGCGTACAACTTCATGGCGCAGAAAGTTCGGGATCGGTACATGGAGGGAGTGGACTTGGCGTCCTGGCGCGCGGTCATCAACTGCTCTGAGCCGGTGCGGTGGGAGAGTCATGCGGCGTTCTTCGAACGGTTCAAGGCGCACGGTCTGCGCTGGGGGTCGCTGCAGACATCCTACGCGATGGCGGAGAACGTTTTTGGGGTGACGCAATCGGGTCTTGAAGCCGAACCTGCGCTGGAAGATCTGGACCGCATCGGTTTCATGCAGGAGCGGGCTGCGCGTCCAGCTGTCGCTGGCAAGCCTGCGATACGCGTGATGTCATCGGGGAAGCCGCTTCCAAACACCCAGGTTCGGATCCTCGACGCGGAGGGCACGCCGGTTCCGGATACGACCATCGGAGAGATCGCGGTCCAGAGTGACTGCATGCTGACCGGCTACTACAACCGCCCGGACGCAGACACGGAGGCATTTCGCGGCGGATGGTACCTAACCGGAGACTACGGATATCTCTCAAAAGGCGAGCTCTTCGTCGCAGGCCGTAAGAAAGACATGATCATCGTTGGAGGGAAAAACATCTACCCCCAGGACCTGGAAGCGCTGTCCTATGAAGTGGCCGGCATCCACGCCGGCCGTTCAGTGGCATTCGGGGTGTTCAACGCGGAAATTGGAACCGAGGACGTCTGCTTGGTGGCCGAGACCGATTCTGAGGATGAGCTGCAGCGGCGGCGTCTGGCTGAGCTGATCCGGAGGCATGTCACGCAGAACTCGGCCATCGCCCTGCGAAACGTTCGAGTCGTTGGTCCGAAATGGATTCTGAAGACCTCAAGTGGGAAGACCGCCCGCGCCGCGAATCGTGAGAAGTTCCTGAATGAGTTCGCCGACTTCATGGCAGAATAGGTGAACCCCCTCGATCGAGGGGGTTCACTGCTGGATCAGGCTCCTGTAGGAACTCGTTCTTGCAGAGTGCGGTTCAGGATTTCTTCCTGTTCTCTGTCGGCGCTCCGCTGGCGCTTCGCCCGGTTGGCCTTTCCCTTTGATCTGGCGCGGTCCTGGGCGGCTTGCCAGGCGAGCTGCATCACCGTGAGCTGAGGTTCAATTGGCTCAACCGGCTCCGGCTCGCCTTCAGGCTCCTCGGCCTTCTTGGAGCGCTTCGGGCGCCTGCTCTCCCGCTGCGGTGTTTCGGCGGCGGGAGCCTCAGGCTGCAGCGCTTTCAGGCTCAGCCGGATCTGTCGTTTCTTGGCGTCGACGCTGAGGATCATGGCCTCGACCTCATCGCCTTCCTTGACGACGTCCTTGGCTTCCTTCACGTAGCCGCGCGCCAGTTCGCTAATGTGGACCATACCGGGTCTTTCGGCGCCGATATCGACAAAGGCCCCATAGGTCTCCAGCCGAACAACCTTCCCACGGACAAGCATGTCCGGCTGCATGTCCTTCCAGTCATACCGCAGAGGCTCAAGCATCGTCAGTTCGATGCGGTCCTTGCGAACACGGCGGACCCACACTTCGACGTCCTGACCCTCGCGCAGGAGATCTTCGACCTTGTTGACGGGATCTCTCCGCAGCTGCGAAATGTGCAAAACGCCCGGGATCGACTGACCTACATCGACCAATGCCCCCGCCAGGGTGGTCTTGGTGATCTTGCCCGTCAACCTGGTCTTCGGTTCCAGCGCGGCTACAGACGCGGTTTCTGTCAATGCCATATCTCAAACTCCTGAACTCCCAGGGGATGATTCCAGCCACAGAGTATACCCGCTGCATGCCGGTGCGTCAATGCAGACTTACGGAGGCAGCGGCTGTCTGGTGCCGGTGGCTGGCCATCGCCTCGAATTCAATCCCGGACGGACGTCGCAATGCGCGCCGCAGGCGGCTGCCTCCGAAGTGCTTTCTTGACCTCTTCATCGAAGTTGAGTATATTTCAGGTCAGGCCCGCTACATCCGGAGTATCTATCCAAGCAAATAGGGATGCGGCGAATCAACGCCATGACCTTGTCAGCAGGAACTCGGTTCCACGTGCCGCATGCCGATGCCTTCAACGAGCGTGGTGTGCACGTTTGCGCCTATTGTTCCGCAACCAGGAGCTCGAGGTAGCACAGGTCTGAATTGGTACGGTAGCCGGAGGGTGAATGAGCATCGTCGGACCTAAGAGCCAGGCATTGCAGAAGCGCGCCGAACAAGTTCTCCCGTTGGGCGTCAATTCGAACTTTCGATACTGGGGTGATGGCATCACCCCGTACGTCGACCATGCCAAGGGGGCGCATCTTTGGGACGTGGACGGCCGTCGCTTCATTGACTACCGAATGGCCTTCGGCCCCATCATTCTGGGGCATGCCTTTGACCAGGTCGATAGCGCAGTAATCGACGAACTGAAGAAGGGGGTGCTATTCGCGATGACGGGGGAGCTCGAGATCCGCTTGGCCGAGCTGATCCGGGAGATGGTGCCGGCCATGGAAATGGTGCGCCTTGCGTGCTCCGGCACGGAAGCCACCATGCACGCCATTCGAGTGGCACGCGCCTACACCGGCCGCGAGATGATCCTCAAGTTCGAGGGCAACTACCACGGCTTCCATGACCACACGCTTTGGTCGACCTACGCTCCGGTGGAGGCGTACGGCAATCGGCGGAGCCCCATCCCGGTCCCATCTTCATCAGGCATTCCCACGGCACTTCGCGACCTGGTCGTTACGCTGCCTTTCAATGACTTTGATGGTTTCGAGCGGGTGATGAGATCCCACGGGCACCAGTTGGCCGCGGTGATCACCGAGCCGTGCCAGGGCAATTGTGGTGCCATTGCGGCGCGACCCGGCTTCCTCGAGCTGATTCGGAAGTCGACCACCGATCACGGAGTTGTCCTTATCCTTGATGAGGTCAAGACCGGGTTTCGCATAGCTAACGGCGGTGCGCAAGAGGTTCTTGGAATAACGCCCGACTTGGCGACGTACGCCAAGGCGATGGGGAATGGCTATCCCATCGCCGCTTTCGGCGGAAGGCGTGAGATCATGTCGATTATTGGCCACGGGGTCGCTCAGGGGGGGACCTACACCAACAACAAACCCGGGGTGGCAGCCGCCTACGCCACGCTGAGCATGCTCAAGGAGAAGCCGGTCCTTCAGACAATTCGTGACCGAGGCGCCAAGCTCATGGGCGGTCTCCAGGAAATCTTCGAGGAGAATGGCATTCCGGTGGTCATGAGCGGCTTTCCGGCCATGTTCTCCTTCGCCCTCGGTGTCCAGGATGTGACGTGCCAGCGCGACTGGGACAAGAGCGATAGGGCGCTCTACATCAAGCTGGCCGAGATGGCCATTGAAAGGGGTGTCATGCCCGACGTGGATCCCCGCGAGCCCTGGTTCCTGTGCTACGAACACAGCGACAAGGATGTCGAAGACACTCTTCAGGTGTATGCGGAGTCGGTCAAGGCCGCGAAGCGCGAATATGCGAAGATCTAGCCCCGACAGGGCTTGGACGCACGTTCCAGCATGCGGAAACACATGGCCGTGAGCAAGCGCAGACTGACCGCCCAGGAGATCGTGGACCTCAGCACTGAGTTCACATTCTTCTCATGGTCCGTGCAAGGCGAGGCGCACCCGATTCCTGTTGCGAAAGCGGAAGGGGTCTACTTCTGGGACGCGAACGGCAAGCGCTACCTAGACCTGGCGTCGCAATTGGTCAATGCCAACGTTGGCCACCAGCATGCAGGCGTCGTAAAGGCCATACAGGAGCAAGCCGCGCACCTGGCTTTTGTTGCACCCGGCATGACCACGGAGGTGAGGGCGCTCCTGGGAAGAAAGTTGGCGGAGATCGCACCCGGCGATCTCAAGAAGACTTTCTTCACGCTCGGTGGTGCCGAGGCGAACGAGAACGCCATCAAGATAGCGCGTTTCTACACCGGCCGGCACAAGATCCTGGCCCGCTACCGCTCCTACCACGGAGCTACCCACGGCGCCGTGGCGCTGACAGGAGACTATCGGCGACTTCCGGCAGAACCGGCAATGCCAGGGGTAGTGCACATTCTGGATCCGTACTGCTACCGCTGCCCGTTCGGATGGACGCGCGAAACCTGTCATCGGGAGTGCATCAGTCACGTGGAGGAGGTCATCCAGCATGAAGGGCCGGATCGGATTGCCGCGATCATCCTGGAGGGCGTCACCGGGACGAACGGACTGATCATTCCTCCCGACGAGTACTGGCCCCGCATGAGGGAGATATGCGACAAGCATGGCATTCTGCTGATCTCCGATGAGGTCATGAGTGGATGGGGGCGGACGGGTACTTGGTTTGCGGTGGACAACTGGGGCGTGGTCCCCGATATCATCACGACGGCCAAGGGCCTGACATCAGGTTACGTCCCCCTGGGCGCCGTCATCGTCCGCGAAAAGATCGCTCGCTTCTTCGATGACAAATACCTGTATGCCGGACTTACGTACAGCGGTCATGCATTGGCGTGCGCCGCGGCTCTGGCAAATATCGAAGCCTATGAGCAGGAGGGAATATTCGAGAACGCCAGGAACGTCGGCGCATATCTGGGCCGGCGCCTCGAGGAGCTCAAGTCCAGGTATTCTGCAGTTGGCGACGTTCGCTATATTGGGCTGTTCTCGGCGCTTGAGCTGGTCAAGGATCGGCGCTCCAAAGAGCCAGCCGATCTATCACGCCTCAGGAGCTTCCTGCTTGACCGCGGAGTGTACGTGTTCAATTTCAACAACATCCTCTTCGTCGTACCTCCATTGATCATCTCGCAGGACCAGTTGGAAGCGGGCCTGGCAGTCCTGGATGAGGGCCTGGCTGAGCTCATGGTCTGAGGCATATGCGCAACCACGACGGACACCCCATGGAAGTCCTCAACTACGTCGACGGGTCTTGGATCGGGGCGAATGGCCGAGAGCGCCTCGATGTCATGAACCCGGCGACCGGGGAGTTGCTGGCGCGCACCCCACTCTGTGGCGCCGCGGAGGTAGCCCTGGCTTCGGCTGCTGCCGCCAGGGCACTGCCAGATTGGCGGCGGACGCCCGTTCAGGAGCGAGTGCAATACCTCTTCAAGTTGAGGGAACTGCTGCTGCATGACCTAGACGCCATCGCCCGGACCATCACAATTGAGGCTGGCAAGACGGTCGAGGAATCCAGGGCTGAGATGGTGCGGGCGATCGAGAACGTCGAGATCGCCTGCGGCACGCCCATGATGGCGAAGGGCGAAATCGTGGAGGACATTGCGCCGGGGGTCGATGAGATCCTGCTGCGCCAGCCTGTGGGAGTGTGTGCCAGCATCGCGCCATTCAACTTCCCCGGAATGATCCCGTTCTGGTACCTGCCCTATGCACTCGCGTGCGGAAACACGGTCATCGTGAAGCCATCGGAGAAGGTTCCGATGACGATGCAGCGCATCTTCCAGCACTTGGAGGCCACGGGCCTTCCCAAAGGAGTCGTGAACCTGGTGAACGGTGCGAAGGAAGCCGTGGACGGTATCCTGGATGCCCCTGAGGTCCGCGCTGTCACCTTCGTGGGTTCCACTGCGACGGCACGGTACATCTACACGCGGGCCTCTGCGAATGGCAAGCGCGTCCAGGCGCAGGGCGGGGCGAAAAACCCGGTTGTCATCCTGCCGGATGCCGACATGGAGATGACAACGAAGATCGTCGCTGACTCGGCGTTCGGCTGTGCCGGGCAGCGGTGTCTTGCGGTCTCGTTGGCGGTGACGGTCGGTGAAGCACGCGACACGTTTCTGGAGATGATCTGTGACGCGGCCTCTTCGCGCGTGGTCGGCTACGGCTTGGATTCAGGTGTGGAAATGGGGCCAGTGATCAACGCGGCCAGCAAGGGCCGGATCGAACAACTCATCGGTGCCGGCGCAAAGGATGGAGCAACGGTCGCGGTAGACGGACGGGGAGCGGTGATCAAGGGGTATGAGCAGGGCAGTTTCGTGAGGCCCACCATACTGGCAGACCTGCCGCCGCAGGCCGAGGCCGCGCGAACCGAGATCTTTGGGCCTGTCCTGGGATTGATCCACCTCAGCACAATGGAGGAGGCCATCGGGCTGGTAAATGCAGGGCAGTACGGGAACCAAGCCAGCCTGTTCACATCAAGCGGCGAAGCCGCGCGCAAGTTCCGCTACGAGGCTGAGGCCGGCAACGTCGGCATCAACATCGGCGTGGCGGCTCCGATGGCCTTCTTCCCCTTCAGCGGCTGGAAGGAATCGTTCTTCGGGGATCTGCACGGGCAGGGCATGGACGCCGTGGAATTTTTCACACAGAAGAAAGTAGTGGTGGAGCGCTGGCCAAGAAGTTGGAGCCGCAAGTTCTGACGGCGAGGCGAACGACGCCTGCACCCGGGCGGGAACGCCCCGCTGCCGCAGGTCGGCGGCAGGAGACTTCGAAGCGGTGGGCAAAGGGAGAGTGCAAATGCCAGGTGAGTATGCGGTTGAGCTCCGAGATGTCGTCAAGCGATTCGTCACTCCCGAGGGTCGTGATCTCGAGGCCGTCAATCATGTCACGATGCACATTCGGAACGGCGAATTCTTCTCCATGCTTGGTCCATCGGGGTGTGGGAAGACGACCTCGCTGCGATTGATCGCCGGCTTTGAATGGCCTAGCTCCGGGGAGGTGTACATCGAGGGGGAGCCGCAAGGGCACCGCCCGCCGTTTCTGCGCCCGGTAAACACCGTATTTCAGAGCTATGCACTGTTCCAGCACATGACGGTCTTCGAAAACGTGGCCTTCGGCTTGGAGATGGAGAGGGCCTCGAAAGAGGAGATCCGGAGCCGTGTGGGCCGCGCCTTGGAGATGGTTCGCCTGATGGGACTTGACCGCAGGCATCCGAAGCAGCTCTCGGGCGGGCAGCAACAGAGGGTGGCGCTCGCAAGAGCCATAGTGAAGACGCCGAACGTGCTGCTTCTGGACGAACCACTGGGTGCCCTGGACCTGAAGCTGCGCAAGGATATGCAGCTGGAGCTGAAAGCTCTGCAGCAGCAACTGGGGATCACATTCGTGTACGTAACCCATGACCAGGAAGAGGCGCTGACGATGTCCGACCGCATCGCCGTGATGAGTCAGGGGAAGGTGCTACAGATGGGGCCGGCCGTGGAGATCTACGAGCGTCCAACGACCCGCTTTGTGGCGGACTTCATCGGTGAGGCCAATTTCCTGGAGGGCCGCGTCAAGAGCCTGAAGGGGGATCATGCAGTCGTGACTATAGCCGCGTGGGGAACTGATATCGCCGGTCTGAGCACGACCAAGATCGAGGTGGGAGACAAAGTTGCGGTCTCCATACGACCCGAGAAGGTGCGGCTCAGTGATGCGCCGGCGGCCGTCGAAAACTGCCTGGAGTGCGTTGTCAGCACAAGCACATATATCGGATCAGATACGCATGTGTATCTGGATGTGCGCGGGCAGCGCATGAAGGTTTGGGAGCAGAACCGCACCTCGCGGCTGGATCCGCGCTCCATCTACCGCGCCGGGGCCACAGCCTGGATCACGCTGCCGCGCGAGAACACACTGGTCCTGGCAACGGATTGACATGCAACCCGCTATCATGCCTGCTTGCACAGCTTCGCAGCTCATGATCCGACTTCCGGGCAAACCTGCCCAGGGGGAGGGCGCATGAGCGCCAGGGAAGCATCGGCGCCGCCGCATCGCCGCAACGCGGTGCTGGATCGGCTGCGGGAGAGCAGGATCTTTCAGGGCCTGGCTCTTATCTCGCCGGCCAACATCTACCTATTCTTCTTCATGATATTGCCGCTTGCCATGATCGTGGTGCTCAGCTTTCAGTCGCGCGGCTCCTATGGCGAGGTGGTGTTTCGATTCAACGCCACCAACTACACGCGGCTGCTGGACCCGGTCTATGCCCGCATCCTGGTCTATTCCCTGGGGGTGGGACTTGGAACGACCGTGATCACGATGTTGATCGGCTATCCATTGGCTTACTACATCGCCAGATCGCCAGCCCGCCAACGATCCCTGCTGCTGTTCCTGATACTCGTGCCGTTCTGGACGAATTTCGTCATCCGCATCTACGCGTGGATCATGATCCTGCGCGGGGGCGGGCTGCTTGACTCTTTGCTGCAGTGGCTGGGGATCACGCAGGAGCCCCTCGGGCTGCTCTACACGCCGACCGCAGTGATGATCGGCATGGTGTATGAGTTCCTGCCCTTCATGGTGCTGCCCCTATACACGTCGCTGGAAAAGATCGAAAACGCGCTGCTGGAGGCGGCGGCCGATCTGGGCGCACCGCCGTGGAGGGCGTTCCTGAGGGTCACGCTGCCGCTGAGCGTTCCCGGCATGATCGCGGGGACGATCCTGGTGTTCATTCCTGCGATGGGCATGTTCGTCCTGCCGGACCTGATGGGCGGCGCCAAGACACTGCTGATCGGTAACGTGATCCGGAATCAATTCCTGACGGCCCGGGACTGGCCCTTCGGCGCGGCGGCATCCATGATCCTGATGCTCATGACCCTGCTGCTGACCCTGTACTACACCCGGCGCGCCGGTTTCTCCGAGGATCTGCTGGTATGAGCGAGAAGAAGCTGCCGATCTGGCTGCGCGCGTACGGCCTGGCTGCGTACCTGTACATCTATGTGCCCATCCTGATCTTGATGGTGTTCTCCTTCAACACCATGAAGCTGAATATACGCTGGGAAGGCTTCACGTTCCGTTGGTACGGGGTGCTGTTCAACGATCAGCAGGTGATCCTGGCAACCCGCAATACGCTGATCATCGCGGCGCTTTCGACGCTGGTGGCGACCATTCTCGGAACCATGGCGGCGCTTGCGCTGCATCGCTACCGGTTTCCCGGCTACAACGTGTCGGAAACCGTCATGTACATCCCGATCGTGATCCCCGAGGTCATCATGGGGATTTCGCTGCTCGTGCTGTTTGTCATCCTGAAATTCCAACTTGGCTTGCTGACGATCATTCTGGCGCACATTGCCTTCAACATCCCCTTCGTGGCCCTCGTCGTGCGTGCGCGCCTTCACGGTTATGACAACGCCATCGACGAGGCCGCAATGGATCTGGGTGCCAATGAGCTCACCACCTTCCGGCGCGTCACGCTGCCCACAATAATGCCAGGGGTGCTTTCCGGCGCACTGCTCGCCTTCACACTTTCGCTGGACGACTATGTGATCACGTATTTCACAGCCGGCCCGGGGTCCACAACCCTCCCGCTGAGGGTATTCTCCATGGTGCGATTCATGGTCACGCCAGAGGTCAATGCGCTTTCGACCATCTGGGTCGTGGCCGTGTTCCTTGTACTGCTGGCAGGGCAAATCGCGCAAAGTCGTAGAACGTAGGCCGAAAAGAGGAAAACAAAGGAGGAACGAATGAAGCTGAAACGTCTCGTCAGTACTCTGATTCCTGCTCTTCTCTTGCTCGCTGCATGTGCCCCAGCCGCGCGGCCCCCGGCCGCTTCAGGGTTGACCTCAACCGAACTGAATCTCTACGCCTGGAGCGAATACGTACCCCAACAACTGCTGGATGATTTCACCGCGAAATACGGCGTGAAGGTGAACTACGATACGTACTCCTCGAACGAGGAAATGCTGGCGAAGCTTCAGGCCGGGGCCTCGGGCTACGATCTGGTCATTCCGAGCGACTACATGGTGGCCGTCATGTTGAAGCTGGGCCTTCTGGATCCGCTCAACATGACCCAGATCCCGAACTTTGGCAACATCGACCGGCAATTTGCCGACCAGTACTATGATCCCGGCAACAAGTACACCGTGCCATACATGTGGGGAACCACGGCCTTGGCATACCACAAGACCAATGCTCCCTTCGAGCCGAAGAGCTGGGCGGACTTGTGGGATCCGGCCTTTGAGAACAAGCTCGTCCTGCTGGATGACTCTCGCGAAGTCCCGGGCATGGCTCTGCAGGTACTGGGATTTGACAAGAACAGCACCAGTGCAGACGAGCTTGAGCAGGCCAAACACAAGCTGGTCGAACTGAAGCCCAACATCCTGCTGTTCAACAGCGATGATCCCGAGACCGCGTTGATCACCGGGGAGGCATGGGCGGGCCTGATGTGGAACGGCAACGCCGCGCTTGGTCATGCCGAGGATGAGAACATCATGTACATTTGCCCCGAGGAGGGGTGCGGGTTGTGGTTCGACAACCTGTCCATGCCCAAGGGAGCACCCCATCCGGATGCGGCCATGGCGTTCATCAATTTCATGCTCGAGCCAGCCGAAAGCATCCTGATCACGGGCGAGTTTCCATACTCCAATCCAAATGCGGCCGCGCTTGAGTACTTGAAAACCAGCGACCCGGATGCCTATGCGGTGTACATGGGTTTCTCCGCGACGAATCCGCCGCCGGAGTTCATCAGCAAGACGACGGCGCTCAAGGACGTTGGGGACGCGACTACGCTGTATGACCAGCTCTGGACGAACTTCAAAGGCGAATAGCCTGGCGGCACGGAGCGCGGAGGAACCGCTTTGGGCCCTGTGAACTGAGAGCTGACTTCCTCATCGGCTGTGGCTGGGCGCCGGCAAAGACGCCCAGCCGCGGACCATAGCCGCGGTGCGGCTCGGCGCCCGAGGCAACAAATCTTGTCTGCCACCGCAGCGAAGCGGCTGGTGGAGCCACTGAAAGGAATCATGAAAGTTCTGCTTGTTGGTGTCGGAGGGGTAGGCGAGGCGATCGCGATGATCGCCAAAGAACGCGCCTGGGTCGATCGGCTTGTCCTAACCGACTACAACTTTGATCGGGCAAGCGAAGTCCAGCGCAAGCTCGGGGACTCGGTGCGTTTCCCCGCCGAGCGTATCGATGCAAGCAACCAGCAGATGGTGGCGGAGCTGGCCCGCAAGCATAAGGTGGACCTGGTGATGAACTCCGTGGACCCCATCTACAACCCACAGATATTTGACGCGGCGTTCGAGGTGGGGACGATGTACATGGACATGGCTATGACATTGTCCACGCCGCATCCGGAGCGCCCGTTCAGCCAGGCGGGCATAAAACTGGGCGACTACCAATTCGAACGCGCGCAGGCCTGGGCAAAGAAGGGGCTGCTTGCGTTGGTGGGGCTGGGCGTGGAGCCCGGGATGGCAGATGTCTTTGCGCGCTACGCGCAGGATCATCTGTTCGATGAAATCGATGAGATCGGCATACGGGATGGCGCGAATCTTGAGGTCGATGGCTATGAGTTCGCGCCCAGCTTCTCGATATGGACCACGATCGAAGAGTGCCTCAATCCTCCGGTGATATGGGAAAAAGACCGCGGCTGGTTCACGACGGAGCCGTTCTCGGAGCCCGAGGTGTTCGAATTCCCCGAGGGGATCGGACAAGTCGAGGTGGTCAACGTGGAGCACGAAGAGGTGCTCTTGGTGCCGCGGTGGATCAAGACCAAGCGCGTCACCTTCAAGTACGGGCTTGGCGACAAGTTCATCGGCGTTCTGAAGACTCTGCACATGCTGGGCCTCGACAGCAAAGAACCGATCAGCGTCAAGGGCGTGCATGTCGCTCCGCGGGACGTTGTGGCCGCCGCTCTTCCTGACCCGGCGCGGCTGGGAGACAGGATGCACGGCAAGACATGCGCCGGCACATGGGTCCGGGGAAGGAAGGCTGGACGGGCGCGACAGGTCTACTTGTACCAGGTGGCAGACAACGCCGAGTGCATGAAGCGTTGGGGCTGCCAGGCCGTGGTGGCGCAGACCGCGTTCGGCGCGGTCATCGGGTGGGACCTGTTGGAGCACGGCCAATGGAAGGGAACCGGAGTGCTGGGACCCGAAGCGTTCGATCCGCTGCCCTTCATGGAGAAGATGGCCGAGTACGGTTTCCCATACGGCATGATGGAGATGCAGGCCTAAGGCGACGGCTGCACCTTGGCCGCAAGGCGGGCCGGAGCGCTGCGGGATCCCGGTGCAAGGCCCAGTGATCAAGTCATGTGGATCGTGAGTCGTCTGTTGTGCGCGCAAAATCGCACCAGATCGCATTGCGGAGGAGGAAGCCATGGCGTTCGGCTATAACGGCAAGATCCTGCACGTGAACCTAACGACCGGTTCGCTGGATGTCGAGAGCCCACAGGAGGCCTTCTACCGCACGTACATGGGCGGATCGGCGATGGGCATGTACTACGTGCTGCGTGAGGTTCCCAAGGGCGCAGACGCCTTGAGCCCGGAAAATGTGCTGACCTTGTTCACCAGCGTGACGACCGGGGCGCCGATCTCGGGCCAGAGTCGCATCAACGCCAATGCCCGATCGCCGATCAGCGGCGCAATAGGCGACTCGCAAGCCGGGGGATACTTCCCTGCGGAGCTCAAATTCGCCGGCTTCGATGGCATTGTCATCAAGGGCAAATCGCCGAAGCCGGTCTACCTGTGGATCTTCGATGGAAAGCCCGAGCTGCGCGACGCCTCCAAACTGATGGACAAGATCACGGGCGAGGTGGATGCTATTCTGCGTGAAGAGCTGGGGGATAAGAAGATCGAGATACTTCAGCATGGACCCGCCGCCGAACGGGGCGTGCTGTTCTCCAGCCTGGTGAATATGTCGAATCGTCACAACGGCCGCACGGGCATGGGCCTGGTCATGGCGACGAAGAACCTGAAAGCGATCGCCGTGCGAGGCAAGAAGAAGGTCGAGCTGGCCGAGCCGAAGGCGCTGACTGCCCTGAATCGCATCGGGCCGAAGGAAGTACCGAACAATCCGGACATGGACAGCCTGGCAAAGTATGGCACTGCCGGTGTGGTGACTTCGCAGAACCTGTATGGGACGCTGCCCACCTTCAACTACAACGAGGGGCAGTTTGCGCAGGCCGAGGCCATCAGCGGTGAGAAGATGGCCGAGACGATCCTCAAAGAACGCGAGACCTGCTATGCCTGTGTGGTGCGCTGCAAACGCGTTGTGGAGATCACCGAGGGCGCGCACAAGGCCGACCCGTACTACGGCGGCCCCGAGTATGAGACTCTGGGCACCCTGGGCTCCTATTGCGGGATCGGCGATCTGGCCGCAGTTGCCGAAGCCAATCAAATATGCAACCAGCACGGTGTTGACAGCATTGCGTGCGGCGCAACGATCGCGTTTGCGATGGAATGCTACGAAAAGGGCATCATCACGGATGCCGATACCGGAGGCATCAAACTCAAGTTCGGCGATGCTGATGCCATGCTGGCGACGGTAGCGCAGATCGTCAGAAATGGCGGGCCTCTGGGCAAGGTGCTCTCCCAGGGATCGGAACGCGCCGCCAAGATCTGGGGAAAGGGCGCCGATGAGTGCCTGATCACGGTAAAGGGGGCTGAGGCACCGGCCCACATGCCGCACGCCAAGCGAAGTCTGGCTCTGATCTACGCAGTCAATCCCTTCGGGGCAGACCACCAATCCAGTGAGCACGACTGGATGATCGAGAACGGCATGGCGACGGATCTATATATGAAACGGCTGGCGTTGCTCGGCATGCCGGACATGCTGCCGTCCATGTCCCTGGGACCCGCGAAGGTCAAGTTCGCATACCTGACCGAGGTCTTCTATTCCATGTTGGACACCCTGGAGCTCTGCCAGTTCGTGTGGGGTCCGGCCTGGACGCTCTATGGACCACAGGAAACTGCGGACATGGTCAAGGCCGTCACGGGCTGGGATGTGACGATCGACGAGCTGATGCAGGTGGGTGCGCGCCGGCTCAACCTGATGCGCATGTTCAATGCGCGCGAGGGATTTGACCGGAAGCAAGACAAGCTGCCCAAGAAATTCTTCAAGGCATTGGAGGGTACGGGCCCCACTGCCGGCATCGCCTTGACGCATGAGGAGCTCGAGGCCGCATTGGACGAGTACTATCGTCTGGCCGGCTGGACTCCAGATGGTATTCCGACCGCCGCGACGCTGCAGAAGCTGGGTATCGGCTGGGCGGCATAGAGTTTCGAGGTGGCACGGCAGCTGCCTGGTGGCTGAGCCACGCATGCCGTCCCCTATCGCCTGCTGCATGACGGCGAGTGGTGGCCGACGGAAGGATTGAGCATGTCAGATCTCTACAGCGAGAATTTTCCCCACATATCGCCGGTCTGGGGTCGGATATTCGACTTCGTCGCGGAACGTGCTGAAGGCTCCTATATCTTCACATCGGACGGTCGCAAGCTGCTCGACTTCACGTGTGGGATCGGCGTCACCAACACCGGCCACTGCCATCCAAAGGTTGTGGAGGCGATCCGGCAGCAGGCGGGATCCTTCCTGCATGCCCAGGCGAACATAGTCATTCACCAGCCGATGCTTCAATTGATCGACGAACTGCGCAAGATTGTTCCTGCGCCTATTGACGGGTATTTCTTTTCCAACTCGGGGGCGGAGGCCATTGAAGGAGCGGTGAAACTGGCGCGGGTGGCCTCTGGGCGACCCAACGTCATCGTATTCGGCGGCTCGTTTCACGGGCGCACCGCCGGCACAATGGCCCTGACTACATCCAAGACCATCTACCGGGCCGGCTTTGGCCCTCTGCCCTCCGGCGTCTTTGTGGCCCCGTTCCCGTATGCCTATCGGCTTGGCATGAGCGAGGAGCAGGCCTCGGCCTACGCTCTCGAACAGCTCGAATTTCTTCTGGCTTCGCAGACGGCACCAAAAGAGACAGCCGCGATCCTGATCGAGTCGGTGCTTGGTGAGGGAGGCTACGTCGTGCCGCCGGTCAGCTTCATGAAGGGACTGCGGGAGATCTGCAATAAGCACGGGATGCTGCTCATCTTTGATGAAGTGCAGTCCGGCTTTGGCCGCACGGGGACGTGGTTCGCCATGGAGCACTTCGACGTGCTGCCGGACATCATGACGGTCGCCAAGGGGATCGCCTCGGGCCTTCCGCTCTCCGGCGTCTTCAGCCGGCTCGAGCTGATGAAGAAATGGGATGTGGGTTCTCACGGGGGCACGTTCGGCGGCAATGCGGTGGCATGCGCTGCCGGCGTGGCCACCATTCGTGCCATACGCGACGACGGGATGCTGGACAACGCCAAAGCGCGCGGCACGGAGCTCGCGACCGGCCTGCGCAGACTCCAGGAGGAGCACCCTGAGATTGCCGACGTTCGCGGCCTGGGCCTCATGATCGGCACGGAGTTTGCGGTCAAGGGCAGCGCACCGAACGCAAAGCCGCTCGTCAAGGAGATCGTACACGCCGCCGAGCAGGAGAACCTGCTATTGCTGACATGCGGGACGTATGACAACACCATCCGTTGGATACCGCCCCTGAACGTATCGTCTGCGCAGATCCAGGAAGGTCTCAAGAGCTTCGGGGTCGCGCTTGACAGGACAATTGGAAATCATGACTGAGCACGCAGCGCGCGTTTGGCGTGTCAATGTCCAGAAGCAAACGCTGGAGGTGGAACCGGTGCCGGAATCCTGGCAGCGGCTTGGCGGGCGGGGTTTGCTGGCTCGCATCCTGTTGGACGAGGTCGATGCCAGGAGCGATCCTCTGGGCCCCGAAAACAAATTGATCTTCGCACCGGGCTTGCTGGTTGGCCATATGCTTTCGTCCACGGATCGGATCTCCATCGGGGCGAAGTCGCCGCTCACGGGAGGCGTCAAGGAAGCCAACGCCGGCGGCCGGACGGGCCTGCACATGGCCTACCTGGGCATGCATGCGCTGATCTTTGAGGGACAGCCGGCGGATGGAGGCCTCTGGGTGTTGCACCTTTCTGCTGAGGGCGCCCGATGGGAACTCGCCGACGAGCTGCGGGGCCTCGGAGGCTACGAGACAGCACGCAGGTTGATCGCGGTTCACGGTGAGAAAGTTGCCATGGCCATCATTGGGCCGGCCGGCGAATTGCGGATGCGCAGCGCGGCGATCCTGAACCTGGACAAGGACCGGGTTCCAGCCCGGCTCGCGGCTCGCGGTGGACTGGGCGCGGTCATGGCGGCGAAGGGACTGAAAGCCATCGTGTTCGATCATTCCGGCGGCCAAAAACCCCCGATTGTCCACCCGGACCTGTTTCGGGCGGCGCAGAAGGAGTTCACCAAGGCGGTGCTTGAGCATCCGCAATCCATTGCCTACCGAGATTTCGGCACGGCCGGCATGGCTCACATGAGCGACGGTTTCGGGGGCATCCCGACGCGGAATTTCTCATCCGGGCACTTCGAGAAAGTCGAAGACATCAGCGGCGAGACCATGCGCGAATTCCTGCTGCAGCGCGGGCACCCTTCGGAGGCCTCGCACGCTTGCATGGCGGGCTGCACCATCAAGTGCTCCAACATTTTCGGCGGCGAAGATGGCAAGGTGATCGTCTCCCCCCTCGAATACGAAACCATCGGCCTGATGGGCGCCAACCTTGGGATTTCGTCGCTGGATTGCATCGCGCGCATGAACTGGGAGGTCAATGACCTGGGCCTGGATTCCATCGAGATCGGTGCGGCGCTGGGCGTGGCTGCCGAGGCCGGGTTGATGGAATGGGGTGACTGCCAGGCCGCAATGAAGCTCGTACTCGAGATCCGCGGCGGCACCGATGTCGGCCGAGCCCTTGGAGACGGTGCCGCTGCTGCCGGCAAGAGGTTTGGAATTGAGAGAGTCCCGGTGGTGAAAGGGCAGGCGATGTCCGCGTATGAACCGCGAGCCATCAAAGGCACAGGCGTGACCTATGCGACCTCACCACAAGGAGCGGATCACACGGCGGGGCTGACGATCCGGGCGAAGGTGAATCACCTGGATCCGGCCGTTCAGCGAGACGTATCGCTGAATGCGCAGCTCAACATGGCCGGCTACGACACGATCGGCGCGTGCATCTTTGCGGGCTTTGGCTACGCGGCGACGCCGGATGCCGTCGTCAAGCGTCTGCTGCGAGCGCGCTACGGCTGGGAGGACATCCCGGACAACGTGCTGCAGGATCTCGGGAAGCAGACCATCAAGCTGGAGCGGGAATTCAACCGGCGCGCTGGATTCACGGCAAAGGACGACCGCCTGCCGGCCTGGATGACGCGGGAGAAGCTCCCGCCGCATAACTCCGTCTTCGACGTCACGGATGAGACGCTGGACGATATATTCAGCGGCCTGTAGCATGAAAGTCGGGACGACTTAATGCGCCCGGCCCACTGTTTGGAGCCACCGAAGGAATTTGAACCCTTGACCTGACGATTACGAATCGTCTGGTGTTCCAGAACGATTCTGGGGAGATTCACACCCCCAGATGTGGGTCTCGGAGGCCTGCTTGCAGGTGTTTTCCCTATATATAGGGCTATTCAATGAGTGGAGAATCGTCTGCTCATGATGGCAGACACCGATACGTTATTCTAAGTCTATTTCGGGCGGATGACAACCCCAAGAGCGAAGGCCTCCCAGGTTCTTGACTGGGAGGCCTCGATCCGAAGTGCAGTTAGGATAATGCCTGGAGCCCACGTGTTGCAGTAAGTGCCCCACTCGGCTTCTTCGATTGGTCGCTGATCTCTTCAATTCAACCCCACGAGTAGTGCTCAACAGGAGAGCATTTCTCGTGTGTCGCCTGAAGGTCGCCTGTGGTTTGGGCAAGGTAGCGACGGAGAACAGTGATGTCTTTGTGCCCCATCAAACGTTGCAGTGAGAACAGATCTGCGCCATTATTCAACATGGAAAGCGCAAACTGGCGGCGGAAGTCATGGAGGGTTGGTTGGCGCTTCAAGCCAGCCAGCCTTGAGCGTCGCTGGAGCAGTTGCCGAAGACCATCGTAGGTAAGACGGTCGCTGGTTTTCGAAACGAACAGGGCGGGCGCTTGGTTATCCGAGCGTAGGCGCACGTACGAGCGTATGGCCTTGATTGTTGTCCTGCCGACGAAGGCATACCGCGGTTTGCGGCCCTTTCCTTCACGGATTGTCACCTTACCCGAGCTCAACTCGACGTCTTCGAGATTGAGGTCGCAAACCTCTTGCGCCCGAGCACCAGTGTCAAGCAGCAAGAAGAACACTGCTTTGTCCCGCTTGGAGAAGAAGGTATTTTCCCTGCAAGTGGCCAAGAGAGTGTGAACATCCACAAGGGAGATGGGCTCGATTATGTGCTCTGGCACAAAGGGCGCGTCGACTTTGCGGACTGGATTCTTCCAGTCCGGCTGCATCAATTCCTCTTTCTCAACCCACAGCAAGAATGCCCGTAGGGCCCGGTAGGCAGCATGAACTCCTCCTGGGTTATGGTCTTGGCTTATCGCAAGGATGTAGGTGCGCAGAAGACTCGTATCGATGTCCTCAATGAGGTATGCCCCTTGCGACTTGCAGTATCTTACAAATGCATTGACATAATTGCTATAGTACTTGACGGTTCTGTTACTACGATTCTTGGTCCGCCGATCCCTGATAAACGAGTCCCTGGCAGTCGTCAAGTCTTGGCCCGCCACTAGCGCGTCCAGTGCGGTTTGTATGTGCGGCGGGGCTAGATTTGAACTCCTCATGCCCATACGGCTAATTCCGCCTGAGAGCACCGGCCTTGCTATTGACTGCACGATCGATTCTTGTCACCACAATCTCACCGGTCGACACAAGCGGTTGGGGTAGCACAGGATCTATCTCAAAAACCCCGGCAAGCTCCCTAGCGCTTAGCAGGCTCCGATTTGTCAGGGATTCAAGCTCGGCCATGGAATCTCCTATCCTTTCCGCACATACAGTGCATAGATTTCGCCGCGCTCTGGCTCTTTCGGATACCCCGGGTGAATTGCCAGAATACGTTTCCACGGCCACGGATCCACCACCGTATCGCCGCTGCAACCCTCATACGGGCACATTTCGATCCCGCCGACCTCCCGATGCTCACCGGCCCTGTACGTCCGCTCGCAGTGCAGACACCACTGCCAGGTGCCGTCCCCAACTCCATGATCTCCCATTTTGGTGCCTCCTTGCAGATTCTGGCCTTCAGAATCGTCTAGGTTCCCTTGTTTCCCAGACAACAACAGCTCGTATCTGTTCCCTCGCTGCCTTCTGACCCGACCTTCTCGGATCAGAATCTCCAGGAAGTTGTCAGGCCCAATATCATGAATGACGCTCAGAGCAGGCGATACCTGCCGCCTAAGCCACGCCGTTGTCCTTGCCTCGCTGATCTCCCTCGGAGTAGTGACCGTGGCCCAAGCACGCCCGACGTCCTGCACGAATTCATCCCACCATTCCGTCTGGAAGCTAACGAAGTCCCGAAGATGGCCAATGGCTATCGGACCCCAATCGCAAATGTCGGACGATCCCAGGATCTCCTTCGCCACCAGGTCTGCCCGCCTGTCCTTTAGCTCCAATTCTAGGCGGGTGAAACCTCGCCGGTCATACACGCGCATCATCCTCTCAGACTTCCTTGACCCAAAATCCACCGTGTACGTACCGAGGTCCCCATTCTCACGTGGCTCGAACGGTGACTTGTAAACCCTCATGCTCTCCCGCTTTGCCAACGACCGGACATGTCCGCTGGTAATGGCTGCCTCCACCTCCGCTGGCGTAAAAGGAACGTCATCGAAGGCACAATCCAACCGTGTGTAGTGATATCGCTCCGGGTAGTTGTGGCGCAGCAAATCGTCCAGAGCTTGAAGACTCTGCCAATGAATGAGCTCGCATGCCTGCCCAGGGATTTCGAAATGGAAGTAATCCATCTCCCCTTGACTGGGATGGACATAGACCTTGAATCCCAGAAGCGAATACCAGATTTCATGGAAACCCCTCCCACCGTGGCCCATCCCTTGCAGCGATCCGAATAGATCGCGGAAGAATAGATCGTAGAGCACGAATGCCTCCTCGCTGGGCCCATCGACAACAAATGCGAGCCAGTGCACGCCGTATCTATAGCCTGTCATCTGTGACTGTTGCAATTCTCCACCCCCCTATCAGTAAAGGGGGTGGTCCGAGAGAAAAGACATCTTCCCCCGGACGTGCGATTGTTCGGCGGACCGCCCTCATGTCAAGGCCACCCCCCTGACCCCCCTGTTGGTGCTAGGAACGCTTGCGGCGCACCGTCCCGCCGTCCTCCTCACGTCCGGGCGGCGGGTCCCTGGTGCGCCGAACGCAAGCGCACCTAATAGGGGGGAACCGGGCCTTGACACCGGGCGGCATGCCGCCGACGCACGTGGACGCCGGGGGAAGATGTCGCCCGGCCGAGCCGGGGCGAGGGAGCCGCCTACCAAGCGGCTGGAATCGGCTGCCGTCGACGCACTTCGCTGACGCTTCTCACGAAAACTCCGAATATTTAGGGGCGTGGATAGAACGTCTGTTCTATTCATGGACTGCATTCTATAAACGGTTCATGAAAATGTCAATGACAGACGTCGCATTTATGATTAGAAATTGCGCTTACCCCCATGAAGTACCGGGCATTCGCAGGCTTCAACATGCGCCAGATGCACCAGTGGGAGAGCGCCCACAGGAAGCGCGCGACTTTACAGGGCTTCGCGAATCATCTCAACGTAAGTCAATCGCTCTTGTCGATTTGGTTGAAGGGAGACACGAAGCCATCGAGCGAGAAGATCCAGCCCCTGGGCGCCCGATCGAGAAACGAAGTCTACGAGGTGCTCGGGTTACCCAAACCTGATCCCGACGTTACGTGCCTGAACCAGATATGACCCCACATGCCGGAGGCAAGGCGACGAAGCATTGTCAAACAAGGCGAACAGTACCTATCTGGAATGAAGAATGAAACGCAAAGACGCCGTCGCCGCCCTACATAGGATCTGGCCGCAGCTCACACCCCTGCAGAAGAAGTGGCTGCGCGTTCAAGCTGAGGTCCTCTATGTACTCACTAGACTCGGTGATCTCTTACCAAAGAGAAGGAAACGGGCCGCAGGACATCATGCTTTGCCTGGAAAACACATGCCGGGAAAATCACCCTAAAGCATCATGCCCTGGTCGCGCCATGATCCCATGCAGAGCGCGCCTCGTTCGGTCGTCTCCGCTTGCTCCGTTCGCCTTGCAGTTACGCCTCCTCATTCCAGTCGCTTCGGCAACCTACGCTTGAAAGGTAAACCGATCGCTCCGGATCGCCCTCCGCTCTTTCCATTCGTCAAATCGCTGCACGCGTCGGCAACACTCCGCGGCGCGCCGCCTCCCTCCACTCGGTCGGGCTTCGCCCTCGCGCACTGCCTCAGAGACCTTTCCGGGACTAGTTTTCGGCGTTCAAGTTCCTTGTCGATCTCCTCTATACAGGCGTGTCGCACGTGGCGAGCCCCACATAGGCGCGCAACGCGCCCTCGTCAATGAAAGAGCGCTTTGTTATGTTGCAGCTGCGCCGCAACCGGAATCAATTAGCCGTGTGGAGTTCTCATAACCGCTTCAATACATGTGTAACGATATTGGATCCGCTTCCCCCAATGTTCTGCGCCATCCCGATCTTGGCGCCCTCGATCTGGTTTTCCCCTGCCTCACCACGCAGCTGCTGAACAATTTCCAGGATCTGATACACGCCGGTCGCACCGACCGGGTGGCCACGAGCTTTAAGCCCGCCACGAGTGGCGACAGGGATGCGGCCCTTTGGGCCAAGCTCACTGTCGAGACCCAGCCGTGGTCCTTGCCCGCGCTCCGCGAATCCGCAAGCCTCCAATGACAATGCAGCCATGATTGAGAATGCGTCATGAAGTTCAAATAGATCCAGATCGGCCGGTTGAATTCCGGCTTGCCCATAAGCTTTGAGAGCCGATGCATGTGCAGCTGACAGCCACAATCCGTCACGTCTGTCGTGAACGGCAATCGAATCTGTGGCCGCTGCTGAGCCGGCGATCACGATGCGCGGAACGATGCTGCCATGCAGGCTTTCAAGCGGCACAAGTACCAGAGCCGCAGCGCCATCCCCGGTGGGTGACGCATCCAAGAGGTTGATCGGATCCGCAATCATGCGCGCCTCGGCGTAGTCCTCCAGCGTAATGCGCTCATGCAGCCTGGCGTTCGGATTGTGCATGGCGTTCTCATGCGCATTGATTGAGAAGGGAGCCAACTCCGTGTGCTTCCATTTGTACTCGTGCAGGTAGCGCTGCATGATGAGGGCATTTAGTGCGACGAACGTGGTGCCGTGGTCGCTCTCGTAGTCCGCGTCGGCGGCCGTGGCCAGAGCGGCGGTGACCTCAGGCATGGAGCGTTCGGTCATCTTTTCCACCCCCATCACGATAGCGGAATCCATGTATCCGGATGCAATTGCCATTGTCCCGATGTGAACGGCGGCAGCGCCGGAACCGCACGCTGCCTCCACTTTGAAGGCTTCTGCGCCCAACAAGCCCGACCAGTCAGCGATTAGGGCGCCGAGACTCTCTTGTCGGCTGAGCATTCCCGACATCATGTTTCCGATGAAGATGCCATCAACCATCTCGCGGCCAGCGTTCGTGAGAGCTGCTGAGATTGCATGAGCTGCCAGGTCCCTGAGAGACGTCTCCCAGTGCTCCTCCACTGTTGTCTGGCCTATGCCGATGATGGCTACTTCACGCATGATGCCTCCCCGTTTCGAGGGTGCCGCTGCGCATGCAACGCCGCTCAGGTCGTTCCCGGCCTCCCTTCCCCTAGGACAGTACATGCATGGTTGCTCTCAGGAACTGTCGGGCGGCATTGTCCATGACTTCTGTCATACAGAGTTCGTGACTTGTGGTGTCTAGACGCGGCGTCAGCGAACGCCTAAAATAATATTCACGAAAATGAATAAGCTTGGGAGATCAATGGACGGTTACGAATCGCAGGCTAGGTTGTTCAAGACGCTTATGCATCCGGCGCGGCTGGCAATTCTTGAGATTCTCCGTCCGGGCGAGGCATGTGTCTGCCACATGGAGGCAGCACTCGGATATCGCCAGGCCTACATATCCCAACAGTTGATGGTGTTGCGGGAGGCGGGTCTAGTGGGGGATCGTCGGGACGGGTGGAATATCTACTACCGGGTGGCCAAGCCGGAGATCTTCAAAGTAATGGATTCGGCGCGTGCCGCGTTGGGAAGAACCAGGAAAACTGGCGAACGGTTTGTAGCAAAGTTGTGCAATTGCCCTAACTGCACTCATGAAGTAGCGAGGGAATCGCGTCTCATCCAGACCTAGTGCCTCTTTTTTTGGCAAATAGTATTCGGGGTTTTGAATACGAATCCGAGGAGTTTCTATCGATGCGAACTGAGCTTTCAAACCAAGCCAAGAAGCCGTACCCCGGAGCCGATGTGCGCTCTTGGGGCCGAGTTGTGCTGGCTACTGTCGCTTGGATCGCCCTCTATAACCTGATCCAGCCCTTCGCCAACTGGCTTGCGTATGGTTTCCTGGCGCAGCCGCAGGGTTCGCATCTGGGTGATGCACTGGCCTTCTTCTTCTATGATGTCCCTAAAATCATCCTGCTCCTAGGCGGCATGATCTTCCTGATTTCACTGCTGCGGACATTCTTCAGCGCGGAGCAAACACGCGCGTGGCTGGGGGGTAAACGCCAGGGTGTGGGAAATGTGCTGGCCGCCCTGCTGGGGATTGTCACTCCATTCTGCTCCTGCTCTGCGGTTCCGCTCTTCATCGGGTTTGTCGAGAGCGGTATTCCTCTGGGCGTGACGTTTTCCTTCTTGATCGCCGCTCCGACCATCAATGAGGTAGCCGTCGTGCTGCTCTTTGGCCTCTTCGGCTGGAAGGTCGCAGGGCTCTACATCGGGTCCGGGCTGTTGATCGCCATCCTTGCCGGCGTCGTGATCGGGCGGCTCAAGATGGAGCGCTACGTGGAAGACTTCGTTTGGCAGATCCAGAGCCGGGGCGAAGGAGTCGCCGAAAGGCTGACGCTTCAGGAGCGCATTGAACGTGCTTGGGAGTCGGTCAAGGAGATCGTCGGAAAAGTCTGGCTGTACGTGGTAGTGGGCATCGCCGTCGGGGCGGGCATTCACGGATATGTGCCTGATGCAGCTCTGGCGGGGATCATGGGAAAACAGGCGTGGTGGTCGGTACCTGCGGCGGTATTGGTCGGCATCCCACTCTATTCCAACGCGGCCGGCGTCATCCCGATCGTCAGCGCGCTGATGGAAAAAGGTGCCTCGCTGGGCACGGTCCTGGCTTTCATGATGTCGGTAGTGGGATTGAGCCTGCCGGAGGCGATCATCCTGCGCCGCGTGCTCAAGCCGCAGCTGATCGCCGTCTTCATCGGTGTGATCGCCGCCGCGATCATTGTCACCGGATACTTGTTCAATTGGATCATGTGATCCTCAGCGTTAGCCTCTCTCCCACCGGAGACAGGCACACGGAGAACTCATGGACATCAAGATACTTGGAAGCGGCTGTGCGTCCTGCCGGAGCATGTACAACGACGTGACACGGATCACCGGACGCAACGGCTGGCCAGGCGTCAGTGTGGAATATGTGCAGGACATCCAGCGCATCATGGCATACGGCGTGATGGCCACGCCAGTACTTGTCATCAATGAGAAAGTTGTCATGGTCGGTCATCGCGGCGCGACGAAAATCGAAGAGGCGCTGCGCAATGGGGCTGCACTATGAGCGTCACGGTCTATGTGGTTATCGCAATCCTTGTCTTTGTGTTCTCCGGCCTTCTCGCAATGGCAGGCATTGGGGCGGCCTTCCTGTTCGTGCCGCTGTTTTACTACCTCGGAGTGCCGCTGGCAGAAGCCACATCCACCGCGCTGCTGCTCAATGTCGTCAGCCTGATGTTTGCGGCGTTCAACTACTGGCGCGGCAAGCTCATCAACTGGCGCGTTGGTCTGCCCGTATTGATCGCGGCCGTCGTTCTCTCGCCGTTCGGCGCGCGCCTGACACCGTATGTAAACAAGAACCTCCTGCTCAGTCTGTTCGCGGCCTTCCTGGTTTTCGCGGGATTCATGATGCTGTTTTATAGGGCGAAAACACGCGAACGACCCCTAAGCCGCGGAACCGAAATCGGCGCGGGAGCCGGTGTCGGGACGGTGGCGGGCTTTCTCGGCGGACTGCTCGGAGTCGGCGGCGGGAATTTCATCCTGCCCGTCTTGAATTGGATGGGACTGGATGCCAAAGTCGCTGCTGGCACCACCGCCCTGGTTGTCGTGTTTTCCTCGCTCTCGGGTTTTCTGGGCCATGCCTCGATGGGTGGGCTGGATCCCGTTTTCATCGGGGTCACGGCCGTGATGGCAGCGCTCGGTTCCATCGTCGGCTCGCAGGTCATGAAAACCAAAGTGTCGAGCGCACAACTCAAGAAGATCATCGGCGTCTTGTTGTGGCTGATCGCCGCGAAGATGATTGTCGATTTGTTGAAGTAACCTCACGGTCAATTCCTCTCCCGCTGGGAAAGGTAAACAATGAAAAGGAGACTGGCATGACAACACAACTCATCCCCCCCGAATGGGCCTTTGAATTTCACGCTCACGAATGCCCATTCATGCCGCTCGGCTATCGCATGGGCAAACTGGCGCTGGCCTTTCTCGGCATAGAGAAGGAACCGGATCACGGGTTCTTTATCTTTCCGGAACTGGGCGAAGGACACCCACAGACCTGCATGATGGACGGCATGCAAATCGCCACCGGAGCGACCTATGGAAAAGTGATGATCGCCAAGACCTTCTATGGAAAGCTGGCCGCGACCTTCTACCATCCCAAGAAAGGTGCAGTACGGTATTCCCTCCTACCCGATTTCATTGATGCCATGGGCAAGTTCGAGTTCTTTGTCTATCGCAAGAAGGGCGTGGAGCCTTCGAAGATCCCCCTGGAAGTGCGGCGAGAAGTAATCCAATGGGTATATGCCCAGCCCGATGAGGGCATCTTCAAGGTCGAAGCCAAGCCTGATTTCGCCTACGCTCCGGTCAAAGGCTCTTTCAACAAGACCAAGTGCAGCGTCTGCGGCGAGTATGTCTTCGACCGCTACGTCCGCATGAAAGACGGACAACCCGTTTGCATCCCTTGCTCAGGCTATGAAAAGTCGGTTCTGATCGAAAGGTAGTTTGTTTCCTTGGTCAAAGGAGCTGTTTCAATATGGATCGCAACGATGGTGTTTACAAAGTTGGTTTGGCCTTGCACGGACACAAATGCCCGGCCATGCCGCTCGGTCTGCGCGCGGCGGAAGCCGCCATGCAGAGTCTTGGCGTCCAGCACGCGCCGGATGGGCAGCTCACCGCCCTGGTCGAAATTGACCGCAATCACTGCTCCACCTGCTTCGCAGACGGCGTGCAGGTCGTTACAGGTTGCACCTTCGGCAAGGGCAACATCCGCAGTCTGGGCTATGGCAAGTTCGCCATGACACTCATTGACAACAAGACCGGACGCAGCGTGCGGGTTGTCGCCACGCAGGAGGCAATGCGCCGCAGCCAGGATTCGGAATTCATCAACTTCCGAAAGCAAGGCGTGCCTGCTTCGCAGGTGGATGAGAAACTCGTCGAGCCGTTGATTGACCAGGTATTGGGCGAAAAGACGGAGGTGCTGTTTATTGTTGAACCCATCAAGGAAATGAAACTGCCGCCCATGCCTCCGCACGCCTTCGATACCGTCATTTGTGCCGAGTGTGGCGAAGTGACTGTAGAGCGCTACGCTCGCGTCAAGCACGGCAAAGTCGTCTGCCAGCCGTGCGCCGAAAAAATGTAGAGGTGACCCATGAAGATCGCTGCTGTTTCTGAGGATGGTGTGACCATAAGTCAGCATTTCGGTCGTGCGCCGTTCTATGTGGTTGTGACAGTCGAAGATGGGAAAGTCGCTGCGCGCGAGAAGCGCGATAAGCTGGGGCACGCTCAGTTTAGTGGGGAACACGAAGAGGCCCACGAGGCCGACCCGCGCGGCCACGGCTTCGACCCCGCCGCTCAGAACCGCCATGCCCGCATGGTGACTGCCATCGCCGATTGTGAAGTGCTCCTGGCGCGCGGTATGGGGGCAGGCGCCTATCAAAGCATGCAGGACGCCCATATCCGCCCAGTGGTGACGGATGTGGCCGAGATCGATGAGGCTGTTCGGGCTTTCCTTTCAGGCAGCCTGGCTGACCACGTCGAGAACTTGCACTAGCTAGCGAGAGGAGCCTTCCGATGGCTAAGGATGAAATGTGGCATGGCATTGCCCGCAAGGATATCCCCTGGTTCCCGACAGTAGATGCCGATACCTGCATCGGTTGCACGCTGTGCTATACGACCTGCGGCCGCGGTGTCTATGAAATGCAGGATAACAAGGCGGTACCGGCAAATGCCATGAGCTGCATGGTGGGATGCAGCACCTGCGGCACGGTCTGCCCAACCCAGGCGATTGAGTTCCCCGACCGGGACATGATTTGGAAGCTCGAACGCGAGCACAAGATCTTCAAGGTCGTGCGACAGGAAGCCAAAGAGAAGATGGCGAAGCAGGACGCTCTCAAAGCCCGCGCCGCCGCCGAAGACGCAGTCGCAAAACTGACGACGCGTGTACGCTTCGAGGTGGCCGGCGAATTCGGCGAGAAGCGCTACCTGGTCCAAATGGAAGAATTGGTCAAGGACAAGCCCTATGACTTCGTCAACCTGCGGTTGGATGTGCCGACCGTGAAGGGCGCCATGGAAAAAACGCCCGCCTTCATGGCATTTGACCTGACTTCGACCGAGCAGGAGGACGTTCAGAGTTTCTTGCCCGATGTTCGTGATCTGATTCGCCGTAATGGTTTGACGCTGGTGAGCGAGAACAAGATCTAATGGTGTACGGCGGCGCGTCCGAGTCTTTCCCGCCGCCTGAGACGGTCAGCAACTATGAGGTGTCAAGATGAGCATTGAGGTCGTGGAAACAGGCGATTTGAAAAACGTTGAGGCGCAGGCAACTTCATTGATTGGTTCCGGAAAAGTACGCGCTCTGTTGGTGCATCTGGAGGCCGGGAAGTCCCTGGATCCGTGTGAGATGGCTTGTCCTGTGCTGTATTACGTGATTGAAGGACAAGCTGTGCTCAGCGTGG
>Ga0315288_10001051_pt1 | contig 35241 bp, 27 predicted proteins | sample YL17G11_20_MG_FD_203454 | JGI IMG/M metagenome (GOLD analysis project Ga0315288, IMG submission 203454) | Sediment microbial communities from Yellowstone Lake, YNP, Wyoming, USA - YL17G11_20 | ecosystem: Environmental > Aquatic > Freshwater > Lake > Sediment | place: USA: Wyoming | collected...
GAATCTCTGTCTTTCCTGTTCATTAAGGCCCTCCGGGATGGGGAGCTGTTCGATCGGTTTGGCTTTCTGCTCAGTTTCGTCGAAGTAACTGTTGAAGAGTTTCAGAAATATCCACTGCGTCCACCTGTAGTACTTTGGATCGGTCGTGGCAATTTCCCGCTGCCAGTCATAGCTGAATCCCAGCGATTTTGTCTGCCGGCGCATGTTGTCTATATTTTTTTGCGTAGTGTCTTTCGGGTTGGTGCCGGTCTTAATTGCGTGCTGCTCAGCAGGAAGACCGAATGCATCCCAGCCGAACGGATGCAGTACGTTGAAGCCTTTCATCCGTTTGTATCGGGCTACAATATCGCTTGCGGTATAACCTTCCGGATGGCCGACGTGCAGGCCATGGCCGCTCGGGTAGGGAAACATATCCAGCACGTAATATTTTGGCCTGGAATCGTTGCAGTCCTGCGCTTTGAATATCCTGGATTCTTCCCAGAACCGCTGCCACTTCTTCTCAATCTCGTCTGATCTATAAAATCCCTTATTAGAACACATCTATTGCTTCTACTCCTTGTTAATGTAAAAAACCATTGTTTTATACACAATAAGGTAAAAATCCGAGAAAATCCACTAAAATTCATCTTCCGTAGACTACGCTCGGCCTGTATATCAGGTTGTTAACAAATTGCCGGATTTGCCCCCCTATCGCCTAGTGCTGTAGCGTAAAATCTGGAGTTATGCTCTATACGGTAAAGTTAAAAAGGAAATATTGCCGGTCTGGCGGGAAGATGAACTATCTATGCCGGATAATGGACTTAGAGTTTCCACATTCCGTCCGGAAGTACCTGAAGTGCTCCGGTGTCACGATAGAAATTCAACATTGCGATAGCATAATCTAAAAGTGCATCAGTAGCTTCGTTCTGAGCATCAAATAGTGCATTTTGAGCATCGAGGACTCTACGACTGCTCGTGCGTGCATACTGCATTAGCAAAAAGGTCTTCTTAAATTGTTCCTGAGCCAGGCTAAGACTCTCTGATTGAATTTTGTATCGCTCGGTCGCCTCCTTCAGGTCGCGATAAGCCTGACGAATTTCCATCTTAATTGTATCGGCAGCAAGCTCATACTCTCGTTGTCGCTGGTTTAGAGTTATCAGTGCTTTGCGATAAACGTTTTGCTCTGCTACACGGTCCAATGGTAAATTAAGCTCGAAGTCCACATTATAATCATCTGCAGCCTGCATGGTCTGCCGATTACCTTGATTTTGTGAGGCAACGTTTGTGGTGCCGGTAATACTTAAGTCGGCACCAAGAGCATCTGCCGCCACATATACTTTGCGCTGCGCATCGATTACGGCATCCGCGCTATTAGTAATGTCAAGGCGCTGATACAATGCGGTCTTTATGGCTTCGTCTTCGTCAAAATCCGGGTAATGCATACCCGCAGCCTTAAGTGTTTCCAGGTTACTTTCATCCAGCCGGATTTCTGTTGTAGTTGGCATACCAAGGGTTATCTTAAACAAATCCAAAAGCGTCCCATATTCTTTTACCTTTTGAACGTATATATCTCTTGCTATTAACTTCTCCTGACGCATTCTATCAAGCTCTAACAGAGGTAGACGGCCATAATTAGTTAATTTTTCAACGCGCTCACATAGCCAGGTAATAGTATTATAGTTATCTTCTGCTATTCTTGTCTGCTTATACAACTCCAGTGCCTGGTAGTATTGTGTAATAATTGAAACAACAAATGTTTTGCGGAACCGATTAAATAATCGTATCTGATATAACATGTCGCGCTCAGCCTGAGTTAGATTTTCGGTTACAACCTTGGGGTCGGCGCCGCGTAGCAAAGGTTGCGTTACGGTTGCGGTCAAGACTGAAGCCATACCACCCTGCATATTGCCAGAAAGCACATCGAGCCAGGCAGTTGATATCTTAGTGCTTATAAATGTGCCTGTCGCCAACAGTCTGTTAAATCCCAAATTCCCCTCAACCCCAGCGACCCTATCGTTCCAGTCGGCGTCGTATCCGCCGCTGAATCCTCCGAAGTACTGTGTTTCGAATATGTGCCGTGTCAGCCTCAAATCCAGGGCCGTAGTGTAAAGAAGTTCTTTCTGGATCTGATAGTCCCGGTTATGAGCCGTCCCGATAGCAACCGCCTGTGCAAGGCTAAGAACGCCGCCGGAAGATATTGTTTTTTCAATCTGAATGTCGTTGGGCGATGGAGTAACGTCGCTGATTCTGTAGTTAGCCTTGCTTCCAAATTCGTCCTTCCACTTTTGGTCGATAATTCGATAGACTTGCTCGTCGGCTTCGGTTTTGTAGTTCTGATGTGTGCAACCCGCCAGACAGCACAGGCCGACGAGGCTTAGTATTATTGTATTCGGAAGTTTTCTATTTCCATTAGTACAAATCATCTATCCTGCACCTGTCTCTTGTTGTCATTGATGATTAGCTGTGATTCGCTGGTCAGCACGAGACCAATCCTATACAAAGCTACAGGGTTCTTATCCCTACCATCTCACCCGCAACCAGTTCCATGCCTTCGGGAATTTCTATTATGATCGGTCGCCCCCACTGGGGAATAGCCGGATTGCGCCACAACTGCTCGGGCATAAGTTCCATCGTGGGGCCAACGTACGTTACCTCACATCGTGCTTTCTGTTCCGGGGGTCTGTTCTTGATGATTTCGACCGGGTTTTTTTCTCGTACCAGCCCTAACTGGCTTTCGCTGACGTAAGCTACAATTTCACTGGGCTTAAGTTCTGCAATCGCTAATATTGTGTCACCGGCCCGAACTACCTCGCCGGCCCTGCGAATGACATCCTCGCCGGGCCTGCGCAGGATTGCCTGATTTGCCTGGCCCTGAATTGGGATCACGATGCCATCGAACGGCGCCTTCAATTCTACCGCCCGACGTGAATCGAGCGCCTCGAGCTGTTTCAACAATCCATCCATTAACTTCTCCTGAACTCCTGCTTCTTTTCGTATTACCTCAAGGGCGCTGTCTACTGAGGGATGTGTTAACTGGCGCTGGGAAAATTCGTCTAACCTTTGTTTAGCTGATTCCAAATCACGTTCGGCCTGCTCCAGCATGCGCTGATTTTCTTCCACCTTCTTTGCCAGACTGTCATACTGCACCTTCGCTTTCTGCAATTCATAAGGTGCGACCGCTTCTTCTTTAAGCAGCTCCTCGGTAATTTTCACCTCGGCCGCCAGATCGGCCAGTAGTACACTGTCAGATGCTATTTGCGCTTTCAATTCATATATCTGAAGCCTTGTCTGGTCTGCGTCAACGAGGAATCTTCTCATCTCCGTGGCGCGATTAATCTCTCGATCAGCCTCATCAGCCAATAGGGCTTCCTGCGTGGGAACCAATTGTGCTGTGAGGTGTTCTATCTCTGCTAAGGTAGAATCTAATTGTGTTTTCAATTCGGCCTCTAACACTCGCTCATTTTCAAGGACAGTGTCGATGACAGCTACTGTTTGTCCGGCGTTAACCTGCCCGAACAAATTGACACGGACGTCTGTTAACCTCCCCGTGCATGTGGCCGCAATCTGACGGACCTGTCCCCTTGCCATACCTATGACTTCAAACCGTTGCGAGCGGCGGGTAAAAAGACCGATTACACATAACACGGCCGCTAACCACACCAGGATAGGAAGGAGGTGCAGACGCAAACGAAACGGATAATTTCTAAGACTTATCCTTTTCATATACCCTAAACCTCCAGCAGCTTTTCCTGCATTGTCAGGCTTATGTTCTCAAGGCCCTCGACTTTTTGCAGTTCGGATAACATTAGTTGGTTTCTCTCAGCATTTCGTATCATTAACTGGTAGGCATATTCAACTTCGGAAACGCCCAAACCGCTGTCCTGCGCCGATATGAGAGTATAACTGCCGCAGAAGCGTCTGAGGATAGTGGGAATCGGGCTTTCGGGTCCAATATGACCTCTGACGGTAAACCGCAAGAAACCGTTATGTGGCTGATGTGTTCCGAAAGCAGTCACATACAGATATATGATTATAAGGTTCAGAATAATCGTCCCGAGGATAGCGACGGCGTATCGCTGAGAGCCTGCCGCCATGCCAACTACCAGTGAGCAAAAAATGAAGGCTATGTCCCTCGTATCTTTAATTATGTTACGAAAACGTATAATCGCTAAAGCACCCATTAATCCGACAGCGGTGATGATACTGGTGCCGATGACAGCCATGACCATTGCTACGACAACTGTGATTAGAATCAGCGATTGTACAAACGACCTTGAATAAGACATGCCGCTGTGAGTGAAGTAATAAACCCAGGCCAGAGCTTGTCCGAGAACAAAGGCCAGCAATAGAGACAAAAGAATCGTCTCGGGTGTAAAAAGTCCCCCGGTTGAGGGAGTGCCTTCCAATATTTGCCACATTCTATCCATAATTACTTATAATTACTAAAACGTTAATTGGGGTACATAGAACTCTAATAAACGTGAGTCTGTTATTGACGAGGCGAACTTTGAAATTGATTGCTGCTCTAAGTTGAAATACTTAACCATCTGGCTCAGCCATGCAGGGTAACTGTTCGTGAACTTAATCTCCAAAATGACTCCGCCCGACGTATAGGGATTCCGCTGCCAGCCTCTTCCGCCAAGTCTGACTTCCGGCCGGTTCGTAACGCAGTATGCCAACTGTCGATCAAAGGTTACTCTTACTTTATTTTCCGAAGTTCCTTCGAATGCCTGCCGCATGTACCGGATAAGCACCATAGGCCTGGCTCCTATACTTTTCATATACAACTGGAACTGGTTGATTGTGCCTATATCGGCAGTATAGTTCTGTGGTGGTAGAGATAATCCTGCAAGCAGGGTCGGCACGTCGCGATCCATAACTCGTGCCCTGCTTTTGTTAATAATAGTATTTATCCGGCGTTTGATTTCAAAAAAGCGAGGATAATCCGGCTCATCTGTATAACTGCGGATGCGCAGCTTAAAGCGGTTTTTATATCCCCTCAAACTTTCCTGGCAGAGCTGCAGAGTATCCGAGTCCAGATAAAGGCTTACAATCGGATAGTCACCACTTCGCTGTAGTTTGCAATACCGGTCCACCTGTAAGTATGGTTTGACAAATTCCGCGATCGCCTTGGCCTTTAACTCGCTGATGTGATATTTCAACTCATGGCGGCACGAAAGAGTACGGTCGGCCAATTCGATTGGTTTTTTTACCGTGTCCGTTTGGCTTTTTACCTGAAGAGAACTATTATTTTCCGTTGAAGTTTTTATCGTGATCTTCCTTCAAACTTTACGACTGTCGTTATCGCACCATTGAGTATTAAAAGATGCTGAAATTACGGACTCAATATTTTACCTAATTACAAGCATCTGCCTTTATTATGGGACACACCCCATACATTGGGATTCGCAAAGATAACTTCCAGCTTTGTTAGTCCTGCTTTTGCACCATTCAACAATATTCAGGCGAACTATCTTATCCATTCTAACATATCTGGACTGGTTAAGTCAATACTATTTTGTTTCGATATTATGCTAATGACTTCAATTTGACGGTTTTTACTTGACGGTGCGGTGTTACTCCGATTAAATCCTTATTCTGGTCGATTTTATTTTATCGAGAAGGTACTCCGGGTAAAACTGGAGCTGAATATCTTGATTATTTTTTTGCTCCCCGCTTCTGCGAGGGCAAATTTGCCTCAGAGAAAAAAGGACAGGAGCGACAGCTTTGTGTGAGAATAGTAGGAAAATATATTTATGGCTGAACGGATTGTAAAAATTGGGATTGTTGGTTTCGGCACTGTAGGCACCGGTATTGCAAAGCTCATAACCGAAAATGCTGATGCGATAGCGGCCAGGACCGGTATTCGGCTGGAGCTTGCCTGCGTTGTCGATATAGACACGACCTCTGCACGTCCGGTAAAACTGCCCTATGGTGTCCTCACCGATGATCTGAATAGATTGTTAAACGATGATACGATACAAATAGGTGTAGAGACGATCGGCGGGACAGACATCGCAAAGGATGTCCAGCTAAAGATGCTTGAGGCGGGAAAGGATGTGGTCACCGCCAACAAGGCCCTGCTGGCTGAATACGGCAATGAGCTATACAAAGCCGCTCACAAGAACGGCCGCTGTATAGCCTTTGAAGCGAGTTGTGCCGGCGGAATACCTATTGTCTCAGCCATCCGAACAGGATTGACGGCGAATAATATCACCGCGATTTACGGCATTGTCAACGGGACATGCAATTACATCCTCTCGAATATGACGTTTAAGAATGAAGATTTTAGCGAGGCCTTAGCTCAGGCACAGGAAAAAGGCTATGCCGAAGCGGACCCGACACTGGATATCAGCGGCGGTGACAGCGCCCACAAACTGGCTATCTTGGGCTCCATTGCTTTCGGGTACGAAATTGCGCTCGAAGACGTCTTTGTCGAGGGCCTCGAAGGAATTTCGAGAGACGATATACGCTACGGCGGCGAAATGGGCTATCGTCTTAAATTGCTGGCGATCGGACAAAAAGATGAGCAAGGCAGGGTTTCTCTGTGCGTGCATCCTTCTTTTATTGCCGAGGATAACGCGCTGGCCCGTGTAGAAGGACCATTCAATGCCGTCAGCATATTTGGCAGTGCCGTTGGCCAGGTGACTTTTTATGGCCGCGGTGCCGGAATGATGCCTACTGCCAGCGCTGTTGTTGCTGATATTATTGATGTTGCCCTGGGTAACTCCGGCACTACTTTTCGTCACTTGAATTTGCGCCCCAGGAACGAGTCAGCCAGGTTTATAGAGAACATAGATAACAAAGTAAACAGGTTTTACATCAGAATAATGTGCAAGGACCGGCCGGGTGTCATCGCTCAGTGGAGCAGAGTGCTTGCCGACAATCAGATAAGCATATCAGGCGCCATTCAGCATGAAGGAACGGGCCCCGACAATACTGTGCCGGTAGTAATCGCAACGCATCCGACAATGCAAAAGAACATTACCGCTGCGTTGGAAGACATGGAAAAACTTGATGTCATTGGTGGAAAACCGGTTTGTATAAGAATCGTAGACATTCCGGAGGACAAGGATTGACTAGAAAATATGTCATAATCATTCCTGACGGCGCAGCGGATGAACCGCTCGAGCAATTCGCCGGCGAAACAGTCCTTGAGGCTGCTGAAATCCCTAATATGGATAAAATCAGCACCTTAGGCAGGCAGGGTCTTGTCCAGACGGTCCCTGACGGTATGGAACCGGGCAGCGATGTAGCCCAGATGAGTCTGTTAGGATACGATCCCCTTCGGTATTATTCCGGCCGGGCGCCGATTGAGGCCGTTGCGCGTAATATTAAATTGTCGCTGGAAGACTGGGTTTTCAGGTGCAATTTAGTGACGATTGCCGACGGCAAGATGGCGGATCACAGCGCCGGGCATATATCAACTGTGGAGGCCGGCAATTTAATAAAAGAGCTGGCCGGGCAGCTTGGCAACGAGCAGATTACTTTCCATACGGGTGTAAGCTATAGACACTTGTTGGTTTTCAAAGGTATCAATTTTGATGTTAAAACATATCCTCCTCATGATTATATCGGTAAGGCGATAGAAAAGATTTTGCCTCGCGGCAAAGGTGCTGAACTTCTGATCGACTTGATGGCTCGTTCACAGCAGCTTTTCACCAATCACGACATTAACAAGGTTCGAAGAGACCTGGGAGAAAATCAGGTCAGCTCCATCTGGCTTTGGGGACAGGGCAAAAAAGCCCAAATGGAAAGCTTTCAGAAGCGTTTTGGAATAAAGGGTGCGGCGATTACCGCCGTGGACCTTGTTAGAGGTTTAGCAAAGCTGATCGGTTTCGACTTGATCGATGTTCCGGGCGCTACCGGCTTTATCGATACGAACTATCAGGGCAAGGCTTCTGCCGCAATCGAGGCGATTGAGAAGTACGACATTGTTTTTATTCATATCGAGGCGCCTGATGAGGCATCGCACAGCGGCAATGCCGAGATGAAGAAAATGGCTATCGAGCAGGTCGATAAACATATCGTCGGGCCTGTGCTTGAGGCGCTGCAAAAATATGAAAGTTGGCGGATACTCGTCATGCCCGATCATCCGACCCCGGTCAGAACCTGTGCTCACTCGGCCGAGCCGGTACCGTTTGCAATGGCGGGCGACAATGTCAGCGGAATCTTGCACGCCACCTTCGGCGAGACTAATGCCGCCAAATCGGGATTCAGAATAGAAAACGGTTTTGAGCTGATGGAATATTTCTTAAAAAGTTAAAAGACTTGACAGCCGAAACCAAGTCGTGTACAAAAGCCTCATAAAAGCTCAATTCAAGAGTATGTAGTAGCAAAGTAAGTTTGAATAGGTTAATCATGGCAATCATTGTGCAAAAGTTTGGTGGTACTTCGGTGGCTGACGCCGAGAAGATTCGACGGGCCGCGAAGCGAGTCATTGAAACGTTAGAGAAAGGTTTTCGTGTTGTTGTAGTCGCTTCAGCCCGGGGCGGACAAACCGATCAGCTCGTTGCGGACGCTTTGGAGCTGAATCCAAATCCGCCGAAACGAGAGATGGACCAGCTGCTCAGTACCGGCGAGCAGCAAACGGTATCGCTTTTCGCGATGGCTCTCGAGGCTATGGGATATAGAGCGATTAGCTTTACCGGCAGCCAGATCAGGATGATAACCGACAGTGTCCACACAAAGGCACGGATTATCAGTATTGATGCCGGGCGAATTCACAGGCAGTTGGAACAGGGTAAGATTGTGATTGTAGCGGGCTTTCAGGGCATTGATGAGCATGAGAATATCACCACGCTCGGCCGAGGCGGCTCGGACACGACCGGGGTTGCACTGGCTGCGGCCCTCGGAGCCAAACTCTGCGAAATTTATACCGACGTCGATGGCATCTACAGTGCGGATCCGAGATTATACAAAAGTGCCGTCAAGCTGAAACAAATCAGCTACGACGAGATGCTCGAATTGGCCAGCCTCGGAGCCGGCGTCATGCATCCTCGGGCCATCGAGTTCGGCAAGAAATATGATGTGACAATTCACGTAAGAAGCAGTAGTGAAGATATAGAGGGGACAATAATTACTCATGAGGTGCCACAGATGGAAGGTGTAGTAGTTACGGGCGCGACAATACAGAGAGATATGGCCAAGATCGGTCTTATTGGAGTTGACAACGTACCGGGCAATGCCGCGAAGGTATTTGCTCATCTGGCGAAAGCCAAAGTAGTCGTCCACGACATCATTCAAACGGAAGTCAGTCCTGAAAAGGCAAACCTGTCGTTTATGATAGGCGATTCTGATTTGCTCGCCGCAAAGGAAGCTGTCGAGGAAATCAAAGGCGAGGTTAATTGCCAGAGTGTTTTCGTTCGTGAGGACATTGCCGAGGTTTCTGTTGTCGGAGTCGGGATGCGAAGCCACTACGGCGTAGCTGAGAAGATGTTCGGGGCATTGGCCGAAGCTAAGGTCAATATCGATTCCATAACTACCAGTGAAATTCGTATCAGTTGTGCTGTTAACGAGGACCAGGCTGAGAAAGCCCTCGAGGCCGTTTGTGGAGCCTTTGAGCTGAACAAACCCGCCGAGCTGCGTAAAACGTAGCTTGTTTCACGCGGCTCGATTCATAATTTAATGACAGCTAAATGCCGCCTGAACAGGACAAACCCGCTTTTGCCATGAGCAGACGCCGGAAGAACGGCATCATTTTTCTGTGCCTGCTGACGGTCATGTTCTTTATCTGGCTCGACCACAGCCTCATCGGCCACAGCCGGCAGTTAACGCCCAAATCCGAAGAACAGGCGAAAGCTTCCGACGTCGAAAAGTATCACGGCAAAACCTTCGCCGTCCTGAATGTTTTCGACGGCGACACATTCGATATCGACATCCCGGATGGCCCCTACGAACGCACTCGAATCAGGCTTCTGGGAGTCGACGCGCCTGAGACCTACAGCGAACAATCCGGCGTTATGTACTTCGGCCCGGAAGCAGCGGAATTCGCGAAGAAATTAGCCCTCGGAAAATCCGTCACCGTTTACCTCGATTCGCCGAATCCCACAAGATGCAAATACGGCAGACTCCTGGCTTATGTCAAATTACAGGATGGCGGCTTCTTAAATGAAGCACTGCTGACCGAAGGCTATGCCTATGCAGATTCCCGTTTTAGCCATAGTTTCTACAATAAGTACAAACAGTTACAATCCGGCGCTCGCAGCGGCAAAAAAGGCTTGTGGCAAAATGTCACCCCCGACAAACTGCCACAATGGTTACATGAGAGAGAACCCATATAGTGTTGGCTCCTGTTCCCTATAAAGAGAAAGGGCTGGTGTAAGATACCAGCCCTTTTTTACTTTAAGACTTTTCATGGAGAGTCGTTACGGAGCAGCAACAACCTCAAAAGGACCAATCCACTCAACTCCATCATCTATTCGGGTCACCAATAGATAGCCCTCACTGACTTCAGCATCCGAGGCAATGTCAATTGTAACTATGAGTGTGTTAATATCAAATTTAACAACACTTTTTATACTAATCCCATCGTTACTAAATGACACGTTTGCTCCGGAACCAACGGCAATATCAGTTCCTGTAATTGTTACAACTAAGTCATCCTCGCCCTGGACACCCGAGTCCGGAACAACACTATCCACAACACCCGGAACAGTTGTAGATACGCCTTCATAGAAACGAAGCTGGAGCAATTTCAGGCCGTTGTTGTCATATTCCCAGAAGTAGCCTTGCAAAGCCTCGTGAAACAGTGGAACTCGCATAAAGTCATAAATATCATCCGCTGTGCCCACGATTGTATCCGGACCGGCACTTACCCAGATATATGCGTAGATGTAGAGCAGTTCCTTGCTGACATTTTGGAAAGTCTGCTTGCCTTTTGTTCGCTCGACCTCCAACACACAAACCGAATAGACATAATCCTGGATGTCAGGGTCCCAAGCGCCGGTCACCATCTTCGCCTTCCCACCCGGTTTTCCAAGAGGTCTTGCATAAACAGAATAGAGAGTTGTTCCTGTGTTATCCGGATCGGGATTCGGGAGTGTGAACGCGGCACCGCTAGAGTCCGTACCGTTACGATCCGTAACTTCGAAATCATCGCCCTCAGCGAGCATGATCTTTGTCTTGCCATAGAGATCGATAAAAATCGTATGTCCATTCGTGTCGGTCATATCGGCGGTCTTGGGATTCTGTACACCGATGATGTTCAAATTGTAATGTGCTCCACTTGGAACACCATTACCTTGTGGACCGGCGAGAGTAGTACCCAATCCCACAACCATCAGGACGATTATGCTTGCAATTATTACTTTTTTCATCTTTCAATCTCCTTTTTAAATTTTGTTTGAAGTTAACTTCATTTTCAGGTCATTTTGTTGCCGTGCGTCCGCGGCTCAGACCCTTCTACATTCGTTTACATCACCTACTTACGTCAATTTCCTCCGTCTTGCGACCTCCTTTCTCCCCCATTGTCTCATACCCTTTCAAAAGATCGTTATTTTGAGGAAAAATCGCTTTTGTATAAAAAAAAATATGCCCATCGTTCGGCTACGCCGTAACCAGCGATTGCATTACAAACAGCCACACATTTTATGGAAAGCTCAGAGGAAAATAAAGCGGGGCTTTCCACCACCCTATTCTATTTTAAAGTATAATGTACAAAATTGAGCCGCCTCGGTCAATTAAAAAAGAAAAAAATGGAATTTTTTTTCAATAATCTGCATTAACGCTCTGAAAATTCACTTTTTTCTGCAGAATTAGTTCTCAAATAGCTCCTAAATCTGATTGATGTGCCCGCACGGCAAAGAATAAAACGAGGCTGCTTCGAAAAGCAGCCCCATATAATCCAGGTGTTGTTTCAATGATCAAAATTCTGTCTTACTATAGAATGTCAAGAGGATCAGAGAACAGATTGTTTTGCCTCTTTGAATCCTCTTTATCCTGTGGATCCAAACCTTTGACCTTTGCAGTAAGCGCCATCAATTCCACATCATCAGCGTCATCCAATGAGATACCCAATTGATCAAGCACCGCTGCTTCGGCAGCCGCTTCCATAGCCGTGAAAAATTCCTCAGTAGGGATTGCAAGGTCCGAATCTCCCATTTCGCCACCATCGGTTCTGTCGCTTGTTCCGTAGCAAAATGAAAACTCAACCTCTACATCCAGGTATTCGGTTGTGTCGATCGTATAATCAACTTCAAGTAAACCTTCGATGCAGAGGGAATACTTCTCAGCTTCGGCTACATCTGTCCAGTCAAAAACTATATCATCATCTACAAAATCAACCGGATCTGCTACAGCCCATGTTGGGTCAGGAACATCGCCAGGCACATTGTTCTTGGCCAATACCGGTATGGCCACCATTAACGAAACGACTGTTAACATTAGAATTGTTCTTTTCATCACTTTTTCTCCTTTTACTACGATTTTTTTATTTTTATTTACGACTCGTCCTTCGATACATGTCAGGTCCGTCTGGTTACTGAAATTTCCTGTCTGTTTGCCTCCTTTCTCCATCCCTTCCACATTGTTTTGTGAATATTGTTATTTGACCAAATTATCCTTATCTTACATCCCCCTTCACAGCCGGACATCTAAGCCACAACCGCGAAGCTGAGTTTTTCACAGTTTTATTTCTTCATGGTAAAAACTTTATGGTTAGAACGGCAAGCCTTTCGCCATCCATCCCAATTTAGCTATATTAACATATTGGGCGGGGGGGGGGTAAATAAAAAAAACGGAAAATAGGCAAATTTTTTTCTCCACTTTTGTCCAGTCTCCGATCTACCCCTTTGGTGGTAGTTTTGACCTTAAAATTTGGCTTTGTTTTTATGGCCTTTACTCGATAAAATTTTCATAAACCTCTATCATTAGCGACGTAATATGAACCCAAGAGATGCGATATTTCGCACCATTTGCTTATCCCGACACGGTCGTTGCGGTTTCATTGCACGCTGCTGCTACCTGGTGTGAGTGTTATTGCACGGCAGCCGGATTTCTCGACTCGGCTGCGCTCCGCTCGAAATGACATAAGGGAGTATTGTTCGCTCGAAATGACAAAGGGGGCTGCTGTGCTCGAAATGACATTGTGAGGATTGCTTCACTCGAAATGATATCAGGCACTTTCCCGACATACGATATACGAACGACGAGCGACATTTAGATGTTATATTCTTTGATTTTTCTGTAGAGGGTTCTTTCGCCGATGCCGAGGATTTTGGCGGCTTTTTCGCGGTTTCCTTTTGTTTTGGCCAGGGTCTCTTCAATTGCCTGCTTTTCAAGCTCGTTGAGCGAGACGGCCCCGAAGGCTGCCGGCTGGCTGGCGGCTATCAATTGCCGTCTTTGTGCTATATCGGGCGGGATGTCATGCACGTCGAGCCGGTCGCGGTCGCACATAACGACCATTGTCCTGATAGTGTTTCGGAGCTGTCGAACATTGCCGGGCCAGTCGTAGTGTGAAAGGACCGTCATGGCGGTGTCGGTTATCCCCGTGACCTTGGAGCCGACCTCCGTGGCGGCCTCATTGAGAAAATAATCAATCAACGCCGGGATATCTTCCGTCCTTTCACTCAGGGCCGGCAGAGAAATGTTCACACCCTTGATTCTGAAGTATAAATCCTGCCTGAATTTTTTCTCTTCTATAAGCTCGGGCAGATTCTGGTTTGTTGCGCTGATGATGCGGACATCGACCACGATCGGTTTATTCGAGCCGACCGGAATAATGATTCCATCTTCGATGACTCGCAGAAGCTTGGCCTGTGAAGTGGGCGACATATCGCCTATCTCGTCCAGAAACAGCGTTCCTTTATCTGCTATCTCGAACAGGCCTTTCCTGTCGTTCGCCGCGCCGGTAAACGCGCCTTTGATGTGTCCGAACAATTCGCTTTCCAGTAGCGTTTCTGTCAGGCCGGCACAGTTTACCGGCCGGAATGATTTGTTCCAGCGAAGCGAATTGATGTGAATCGCCCTTGCCAGCAATTCCTTGCCCGTCCCGGACTGCCCTTCGATCAGGACGGATATATTGGTCGGTGCGACTCGCCGAAGGACTTCGAATATGCCCTTTATGACCGGGCTGTTGCCCCGCAATCCTTCAAAGGCGAAATCCTCTTTGCCTGCTTTGGGCTTTTGTGCCCGGCGTTCATTGGCGGTCGAGGCCTTTTGGCAGGCCTGGGTTACAAGCGTTCGAAGCTGGCCGATGTCAATCGGTTTGACAAGGTAATCGTAAGCGCCCCGCTTTATAGCCTCCTTGCAGGTGTCGATAGTGGCGTAGGCGGTTATCAGGATGACTTCCGTGCTGTCATTGTACTTTTTGGCTTCTTCGAGGATGGCCAGCCCATCAATATCGCCACCGAGTTTCAGGTCCGTAACAACAACATCGACCTGCCGGCTGCGCAGAATCTGAATCGCATCGGTGCCGTCGTAAACAGCGATCGCCCGAGCACACAGTTTTTCGAGCGATTCGGCAAGTCCGTCAGCGTGGTCACGCTCATCGTCGACAATCAGAATTACACCTTCTTTTTGTCCCAAACTGACACCTCACTGTGGTTGGATAGGCAATCTTATATCAAAAGATGTCCCTTTTCCCGGCACGCTATTGACGGATATTGAGCCTTTATGTGCCTCGATAATTTTCTTTGCCGTCGGCAGCCCCAGGCCACTACCCTGCGGACGAGACGTATAATAAGCATCGAAAATTTGCGGCAGCTTGTCCGGCGTAATACCGGTGCCGGTATCGCTGATCTGTATTAAAGCGTCTTTTTCCCGCCTATCGGTTCGTATCATTAAGTCTCCGCCGCTGCTCATGGCCTGCTGGGCGTTAATAAAGAGATTCAATATCACCTGTTTTAACATATCCGGATCGATTTTGCAAACAAGCGGCTCATTAAGCAGACCCTGATGGATGGTGACCGAATGGCTATAGGCCTGCGGCGAATAAAAATCGATCATGTCGCTGACAAGCTCATTGATGTCGATACTTGCCAACTGTAATTCGGTTCTGTCAATGTAGCGCAGAAAGCTGTCGAGTATCTGCTCGACCCTGTCCGTTTCTTTTTGGACGATGGCTAATTTCCTGATCGCCCTTTTGAGCCTCGTGCCGTTTTTATCTGCGGCGATTTTGCCGGATTCGGCTCGAACCGAATCATCCAGCTCTTCTCTGACAAGATTCAAATTAATTTTAACGGTGGAGAGGGGATTCTTGATCTCGTGGGCAAGTCCGCCGGTCAGCTTGCTTAATTCTTCAAGCTGTGCAAGGTGGTTATTTTTATCCCCTTTAGTCCCGGCAATTCTTTTACGAAACAACAGCACAGCGACCGTCAGTAAGCCAACAATAAAACCGCCAACAAACTGCAGCACTTATTTTTCCTCTGGCTTTCCTTTTTTCTTCGTTTCGATAAGAGCGGCTTTGCGGGAAAGTTTCAGTCTGCCCTGGTCGTCGATCAATATGAGTTTTACCTGTATCAGGTCACCCATTTTGCAGACGTCTTCGACGTTCTTGACGTAACCATCGCTCAGCTCGCTAATGTGGCACAAGCCTTCGACGCCCGGAGCGATTTCCACGAATACTCCGAAATCCTTTACAGAGACCACTTTTCCCTGTTCATATATCCGCCCTACTTCAGGCGGCTGTGTGATCGATTCGATAATTTCCCTGGCCCTGATGTGGCCGTCGCCGCCGAGACAACTGATATAAATGGTTCCATCCTCTTCGATTTCGATTGTCGTGCCGGTCTGTTCCTGAATGCTCTTGATCATTTTACCGCCCGGGCCGATGACCTTGCCGATAAATTCAGGATCGATTTCGATGCTTATCAGTTTCGGTGCATATATGCTCAGTTCGGACCTGGGCTTATCAATGGCCTGAGCCATAATTTCCAGAATCTTCATCCGTGCGGTCTTTGCCTTCTGCAGAGCCTCGACCATAATATCATGCGCCAGGCCCTCGGCTTTTATGTCGAGCTGTATTGCAGTAATGCCGTCAACGGTCCCTGCAACTTTGAAATCCATCTCGCCGAAATGGTCTTCCTCTCCGGCGATATCGGTCAGCAGTTCGTGCCGGCCGTTTTCGTCGCTGATTAAACCTATTGATATGCCGGCAACGGCTTTGGAAATTGGGACGCCCGCATCCATAAGGGCCAGTGAGCCTCCGCAAACCGAAGCCATGGAGCTCGAACCGTTCGATTCGGTAATATCCGAGACGATCCTGACGGTATATGCGAATTTATCGTCCGGTGGCCTTACCACTTCCAGCGCTTTTTCTGCAAGAGCCCCGTGACCTATTTCTCTTCGGCCGACTCCGCGAACGGGTCTGACTTCGCCAACGGAGAATGGCGGGAAATTGTAATGCAGCGTGAAGTTCTGGGCATACTCCTCCAACAAACCGTCAATGATCTGCGCGTCCCTGATGGTACCAAGGGTCACACTTACGAGCGATTGTGTTTGGCCACGCGTAAATAGCGCCGAGCCGTGATTTCTGGGCAGAATACCAATTTCACATGTAATGGGACGAATATCGTTGTAGCCTCTGCCATCAGATCTCTTGCCGCTTAGCAGCAATTTCTTTATGACCTGTCCCTCGATTTTTCCAAGGATTCGCTTGATCATCGCCTTGTGATATAAGGCATCAGTATCATTTTGTACCTCCGGACTATCTTCATCAAGGCTATTTTCATCGGGAATATTTTTCCCGGGACTATATTCCTCGGGACTATATTCCGCTATAACCTGTTTGAACAGTTCATTCACGGCGTTATTCCGCTGCTGCTTGTCCGGTATCTGTTTGAGCTCGAAAAGTTTATCCGATATTTGCGAAGTTATCTTCGCTTCGAGCTGCTCGTCGTTTTCCACGAGGGGGATTTCCTTCTCGACTCCAGCCTTCTCGCGGAGTTCTTCAATCAATTCGCAGACTTCGCAGACGGTTTTCTGTGCGGTTGCGATCGCTTCGGCTATCACGTCTTCCGATACTTCTTTTGCGCCGACCTCAATCATGTTAATGGCATCTCTGCGGCCGCCAAGAAGCAGGCTCAGGTCGCTCTCTGCAACCTGCTTATGCGTGGGATTGACTACAAATTCCCCGTCTATTCTGCCCAGTCTGCAGGCGCCGGTTGGCCCCATAAACGGGATCTTGCTTATCGTAAGCGCGGCACTGGCTCCTATCATGGCCAGAATATCGGGGTCGTTTTCAAGGTCCGCACTTAACACGTTTGCTATAATCTGCACTTCCTGAAAGTAACCATCGGGAAACAACGGGCGAATAGGCCTGTCGATTTGCCTGGCCGTCAGGATTTCTTTAGTGCTCGGTCTTCCCTCTCGCTTAATAAACCCGCCCGGAAACTTGCCGGCTGCACTTTGTTTCTCGCGATACTCGACACTAAGCGGGAAAAAATCGATGTCATCAAATCTCGGTGGGGCGGTTACCGCGGCAACAAGAACAACTGTGTCTCCATATTGGACTACTACCGCTCCATCCGCCTGCCTGGCGATTTTGCCGGTTTCGATGGATAAGGTTCTGCCCCCAATTTCTCTTTCAACTCTACAAAAATCAATCATATATTACCTCTTAGGTAGGTTATGCGATAAGATAGTCTTGGCTCACACTGCTTTGTGCAGGGCAAGTGATTCGTACTCTTATGCTCTTCTATTTACGCAAGCCAAGACGGGAAATAATTTCCTGGTAGCGTTTAACGTCCTTTTTGCTCACATACTTGAGCAGTGCTGATCTGGTACCGACCATTTTCAGCAAGCCTCGTCTGGATGCATGGTCTTTACGGTGGTTTTTGAGATGCTCGGTAAGGTCATTAATCCTTCTCGTCAATATCGCAACCTGCACTTCGGGTGAGCCGGTATCGCTCTGGTGAGTCTCAAAATCATCAACAATTTTCTCTTTTTCCTGCTTCGTCAGCATCTTTCGAATAAGTCCTTTCTTACATACTTTTCAAACATCATATAATTCAAAGGAGAAATTCTAATCAAATATTACAGTATTTGCAAGTCTTTTTCATTCGTTTTTTAAAAAAAGATTTGCCTCATCCGACACAAAACCAGCTTTCCCGGATGCAATCCTGTCGATTAAAAAAGCCTTGGCCGTACGAGACGGCAATCGGATACGGTTACATGGGAATTTGCTGCCTGAGACGCTTAATCGTGGTTTCCTGCCTTCTTTTGTTCGAGGAAGGCTCCCAGGATTTCCGCAGCGGCGACGGCGTCAATTCGTTTTTTTATTTTACCTCTCGTAAAGTCCGCAGGAGCAAGTTTCTCCTCGGCACTGAAACTGCTCAGGCGTTCATCCTGGAGGTGGACTGGAACGGAGAGCTGGTTTTTCAACTGTTCGGCAAACTTCCGGACGAGTTTTGTTTGAGAGCTTTCCGAGCCGGTCATGTTCAAAGGCAGCCCCAGCACAATTGCTTCGACATTTTCGGCCTCGACTATCTCTGCAATCTTTTTCAACAGTTCTTTCTGGCCATGTATTACGGCCAGTGGTGAGGCAATGGTCTCGGCGGCATCGCAAATCGCCAATCCCGTGCGTTTGGTTCCGTGGTCTATTGCCAGGTATCTCATTTTAATTTTACGTCTCGTTCGGATTACATCCTGCTGCGTCATAGAAACTTTTCGCCGGTATGCTGTTTTATCAGTTCGAGCAGGTCTTTCAGTCTATGGGTCTGATCGATATGGCAAATAAGTGTGGCGTCCGGGCTGTGGGCCACGACCATATTTTCCAGGCCAATCGCTGCGATCAGATGGCCTTTGTCTTCGGTTACTATGATGCTATTTTTGCAGTCAAGCAATTCGCTCTGGCCTGCGACAACGATATTTTTGTTCTTGTCGGAACTGATAACATCGGCAAGTGCGGCGAAGGAGCCCATATCGAGCCAGCGACAATCCAGCTTTATGGCATTGACCCTGTCGGCCTTTTCCATCACGGCGTAGTCAATGCTGATTTTGGGCAGCTTTACAAACCAGTCCTGAAGTGTTTGCTGCTGACCTGGGCCGTCCCATGCTGCTTGAATTTTGGCCAATGGCTCGGTGGCTTCCGGAAGAAACTTCGCCAGATTAGCCAGGATTGTTTTGGCTTTCCATACGAACATGCCGGAGTTCCAGAAGTATTTGCCGGCGTCAAAATAATTTTTAGCAGTCTTTTCGTCAGGTTTCTCCCTGAATGCGTCTACTGAGTAAATCTTGTTTGTGCATTTCGGACATTTCCGGCTATTACCACATTTTATATAACCAAGCGAGGTGCTGGCAAAAGTAGGCTGGATTCCGAAAGTAATCATATCGTCCGGGTTATTATTGATAAAGGTCAGAGCATCTTTGATGCCCTGCTGCAGCATTTCGGCGGGCTCTATTATCTGGTCGGCGGTGAGAACGGCGATTGTAGCTTCGGAGTCATATTTGCTCAGGACGGCTGAGACCAGCCCGATAGCGCCGGCGGTATCGCGTACGGCCGGTTCGGCTATTACATTGTTAAAGGGCAGCTCGGACAGGTCTTCATGGACCACGTCCGCGTAGCCGGAATTCGTAAGGACAATAATGTTTCTTATGTCGAATATGGGCCTCAGACGCTCGAAACAACAACGAAGAAGCGTCTTGCCGTCGAGGAGCTTTAAGACCTGTTTGGGACGTTTTTGCCGGCTGAGAGGCCACAATCTCTTGCCTGTCCCCCCTGCCATTATTACTGCATAATTCATTTTAGTCTCCAGTACTTCCTAATACAAAATCCACGCGCATTAAACAAGAAAATCTTCGTCAATTTCAGTCTTCGATTGAATCTCCTGTGCGAAGTCTTCGTAACCTTCCTTGCCCATAAGGGCAAACGTGGCCTCTTTGCCTAATTCGACGGCGGGCTGGTCGTACGGATTGATATCTAATAGAGCGCCCATGAAGGACGTCGTGACTTCATACAGATAAATGAACTGCCCGACGGTGTAAGCATTTACCTTGTCGAAGATAACGGTCAGATTGGGCCGATTGCTCTCCATGAGGGCATATTCGGTCGCTTTCTTTTCGTTGTTGAATAATGTGCTCATTTTCTTGCCGGCGAGAAAACCAAGTTCCGGCGAGCAATCAGGCGCCGAGCCGATCTTCAGGGATTTGGCAAAATTGTTGACCTGGAGGAAGGTAAACAATTTATCATTGGGGCCCTCGCGATACAACTGCACCTGGCTGTGCTGGTCGGTAGTGCCGAGTGCCTTGATGGGCGTTGGTCCTATCCAGACTTCGCGTTTGTCTAAATCCAGTTTCTTGCCGAGACTCTCCGCCCACAATTGCCGGTACCAGTCGGCCATATCCTTGAGCGCAAAACTGTAAGGCATCATTACCGAGATCGGCTTGCCGTGCGTATAGTAATGGTAGTTTATCGCGGCATTAATCGCCGCAGGATTCTCCAAAAATCGCGTGGTTTTCACACGAGCATCCATATCCCTTGCACCGGCGAGGAGTTGATTTAGATTGATGCCGCACATTGCGGCACTAAACAGGCCGACTGCGCTTAGGACACTGAATCTGCCGCCGACGCCATCGGGGACTTCGAGCGTTTCGAGCTTGTCAATGTCGGCTATTGTGCGCAAGGTTCCCGCCCTTGCGTCGGTAGTCGCCACAACCTGCTTTTGATAACCGGCCTTGCCGAGCGCATCAATGAGCATTTCACGAACGATCATGAACTGTGCTGCGGTTTCGGATGTTCGGCCTGACTTACTTATTACGTTAAAAACGGTTCTTTTAAGTTGTGGTTTTATATAGTCGAGAAAAGAGCCGAATTGATCGGGATCGACGTTATCAAAGACGAAGAGCTGCGGTCTCCCGGATTGCTTGTCTTTGGGATCGGGCAAAAAGGGGCGTAAAGCCGTATCCAAAGCGATATTCCCCAGGGCCGAGCCGCCTATGCCCAAGACCACGAGATAGTTGCATTCTTTTTGAAGAGTTTTCACGAGTGTATTTACACGCTTCGAAATGCCTTTGTTGTAGGGCAGGTCTCTGAACGGAGTCTCGCCGGCTTTTCGCTGTTTGTTTATCTTTGAAATCAACGGTTTTATTTTCTTACCGAGCGATTTTAGCTGCCCCGGCGTGATTCCATCTTTTGCGCCAATTACAGCGGATGTTACATTCTTGTAGTCAATTTTGATTTGCGATTTTGTCACTCGTTTTCCCTTTCTCAACGTACTAAAGCCTCTCATAACTCTTCCATGATCGAATATTAAAAACTACTGCAGGATATTATCACTTCGCGTCGAAAAAATCAATAAGAGCGTACATCTCGTTATTGAGTTTCTTCATATCTTCGAGCAGCTTGACGTAAGGTTTGAACTTGTAGTCGATGATTCCCTTGTTCGAATCGCGGTTGGATGGATCCGTGCTCAAATCTTCCGGATTGTTGTCTCTGTACTTGTACCAGTGCCAGCCCACACAGGATTTGGATTCCAGCAGGCCCGGCGTGAAGTGCTGATAGAAACGGGCGCGGTCCTTTTGTGTCTGGACCAGCCAGCCGGCGCCGGAATTGTTCGGCAGGCCCGAATCGTGCCCTTTGGCGTAAAATTCCATGATAGTGTATAAGCAAGCCGATGCGGCGCCGTCCGCAGAAGCTCCGTATCCGACCAGCCCCCTGTTCCGTTAAAGCCGTGCCCGGCAAGAAGCTCGGTGGAAAACTGTGCCCACTTCTCAGGCGTGCCGAACATATTGATGGCGGGCTCCTGACTTATCTTCGACTTTCCAATGTTAACCGAGCATACACCTACGTTTATAAACAAGTTACCCTCGGAATCGATCAGCCACCACCTGCCGGCAATTTTATTTGAATGGAAAAAGCCCGTCGCTTCAGCCTTCTTGTCCGCCCTGCCGCCATATCTGCCGGTTGCGATTTTCTTCGAGCCAGGCTGAAAATCCTCTAGCAGCTCTATTGTCCGCGTATCGCGCAGCGTCCAGTCTTTGTCCGCCGGTTTCCTTTTGACCGGCACCTTGATATATTTTTGCTCATGATTCGCCTGCCTGCCGGCTGCTGCTCGAATCGAGCTGGGTGAGTTTCCTGTTATGCCAAGAAACACTGCTACGAGAATAGATACGGAAAATATTTTACGCATTGCCAAAGTCTTGCGCTTTCATTCGGATATCTAACTTGTCCGTCGCAGTTTCATCGAGCCGGAAAGTGCCGGTCAGCTTTTTGCCGTCAACCTGCGAGCTGACTTCATACTCTCCGAGGAAACCGTGGAATCGTGCGGTGCCCTCTTCGTTGGTTGTTGTCTCGGTCTGAGTCCACCATTTGCCTTTGATAAGGCGTTCTAATTCGTTATAGGCGGGTTTCGGCGTCATATCCGCCCGGACGAGGCCGGCCGGGGCTTGCTGCCACGCGTTCTGGTCGGTGAAGTCCCACCATGTGATGGCCTCGACAGCCGGGTGCGAGAACAGCATACGATAAAACTCCGCGACCTGCTCGGCCTGGCTTTTCTCGCCCTCAGGCGTGGTCAGCCAGCCTTGCTGCGCCTTGGGGCCCGAAACCACGGTTGTCTCTGTAAAGTGCAGGGGTTTGCCGAATTTGGCGAAACGTTCGCAAACCTCCCATATCTTCCGGACGGGCCAGCAGCCGCCGTGCATGTGAGATTGAATACCGATCACATCGTAGAGCGGCCGATCGTTTTCGTCGAGAAGTTCGGAAATTACCTTCTCGGCAAAATCCGAATCCGTTCGGTAATCGTTGATTAGCAGCGTGGCTTTTGGATTGGCCTGCCGGGCCGCTTTGAACGCCTCGCGGACATACGCCCCGACGCCCATTTTCCGGATAGCCTCGGTTAATATCGGCGCCTGCTTCTTGAGTTCATCCCGGTCATAATGCGTGGCCTCGTTGACGACGTCCCAGATTTCTATGTCGTTCCTGAATCGCTCAACGCATCTGCCGATACGTTTAAGCTGGGCCTGCATGGCTTTACCCGGATCGTCCGGCAGCCACCGCGGGTCTACATAGTTCCAGGCCAGGGGGTGGCCCTTGGTTGTGATGTTGTGTGCTTTGCACCAGCGGACGATTTGATCGGTTCGCTCATCGTCCGGCCGGCCCTGTAGCCGCTCGTAATTCCACCAATAGAATGGCAGCGTAGCGAAGTTAAGAATCGCCGCGAAGCGTTCCTCATAGGCCGCGTTCTCTTCCGGTGTGCTGCACCGGCCCAGCTTGAAAATATTGCAGCCGAACAGAAACTTGTGCCGCTTCTGGTCGATCTTTACGGCAAGGCCGTTCCGAAGTTGTTTTCCATCCGGCCCGGCAAGTTTCAATACCGCATCGCCCTTGCGGTGTTTTTCAATACGGGCCTCAGCCTGATCGAGAATCTCGTTTCTTTGCTCTTCGGCGGCAAACAGCGGCCTCGAAAATACCGCCGAAGCCGCGCTAAATCCTGTCGCTTTTAGGAAATCACGCCGGTTCATAAGAGTCCCCTTCCGAAAAAGAGCCCCGTGTTGGACACGGGGCTCAAAGTAAGATTGAATAGCGAAGCGTCTGTTCAGACGGCCTCGTTGACCATTTTGATTTCCTTGAATTTGCAGAAATAGCCCATCTCTTTTGTGACGTCTCCGTAGCACGTCTGGCGGTGCAGGCCGTTCGACCAGTTATTCCAGAGCTGTTCGGCGTCGCCGTCAACTTTGACCGTAATCTTGGTCCGGCAGCCCCTGTCGATGTCGGGGGCGTCGAGGACGTCTCCGGTGAAATAGAGCAGGCGGTCGGAGCCGATCAGGATTGCCTGGGTGACTTTCTGGCCGGTCCGCATAAACACCTGCGGCACGACTCCTTCTTGCCGCTCCATCACCGTTCGCAGCTTATACGGGGCGGCCGGCCCAGCCGGGCCATCCATCTTGGTTGTGCCGAGGCAGTGCGCCAAAATGATGGCATTCTTCGACTCATCGACCGTCGGATCGCTGACGAAGCTGGGTTTTCCCGACAGGCCCTGCAACAGAATATGGGTCATGGCACACTGTAAATCCGATTCGCAGACGCCGCCTAATCCTAAATTGTTGAGTCTCGTAAAACCGAGGCAGGGATATGCGGGCAGCTTGATTGTTTTGTCCCACATGGTGCCGTAGCAGTCGATAGTCAGCACGGTCGCGTTTTCCTCATTCAACATGTTTTCAAAGGCGAGCGCCAGTTTGCAGGACTTGAAGACCTCACCCGGAGATGGCTCGACGACCTCCTTCGCTTCTCTGATCCAGCGTTCTGTCTCCGCTTTGGCGTCGCTGTCACTTACAGCGTCATAGGCGTCGAGCACCCGCTGCCGTTCGACTCGTTTGATCTCGGTTCCGAACTTGTCCTTCATGGCGTTTGCGTAATTGTCGAAGTTCCGGGTCGTGACGTTCAGTACTTTGGCTTCTCTTAGATGATGAATCGCTCGGAACGGCCTTATGGCAATTCCCAACTGGCTGTAGTCGCTGGTGAGCATGCATTTGAGCCTGGATCCCAGTTCCTGGTTCTGTAAAGACCCGAATCCCGTCCACTCGTGCCCTGAGTATGGAGCGGCGAACAGGACTGTAGGCTTGCCGACGCTGATAATCTCGTTAAGAATCGGTCCTGCGCCCATGTTGAAATGAATCGCCAGGATTCCGTCAACACCCTCCAGCTTGCTTTTTAGCGGCTTTATCTGATCCGGGGATGAAACCAGTTGGTCTATTACGAATTCGACATCCGACAGCTCGCCTTTAAGCTTCGCGAACTCGGATTCATAGAATTGGATTTCGTTCTTGAGATCCAGCCTCGGTTTGGGCCACAGGCCGTCCGAGGTGCACATGTAAAATCTGGCGACTTTGACTTTTGTTCCCCGGCAGCCGGGACTGATGAGTTTCGAGCCTCTTGAGCCGGCGCCGAACACAAGGCTCGAACCGCCAAGGCACAGGGCGCTTCCCGCGACTGACAATTGGATGAATTCTCTCCTGCTTATCTCTTTCTTCATTTTTCTCTCCTTTTTGCTGTTTCGTTGAACTTCTCGCCGGGTAGGAGCATCAAATCCTGCGCCTCACCGCCGGCTAAATATCCACATCTGAAAGATTGGCGTATTTTACCATCAGCGATTTTGTCTGTCCAGAGTTGAATTTGACAGCAACAACACTGTTTTCACCCATGTCGATAAACTCTTTAACTCTGCCAAGTCCGAACTTTTCGTGCCGTACCAGTTGACCCTTCTTGAAACGCAGTACGGTTTGGCTTGAGGTGTCGTAGTCATTATCGTCATCAATATCAGCCTCGTCATACCGGGCCTGTTCGGTGAAGTCTGTGCCGAGCTCGAAAAGAAATTTCGACGGTATGGTTCGCAGGAATTGACCTCGCACGGTTCGGTAGCGGGCGTAACTGATAAATAAATCCTCTTTGGCACGCGTAATTCCGACAAAAAAGAGCCTGCGTTCCTCCTCCAATTGTTCATCATCTTCGCCCGTGTTACTCCTTTCATGCGGCAGTAAACCCTCTTCGACGCCGGTGATAAAGGCGTGTTCGAATTCGAGTCCCTTTGCCGCGTGCAGTGTCATCAGCGCAACACGGTCACTGGCGGCGTCGTAAGCATCGGTGTCACTGAAAAGCGATATTTGCTGAAGATAGTCGAGCAGTGAGGGCTGCTCGGCCTGCTTGTCGTACTCGGCGGCGCTGTTTATCAGCTCGTTGAGGTTCTCCAGTGCGTTCAGGCCGTCAGGACCGCCGGCACGAAGAGACTCGGCCAGCCCGGTCTCGGTAAAGACACGCTCGGCGAGCGGTGCGACTTGTCCGCTTACGTCTTTGGCAAATTGTTCGAGCATGTTGGCAAAAACTTTAAGCTTGGCTTTGGCCGCTTTGGAAAGAGACTCGATATCATCGGGTCTCTTAAGTGCCTCGTAGAAGCTGATATTGTGCCGGGCGGCATAGGCGCTAATACTGTCGGTTGTTACTTTTCCTATACCGCGGGCGGGCGTGTTGATGATACGCAAAAGTGAAATTTCATCGCTGGGATTGACAAGGACTTTCAAATATGCGAGCAGGTCGCGAATTTCTTTTCTTCTGTAGAATTCCACGCCGCGAACAATCTGGTATGGTATTTTATTGCGGACGAATGCCTCTTCTAGCGCGCGGCTCTGGGCATTGACACGATAGAATATCGCAATGTCGTTAAGAGAAGCGCCTTTGCCGGTCAGATCTTTTATCTGCCGAGCAACCGCGTGGGCCTCGGCATTCTCGTCTTCGAATCCCGTAACACGAATACTTTCGCCCTCTGGTTTTGTCGGGATGAGCTTTTTAATTTTCCTGTTCCGGTTAAACGCAATCAAATGATCCGCCGCGGCGAGAATATTCGCGGTGCTGCGAAAATTTTCCTCGAGCTTGACAACGGTAGCATCGGGCCAGTCGCTTTCGAAGGCCAGTATGTTACGGATATCGGCGCCACGCCAGCGGTAGATGGACTGGTCCGGATCGCCGGTTGCACAAATATTATTATGGTTCGAAGCAAGGGCTTTGGCGATTGAATACTGGGCGTGGTTGGTGTCCTGGTATTCGTCGATGAGCAGAAATTTGAAACGATCCCCAATTTCACGGCAGACCTCGGGGCTATCCCGGAGCAAAAAGGCCGTCTTCATCAGCAGGTCGTCAAAATCGAGCCCGTTCAGCTTTCCAAGAATATTCTGGTAGCTCAGATATATTTCGGCCAATTTGATGAAAAAAAAGTCGTCGGCGTTAGACTTAAAGGATTCGGCGTCGATCAGCTTGTTTTTCAGTGTGGAAATCGCATCGAGCATCCGGGCGGGTGAGAAATTTGTAGTATCAAGTTGACATTCTTTGACCGCCAGCTTGATACATCTGGCCTGGTCGGAGCTGTCATAGATGCTGAAGTTCGGATGGATCCCGGCCTGATCCGCATACTGGCGAAGGATCCTGACACACAAAGAATGGAACGTGCTGATGTATGCGCCGGCGGAAGCGCCAAGAGTGAATGCCCTTTGGCGCATCTCCTCGGCGGCCTTGTTGGTGAAGGTTATCGCGCAGATATTATATGGCCGAACGCCTGAATCGATGAGGGCTGCGATTCGATATGTGATGACGCGGGTTTTGCCGCTGCCCGGGCCGGCAAGAACAAGCAACGGCCCTTCAGTATGAAAGACCGCTTTTCTTTGTGAATCTGTCAATTGTTGCGAGAGAATATTGTGCATCCGCCAAAACGCTCATGTCCGTGAAGCTCATTGTTCAAAGCTTTTAATCAATTCCTGCTCCTGCTGCCTGACCTTATCTCTCTGCTGCTCCAGATCTTCTTTCCACGGCTTGAGCTTCTCGGCAAGCTCGGGCCGTTCGACTTCAATCCGTGCAAGCAGGCTTAACCTCAAGTCGGGTACGTATTGCCGATCATCCAGGAAATCTCGAAGTGCGAGATATTGTAAAACTTTAAGGTCAGGAAGGTCAATCCTGTTTTCGTCCGAATATTTCTTCTGGTAATGGTTATGAATTTCTTCCGCCAGCTTTTCTCTGCCCGATGACGTCTCATCGTCGCGAATTGCATACAGGAAGAAACTTTCCCTAAGCAGGAGGACTACCTGTTCTTTTGCATCGTTTAGACCTATCGTCTCTAATTCCTCAAGATAACGTTTCCTTGCAAATTCCACCATCGGAACCTTGAATTCGGGAAGGTCGTAGAGTTTTCTCAATTGATCGTAGATTTTCTGGGCCTGGAGCTTATGACCTGACTGATAAAAGGATAGCACGGCATTCTTGAGCATATTGCGGTGTCCGTTTTGAAGGGATGCTAAAGTGCCTTCCTTTTCGTCTTTGTATTTTTCGAGAACCGCTAAAAAAGACTTGTTGTACGAATCGAACATTCTCAGATCCGGCCGCAAAAATACTTCCTTGAATATCTGTGTCTGAGATTCCTGTGAACCTTCGACAGGTATCTGAAGCTTCATGTCACGGATAAACATCTTGCCGTTGCGGAACAGGTTCTGCAAACTATGACCGACGATACGGTCGGTATTGGTTTCAGTCATACCAATCTCGCGGGACTGTTCTCTGGCGGCTATCTGCAAACCCTTGACGCCCCAGTAGATGGCGTGACTGTCGGGGAGCCGCCAATCCAAAGGCAAATGCGTATTCGGGTCGGCGAAGTCGATTGGGCCGTAGGTTTTGTTCAGGTCTCGCATCAAAACGGGATCGAGTTTCCAGATTTTACGCAACTGCCGGGCTTTGGCGAAAAGGTCGAATTTCTTCAGGGCATCTGTGCCTCTGAAATCATCTATAGTGCTGCCCGCTGCAGCGTTGAATCTGCCGGAGTTCTGACGCAGCGACAGGTAATTGCTTACGAGCTCATCGTCATCGGAAAAAGTGTTATCTGCTGACTTTAAGGCTTTGACCAGCGATGCCACATTCGGATCCGTGACAATCTCCTGCAAGCTGACCGGAGCTTCGGCAAGAGCTTCAAAATACCGATTGTCCTGCGAACCGAGCTGGTTATCTTCCGAACTAAGCAGCGGCTCCATGGACATGGCTAATTGAAGCTTGTAATATTTGTGCGCATCGTCCGAGACGTCGCCGATTTTGTGCTGGAATATTCGGGCCAGCTCGCGGTAGAGGGTTATGTTCTTGATTTTGTACTTGTCGATGGCCTCATCGCGAAGCAGCTCATAGCCGTTTCTTACCCATCGCCACCGCTGGTCGGGCTGGTTTGCGGGTATGGCAACCGAAATGTTATAAGCCATATTCCATGCCTGGAATTCCCAGACCGATGCGAAACGAGGTTGCAGGATGGTTATCCATTCCGCAAGCTGCCTTGCATCGAAGAACTGGCCCTCGTCTTTCAGCTTGTCGGCCCGCATCCATAAGACATCCACGACGAGGCCGCGAAAAGCGCCTGTCGCTATGGTTGCAAACGCCAGCGAGGGTGGAATATTTTCAGGCGTATCTATTATCAGGCCCATATTCTGACGCTGGCGATTTATGGGATCGAGCTGCATACCTGCGGCAATAAGCAGGCCGACTGCAAGAGCAATACAAGAAAACCAGATTATTATATCACGTAAACGCATAGTCCTTGCTTCGTGTCTTGTATTACACCTCAAACTTTATACAGTGATCTTGGCGATTTCTCGATAACTGAAAATAATCAGGGAAAATATCAGAACCAAAAACGCTTTAATACAAACTATAAAAACGGCACATTCAGCCAAAAAAGACCAGCTTATCAATCGCGCAGGGACCATGAATTTCGTTGGATTATACTTGTCGAACTGCGGCAGGAGCTGGATTAACCACTTAAGACTGTAAGAGTAGACTGCACCGATGTCTTTACTCAGGAAGCTAAAGGAATCGAGAACGAAACCGCTGAAACTTGCTGTAAAGAAAATAACAAAACAGAACAATATCGCCACTGGGAACGACAGGAAAGATGCGGCTAATACGCCCAAACAAGCCAGGAAAATCAGACGAAACAGGATCAGCAGGACGGCTCTAATGAAATTGTTGCTGAACGAGTCGGCCTTATAAAGCACCTCCAGGCCGTCCGGCGGGAAGATAATCGCCACGCTGTTCAGCGGAACATTCATGAATGCGACGGCCAGGTGGCCATGTTCAGGCACAACTTCGGCGGGTATTTCTATTTCGTGAAAATCCCGGACAGAATGCTTATACACCTCGTCATAAATCGGTGTTTTGCTTTGTGTGCCGTATTTGAAGTACTGGTAATCGCCTGCCAACCATCTGCCCCAGACCTGCGAATCGGGCGGATTTACCGAGACATCGTATTTGAATCTTATAAACATGCTATCGGCAAGGGGTTCGACGTTCTCGAACTCCCACAGCAACGGCTGCCCGACACCGGCGGCTCGCTTGGCGAGTTGTGCCTGCTTGGTAAGCTGGGTGATGATTTCATCACGCGGTACATCGGCGGGTAATTCGCCCCTTTGGTCAAGCTCCGTATATTTATCTGCTACTTCTTTGGTGACGTCGACCTCGGGGACGGTTAAGGATGCTCTGGCGGTGAAAAATCCATTGTTAGCCTCGATAAGCTCTTCCTCGGATGCTTTAATGAATTTCGGTGTGTAAATAGTAATTGTGTAAATTATAGCAGAAAACAGGACGAGCATGATGACGTCCAGCACTATGACGCCGAGCAGTTTGCCCAGGATGAATTGAAAACGGCGAATGGGCTTGGTAATAACGGTGTATATTTGTCTTTGTTCGATGTCACTTGTTATCGAATAGATCGAAACGATGATTGTGAGTATGCAGAGCAGAAAACTCATCAGTGAAAGAGCGTAGCTGACAAAGGTCTGCAGCCTGCCCTTCAACGTCTCATCGCCTGTCGTGGTAATACCAAGAACCGGCAGCAGGACGATGAGAAGGATTGTAAAGACAACGGCTACTTTAATCCGCAAAGCCTGCTTTATAGTATTTATGGCGACAGCCCAGATACTACGCATCGCCGGAGTCTCCTGCCTGCGGTTTTTCAGTCTTGTCCCTGTCACGGCTCAGAGCGCCTGAGCCGCCGGTGAGTTTGTCTAAAATGTCCTCTCTGACTTGCTCATGCCGGCGAGTTTGGGATTCGACCGGTTCCGTCTTAATTTTTTCTTCTCTGGTAACAGCTTTGGATTCGGACGGCTCAACCGAGCTGGTCAATTTGCTCAGCAGCTGTTCATCGGCTTTCGGCCTGGTACTTTCAGCGGCGGCGACTTTCTCCGTTGCCGGAATTTCCCCGGAAGCCTGCTTCGATATAGGCGCCGAAACAAGTTTATCGAGTATGCTTTCCACTGCCTCGTTTTGAGTCAGGAAATTGCCGATTTTGGTCGTGCTGACCGCCCCGCTCGTAGGCTGGGCCTGCTGCTGGGCGGCTATGACCGTCCTGATAAAAAATGTTTCGAGCTTGTCCATCGGGGAAGTGACCTCGCACTCGGCATTTTCGTCACGAACGATCTGTTTGATCTTCTCGACAGCCGTGTCGCTGATGGCATCGGTAGTGATTTGCCTCTTGTTTGTCTGCTGCAAAAGCTCTCTTACGGGGCCCTGGGTCTGTATTTTTCCGCCGTACAGAATAGCGATTCTGTCGCATACGTCTTCGACATCCGCGAGAAGGTGACTGCACAGCAGAATTGTTTTGCCGCGCTCTGCGAGCTTCAGGACTAAATCCTTGATTTGCCTTGTTCCGATGGGATCGAGCCCCGTTGTCGGCTCATCCAATATCAATAAGTCGGGATCGTTTATCAGCGCCTGCGCCAGGCCGATTCGGCGTGCCATACCTTTCGAAAACGTCCCGACGGCCCTGTTCGCGACGGCTTTGAGCCCGACCATGTCGAGCAGTGCCTCGGTGCGCATCTTCCTCACCTTCGTCGGCAGGCCGAACAATCTGCCGTAGAAATCCAGAGTCTCGCGGGCGTTCAGATAACGGTAGAGATAGGACTCCTCGGGCAAAAAGCCGATTTTGCAGTTGACCTTGGGATCAGAACCGTCACCGCCCAGAAGTAAAGCTTTACCCTTCGTCGGGTGAAGCAGGCCCAGCAGCATTTTCAGGGTCGTGGTTTTACCCGAGCCGTTTGGGCCTAAAAGCCCGAACACTTCGTTGGGACGAACCTGCAGGTCCAGGTTATCGACAGCATAGACTTTGGTCCGGCCCCACCAGTCGGAAAAAATCTTGGTCAAAGAGAAAGTTTCAATAGCGTATTCCATCGTTTCGTGTCTCTTATCTCCTCAAGCGGGTTTCGTATTTCGCTCGATGCCTGCCGCTTTACACTTGAGGTCCGTGGTCGAGCTCCTCTCCATAGCGGACAAGCCGAGCACTATTGAAAACGACAATCAACGAGCCGACAAAATGCAGAACCGCGGCGTAGGGCGCTGTTAGCCATGCCGCCGTCCCTGCTGCGATGCCCAGAACAATAAAGATAATTCCAAAGCCGAGATTTTGATAAATTACTCTTCCGGTTTTTTTCGAAAGCCGGACGAGGAAAGGCAGTCTCGTCAGGTCGTTGCTCATCAGTGCGATCGAAGCGGAATTGATGGCGACGTCACTTCCGGCGGCGCCCATCGCGATGCCCAGGTCCCCTGCCGCCAGAGCGGGCGCATCGTTTATGCCGTCACCGACAACCACAACAGTGTGGCCGTCTCTCTTAATTTGCTCGACAATCGCCAGTTTGTCCTGTGGCAAACAGTGTGCCTTGAAGTCGGTGCAAGCCAGCTCGGCGGCGACTCTGCCGGCCACCTCGCTGCGGTCGCCGGTCAGCATTGTGATTCTTTTGACGCCGATATCGATCAGTTCCCTGATGGCTTGCCGGGCTTCGGGCCTGGTTTTGTCCTGCAGGCCGATCCAGCCGATGCACTTGGAATCCTTCGCCACATAAAGTGTGCTGAAGCCCTGTTCCTCGAGAAGAGCCGGGTCGGAAATATTGCTGATATCTATATTGTTTTCTTTAAGGAAGGTATCTCTGCCGACCATGATTCTTGCCGAATTAATTGTTGCCGTGACTCCTTTTCCCGGTGTCTCTTTGAAATTATCTGTCGCCGGCAAGGTAAGATTCGCCTCCCTGGCGACCTCGCGTAATGCCCTTGCGGCCGGGTGCTTGCTCATCTGCTCGGCTGAGGCGGCTTCTGCGAGTAATTCACCCGGTTCGACGCCCTCCGCCGGTGTCAGTTTGGTCACATAGAGCCGGCCGGTAGTGACCGTTCCTGTCTTGTCGAAAACCATCGCCGTGATTTTGCCTGCAATCTCAAGGTCTGCTACATTTTTTATCAGAATACCGAGGCGGGCGGATGCCGAAATCGCAGCGACCATCGCAGTCGGCGTGGCTAAAATCAATGCGCAGGGGCACGAGACAACAAGGATTGTAATCGCCCTGTCCATATCGCGGGTGAAAAACAGAACGATACCTGCGATCATCAGGATTGTCGGCGTGTACCACTTCACATAGCGGTCGATTATCCTCATAATCGGGATTTTTGTCTGCTCGGCCTGGATAATCAGCGATTGAACCTTACCGAGGGTAGTATCTTTCCCGGCTTTGGTGACGGTAATATCCAGCACGCCTGTAAGGTTATTTGTGCCGGCAAAAACCTGCATCCCCGGTACCTTATCGACGGGCAGCGATTCGCCCGTAATCGTTGCTTCATTGACTGAGCTGAGGCCCTTCGCCACTTCTCCGTCGGCGGGGATGTTGTCGCCCGGCCGGACACGCACGCAATCGCCGGGCTTCAGGCCGCTGACTTTTACTTCCTTTTCCCCACCCTGCCCATCGAGGAGATTTGCTTTGGTGGGTGTCAGCTTGATGAGCGATTCGATCGATGCGCGGGCGCCGAGGGCGGTGCGCGTTTCAATCAGCTCGCTTACGAGCATAAAGAAAGCAACAACGCCCGCAGTGGCATATTCCTGCGTCGCGAAGGCCGCGATGATGGCCAGGGCTACAAGCTCATCCATATGCGCTTCTTTATGTATGAGGCTCTCGATGGCGTGCAGGACAATCGGGGCGCCAAGCAGGATTGCACCGGCCATTGCCAAAAACTCGGTATTGAAACTGCCGGCGCCATAAATGAACTTTGCTATCCCGCTGTTAATCAGAAGCACTCCGCCGGCCAGGGTACCAAGCAGGGCCATGCTGACGCGAATTTGCTTGCCGTGCGTGTGTTCGGCGGCAATGTCGTCCTTAAAATGTAGGTGTTCATGGGCCATAATTTCGTCTCTTGTTTATCGTATCGGCTTCCGTAGGAGGCTCAGCGAGTCGCCGGTTCCTGATTTTCCTGTTCCGTTTGCTCCTTGCTCTTTTTCGGCTTCAACGACGGGTCTCTGTTCAGGAGCACCCTAATCTGAGAGCCCTTTGTCCCTTCGGCGGTCTGAATCACAAATTTTTCATTCGCATTGATGAGGATTTGCTCTATGGCATCCAGATAGATTTTATGAATCACAAGCTCGGGGCGCTGCCGGTATTCGGGCAGCAAACGCTCCAGGTAATCGGCATTGGCTTTGGCGGTTTCCACGACTCTCGCTCGATAGGATCGAGCTTCGGCGATTTTTTCCCGGGCAGTACCGGCCAATTGCGACCACAGCAGCTCTTGTTCCTGTTCACTAAGCTCGCTAACCGATTTCTTGCCCCTGAGCAGGGCAAATGCGAGCGGTCCGCCGGCTTCGTTCAGAGTTTTTTCGGCATAAGTCTTGGCGTCAGTGATCGCTGTTTCACTACTCTGGCTGGCCATCGTGGATGCCTCAAATGCGTCTTTGACCTGCCGGGGAGATTCGCTCCTGGTCAGTTGTACCGATACAACTTTGATTCCGCTTTCGATTATGTCCAGCTTTTCCTGCAACAACCGTTTTACGTGTATCGGGATTCTGTCCCTGCTTGAAATTGCCTCATCGATCGTATAATTGACCATTGCTGTCACGATGCAGTCTTCGAACAGATCTTTCAAAAGCGGCGTTATGCTTTTTGTGATCACATCGAAGTAAATGTCGCCGGGTTTGAAATCTTCGACGTGGATGTTCCTGAAGAAACGTTCGGGATCGTCAATCTGGTAGGTTAGCTGCCACTTGGTATGGACGATGTTATAGTCGCTTCCATCGGAGCCGGTGTTTACCCCTCCCTGGCTGCCGGGCCCATCCAACGAGGCGTCCTCAATTCGCGTCTCGCCGCGAGTGATGCAATAGCCGTCACGAAGCGGCTCCAGCGGTTGATTCGGGGGAACCGGACGCTGCTGCCCGGAAAGCATTTCTGATTGTGTCTGAAAATACCAAAACGAGTCGATGGGCAGGTTCACCTGGGTTTTCACGGGGATCTTCAATATTTCATCTATTGGATATGGGAGAATCCAATGCGGACCCGGGCCGAGAAGTCTTTTCTCGCCCACTCCGCGAATCTTGCCGAATCTCAGGACAAGCGCCTGCTCTTCGGAGCCGACCGTTTCAAATCCCGAAGCCAGAAAAGCAACGATCAGCACAATCATGATTACTTTCAGAATAATGAAGCTGATTCTCAACGCCTCGGACAGGCTCTTGCCGGCGGCATCAAGCTCATCGCCCGCAGGTTCTACCGGTACCGACAGCGGCAAGTTCTTGTTTTCTTCGCTATTTTGTTCTGTCGTCATATTGATTATTCTGTATTATTTTTCCGCATCTTGTGGTTCGAGGATTTTAATATCGGGCATTCCCTTCAGCAGCGTGAATGGCACCATATCGGTTGGCGTGACAAACGTTGTTCTGTTCTCCAGTATTTTCTGGAGAGCTTCGAGGTTGCGTAAGAGCATTGCAAGCTGAGGGGCGGCATCGAGCATTTTGTAGTGTTTTGCCGCTTCGGCGTCACCCATGCCCCGTGTGACCTTTGCCCTGGCCTCGGCGG
>Ga0315288_10001052_pt1 | contig 35231 bp, 30 predicted proteins | sample YL17G11_20_MG_FD_203454 | JGI IMG/M metagenome (GOLD analysis project Ga0315288, IMG submission 203454) | Sediment microbial communities from Yellowstone Lake, YNP, Wyoming, USA - YL17G11_20 | ecosystem: Environmental > Aquatic > Freshwater > Lake > Sediment | place: USA: Wyoming | collected...
CGACCTGCGAGGAGTCGTTCTGGGGCGTGCCGGCGCACCTCGGCGCGCAAAAGGCGGGCACCGGCCTGCCAGACGTTGCCGAGCCCATCGTCGATCTGTTCGCCGCCGAAACCTCCAGCCTGCTGGCCTGGATCGACTACCTCATAGGGCCCCGGCTTGCCCTGGCGTCGCCGCTGCTGCGGAAGCGGATTCGGCTGGAAATTGACCGGCGAGTCCTGACTCCCTGCCTGGAGCGAAGCGATTTCGGCTGGATGGGGCTGGATGGCCGCGACCGCCCGGTCAACAACTGGAACCCCTGGATCAACTCCAACTGGCTGGCTTCGGCGCTGCTGTTGGAGGACGACGGCAAGCGCCGCCTGGCGGCGGTCCACAAGATCCTGCGGAGTCTGGACCGCTTCCTGGCCTCCTACCACGACGACGGCGGCTGCGACGAGGGCCCCGGATACTGGTTCCGGGCCGGCGGCTCGCTGTTCGACTGCCTGGAGCTGCTGCACTCGGCCAGCGGCGGCGCCATTGACTTCTACCGCGTTCCGCTGGTGCAGGAAATCGGCCGCTACATCTACCGCGCCCATATCTTCGGCGAGTACTTCATCAACTTCGCCGACGCTGCCGCCCGGTTGCGCATCGCGGGCGACCTGCTGTTCCGCTACGGCCGGCGCATCGGCGACAGCCGGCTCGAGTCGCTGGGCGCCTGGGCCGCGGCGCAGCCGGGCAGCGCGCCGGGGCGCAGCGAGAGCATGGGCCGGCAACTGCCCGCGCTGTTCAACCTCGAAACCATTCGCGCGGCGCAAGGCGCGCAGCCGCTGGTGCGCGATACCTGGCTGCCCGGCATCCAGGTGATGGCGGCCCGGAGAAAGGAAGGCTCGGCCGAGGGGCTTTACCTGGCGGCGCAGGGCGGGCACAACGCGGAGAGCCACAACCACAACGACGTCGGCAACTTCATCGTCTATGCCGACGGCCAGCCGGCCATCATCGACGTCGGTGTCGAAACTTACACGGCCAAAACGTTCAGCTCCCGCCGCTACGAGATCTGGACCATGCAGTCGGCCTGGCACAACCTGCCGACCATCGACGGCGTGATGCAGGCGGCGGGACGGGAATTCCAGGCCACCGATGTTGCCTATCGCGCCAACGACCGCGCCGCCGAGTACAGCCTCGATATTGCGCGCGCCTATCCGCCGGACGCCGGGCTGGACTCGTGGAAGCGAACGTTCCGTTTTGACCGGGAGAAGAACGAGATCGAGCTGGCCGACAGTTGCATCCTGAAGAAGCCTGCCCGGCGGATTACTCAAACGCTGATGACGCCGTGCAAACCGGCGCAGTCGGCGCCGGGGCGGCTTACGCTCTACTCGCCCGGCCTTCGTTCCGGGCCGGTCACGATTCTTTACGACGCCCGGGTTTTCACCCCTTCGGTCGAGGAAGTGAAGATCGAAGACGAGCGCCTGAAAAGTTCGTGGGGCGAGCGCCTGTACCGCATCCTGCTCACGGCCGCCAATCCGCCCCAGCACGCCTCCTGGTCCATCACGTTTTCTCAACGCTGAGACGTTGTAGCGCTGGCGTCCCGCCGGCCGGCCCCACCAGGTTCACCCAGGCGTACCGGGGCGATATGCAGGGCCTGCCGGCGGGACGCCAGCGGTACAAGGGTTGAGAATTTCGTGATTAAATTGGCGGCGGAGGTGGGTGTGACGGTGCGCATTCTAATCGCCTTTTTATTTTTGGCTGCGCCGGGCTGGGCCGCCCAGAGATACGACTTGGTGGTGTACGGCGGCACGGCCGGCGGTGTCATCACCGCGGTCAGCGGCGCCCGCGAAGGCCTGAAAGTCGCGCTGCTGGAGCCGCGCGACCACCTGGGCGGCATGGTTTCCGGCGGCCTGTCGCGGACCGACTATGGCCGCAAGGAAGTCATCGGCGGCTATTCGCTCGAATTCTTCTGGCGCGCCGGCCAGCATTACCGCATGGCGCAGTACGGGCAGGAACTGGCCTGGCTGGTGGAGCCCAAGGTCGCCGAGCAGGTCTTCCGCCAGATGGCCAAGGAGGCCGGCGTGACCGTGCTCTACCGCCACCGCCTGCGCGAGAAAGAGGGCGCGCGCAAGGAAGGACGGCGCATCCGCGAGATTCGCATGGAGAACGGGTCGTCATTCGAGGCCGCCGTGTTCGCCGACTGCAGCTACGAGGGCGACCTGATGGCCCAGGCCGGCGTTTCCTACACCTGGGGCCGCGAAGGCGTCCAGCAGTATGGCGAATCGCTCGCCGGGGTGCGCGAGAAAACGCCGTATCATCAGTTCAAGGTTGATGTTTCGGCGTACGACGAAAGAGGGAAGCTGCTTCCGGAGATTTCGCCCCAGCCAGCCGGCGAGCCCGGCTCCGCCGACAAAAAAGTGCAAGCCTACAACTTCCGCTTGATCATCTCCAGCGACCCGGCCAACCAGGTCCCATTCCCAAAGCCGCGGAACTACGACCCGGCCCGCTACGAGTTGCTGGCGCGCCTGCTGAAGGTGACCACAGAAAAGACCGGCCGCCCGCCGAAGTTCGGTGAAGTTTCTTCGCCCATCGCCGTGCCCAACAACAAGTTCGATGTGAACAACAACGGCGCGTTCTCCTCCGACTACATCGGCAAGAACTACGAGTACCCGGAGGCAGGCTACAAGCGTCGCGAGGAAATCTGGCGCGACCACGCCGACTATGTGGCCGGCTTCTTCTATTTCCTGGCGCACGACCCGAGAGTTCCAGAGGAACTGCGAAGCGAGATCAACAGTTACGGGCTGGCAAAGGACGAATTCACCGACACCGACCACTGGCCGCACCAGTTGTACGTCCGCGAGGCGCGCCGCATGGTCGGTGAGTACGTCATGACCCAGAAGGACATCCAGACCGAGCTGACCAAGCCCGACGCCATCGGCATGGGCTCCTACAACAGCGACTCACACAACATCCAGCGGGTGGTGACGAAGGAAGGATTCGTCATCAATGAAGGCGATATGCAGGTGTCGGTGAAGCCCTACCAGATCCCCTACCGCATCCTGACGCCGAAGAAGAACGAGGTGGAAAACCTGCTTGTGCCGGTTTGCTTCTCGGCCAGCCACGTAACCTACAGCACGCTGCGGATGGAGCCTCAGTACATGATCCTGGGCCACGCGGCGGGCGTGGCGGCCAAAATGGCCATTGCCGCCAAGAAGCCCGTGCAGGACATCGATACCGCCGCGCTGACACGAACGCTGGTGAAGCAGGGCGCCGTCATGGAATACGTGCCCGATGCCCGCAACGCCGCGTTCGGCTTTTTCCGCCGTCCCGCCAGTAAGCAGTAAGCAGTAGGCAGGGGGCGGGAGGCGGGAGGCGGGAGGCCGGAAGCGGGAGGCCGGGGGCAGGAGGCAGGCGAATCCGACACTTGCCGGCCGATAGCCGACAGCCGTCAGCCGAGTCAGTCTTCCGGCTGGAAATCGCACGCTTCGCGGCAGGGCTCGCAGTAATAGCAGCCGTCGGCGCACAGCCGCAGCCCCTCGGGCGACTTGCACAGCATGCAGTACTTCTCGCACAGGCAGTCGCTTTCCGGCTTGTCGCACATCACGCAGATAAAAGCCATCGCGCCTCATTGTACACGCGAAGCGACCACGGTGAGCACGCCTCGGTTTTCTGGTACCATGCGCGCTTATGGTTAAACGATTCGTTGCCCTGTTTGTGTTTTGCGTTGTTGCCTGGAGCCTGGCGGCGCAGGACAAGACCGAGTTCTGGCCGGGCGCCGGCTACGACCCCCGCATCCCCACGTTCCGCGAAGCGCTGGGGTACGAACCCGGCGAGCGCATCACCACCGCCGAGGGCATCGTGAAGTATTTCGAAACGATCGAGCGGGCATCCGGCGGCCGGTTGAAGGTCTTCGACTACGGCAAGAGCTGGGAGGGGCGCCGGTTGGTTTACGCCGCGCTCGGCTCCCCGGCCAACATGAAGCAAGTGGCGGAAATCCGTGCCGGCATGCAGAAGCTGGCCGACCCGCGCAAGCTGCAGGAGGCGGAAGCGAAGCGGTTGATGGCCTCGCTGCCGGCGGTCATCTGGCTGGCCTACGGCGTCCACGGCAACGAGATTTCCTCGCCCGAGGCGGCGATGCTCGCCGTGTACCACCTGCTGGCGGCACGCAACGACAAACTGGCGGAGCGGGTGCTGGCCAACGTCCTGGTTCTGATCGACCCCCTGCAGAACCCAGACGGCCACGACCGCTTCGTGCACCACTTCGAGGAGGCCCTGGGTCTGGAGCCGGACGCCAGCCCCGTGGCCGCCGAGCACGCCGAGCCCTGGCCGGGCGGGCGCAGCAACCATTACTACTTCGACATGAACCGCGACTGGTTCGCCGTCACCCAGCCGGAGACGCGCGGGCGGGTGCGCGTGCTGCAGCAGTGGTATCCGCTGGCGTTTGTGGACCTGCACGAAATGGGCTCGGATTCCACCTACTACTTCGCCCCCACTTCAGCCCCCTACAACCCGTACCTGACCAAGGATCAGCTTGACGGCTTTCAATTGTTCGGCAAGGGCAACGCCCGCTGGTTCGACCGCTTCGGCTACGACTATTTCACGCGCGAGGTCTTCGACGCCTTCTACCCGGGCTACGGCGACAGTTGGCCGGCCTATTACGGCGCCATCGGCATGACGTATGAGAATGCCACCGTGCGCGGCCTGGTCGTGCGTCGCTCGGACGACAGCATTCTGACGTTCCGGCAGAGCGTGAAGAAGCACTTCGTGGCCTCCATCGCGACGCTGGAGACCGCCGCCGAAAACCGCCAGAAGCTGATCGAGCAGTGGTATCGCTACCGGCAGACGGCCGTCGAGGAAGGCTCGAAAGAAGCGGTGCGCGAGTACATCCTGCCGAGGCGCGGCGACACCTCGGCGGTGGACAAGCTGGCCGCCGTGCTGGGGGAGCAGGGCGTCGAGCTGAGACGCGCCACCGCGCCCTTCCGCAACGCCGGCAAGGAATACCCGGCCGGCAGCTACGTGATTTCGCTGGCGCAGCCGGCCAAGCGGCTGATTCGCGTCCTGCTCGATACCAGTGTCAACATGGATGAGGCCTTCGTGAAAGAGCAGGAGCGCCGCCGCAAGAAGAAATTGTCGGACGAAGTCTACGATGTCACCGCCTGGTCGCTGCCGCTGGTTTATAACGTCGAGGCCGTCGGCTGCGGCGAGAGTTCGCGGGGAACCTTCGAACCCGTCAAGCCGGTAATGGTCCCGCCGGGCGCGGTCACGGGCGGCCGGGCCGAGGTCGCTTACCTGGCGCCCTGGGGCACGCAGGCGGCGGCGCGCCTTCTGGCCGCCGCCTGGCGCGACGGCCTGCGGGTCCTCAGCTCCGACAAAACTTTCACCCAAAACGGGCGCAAGTATCCATCCGGCACCCTGATCTTCAAAGTGCTGGACAACCCGCGGGAGTTGGCCGACAAGCTGGGGAAGCTGGCGGCCTCCACAGGCGCTGAAATCGTAGCCAGCAACACCAGTTGGGTGGACGACGGGGTAAACTTCGGCAGCCGCAACGTGGTGTTGCTGAAGCGGCCCACCATCGCCCTGGCCTGGGATACGCCCACGTCGTCGGCCTCGGCCGGCGCAACCCGCTTCGTGATCGAGCGGCAATACGGCCATCCGGTCACGCCGGTGCGCACGCAGAATCTCGGCACCGCGGACTTGAGCAAGTTCCAGACGCTGATCCTGCCGGAGGCCGGATTCGGCGCCGGATACTCGCAAGCGCTGGGCGCCAGCGGCGTTCAGCGGCTCAAGGAATGGGTGTCGTCGGGCGGCACGCTGGTGGGCGTCGGCAGTGCGGTCGCGTTCCTGGCCGACCCGAGGGTTGGACTGCTGGCCGTGCAGCAGGAGCTGCTGCCCCGGCCGGCGGGTGAAGCCGCCAGGCGGCCGGAGGGCGCCGCCGGCACCGGCCCCGGCGAGCGCGCAACGGCGCCCGCATCATCGGCCGCCCCTTCCGCCGCGCCGGCCGCGGCGCCCTCGGCCGCGACCGCCGCCGAGGGCCGCACGCCGGGCAAATTGCTGGCGACCGAGGAGGATTATCTGAAGGCCATCCAGGCCGATTCCGATATGCCGGACCGCGCGCTGGGTGTGCTGGTGAAGGCCCGCCTCGATCCTGACCACTGGGTGACCGCCGGGCTCGGCGAAACGGTCGCCGTGCTCGTCTCCGGCCGCAGCATCTTCACGCCCATCAAGCTGGACAAGGGCGTGAACGCCGCCGTTTTCCTGGGCCCGAAGGAGCTGGTGGCCAGCGGTTACTTGTGGGAGGAGAACCGCAAGCAGCTTGCTTACAAGCCCTTCGTCATCGTGCAGCGCGATGGACGGGGCACGGTGATCGGCTTCACGGCCGACCCGAATTTTCGCGCTTACATGGACGGGCTGAATGTGCTCTTCCTCAACGCGGTATTCCGCGGCCCGGCGCACGCCCGCGCCGCGGGCTCGCGCGAAGTGGAGGATTGGGGCGCAGGTCAGCGCCAATAAACGCGCACCAGCGCCATAAAGAACCGTCAGACCGCTTTATTCATGAACCGAGAGGGAATTAACCACGGATGAACTATCCAGGTTGGGCACACCACATTAAAGGCGGAGGATGGGCCAGCCGCAGTCTTCCGCCAGCGCGGCCAGGCGTTCGTCGGGCTCGACGGCAACACCTACTTTCGCCATGTCCAGCATGAACCGGTCGGAGAAGGTGTTTCCGAAGGCCAGGTCGGGAGCGCAACCGAACCTGCGGTCGATCGCTTCGGCTTTGCCTACCCCATAGGTGACAGGCAGAAGCACCTCGGCAGTTATCACGCCGTCGCGCACCTGGGCCGCTACGGTGAGCATGCGGTCGGCGCGGAGGCCCACTGTTTCGCTGCCGGCGGCAATAATCCAGCGGTGGCTTCCCGAGACAACCCAGACTTCAACTCCGGCGGCCTGAAGCCGGTTGGCCCAGGAGCGCGTCTCGGGGATGACACTGGTGCGGAAGCAGCGATCGAAAAACTCGCGCGCGTCGGCTTGAACGACTTCTTCTTTGAGGCCGTGCAGGATCGAGGCGCAGAAGACCGCCATTTCCAGCTCGCCGAACTGCCCGTTCCGGTACGTCTCCCAGATGCGGCGGGCCTCCCGTTCGGCTGCGGGAAGCAGGCGATGGTTCTCGATCTGCCAGAGAAGGAAGCCGTCGCCGGCGTCGCCGCGCCAGAGCACGCCGTCGGCGTCGAAGGTGACCAGGCCTTCGCCGCGGGCGCACAGTTCGGCCACCGCCGCCTCGACCTGCTGGGAGCCGGAGGCCGCGCCAGAATGCTCTTCCGGTTTCATTTGGTTTTTGGAACCGGCGGTTCTTCGAGGTTCACGGAATCGATAACGGCGATCACCGCCATGTCGATCGGGGATCGAGGACGGCCGACGCTGGTCATGGCTGCGAAACCCTCGGTGGCCAGCAGAACCTGGTCGCCGACGCCAGCATCGACGGCGTCCATCGCGACAAGCGCGTCGCCGCGGTCGCTGCCATCCAGGTTCAGCGGCTGCACCAGAAGGATCTTGCAGCCTTCATGGGAAGCGTGCTTCTGTGTGGCGACCACGTCGCCGATGACGCGGGCAATCAACATAAGGTTCCAGGTTCTAGGTTCTAGGTGTCAGGTTCGTCGGAGGCCGCTTGGCCGCTGTTTGACACCTAACACCTGGCACCTTGAACCCAACACCTAAGTATCAATCTGATCGATGATGCCGACGACGCTGAAGTCGGTGGGCATCTCACCTGGCAGCCAGGGGAACGAGGACTCGTAGCCGCGGCAGTAGTAAACCAACTCGCCGGCGCCGGCGCCCACAGCGTCCAGCGCCACCACCGGCCGGCCCGTGGCCCGGCCCCTGGCGTCCACCGGTTGGAGAACCAGCATCTTTTGGCCGTCCAGCGACTCGTTCTTCGCCGTGGCCCAGACCCGGCCGATGACGCGTGCCAGCATCATAAAGAGGCTGCAGGCTACAGGCTGCAGGCTGTAGGCTGAAAACCTGTAGCCTGCAGCCCGGAGCCGGTAGCCTTCTCACTCGTCCAGTTCGATGGAATCGATAATCCCGACAATGGAGGCGTCGATAGGGTGGTCCTTGCAGCCCTGGGCCATGCGGGCGGAGCTGCCCGACACCACCAGCACTTTTTCGCGGAATCCCGCGCCGACGGTGTCCACCGCCACCAGGTACCCGGCCTCGTCTTTTCCCTGGGGGGAAACCAGGCGGACCACCAGCAGCTTCTTGCCTTCCAGCCGCGGGTCCTTGCGCGTGGCCACCACGGTGCCGACAATGCGCCCCAGAACCATCTCCAGCCACCTGCCTGCGAATTACTTGGTTGTGGCGCCGGCAGCCGCCTGCGCCTTACCGATCGGCAACACGTCTTCCAGGCTGGAATGCGGGCGCGGAATCACGTGGACGCTGATCAATTCGCCCACACGCCGCGCGGCGGCAGCGCCGGCGTCGGTGGCCGCCTTGACGGCCGCGACGTCGCCGCGGCACAAGATCGTCACATAGCCCGACCCGATTTTCTCCCAGCCGACCAGCGTCACCTTGGCCGCCTTCACCATCGCGTCGGCAGCCTCAATCATGGCCACCAGTCCGCGCGTTTCGATCATGCCGAGGGCATCACCCATAGTTCCTCCTGAGCAGACCGGAGGCCGGAGACAAATCCGCCTTCGGCCTTCAGCCAAGCCGCTATCGTACAGGAAGCGGGCGAGAAATGGGAAGAGCGAACTTGTGAGTGCGGAGTGCGGAATAGCTGGTTCACTCCGCATTACACATTCCGCACTCCGCATTCCGCACTCCGGCCCCCGCCGGCGCCCGTTGGCTGCGCGATTATTGCAGTCCGGCGCGGCGCTCTGCTACCATCAACGCGTCCTCTAAAAGGGATCCGGTACGAGGGCTTCCAAGGTTTTGCAATCAGACTCCGGAGGGGCCGGAAAGGAAGGAACTGCGTCCGCCTATGCGCAAGGTCCCCTTGCTCGAATCGCTCCGCATCATCGGCCAAGGGTCGCTGAACTGGATGGCCGCCCGCCCCATTGTCGTTTCCTTTGAGGTCACCGACGCCTGCACCTGCTCCTGCAAGCACTGTGACCACGGGGGTCCGCGCGACGAATCCCGCAACCTCAAGGCGGCCGACTACCGCCGGTACATGGAGGTGCTGCGTCCGCCGGTGGTGCAGGTCTCGGGCGGCGAGCCGCTGCTGCGCCCCGACCTGCTGGACCTGGTCCGCAACATCAAGTCGGATTCCGGCCTGCCGTACACCATCCTGGTTTCCAACTGGTCGCTGATGACCGAGCAGTTGTATGTGGCGCTGCACGAGGCGGGGGTCGATCAATTCTCCGTCAGCCTGGATTTTCCCGACCAGCGGCACGACGTGTTCCGCAGGCACCCGGGCCTGTATGAGCATCTGAGCCGGCTGATTCCGCGCCTGGCCCGGCTGGGTTACGACGACATTGTGCTGAATAGCTGTATCACCAGCGAGAATGTTTCGGAGATCAACGCCATCGCCGATAAGGCGCGGGAATGGGGCGTCAACCTATGTTACAGCGCGTACTCGCCCCGCCGCACGGGCTGCCGGGACTATTTTCTCAATACGGCTGAGCAACTGGTCACGCTGAACCGGGAGCTGGACCGGGTGGAAGCCCGGCGGGACAACACCAACTGGATCGTCAACGCCCCCGCTACGCTGGAGGCCACTCGGCGGTACTTCGAGAATGGCGGCACACCCGGGTGCACGGCCGGCCTGCGCTTTCTGGTGGTGACCGCCGATGGCTTCCTGCAGCCGTGTTCGATGCAGTTCCACCGCTACCCGCTGGAGCAGCGCGAACGGATGATCGAGGAGTTCACGCGCCACAATACTTGCGACCAGTGCTACGTCTCCATCCGCTCTTACCTGGACAAGGACTTCCCGCACTTGTTGTGGGAGAACGTCAGTGGGTATTTCTCCTTCAAGCGCGATTCGGCAGTGCGGAATGCGGAGTGCGGAGTGCGGAGTACCGATGCCTGAATCTCCGAATTCCGCACTCCGAATTCCGCATTCCGCACCCCGCAGGTTGACAGCGCGGTGACGATGGCGGAGAATGCCCCCGGCTTGGGAGACCAATTGACAGCAAGCAACCCCGCGGACGTGCTGCTCCAGACCGATTTTCCCGGCGTGCCGCTTTACTCGCGCGGGAAGGTGCGCGACTTGTATGAAGCGGACGGCCACCTGTTGGTGGTGGCCACGGATCGGATCTCGGCGTTTGATTACGTCCTGGCTACCGGCATTCCCTGCAAGGGGCGCGTGCTGACGCAGCTTTCCCTGTTCTGGTTTGACTTCCTGCGCGGGGTGGCGGCCAACCACTTGATCGCGGCCGATGTGGCCCGCTACCCGGAACCGTTTTGCCGGTTCGGGGAGCAACTCGAGGGACGCTCCATGCTGGTGCGGCGCGCCCGCATGCTCCCGGTCGAGTGCGTGGTGCGCGGGTATCTTTCCGGCTCCGGGTGGAAGGAATATCGCGCCGGCGGCACGGTGTGCGGCATTCCGCTGCCGCCGGGCCTGCGCGAATCCGACCGCCTTCCCGAGCCTATTTTCACGCCGGCCACCAAGGCGGAGACCGGGCACGACATCAACATTGCGTTCGAAGAAGCGGCCCGCATGATCGGCCGCGAAACCGCCGAGAAACTGCGCGCGCTGAGCCTGGACATCTACCGGCGCACCGCCGACTACGCCGAGCAGCGCGGCATTATCATCGCCGACACCAAGTTTGAATTCGGATTTATAGGTGAAGAGCTGGTGCTCGCCGACGAGGTGCTGACGCCGGATTCCTCGCGCTTCTGGCCGAAGGACCAATACCGGCCGGGCGGGGCCCAGCCGTCGTTCGACAAGCAGTACGTGCGCGACTACCTGGAGGCCATCGACTGGAACAAGCAGCCGCCGGCGCCGGCGCTGCCGCCCGACGTGGCCGGGCGCACATCGGAAAAATACCGGGAGGCCTACCGCCAGTTGGCGGGCCGGGAACTGAAGTGCTGACCGCGTTGACCAGGCTCGACTGGGTGCTGCTGGCCATCATGCTTCTGTCCGTGGTGTTCAGCATAGTGAAGGGCTTCACCCGCGAACTGATCTCGCTGGGAGCCGCCATCTGGGGCATCATCCTGGCGTGCTGGTTTTATCGCCTGCCGGCGGCCTGGTTCGCCCCCTATGTGCGTACCCCGGAAATCGCGTCTTTGACCGGCTTTTTCGCCATCCTGCTGGCCTGCATGATCGGCGGCGGCGTGCTGTCCAAGCTGGCCGGCAAAGTGGTGGACAAGTCGGGGCTGCGGTGGTTCGACCGCCTGCTGGGAGCGGCGTTCGGAATGGTCCGCGGGCTGCTGCTGTGCCTGGCCCTCCTGCTCGGCCTGGCGATCTTCCCGCTGGGCGGCGAGCCCATGGCCAATTCCCGGCTGGCGCCCTACCTGGTGCAAGGCGCGCGGCTCATCGTGCTGATCGCCCCGCGGGACCTCCGCGCACGCTTTCAGGATGGATTGCACCGCGCCCAGAAGATATGGAGCGAGCGCTCCCTCTGATAAGTCCAAGGTCCAAAGTCGAAGTGGATGCGGAAGCGACCTCGGACTTGGCATTCATACGGAGAATTGTTCGGTGAAAAACCAGTTAGAGTCGCTGATAGCGCAGTTGGTCGACCGGGAGGTGCCTTTCCCGGTCGCGTCGGCTGAATTTGAAAAGAAGTATATTGCCCGCGTCCTGGAGCGTACGGAAGGGAATCATTGCCGGGCTGCCCGCCTGCTTGGCATGCACCGCAACACCCTCAGCCGCAAGATAGCGGCTTACCACCTGGAGCCCCATCCGAACGGCACCCGCCGGAAGTGAAACGCCTGGGAGCGCGGGCCTCCCGCCCGCCCCCTTGCTCCACTGGTCCGCCGTGACACAACCACGGCGGCCGGGACGGCCGCGCTCCCAGGGCCGGCGCTACATGCAGGCTAGGCGGGCTTCTTGGCGGCCGGCGCCTTCTTGCCCACGGGCGCCTTTTTGACGGGCGCTTTCTTTACCGGTTCGGGGGCTTCCACGCCCGCAGTCACTTTGCCGTCCACCAGGACCAGCACGAACGGGTCGGGCCTGAAAGAGTTGGCCATGCCCACGAATTCGACATCCTTCCCGACGGGCAGCCTCCCGGTCAGCGGGTTGGCCAGTGTCAACTCGACATCGAAGGCTTCCGGTTTCGCCTTGGTCTCATCGTTCACGGCGAAGCGGACCGTACGCGCCGCCTTGGCCGGGGTGACCGACACCACCTTGCCCGCCAACTTCAACGGCTGACCCTTCATCTTCCCGTCCCACAGTTGCTGGCCGCGCGGGCCGCCCGCCGCCAGCGCCTTGGCGATGTCCTCGAAGCTCATCTCGGCCGGGTCGAACGGCTTGGTTGCCTCAATCTCGGCCCTCGACAGGATCTTGAAATCGGGCGGCGGAAATGGCTGGCTCTTGGCCTGCTGCTTGAGCGCCTCCAACCCCTCTTCCGAGCCATGGAACTTCACGTAGGTCTGGCGGAGGTAGGCATCGATCTGTTGGCGGCCGGCCGGCGGCAGCGCCTGCGGGCCTTCCAGCATGACCGCCCGCGCGAAGGACCACAGCGCCTGGCTGTATTTCGGCGCCGGCCGCTCCTTAATCAGCGAGTCTCCAAGCCGGTAGAAAACGCTGGCATCATCCGGAGTGATCTCAGCCGCTTTGCGGAACTGCTCACTGGCGGCCGGGAACTGATCGCGCGCCAACGCCACCTGGCCCAGTGCCTGCAGGAACGCGGCTTCGGTCGCTTGCTTGGTTTTCTGCAGGTCCGCGGGAGGTATGTTGGGCGGATTGAACGACGGCAATTCCTTCAACCCGCGTTGGGCGACCTGCTCGGCCTCGGACACCTTCTGCTGGAACTGCGGATCGCTCTTGCTCAGCGGCGTCTGCAAGAAGATGTTGCTCAGGATGATGAGCGCCCGCATGTTGCCGGGGTTGACCTGCAGCAGTTGGCGGGCGCTGCCCGTCCCGTCGCGCCCTGCCTGCAGCTCGGAGACCATCTTCAGCTCCAACGCGTCTTCCTTGACCACCGAGTTGGGATACTTTTTCAAGAACGCGTCGAGCAATTCGGTCTTCTTGGCCGGACTCTGTTCGTTCAGAGCGGCCACGTAGACCTTGTATTCCTCAGGGTCAGTGATCTGCTTCTTCTGTTGTTGCGGCGCCTGCCCGGCCGGCGCTTGTGCGAAGAGGCTGAGAGCCAGCCCCAGAACAATCAAAAGCAAAAGGCTGCAGCGGTTCATATCCACTCCGTTGACGAGTGTTTGACGACAGGGACCCAAGCCCGAACACGCACCCGAAAGAGCCGGATTATACCGGAGACCGAGTCAATAGGAAACAGCTTATAACTGCCCCTCCCAAAAAGGTTGCTGGGAAGAACGCCTTCCTCGCAGGACGCAGCCCGCCGTTTCGGGTTCCCTCAGCCCCCCGGGCATTACGCGGGGACCGCGTTCCGGCGGTCTGCTTCCCGGGAGGGCCGGCTCAATCCGATCCCTGTGTCAGGGCTCGTTTCGAGCGACCAGGCCGCCGCTCGACCAGGCGTGCCAGGTAGGTGCGGCGGTCGGCCGGCATCATTCGGTCGGCCGTCAATTCCGCCAGGTCCCTGCGGCGCACCTGCTGGACCAGTTCCAGGACACAGCGGAACGATGTGGCCGGGTTGCGAATCAGCGCCAGGCGCACTTCATAACGGGACGACCAGCGCGGGTGTGCGGCAACGGCGCGGGCCGCTTGCGGCCCAATGTCCTGTTCTCGCAAGGCCCGGACCACGCCCGCTTCGGTCAGCCGCGGGTTGTCGAGAACGGCCCGGATCACCTGGTCCTCGCTGTCGCTGAGCAGCCCGGCGGCCACCCGCGCCGAGCCCTGGCGGGCCAGAGTTAGGCGCTCGCCCAGCGAGAACATGGTCAGCCGGGCGACGATTGCTTCCTCGGCCGTACGGCGCAATTCGGCGGCCGCCGCCGGTGTGGCCGCCACCCGGACCAGGTCGAATGGATACAGGTACCGCAGCAACACCAGGGAGACGTGGCGTGGCGAATGCGGGTGGCGCACCAGCGCCAGTTTCACCGCGTAGGCCCGCAACAGGCGCGCGCGCGCCGCGATCTCGGCCAAAATGTTGCGGCCCAGGCCCTTGCGCGACAGCAACACCTTCAGGTGCTCCTCGGTCAACCGTGGGTTGTCGAGCAGCGCCAGCAGAACCTCTTCGGAGTGGTCGAACAGCACCGGCGCCAGCTCTTCGACGCTCCCCTGGGCTCGCCTCAGCCGTTCGTCCAGGTCCATCGGGTCGAGATTAGCACAGATCGGCTGACGGCTGACGGCCATCGGCTGACGGCGCGCAGCAGGACTCTAATCGACGGAGTTCCGAAATCCCACAGCCGCAAGCCGTCAGCCGCCGGCCGACAGCCGGCAAAAGCTAAGGGCGCTGTCGCCTTGCTCCAGCACTCGGTAGCGGGCCAGCCCGCCGTATTGCGCATCCAGAGGCGAGCGGCGCGCGTGCTCGGCGATGACGATGCCTTCCGCCTTCAGCGCCACACCTTTGCCCAGCAACTCCAGCACCCGGCGATACTCGCCGGCAGCCGAGTACGGGGGATCGAGGTAGATAAAATCGGCCGGGCGGGTGGCTTGGGGCAGCGCGGCCAAAACCGGCTGGTTGAGGATGATGCAGCGCGGCTCGACGCCCAGCGCCGCGACGTTGGCACGCAGCACGCGGGCGGCCGCCCGGCTGCGCTCGACAAACACGGCGCAGGCAGCGCCGCGGCTGAGGGCCTCCAGGCCCACGGCCCCGCTGCCGGCGTAACAGTCATACCAGACCGAGCCCGCCACCCGCGCACCCAACACATCAAACAGCGCTTCTCGCAGCTTGTCGCTGGTCGGGCGCGTCGCCGTGCCCGGCAGCGTCTTCAGACGGCGGCTGCGGAATTCGCCCCCTACGATGCGCATGATCTTCAGCTATCAGCTATCAGCTATCAGCTCTCAGCTCTCAGTTTTCAGCTTTGGGAGACGGCGGTAGCTGAAAGCTGATAGCTGAAAGCTGACAGCTACCCGACCATGACCAGGCCATAGCGGCGCGACCAGTGCTCGCGAACATACCGCACCAGCTCCGCGGTTTCGGGCCCTGGAGGCGTTTGCTCAACGAGTTTGGTCGCTTCCCGGCGGGCCAGCTCCAGGATATCGCGGTCGCGCACCAGGTCGGCGATACGAAACGCCGGTATCCCCGACTGGCGCGTGCCGAAGAACTCGCCCGGCCCGCGCAGCGACAAGTCGGTTTCGGCAATCTCAAAGCCATCCTGGGTGCGGGTGAGCACGCCGAGGCGGGCGCGGGCCTCGTCGGTGAGCGGCCCGGAGCTGACCAGGATGCAGTACGACTTACGTGCGCCGCGGCCGACCCGTCCCCGCAACTGGTGGAGCTGCAAGAGGCCGAATCGCTCGGCGTGCTCGATCACCATCACCGCGGCGTTCGGAACATCGACGCCCACCTCGACCACGGTGGTGGCCACCAACACCTGGATTCGTCCGGCCTTGAACTCGCTCATCACGCCGTCTTTCTCGTCGGCCGGCAGCCGGCCGTGGAGCAGCCCCACCCGGAATTCGGGGAAGGTATCGCGCGAAAGCCGGTCGTGCATCTCCACGGCGCTCTTCAGGTCGGCCTTTTCCGACTCCTCGACCAGCGGGTAGACGATGTAGGCCTGCCGGCCGGAGGCCACCTGCTTGCGAACAAATTCGTAGACCTCAGCGGCCCGGCTGTCCGACACGTGGCGGGTGGCGATCGGTTGCCGGCCCGGCGGCATCTGGTCGATCACGGAAACCTCCAGCTCGCCGTACAGCGTCAGCGCCAGCGTGCGCGGAATGGGGGTGGCGGTCATCACCAGCACGTCGGGCCAGCGCCCTTTCTGCATCAGGCGGAGGCGCTGCAGGACGCCGAAGCGGTGCTGCTCGTCCACCACCACCAGGCCGAGCGCGCGGAACTCGACGTCCTCCTCGATCAGCGCGTGCGTTCCGATCGTTACGTGTACCAGGCCCTCGCCGATCAGGCGCTTCAGCTTCGTCTTCTCACCTGGAGTGGCGGCGCTGGTGAGCAGCGCGACCTGGTAGCCGCTTTGGCCAAGCAGCCGCCGGAAATACAGGAAGTGCTGGACGGCGAGAATCTCGGTGGGAGCCATGACCGCCACCTGGCAGCCGTTCTCGATGGCAATCACGGCCGCCTGCAAGGCCACGATGGTCTTGCCGCTGCCCACGTCGCCCTGCAGGAGGCGGTTCATGGGATGCGGCGCCGTCATGTCGGCCGCGATTTCTTTCAGTACCCGTTTTTGGGCTTCGGTGGGGTGGAACGGCAGGATGCTCTTGATCTTTTCGCGGACGGCATCGGTAATCCGGAAGGCGATGCCGGGCGCGGTGCGGGCGCGCCGCCGCTTGACCGCGGCCCCCGTTTGCAGAAAGAAAAACTCCTCGAAGATGAGCCGGAACTGGTGTGCGGAGCGGAAGCTTGCCAGGGCGGCCGGGTCGGAGTCCGGATCGGGGAAGTGCGTTTTGGCCAGCGCTTCCCAGCGATGCGGCAGGCGCAGCTCCTCGCGCACGCAGGCGGGCAGTGGGTCGTCTACCGTGCCCAATTGGTCCAGCACCGAGTAGACCAGGCGGCGGAAGAAACGCGAGGTCAGCCGGCCGCTCCCGGCCGTCTCGTAAATGGGGACGATGCGCTCGACCTCCAGTGAGGCGCCTCCCGGCCCGGCTTCCTCCCCCGACAGGATCTCGTATTGCGGGTGGACCATCTGCAGGTCCGTCCCCCGCCAACTGCCGGGGCTGCTGTCGTCTTCCACCTGGCCGTACAGCGCCAGGATCTGGCCTTCAGCCAGGATCTTCTTCAGGTAATCGGAGTTGAACCAGCGGCAGCGGAGCCGGCGGACTCCCTCGCTCAGCTCCACTTCGAAAACGTTCAGCCGGCGGCGGCGGGTTTGGTAGGCGCGCACCGCCCGCACCACGCCCACCACGGTGGCTGTTTCGCCCGGCTGCACCTCCGCTGCGGTCCGCGGGTGGCGGCGGTCTTCGTAGCGCCGCGGTACGTAGTACAGCAGGTCTTCGACGGTGAGGATGCCTTTGGCGGCCAGGATGCGGGCGCGCGCCGGCCCCACTCCTTTGATGTACTGCACCTCGCTCGCCAGCGTCAGCATACGCGGTCTATACACCACAAAGGCGCGACGCCACAGAGAGGACAGGGACGCGGCCTTTGCGTCTTTGTGTCTTTGTGGTTATAACACGGTTGTGGAATACCGTTTACGCCGGCGGTTGCCGCGGTTTTGGCATGCGCTGATCGCGGTCCTGGCCGGGAACGCGGTCTACTTCCTGCTTTTGGAGCCGCGCCTGCCGGCACGCGCCCGTCATCAGTTCTATCAGCTCGACTGGGGGCTGGTGGTTGACTTCTGGGTATGCCTCTGTTTTTGGGGAGTGATCGAGATGCTCCAGCGCCGGCGGTAGAGGCGACCTTCAGGTCGCCACGTCAATCACTCGCCCACGCGCACGGCGCTCTGAATACCGCTCCCGGCGAATTCTTTACGATGAAGCCAACCAACCGGACGCCTATCCGGCCAGGGCGAAGTTGATCTTCAGTGCCACCGGATCGACCCGCTCAACCAGTACACGCACCCGCGTCCCCAGCCCGAAGCGCCGGCGCTTGCGCTGGCCGACCCATTCGCGCGTTTGCTCGCGGAACACGTATTGATCGTCGCTGAGGCTGTTGGCATGGACCAGCCCTTCCACGAACATGTCGGTTAATTCGACGAAGAAGCCGAATTTCGTCACGTTAACCACCAGCCCCTCGAACTCCTCGCCGACGCGCTCGGCCATGAAAGCTATCTTTTTCCAGTCGAGCAATTCGCGCTCGGCGTCCTGGGCGCGCCGTTCGGCGTCGGACGACTCCTCGGCAATCGACTTGAGTTCGCCCTCCGGGATCGGCCAGGGAGGGGAAACGCCGGGCCGTGCCTCCTGCTCGCCGCGCAACACCGATTTCAGTATCCGATGAACAGTCAGGTCCGGATAGCGCCGGATGGGCGAGGTGAAGTGGGTATAAACAGGCGCGGCCAGGGCGAAATGCCCGGTGTTCCGCTCGGAGTAGCGCGCCTGCTTGAGGGACCGCAGCATCAGGTAGGAGAGGACGCGCTCCTCGGGCTTGCCGGCGATGGCGTCGGTCAGGCGCTGGTAATGGCGCGGGGAGACGGCGATGTCGCCGGGCAATTCCAGGACGCGGTCGAAGCGCGGGCCGCGGTCGCCGCCGAAGCGGGTGCGGCGGCCGGCGCCGCGCCCCGACGGCAGGCGCAGGCGCCGCACCGCCAGCGCGCCCACGCCCAGGCTATAGCCGAAGCCGGCCGCGATCTCCTCGAATTCGATCACCTTGGCCGGATCGGGTTTCTCGTGGATGCGGTAGAGGGAACCGACGCCTAGCCCATCCAGGCGCCCGGCCACGGTTTCGTTGGCCGCCAGCATGAACTCCTCGATGATGCGGTGGGCGATGTTGCGCTCCGAGCGCGTGATGGCCCGCATCTGTCCGAATTCGTCAAACTCGATTTCCGGCTCCGGCAGGTCAAAGTCAATGGCGCCCCGGGCGCGGCGCTTTTCGTTTAGGATCAGCGCCAACTCCTTCATCAGCTCGAACCGCCCGGCCACCGCCGCGTAATGTTGGCGGAGCTTCTCGTCGCCCTCGAGAATCAGGTTGACGTTGGTGTAGGTCATGCGGGCCGCGCTGCGGATGAGGCCTTCGGTCAGCTCGTAGCGCACCACCTCGCCCTTGCGGTCGATTTCCATCAGGCAGGAGAGCACCAGGCGGTCGGCCTGCGGGTTCAGCGAACAGATGCCGCTCGACAGCGGCGCCGGCAGCATGGGGACGGCCCGGTCCGGGAAGTACACGGAGGTGCCGCGCAGGCGCGCCTCGCGGTCCAGGGGCCGGCCCGCGAGAACGTAATGCGCGACGTCGGCGATGTGCACGTGCAGCAGGTAATTTCCGCCGCCCAGGCGCTCCACCAGCACCGCGTCGTCGAAGTCGCGTGCCGTCTCCCCGTCGATGGTGACGATGGGCAGCGTCCGGAAATCGCGCCGCCCCGCCAGGTCGCGCGAGGAAAGAAACTGCGGTACGGCTTCGGCTTCCTCGGCCACCTCGGCGGGGAACCGATGCGGAAGGCGGTGTTTGCGGATGACGATTTCCACGTCGATTCCGAAGTCACCCGGCCTGCCGAGGACTTCGATGATTCGCCCGCCGGCCCGCTCGGTGGGGCCCGGAAACCGCGTGAGCTGGACGTTGACGATCATCCCATCCAGCTCGTCGCGCCCGGCCCCGTCGGGCAGTGGCTCGTTGCGCGGGATGAAGATTTCCTCGCCGATCTGCTCGTCGTAGGGCAGGACGTAATCGCCGCGGGCGCCGGCGCGGAAGCGGCCCACCACCGTCTCGTTGGCGCGCTTGAGGACCTTGTGTATGCGCCCGTCCACGCGCCCCCGGGCGTCGGCCGAGCCCAGCCGCACCAGCACCGCATCGCCGTGCATGGCGCTGCCCATCCCGTGGTCGGCCACGTAGATGTCTCCGGAAATGTTCGGCAGCGGCTGGTCGGGAATGACGAAGCCATAGCCGTCGCGGTGGCGCACCAGGCGGCCGGTGACGAATCGGCCGGCCCGCCCCAGCGAGAAGTGCTGGCCGCGCGATTCGACCAGCACGCCCTCGCGCACCAGCCGCGACAACTCCTCTTTGAGCGCATGGCGGTCCTGACCGCGAGCGCCCAGCTCGCCAAGCATCTGCCGGAAGGTGGCCTGTTGGTTGGCCTGGCGGCTGATGTAAGACAGGATTTCGCCTTCGTTCAACATGCTAAGAGACCAGTGACAAGTGACGAGTGACAAGTGACAAGAAGACTGTGCTGTCCGAACTCGTCACTGGTCACTCATCACTCGTCACTTCTTCTCACGCTTTCACCGTTTCGCGGCTGAAATCCCACTGGACGGCCTTTTTCTGCTTCACGGACAGGTTCACCAGGTGGGCGCAGGAGGCGGCACGGTGGCCCGCCAGCGCGTCCTGCTCCGGCTGCGTCCGCTCCCTGACCGAGCGGAAGAAATTGCGGAAATGGAGCACGGTGGCCCCCACGCCCTCCTCGCGGTAGGTCTCGGTCCCGCCCAGGACCTTCGGTTCCCGACTGGCCGGGACTTCTTCTTTCTTCACCTTCGGATCCTTGTAATAGGCCTCCTCCATGGCGGTCGGCCAGCTCTCCACGATCCAGCGGTTGTCCTCGTTGGCGTTCTCGGGGATGAAGGTGAGTTCGTCGAAACCGAGCAGCAGGCCGCCCTTGGTTCCCAGGATTTGGAACGAGGCCTCGCTGGACATCTGGTTGTTGAATGTCGAGCTGAGGCTGACGGTGAAGCCTTCCGGGTATTCCAGGATGCCGTTGATGGTGTCGGGCACGTCGCGCGATTCCTTCCAGCGGTAGAGCGCGCCGGCCGCCACGACGTTGCCCGGCATCTTGGCCCCCATCAGGAAGTGGATCGTCGTACACAAGTGGACGAACAGGTCGGTGGCAATGCCGCCCGAGTAGTCCGCGTAACACCGCCAGCGGAAGAAGCGCTCCAGGCTGAAGGCCCGCTTGGGCGCCGGGCCGAGAAACATGTCCCAGTTGACGGTCTGCGGCGTGGCATCCGGCGGAATCGGATAAATCCAGGCGCCGCTGGCGGTGTTGCGGTTATAGAAGGCGCGCAGCAGCGTCACCTGTCCGAGCTTGCCGGAGGCAATGATCTCCTTGGCCTTGCGCTGAATCATGGAGCTCATCCCCTGGCTGCCGACCTGGAGGATGCGCCCGGTCTTCTTGACAGCGGCGATAATCTCGTTGCCTTCCTGAACGGTGTAGGTGAGCGGCTTCTCGCAGTAGACGTCCTTGCCGGCCTGCATGGCTTCCACCACCATCGTCTTGTGCCAGTGATCGGGGGTGGCGACCACGACCACGTCAATGCCCTTGTCGGCCAGGATCTCGCGGTGGTCCTTGTAAATCTTGGCGCTGCCCTTGGTGCGCTCCTGGGTGCGTGTCAGCCGGCCCTTGTAGGCGTCGCAGGCGGCCACGATCTGGGTGCCCGGTGTATCCATGACGGCCTGCATCAGCTCCTGGGCGCGCGCCCCGGTGCCGATCACGCCCACGGTGATGCGGTCCGACGGCGCCGCCGGCCCGGCCTCGGCCAGGCCCTCGGCGGAGTTGTTCAATACGAAAGCGGCGCCGGCCCCGCCCGCCGCCCTGTGCAGAAATGCCCTGCGGTTGATTTCGCTTTCCATGGAATCCTCCTCAGCGGCCAAGTGTATCAAAGTGGGTTTTCCCCACCAAGGCACCAAGACACAAAGACAAGAAGCAGCTATTGCCGGAACCGAGAGTTCAACGCAGAGGCGCAGAGCACGCAGAGGAAACGCAGAAAATGCGTAGTCTCTGCGAACCTCGGTGTCCTCGGCGTCTCTGCGTTTGAGACCCACCGATGGAATCAGATTCCCCTTCGGCTTTGTGCGGCTTTGTGTTTCGGTGTCTTGGTGGTTAGCCCGTTCTGAGGTAGGCTATCGCCTTTATGAGCGATGCCGCGCAACTCGGCGCCGCTGTTCCAACCGCATCCGCTGCCGGGCCCCTGCCGCCCCTGTGGCAGCAAGTGCGCTGGCAGATTCTCGGCCTGCTGTTCTTCGCCACGGTCATCAACTTTGTCGATCGGCAGGTGCTCTCCATCGTCGCGCCGGTGTTGCGGGAAACGTTCCGGCTCAGCAACACCGACTACGGGATCATGGTGGCCGGCTTTCAGTTCGGCATGATGGTCGGGGAATTCCCGATGGGCTGGCTGATGGACCGCCGGGGCCCGCGCTTGGGATTCTCCTTTGCCATCATCTGGTGGTCGGTGGCCAACGGGCTCCACGCCTTGGGCCGCGCCATGTGGCACTTCGCGGCGCTCCGTTTCTGGATGGGCACCGGCGAATGCGGCAACTTCTCCGGCGGAGTCAAGGTGGTCTCGCAGTGGTTCCCGGTGCGCGAGCGCGCCTTGGCGGTGGGCATCTTCAACGGTGGTACGATGATCGGGTCGATCATCGCCCCGCCGCTGATCGTGGCCATCATGCTGAATCTCGGCTGGAAGATGGCATTTTTGCTGCCCAGCGCGCTGGGCATGTTGTGGGTGTTCGCCTGGCGGCTGGTGTATTACCCTCCGGCCGAGCATCCGCGGCTGACGGCCGCCGAACGGGCCTGCATCGCCGGCGAGGACCAAGCGGGGCCGGCGCCCGCCAACCGCCAACTGCTGCGCTATCGCCAGGCCTGGGCCCTCATGCTCTGCCGGATGCTGGTCGGGCCGGTGGTGCAGTTCTACGTCTATTGGCTGCCGGAATACCTTTACCGGGTGCGCGGCCTGAGCCTGAAATCGATCGGGATGTTTGCCTGGGTGCCGTTCCTGTTCGGCGACATCGGCAGTATCGGCGGCGGCTGGCTGGCCGGCTGGTTCATCCGGCGCGGCTTCAGCGTGGACGCGGCGCGCAAGATGACGATGGGGTTGGGAGCCGCCTGCTGCCTGCTGAGCATCGCCGCGGTCAGCGCCCGGGAGGCGCCGGTGGCCATGGCCTGGGTCTGCCTGGTGCTGTTCGGTCACACCTTCCTTTCGGCCAACATGTTCGCTGTCATCGCGGACGTCTTTCCCAGCACGGCGGTCGGCCGCGTGACGGCGTTTACCGGCATAGCCGGCGGGCTGAGCGGCTTCCTGTTCCCGATCCTGACCGGCAAGCTGGTGGACAAGGTGTCGTACACTCCGGTATTTTTCATCGTGGCCCTGATGCCGGCGGCCGGCTGCCTGCTCTTGTTTCTGATCTTGCGGCAAGTGCGCCAGGTCCGGCTCTGATGCCCGATGCTGCACCACGGATGGCCGGATTTTCCATGCACTTCTCATTGCAAGCGATTCCCGGCTCTGTTACAATCCGCGCACTTCCCCCGGAAAGCTGGCCTGCGGACGGCCGCTGGGCCGGAGGGAGGCCAGGAGGACCCGTATGAAGAAGCCGCGCGCTGTGATTCCGGACTGGTTGCTGGGTGGCGTGGTGACACTGCTGCTCCTGCTGGCGTTCGCCGTATCGTGGTGGCCGCTGGAATCGATCGAGATGAAGCTATACGACCTGCGGGCGCGCCTGCGGACCACCGACCAGGTCGGCAACGAGATTGCCATCGTGGCCATCGACGAGGAGTCGGTCGATCGCCTGGGCCGCTGGCCGTGGCCGCGCGTCCGGATGGCGGAGGCCATCGACGTGATCTCGGAAGCCGGGGCCAAGGTGATCGGCCTCACCATCCTGTTTCCTGATCCGGAGCGCAGCCAGGGGCTGGACGAAATCCGGGCGCTGAAGAAGTCGATTGAGGAGACCGCCCAGCAGAACGTCAAGTTCGCCCCTCTTTACGCACCCATTCTGCAGGCCTTGGGGGACGCCGAGAAGAAGTTGGACAACGACAGCAAGCTGAGCGACTCGCTGGCGCTTTCGGCCAACGTGGTGCTGCCCGTGTACTTCGAGATCGGCCGCGTCGAGGGGCGGCCCGAAGGCGAGCTGCCGCCGGAGATCCTTCGTAATTTCATCACCCAGGTGGACAATCCCAGCGACAAGGCGGCTGCGCAAGTGCTGGAAACCGGCGCCATGAAGGCGCCGATCGAGAAACTGTGCAAGGAAACCAAGGCGCTCGGCCACCTGAACCTGGCGCCGGAGCGCGACGGCGTGTACCGCAACCATCTGCTGCTGGTCGACTATTACGGCCAGAGCCAGTACTTTCCCTCCTTTTCCACGCAACTGGTAGCCACCTACTGGAACCTGCAGCCCAAGGACGTGCGGGTGCGCCTGGGCGGCGGCGTCCAGTTGGGCAAGGTGGAGATCCCCACCGACGCGGCCTTCCGGATGATGGTGAACTACGAGGGCGGAATGGGCACCTGGCGGTACTACCCCATCGCCGACGTGATCGACCACAAGGTGCAGCCCGACGCGTTCAAAGGCAAGATCGTCATCATCGGCTTGACGCACCTGGGGCTCGGCGAGCAGATCACCACGCCGGTCGCCCCCCGCTTGCCGCAGCCGGAAGTGATCGCCAACGTCGCGGAGAACATCCTGCACCAGCGGTTCATTACCCGGCCGCCGTGGGCGGGCAAGCTGGAGCTGGCGCTGCTGATCCTGTTTGGCGCCTTCATCTCGCTGGCGTTGCCGCGGCTCGGCGCCGGCAAGAGCGCCATCATCGCGGCCGCCCTGCTGGTGCTGGTCTTGGCAGGCGGCACGTACGTGTTCGCGGCCAAGGGCTACTGGATCAAGCTGCTCTATCCCACGCTGATGCTGGGCCTCGGCTACGCCGCCATCATCTCCAAGAAGTACCTGATTACCGAGAAGCACAAGGAAGTGCTGGAAGTCGAGAGCGCCGAAACCAACAAGATGCTGGGCCTCAGCTTCCAGGGACAGGGCATGTTGGACCTGGCGCTCGAGAAATTCCGGCGCTGCCCCGTGGACGACGTAAAGGAAGAGCTATACAACCTGGGACTGGACTTCGAGCGCAAGCGGCAGTTCTCGAAGGCGGCCAGCGTCTACCAGCACATCGCCAGCAAGCTGCCGAAGTTCAAGGACATCGCGACGCGCATCCCGAAGCTGCAGGCCGCGGGTGAGACGATCATCTCCGGAACGGCCGGCCTGAAACGCGGCGGCGCCGAAGCCACGGTGCTGGTGGAAGGCGCCGACCTCAAACCCACGCTCGGCCGCTACGAGATCATCAAGGAGCTGGGCAAGGGCGCCATGGGCACCGTCTTCCTGGGCAAGGACCCCAAGATCAACCGCATGGTGGCTATCAAGACGTTGCGCTTCGAAGACGACGTGGATCCGGAAGACCTGAAGGCGCTGAAGGAGCGGTTTTTCCGCGAGGCCGAGTCGGCCGGGCGGCTGAGCCACCCCAACATCGTGACCATTTTCGACACCGGCGAAGACCAGGACATGTGCTACATCGCCATGGAATTGCTGGATGGCCGCGACTTGAAGGACTGGACCGCCAAGGATAACCTGTTCCCGATGAAGACGGCGGTCGAGTACATGGCCACGGTGGCCGAAGCGCTCGACTACGCGCACCAGCAGGCCATCGTCCACCGCGACATCAAGCCGGCCAACATCATGCTGCTGAAGAGCGGCGTGGTCAAGGTCACCGATTTCGGCATCGCCCGCATCACCACCAGTTCGCGGACGGCTACCGGCACGGTGATGGGCACGCCCAGCTACATGTCGCCCGAGCAACTGGCCGGCAAGAAGGTGGACGGGCGGAGCGACCTGTTCTCGCTGGGGGTCACGCTTTACGAGTTGCTGGCCGGCGAGAAGCCGTTCACCGGCGAGAGCATCGCCACCCTGATGTTCAAGATCGCCAACGAGCGGCACGAATCGCCGCGGCAGTACAATGCCGGCATCCCCGAGGAAGTGATCCAGGTGATCGACAAGTCGTTGGCGAAGAACCCGGATGAACGGTACCAGAAGGGTAAAGAGATGGCGGCCGACCTGAAGGCGGCGCTGGCCCAGATGGAGCGCTCCGCGACGGCATAGACAGGTGTCAGGTGCTAGGGGTAAGGTGCTGGGTGTGAGGCGCCAAGTGTTAGGCGCCAGGTGGCTAACACCTGGCACCTGGCACGCAGCGGGCGAACAATCCCGTGGGAGGGCTGAACCTGGGAATCGCACGGCCTGCCGGCTGTGCCTATTGAGATGCGACTGAGGATCCTGCAATCGGAAAGCGCGGCGGCCCCCCAGACGCGCGACGTGTTTGCGGCATCGGCGCCCGGCTTTGACGTGGCCGCGCGCACCGACGTCGGCCGCCGCCGGGCGAACAACGAAGACAACTTCAGCGTCGTTCCGGAGCTGGGCCTGTTCGTGCTCTCTGACGGCATGGGCGGCGAGGCTGCCGGTGAACTGGCCAGCAAGATCACCGTCGAAGAGATCCCCCGGCACATGAAAGAGGCGGCGCGCGACGGGCCGGCCGTGATGGGCGAGGCGAACCCGCAGTTTTCGACGCTGACCAACCACCTGGCAGGCGCCATCCGGCGCTCGAACCGTGTCATCTGGGAAGCGGCACAGCACCATGCCAGCCAGCGCGGCATGGGGGCTACGGTGGTCGCCGCCGTGCTCCGCCAGCCCGTGCTCAGCGTCGCCCACGTGGGTGACAGCCGCATCTACCTGCTTCGCAATGGCGAACTGCAGCAGCTTACCCAAGACCACTCGCTGGTGATGGAGCAGGTGCGGCGCGGCCTGATTACCCGCGAGGAGGCCGAGCACAGCGACATGGCCAACATCATCATCCGCGCGCTCGGCGCCGAGGAGACCGTCAAGGTTGATTTGGATGAGGTTTACGTGATGCCCGGCGATCACGTCGTGCTCTGTTCCGACGGGCTGACCAAAATGGTTCCCGACGGCGGAATCGCCCAGGTGGTGGCCGAGGCGGAAACCGCTCAGCAGGCTTCCGAGCGGCTGGTGGACATCGCCAACGAAGCCGGCGGCGAAGACAACATCACCGTCGTGGTGGTGCGGATCAAGGAGGATACGCGGAAGGGGTTGTGGGGCTGGCTGAAAGGCCTTCTCGGGTGGTAGACCGGCCTTTGTCGCCGACCGGGGTCCCGGGCCCGACAGGCAAGCATTTTGGAGGAGTAGAATGGCAAAACTGATCCTGAAGTACGAGGCAGCGGTGCTGAAGGAAATCCCGCTGAAGGGGGCAACGCTGACGATCGGCCGCACCCCGGCCAACGATGTGACCATCGACAACCTGGCCGTCAGCGGCCACCATGCCAAAGTCTCATTCGACGCCGACAAGTTCGTGCTGGAAGACCTGAACAGCCTCAACGGCACGTTCGTCAACAATCAGCGAATCCGCAAGAGCTACCTGAAGAACGGCGACGAAATTTTGATTGGCAAGCACACGCTGGTCTTTGTAGACGAGGGAGGCGCCGCTCCGGAGAAGACTGAGCCCATGGCCGACCGCACCCTCCCGGTTGCCAAGCTGGAAGAGACGATGGTGCTGGATACCAAGAAACGCCGGGAATTCCTCCAGAAGGCCACTAGCGTGGCCGAGGGCGTTTCGCCGTCCGCCGTTGAGAAAATCGCCTGCCTGAACGTCCTCTCCGGCAAGACCGATCAGCATGAGTACATCCTCACCAGCAAGCTGGCAATGATCGGCAAGTCGCCCATGGCTTCAGTGAAGTTGAAGGGCTGGTTCGCCCCCGACGTGGCGGCTGTCATCAACAGACGCGAAGGGATGTTCCAGATTGCGCCTTCGGGCAAGAGCGACACGAAGGTCAATGGGAAATCCATCTCCGGGCCGCAGGAACTGAAGGAAGGCGACCTGATCGAAGTCGCCGGCGTGAAGATGCAGTTCGGATACCGCGAGTGACGGACGCGTCGCCGCACTGCTCTTCGAGGCTCTCCGCCCCGGTTTGCCGGGGTGGAGAGCCTTTTTTGTCGCCCCAAGCGGCTGGTTCCCGTCTGGTCTGGATCGTCGATCCCCCCACTGAGACCGTTATCGCTTACCGGCCGTCCGGCGATGCCCGCATTTACTCCGGCGCCGACGAGGTGTCCGGCGAGGACGTGCTGCCCGGCGTCTCGTTCCGCCCGACCGATCTGTTCCATCTCGATTAGCTCAGCGCCAAGTAGTCATCCGGCTGCCAGGGCGCTGTGTTCTTGTGCTCTGATGATTGGTAAACTATCACTGCAACCATGGCCCTGCCGCTGCTCGAAATCCGCGGTTTGACCGTGCAGTTTTACACCGCGCGCGGCGTCCTCCCGGCCGTGCAGGATGTCTCCTTGACCATCGGCCAGGGTGAGATTCTCGGACTGGTGGGGGAATCAGGCTGCGGCAAGTCGGTCACCGCGCTGTCGATCCTGCGCCTGCTGCCGCCGAATGCGCGAATCGCGGCCGGTCAGGTGCTGTTGTCTGAGAACGGGAGCGGGCGGGACCTGGCCCAGTTGCCGGAACAGGAACTGCGGTCGATCCGCGGGGCCCGCATCTCCATGATCTTCCAGGAACCAATGACGGCGCTGAACCCGGTGATGCGGGTCGGCGACCAGATCGGCGAGGCGCTGCTGGCCCACGGCCTCTCACACCAGCGGGAAGCCAGGGCGGCGACGCTCGACACCATGCGCCAGGTGGCCATCCCCGACGCCGAGCGCCGCATCCGGCAATACCCGCACCAGCTTTCCGGGGGCTTGAGGCAGCGCGTCATGATCGCCATGGCACTGATCTGCCGGCCCTCGCTGATGATCGCCGACGAGCCCACAACCGCCCTCGATGTGACCATTCAGGCTCAAATCCTGGCGCTGTTGGCGGGACTGCGGGAACGATTCGGGCTGGCGTTGCTGTTCATTTCGCACGATCTTGGGGTTGTCTCGCAGATCGCCGACCGCGTGGCCGTCATGTATGCCGGCCGCATCGTGGAACACGGGCCGGCCCGCGAGGTCTTCGCCGCTCCGGCGCACCCCTATACCGGAGGATTGCTGCGGGCGGCTCCTTCGCTTGGCTCCGAACCGCGCCGAAGGCTGTCCGCCATCGAGGGACCGGTCCCGAGCCTGGCGGAACTTCCGCCCGGCTGCGCCTTTGAACCACGCTGCGAATTGCGGGCGCCGGAGTGCTCGGTCGCGGTGCCTGAGCTGATCGAGGCCGGCCCCGGCCACTGGACGCGCTGCATCAGAGCAGCACCGAGGAACAGCTAAGGCGCCACGGCCACCTTGGTGTCCTCGTGTCCTGGTGGCGAAAAACTGCCATGGAGCCGCTGCTACGAATCGAGCGCCTGACCAAGCATTTTCCGGCTTCCGCCGGAGCCTGGGGAAGCAGTGCCGCCGTGCACGCGATCGACGACGTGACACTGGAGGTTCGCCCCGGAGAAACGCTGGGGCTGGTCGGCGAATCGGGCAGCGGCAAGACCACACTGGGCCGTTGCGCGCTGTTGCTGGTGGAGCCGACTTCGGGCCGCGTGTTCTTCCAGGAGCGCAATCTGCTCCAATTGAAGCGGGGCGAGCTGCGGCGCATGCGCCGCCATATGCAGATGATCTTCCAGGATCCGTTCGCCTCGCTCGATCCGCGGATGCGGGTGGCTGAAGTGCTGGCCGAGCCCTTCCACATCCATGAACGGCTTTCGCGCTCCGAGATTCGCGCCCGCTGCCGCGACCTGCTCCGCCGGGTGGGGCTGCGCGAGGACGCGTTGGACTGCTACCCGCACGAGTTTTCCGGCGGCCAGCGCCAGCGCATCGGCATCGCCCGCGCTTTGGCGCTGCAACCCAGGTTCATTGTCGCCGACGAACCTGTTTCGGCGCTCGATGTCTCCGTTGGGGCCCAGATCATCAACCTGCTCCAGGACCTTCAGCAGCAGTGCAACCTGACGTACCTGTTCATTTCTCACAGCCTGCCGGTGGTGCGACACATCGCCAGCCGCGTGGCAGTGATGTATCTGGGGAAACTGGCCGAGGCGGGGCCGACCGAGGAGGTGTTGCGCCGGCCGATGCATCCCTACACGCTGTTGCTGCTGGTTTCCACTCCGGAGATCTCCCGCTCGGGCAGGCGCGAGTTCCATACCGCGCCGGGCGAATTGCCGAGCGCGGTCCACCCGCCCTCCGGCTGCCGGTTTCGGACCCGCTGCCCGCTGGCCCGGCAGCGTTGCGCCGTCGAGGAGCCCCCCCTGCGCCAACTGGCGCCGGGCCACTCCAGCGCCTGCCATTTCGCCGAAGAAGTGCCTTCCCGCTTAAACCCTGCAGTGTTTCCGATGTGACATCGCCCGCTTCTGTTGGCGAGGTTCCCGGGTGCTTCCGTGCTTCCCGTGAGATTGACTTTCTTAGTAATACCATCGATGATGAGAAGCACACGGGCAACTGCAGACGTGAATGTAGGGATCCAGAAATAGGGCTGGTTGCTCGACTACCCCTCGGCCGGCAGGAAGGTGGATATAAGGATGGCTATGCCGTCGGTCTCACCATCGTCGAATGGAGTGCAGGACGAAGAAAGACCCATGGCGTCGTGGGGGGCGCTCCTGAAGCGGCATGCCGAACTCTTGTTTGTGGTGACGTTGCTGGTGATCGTCGCCCTGGGATTGCACTGGCTGCCTTACAAGCTGGCATTCCTGAACTTCTTCTATCTTCCCGTGCTGGCCGCCGGGTATTTGCTGGGCACGCGCCGCGCCGTGCTCAGCAGTGTGCTGTGCGTGCTGCTGGTGGTGCTCTATTACCTCTGGTTGTGGATGGGCTTCGCGTTGCTCAGCGCCAGCGGCCTGGCGGCTTTGACGACGGTCATCGTCCAGCAGATCGAGACCGCGCTCAGCCTGGCGGTCTGGGGCGGCTTTCTCATACTGATGGGGGCGGTCTTCGGGCGCGCGCAGGAGCGGATGCTGGCCTCTCATGCCAGGGTCCGCGGGATGGCCGACGTACTGAAGCGGAGATCCCTGTCGCTGGAGGAGTCGAACACGGCCTTGCTGCAATCAACCGCGACGCTGCAGCGGAAGACCGAGGAACTGCAGAGCCAGAACGTGCTGGTCGAGCGCCTCAGGCAGCAGGTCGAACAGACGCTCTACTCCACCATGGATGCCACCGTCGCCCGCCTGATTATTCAGGGGCGCCTGCGGCAGGAAAAGCGCAGCATCACCGTGCTGTTTTGCGACCTGAAGGGCTTTACCGGGCTGGAGGGCCAAAAGCACCCCGAAGTCATCCTGGAGACGCTGAACCAGTGGTACCAGGACATGGAGGAACTGATCGAGGCCTACCACGGCCACATCGACAAGTACATGGGGGACGGGATCCTGTGCGAATTCGGGGCGCCCATCGACTACGAGCATCATGCGCTGCAGGCGGTCATCACGGGATTGAAGATGCAGGAGAAATTCCGCAGCCGCCAGATCGCCTACGGGCTGCGCGTTGGGATCGCGACCGGCGACGCGGTGGTCGGCATGCTGGGTGCCCGCCGCCGCAGCTACTCGGCCATCGGCGAGGTGGTGAATCTGGGCAAACGTCTGGAACAACTCTGCGAGCCTGGCTGCGTGTTCGTGGACCAAGCGACCCAGGAGGCGGTCGGGGCTTTTGTGGAGACCGAGCAGGTGCGAAGCCTGACCGGGCGGCGCGCCGAGGACAAGGCCGTCCGGGACGAAGTCGCGGAGAAGGAAGCGGAATTAAGGCGCAATCCGCACAATGCCGACCTGCTGTTCGCCGTCGGAAACCTCTATTTCCGCCTCCAGGAAGCCACCCAGGCGATGCTCTATTACCGCCGGGCGATGGCGCTTCGCCCTGACGATAACGCCATCAAGGTCGCCTATGCCGACGCCAGCGTGAAGCGTGACGAATTCGAGCGGATCAGTATCCGCGGACTGCAGCAGCGGCAGTCCGTTTACAAAGCCGCCGGGCTGCTGCATCCGCTGCAGAACCGGGAACGGCTTCCCGCCTCGTTTTACGAACAGTACAAGCATGTGCCGGAACTGATGGAGATCCCTGACGACGTGGTGTTGCCAACCGAATGCATCGATTCCACGGTGGGGCATTCAATGGTGGTGGCGACCCTGGCCTACGCGATTGCCGACCGCATGGGCCTGCCCGAGCCGTTGAAGCGCCACCTGCTGACGGCCGCGCGGCTCCAGGATGTCGGCAAGTCCGCCGTTTGGCACCACGTCCTGACCCGCCGCGGCGGCCTCTCGGAACAGGAACGGAAGAGCCTGGAGGCGCACGTTAGCGAGAGTATCTCGATCGCCAAGCGGCTGGGATACGACGCCGAGCCCGTGCTCTCCATCATTGGGAACCATCATGAGTTGCTGAACGGAAACGGTTATCCGCGCCGAGTGAAAGGCCCGGACATCCCGATCGCGGCGAGAATCAGCGCGGTGTCCGATCTGTACTCGGCGCTGACTGCCCCACGGCCCTACCGGGGGGCCTGGGACGCGCAGGTGGCGCTCAAGGAACTGCGCAAGCAGGCTGCCGAGGGGCAACTCGATGAGAAGGTGGTGGAGACGGCCTGTTCCCTGCTCTTGGCCTCGTAGCCTTGATTTCGCCCCGGCATGTTCCCCGTCGCCGCTGACTTCCCCCCGGCGCGCTGTCGAACCCCTCCCCGGGGCGGGAGTGATCCCCAGCGCCCCCAGACAGCGCCATCTGCCGGCGAGACGCCGGCCCTTTACATCAGCGGGTATAGCGGGTCGGGTGCGGGCCTTCTTCCAACATCTGGCGGTCCCAGATCGCGCCTTCACGGCTGTAGCTGGCCAGTTCGTAGTCCTGGGTCAGCTCCAGCGCGTCGGTCGGGCAGGCATCCTCGCACAGCCCGCAAAACATGCAGCGCGACGTGTCGTAGGTGAAATCGGTCAGCGTCTTCTTGCCGCTGGAGCCGCCGGCCCGCTCCCAGCCGACCACGATCAAGTTCTCTGGGCAGGCCAGCGCGCACAGGTTGCAGGCGATGCACAGTGTTTCCCCGTTTTCCGGGTTGGTATTGAGCCGGGGCGCTCCGCGGAAGCGCTCGGCAACCTGCGGCCGGACGCGCGGGTATTCCTCGGTGATGACGTTCTTCGGCGGTTGGTACTTGAACGTAACCGCCAGGCCCTTCACCAGGTCCACCAGGAAGATCTTCCGCAGCAGAGCAGAGAAATGGAAACCGTTGCCGTTTTCAGCCATGTTCGTCGCCTGTTATAAGAATGCAACGGAATGGCGCGGGATTCAAGGGGCAGTGGCGGGCCGGAGACCGCCGGCCTGTAGCCGCCAGCCTCCAGTCTGGTATAGTTGCAACATGTTGCAAAAGGAGAGCGGGGGCAGCAACAAGGCTGTCTCCCGGGGCTACCTCCAAGGCCAACTGGTGGCCCGAGGCGTGCGAATGACGCAACAACGCCGCGCCATCCTGCAGGTCATGGAAGGCGCGCGCGGACACCTGGACGCGGCCAGCATCCTCCGCATCGCGCGCCATGACCACCCCGACATCGACCGGGTGACCGTGTACCGCACCTTGACCTTGCTGAAGCGCCACGGCCTGATCGATGAACTGGACCTGCTGCACCTGGGCGGTGTCGGCCATTATTACGAACAGCGGCCCCTTCAGCAGCATTTGCACGTCGCCTGCCTGCGCTGCGGCCGGGTGGTCGAGATCGCCAGCCCGCTCTTTGACAAGATCAAGGGCCAGGTCGAGCGTAACCTTGCCTTCCGCGTGGCCTTCGCCCGCGTGGAAATTGGCGGCTATTGCGAGAAGTGCCGCCCCGAAACCTCCGGTTGATTTGCCGCGGCATGGCGGAGCGATGTCCTGCTGCCGCGCCGCTCTTGGGTTGGCGTCAGCCGTCGGCCGCTTTGGCCCCGGCGCGATCCAGGGCCCCGCGGACCACGCGCAGGGTATCGGGGTGGAGGTTGCAGCCGGGCAGATCGTCGGGGGAAAACCAGCGGCAGTCGGCAGCGTCGCTGGCGGCTCGCACCCAGTCGCGCGCCCCGGGCGCGATGCGGCACAAGTAATCGATCAGCACGTAATGGTAGCGGGCGCGGCCGTGCTCGTCGCGCAGGATGCGGTCCAGCACTTCCAGCAGGCCGGCAGGCGTCACCTCCAGGCCCGTTTCCTCGCGCATCTCGCGCCGCAAGCCTTCTTCGAGCGTCTCGCCCACTTCCAGCAATCCGCCGGGGATCGACCATTCGCCCGCCAGCGGCGGCTGGCCGCGCCGCACCAGCAGCACCTGGCCGTCATCGACGATGACGCCACCCACGCCGATCATGGGCCGCTCCGGATATTCGCGTTTGCCGGGTGCCATCAGTAGCCAAGCATAGCGCACAACAGGGGAAGTGAGGCGCAACGGGCCGCGTTTCACTCCAGGCGCTTGCCGCGCGTTTCTTCGAGGCCCAGCGCGATCAGGGCGGCGGCCAGGAAGGCAGCCGAGGTAATCAGGAAGGACGCGCCCAGACCGTAGCTTTCCGCCAGCCGCCCAATGGTATAGGGGGCCATGGCGCTCAAGCCGCGGCCGAAGTTGTAGGCGAATCCCATGGCCGTGCCCCGCACCGCGGTGGGAAACAATTCGCTGGAAATAGCGCCAAAGCCGGTGAAGTAGCCGGTGCCGAAAAAGGCCACGAAGGGCCCCAGCAACATCACGGCCTCCGGGCTGCGGGCCAGCGAGTAAAAGGGGACCAGCGCGGCGGCGACCAGCAGGTACGAAATGTAGGCGCGCTTCCGGCCAAAGGAATCCGCCAGAAAGCCGAAGCTCACATATCCCAGCCACATGCCGGCCTGCATGAGCAGAATCCACTTCGACGTGCTCAAGATGTTCAAGCCGCGTCCGCCCTGCGAGACCGGCAGAGCCAGGTAGCCGGGGATCCAGGTGAACAGCCCCCACCAGCCGAACATGCTGGCCGCGTTCATGGCGGTCACCACCATCGTGCGCCGCCGCAAGGGAACGGCGAAAAGACTGCGGAATGCGGAATGCGGAGTGCGGGATGCGGACGAACTGGATTCCGCACTCCGCATTCCGCACTCCGCACTCGAACGTTTCCAGATTTCCGGTTCCGGCACTTTGCGGCGGATCCAAACGGTCACCAGGGCGGGCAGCACGCCGACAAAGAAAACGGCGCGCCAGCCGAAGCGCGGCATCACCGCCGCCGTAACCAGGGCCGCCAGCGCGTAGCCCACCGCCCAGGAACTCTGCATCAGCCCCAGCGCTTTGGCGCGATGTTCGGCCGGCCAGGTCTCGCTGACCAGCGCGGCACCGGTGGCCCATTCTCCTCCCACGCCCAATCCCAGCAGGACGCGAAAAACGGCGAGTTGGACGACGTTCTGAGCCAGGCCGCAAGCAGCCGTAAAGACCGAGTAGACAAGGATGCTGCCGATCAGCGCGCGGGCGCGCCCAATGCGGTCGGCCAGCAGGCCGAAGAGCACGCCGCCGACGGCGGACGACAGCAGCGTTACGGAAATCAGCAGGCCGCTGGTCGAAGCGCTGATGCCCATCTCCCGCCGGATGGCGACCAGGGCCATGGAGTAGAGCATCATGTCCATGCTGTCCAGCATCCAGCCCAGCGATGCCGCCAGCAACGTGCGCCTTTGCTCCGCGGTAACCATACCGGTGGTGTTTTACCACCAAGCCACGAAGACGCCAAGAACTGGTCGTATTTGTATAGCGCGGTGAACGCCTTTTAGCGGATGTTCACCCCTGATCTCTTGAGATAACTGGTGGACCATCATGCGGTTAAGCTTGGTTTTGCCCTCGAAAATGTAGACATGCATAAAAGAGCACAAGTTTGCATTTTGCGCTTGCATTCTGC